>Ga0247823_10000580_pt1 | contig 30796 bp, 18 predicted proteins | sample 13C_PalmiticAcid_2_FD_192426 | JGI IMG/M metagenome (GOLD analysis project Ga0247823, IMG submission 192426) | Soil microbial communities from agricultural site in Penn Yan, New York, United States - 13C_PalmiticAcid_Day30 | ecosystem: Environmental > Terrestrial > Soil > Agricultural land...
TCGGTCTGTGCGCTGGCGAACGCAGCTGCGCCAACAAAAAAGCCCCTGCATTGCAGGGGCCTGAGACTCGCTGGCGGTGGAGGTAGGACGCAGCGAACCACTCTCAGCCCCCTTCACCAACTAGCGAGCGCAAATTCTCGTTGGCTGCATGGCTTCAAAGGGGTGCGCGCGCACGCGCGCGTTTTGTCCTTTAAGGCAGGTTTTTTGCCTTGGCAGCGCTCGAGCAACACGGGGTAGGACGTCGCGAACTGCTCCGAGCTGCTTCGAATACTAGCCAGCGTTGATTTCAAGTTTCCGTACCGGCTTCAAAGGGGCGCGCGCGCAGTTTTTGTCTGTGGTGAGCGGGTTTTTCCCGTGCACCGCTGGTGCTAAGCGCACGCCCTTGAGGGGCGGTGGCGCATGTGCACAAAAATTTTGCGGTCCCCCAGCTCGCCCTTTCTTCGTACCCCTTTCAAAAAATGCGCGCGCGCGAAATTAAGGAAGTTCGGTCAGAGAGTGGTGCGCAGATGGGCCTCGCCCAGGGCTCTGGGCCGAGTACTTAACGGCGGTGAGCCGTGTTCTGCCATGGAAAGGCTCGCCCGCGATCCTCGGAGGCGCTGCCATGGGTGGCCTGTGGCCCTTCAGGCGGTTCTGAGAGCGTTCGCGCCCTTCATGGTTGCCTCTAGCCCTTCTCAGGGGGCCATTCGGCGCACAGCGATCGAACTGATGCGAGTGCAGGGCCCATGACAGAAAGCATCAGGTGCTCGCCCGCCCGAACCGCGGAGCTACACGTGATGCCGCGCAAAGTTGCGGCAAAGCCTCATCGATGGTGGAGATGAATGATTGCGTGGCCGCAAGTGCGGTCCGTGGAGACCTCCTCGGGTTCGTTGCAGCCAAGCAAGAGACAAGTGGGCAGATTCGACGGGGCAGCGCCCCCGCGAAACCCTTTCAGATTCGAACGCATGCTGCCGGTTGGACATCAGATCTGGACACCTCGCCCACTGCAGTTCCGTGAGGCGGGGGCTGGTGGCGTCGCTCCCAGGTCAGATCTGAAGTCTTGTGCTGTGTCGTTGTTCAGATCTGGCAAGCAGGCGTGGAATGTCCAGATCGTCGTGACACAAGAATGGTCAGGTTCGCAACAACGCGGTCTCACCATGAACCATCCAGCCTCGCAACCACTCGACCGCGCCCTTAAGCGTTTGGGCGAAAACGTCTCCAAAGCCCGGCGTCGACGCCACTGGTCCCTGCAGGACTTCGCTGGTCAGACACGCTTGTCCGTCAGCACCCTTCGGCGGCTGGAGCAAGGCGAACCCGGTATCGCCTCCCATTCCCTGCTCGGTGTCCTTCATGCGCTGGGTGTGTTGGATGGGTTCAACCGGCTGCTGGACGCCGATTGCGACACCATCGGCATCCTTTGTCAGGACGAGCGGCTTCCCCAGCGCATTCGCGGCTCTTCGTCGGAACGCGCTTCGTGACGTCCGAGTTCGTCCTGCCACCGGAACTGCGGCTGGCTTACCCCAACGGCATCGACCATCTGCGCCTCGCTGACCACCTAGCCGTCACCTTGGGCCAGAAGGCAATTCCGGTGGGCCAATTGCGCGTGCACCACTTGGGCGGCGAGGTCGCGTCTGAGTTCAGGCATGACCCCTCCTGGCTGAAGAGCGGGCGGTTCTTTCCGATCTCGCCCGAACTGCGCCGGACAAGGACTGGTCACTGGCGCCGGCGTCCAGAGGCAGGAGGGCGCAACTTTTTTTTGGCATTGTCAGACACCCAACCAACAGGATTCGCACTGTCGGTTGTCGAACGTGCTCGAGAGGGGGGCGTGCTGGACGCTTGTCGACCTTTGGGGGGCGACCCCAGCAGCACGGACGCGTTGTGTGCAGTGCCAGACATCTGTCGAGTAGGCGCCTTGAGGCTTCATCCCATTGGCGAATCAGTCACCGACACTGAAGCAGGTAAGCGCAGACTGCCCGTCTACACAGATCTCGTGGGTCTGAGCCGTGCAGTGGCCGCTTTTGAAAGCCGAGAGGAAAGCCTGGGCCAACTCCTGCAACTGTTGTTCAGTGCCACCGCCCTGGGAGGCTCCCGGCCCAAATGCACGTGGATGCAGCAGGACGGTCAACTTGCCGTTGCACGCTTTCCCAGCATTCATGACCCGATGGATCTCAATCGGGCAGAAGTCCTGACGGCGCGTTTGGCCAAGGCGGTCGGAATTGACGTGGTTGACGTCAGGCTGGCTCACCCGGTCTTCGATCCATTCGCGCTGTCGCCCCGTTTCGACCGAGGACCTGGTGGTGGGCGAAAGCTGTTTCTATCCGCTCGCAGCCTCTTGCTGGCGGAGGAGGGCGATGCAGTCGACCACTTCGACCTGCTCAACGCGATGCGCGCGTGCTGCAAAGATTTTGCGTCAGATGCCCAGCAGCTTTGGGACCGGCTGCTGTTTGGGCTGTTGATCGGCCACAAGAGCCTCGACCTGCGCAAGATCGGATTTCTCTACGTAGGCCATGGGCAATGGCGCCTCGCTCCCGCCCATGGCCTGAGGCCTGCTCTCTCCGCATCTGTACCGTCTCCTGCTGAGCAGCTCGTGTGTCAGAAGCAGAGCATCACGCTGGACGCGCTGCTGGAGACATCGGATGCCTTCGAGGTCTCGGGCGCAATCGCGCAATCGCGCTTGAATCACCAGCGCGAGGTCATCGCAGGTTGGAAGAAGTTGGCGACGGAGTTTTCGATCAGCATGAGTGGAAGAGACATGCTGCAGATTTCGCTGAAGGATTGATTTCCTCCGGTCCCTTGCCGCCAAGCGAGGGGTCGGTAGCCCGCCGCTCACCGTAGAGGCGGAAACCACAGGTGCCATCCCCTGAGGCCTCCGCACTCCCATGTCTTACTGGAAACGGTACGTGCGGAACGCCTTGACGTCCGAGGAGTCGCCAGTGTTTTCCTGGCGGAAGAACTTCAACTCTTTGACCAGCCAGTTCGACTCCTGGGTTGCCGAGCTGCTGCCCAGGAAGATCAGCGCGCCGCTGTACGGCAAGCCGCACGCGGCGGGCGAGGTGCCGTCGAGCGCCGCGTCCGTCACGCAGTTGGAATCACCGAGGTTCCTGTACATCCCGGCGTCGCCTGTCGCGCCGTCCACGATGCACGCGTCCGGGTAGCTGACGTAGTCGAAGCCTTCCAGGGTTTCCGAGCCGTTGTAGTTGGGGGTTACGGCCACGGTGCCGATCGGGCTGCCCCCGGAGACCCGCCAGCCCGGCGTCGCGGGGGTGATCTCCATGACGCGAAACTCTTCGCTGGACAGGCTCTGCGTCGCGCGGATGACGTGGTAGTACGGGTCAAAGCTCAGGATCCGGCGCCGCTCCCTCAATTGGTTCAAGGTGGCGTCGGAGGAAACGGGGTCAGAGCTGCACTGCAGGTCGATCGTCAGGTTGAGCGAGACATACGGTGAGATGGGTGGCGTGGTCACGCCGGCCTCGTCGCCCTGAAGTTCGATTGCGACGGAGTGCAGATCGCGCAGCTTCACGCCATGCAGGCCCGCGAGTTGCAGGATCGCCTTGTTGCCCTTGCCCGAGCCCACGAAGGCGCCCACGGGATTGGCACCGCTGCCCAGTGTCATCTTCAACTGCTGGTTCTCGATGGCCAGCGAGGCCTGGTTGATCTGGGGCATCGCGGCCAGCGCCGCGACGTCGAGGATCTGCGTGTTGGGCAGGGGCGGGATGACATCAGGGTCCGTGTCCGCGATGACCTCGAGCAGATCCTCGTGGGTCTTGCCGTCGTCGGCGAGGGAGACGGCGATGTGCTCCAGCAGGTCGTCGTACGGATCACCCTTGCTCGCCTGAAACTCACCCGTGAACACGGCCAGGTCAGTGGCCGCGAAGCCCTGAGCCACGAGGATCTGGATCACCTCATCTTGTGCCTCTGGTAGCAAGGCCGCCACGTCAATCAGGGCTTGGCCATCCGCGCCCTCCAGGGCGGCAGGGTTGTCCTTGAAGGCGCGGGCCAGCACCAGATCGGTCAGGGGGGTGATGTTCAGGTGGCCGGTGCCGAGCGCCATGGACCGCAGCGTTACGCCGCTGTGCGAGGTGCTGTTCGACAACGTGGCCAGGCAGGGAAACTGCGGCTGGCGCAGCTCGATGCTCCAGCGGCCCTCGTTGTCGGTGGTCGTCTGGCCGCCGACGCCGTTTGCGCAGCGCAGAACCACTTGCGCGCCGGTCAGTGGGGCTCCGACAGCGGCCAGGCCCTTGACGGTATCGCCCGGGGGCGGAGGGGCTTCGGTGACACCACCACCGCCACCGCCACCACCACCGCCGCAAGCTGCGATGGTCAGCAGGACCGCCAGGCCGGTGGCCCGCGCCGTCAGTTTGAAAGTTTGATAGCTCACCCTGAACTCCTTGTAGGTGCGTTGAAAACAGATGGGTCCTTTGTGCGGACCCGCGATCGATGGCTTTCGCTCTATGCGCCGGCTCAGCGCGGCGGACCGCACAGTGGCGTGTCAAGCCACTGGGAAATGCAGGTGGACCAATGGCTGACGCCATCGGCGAGCGCGGGGTCATCGGTGGGGCTGTCCGCCGGCAAGGCGTGCCGTAGCGGATCGCGGACGGGCGGGGCGATGAAATGGTCGAGTCGGTAGATGCGTTCCGACAGGCCGGGCATCGCCGCGCACAGGCGCTGGCGCAGGTCTTCCGTCGTGACCAGGATCAGGTGGTATTTGCTGAGAAGGGGGCTTGTCGAAGGCGACGAGGCCGGGTCCAGGCCCAACTCCCCCGCACAGAGGAGGGCCACATCGACGCCAGGCAGATGGCGGATCAGGTGCGCGACGGCGTTGTAGCCCGACAGGGGCTCGTTCCAACCTTCATTGACCACCAACAGGCGCGGCAGCCTGTCGTGCCCCAGGCCGGAGCCACGGCCCGCCCTGCTGGGCTGGTCGGTGGGGAGAAGGTCCGGGAAGGTCATGGCCGCGGTTGTGCTTGGTGGTTTGATCGATGAAAATTATTTTAGGCGTATTTGATTGTTTTAAATGATAAATATCTCACATAAGCCAGAATGAGCGAGAATTCAGCTGATATGACACATATACTGTCTGAAATGTCAAATTGACCGCCTTAGCTGACGAACCGTGCCATGTCGATCATTGCCGTCATGAACCGCAAAGGAGGGTGCGGCAAGAGCACCCTGGCGATCCACCTCGCGGCGTGGTGGGCCACTGGTGGGGGCAGCGTGGCGCTGGCCAATACCGACCGGCAGCGCTCGGCCCAGGCCTGGCTGAGCCGCCGCAGCCACGAAGCGGCCAGCATTTCCATGTGGCTCAGCGATCTCGGCAAGGCCTTCCCGGTGACGCCAAGCCAGACCCACGTGGTGGTGGACACGCCGGGCGGTATTCACGGCCTTGAACTGGCCCGGCACCTGGCACGCGCGGACGCGGTCGTGATTCCGGTGGGGCCGTCGGTGTTCGACCTGGAGACTTCGGCCGATTTCTTCCGGGAGCTGCTGTTGCACCCGCGGGTGGCCAGCGGCCGTTGCCGGGTGGCCCTGATCGGCATGCGCTGGTCACGTGAGGCCTCGCTGGCGTGGCAGTCGAGCGCGGTGCCGGCTGCACTGCCCTTGCTGGCGGTCATTCCGGATGACGCCATCTACCGTTCGTGCCTGGACAACGGCAGCAGCTTTTTCGACGAGGGCACCAGCGTGCGTTCCGGCGAGATGCGCCACTGGAAGCCTTTGCTGGAATGGCTGGAGCGCGTGTTTCCCGCTTCGGCCTGCGCGGGGATGGATGCCAAGGCGCTCGGCACGGCCATGGAGCGCGCCCATCCCGGGCGGGCGCACCTTGCCCCAGTGGCCCGCCCGCCGGGCAGGCACCGGGCGATCCAGCCACAAATGACCCTGCCGGAGGCGTTCATCGAGACCCAGCCGCCCGATGGTCTGGTGGTGGCGGATCTTCTGGCTGCGGGCGTGCCGATCCGTCGGCCGCAGGCACTGTCTAAGGGCAAGCCGGCCGATTGGCGTGTCGCTCGGCGGCCCATGCAGGACGCGAACCGCTATGTGCTTGAGCCGATGCCCAAGCTCAAGTCGGTCTCGAAGCGAGGCAGTGCCAGCCAGCCGCGCAACTGGCTGGCACGCCTGTTCGTCAGGATGCGCTGAAGGGGTTGGGCAAGGCGCTGGCCGCGACCCGGCGGCTGGCGGGGGGCTTCGCGCGGCTTGCGCCATTGGCCTGCGCGCGTGCTTGCAGCGCCCCGCTGGCCATGCGCTCGCGCAGCTTGGGGCCCTGCGAGAACTTCACCACCTGACGGGGCGAGATCACCACATCCGCACCGGTCTTGGGGTTGCGGCCCGGCCGGGCCGCCTTGCGCTGCACGTTGAAGCTGCCGAAGCCCGCAAGCTTCACGTCTTCACCGCGTTGAAGGCGCTCCAGGACCAGTCCGAAGAAGCTGTCCACCATCTCGATGGCTTCCCGGCCATTGATGCCCAACTGCGCCACCAGCCGATCGGCGAGGTCGGACTTGGTCAGCGTGGGAATCTCCAGGGTGTCGACGAGATGGGTCATGGGTCTCCCTTCCGCCACAGGGTGACAGGACAGTGGTTGAAAGTGACAAAAGCGTCACGTAGTTTGTCAGTTGATGTAGCTTTGTGCATTTTATATGTCTAAACTGACATCATGCAAACCACCACTTGCCCCGTTCAAGCCGTCAGGCCTCTCGGGCCTGCGCCATGCTGGGCCGCCTCGCCCACCTGAACGTTGCCGTGCTTGGTTCGGGGCCCCGTGCCCTCGCCAGCGCGATCTGCCTGTCCCGCCACCACCGGGTGCTGCTGGGGGAGGCGGGGCGCTTGCGCGCGCAGCGGCGGTTGGCGCGCCTGCCGATGCATCCGGAGGAGCCCGGGTTGGACGAACTGATGCGCCGGGTCGCCATCGACATCGGGTTCACCGATTCGTACGCCAGTGCCCTGGACTCGGCGGATCTGGTGGTGATCGCCGAACAGCCTGCGTTCCAGCCAGCGCAGCGCCGCTTCGATCTGTCGGCCATCGAGGCCTGCCTGGCGGCCGTCGCGCGCCGCCGGCCGAGGGCAACCGTGGTGCTGGAGGCACCCACGCCTGTGGGATACGCTATCCAGGCCAGCCAGCGCCATCGCCTCCAGGTCATTCCCGCTCCCCTGCTGCTGCGCCCGGGCCGCATGGCCTGGGACAGGGCTCGACCGCAACGCGTCGTGGTGGGTGACGTCAGCGAACGGGGTCTGGCTTACGCGTTCCTGGCAGTTCGCTCCTGCGGCGATCCCAATACGCCCTATCTGCTGACCCATCCGAGCGAGGCCGAGGCGATCCACGCGCTGGAGCGCCGGCGTGGCGTCAGGGGTGCCAGCGAGACCCGCGAGATGGTGATCGACTACTGCCGCCGCCGCCGCCTCAATGAAGAGCAGGTGTTGCGGGCGATGCTGCCCCTGGACTATGTCCACGAATCCTTGGGCAGCGCGCCGCCGGTCTGAGGCAGATCGCGCCGGGTGGGATGGGCGAGATGGGTGCCTTGTCGCTCAGGCCTCAAGTGGACCATCGTCCATCAGGACCTCCAGGGCGCAGACTTCATCATGGGTGCGTTCCGCGAGTTGCCGAAGGTTGGCGGTCCAGCGGTCGACGTCCATCGGACCCCGCTCGCTGGTCACGCGCTCGATTTCGGTCGCGGCGCTGGCGATGCCCGACAAACCCAGCAGCATCGACGCCCCCTTCAGGTTGTGCGCGGCCAGCTCGATGGCGGTGCGGTCTCCCTGGCACAGGATGTCGATGAATCGGTCGAGCGAGCCGGATTGCGGTTCCAGGACCAGGGACAGCATGTCGCGGCGCACCTCGCGCGTCGTGAAGGGAGCCAGTTGCTGGTAGGCCGATAGATCGATCACAAATGGCAGGTGCAGGCCGTTGGGCGCCGGAGAGGAGCCGTCGGGCCCGGTGGCATCTCGGGAGGGCGCCGAGGGTGCCGGCGCCGCTGGCGCTTTCGGCTGCAGCAGCTTGCAGCTTTGCAGGGCCAGGTTGAGGTCGCGCAGTGTCAGCGGCTTGCTCACGAAGCGGTCGACGCCCGCTTGCGTCGCGCGCTGGCGAACCTCGTTCACCACGTCCGCCGTCACCAGCAGGATCTTCACCCGCGACGAGGGACCGTCGATCTGCCGGATGGCGCGGGCGGTGGAGATGCCGTCGAGCTCGGGCATGTGGTAGTCCAGCAGCACCGCATCAAAGGACTGGCGCCGCAGGAGGTCGAGGGCCTCGCGTCCGCTCGTGCAGAACACCGCCTCGTGCCCCATCTTCTCGAGCAGCAGGCTCATGTACTTCAGGTTGATGGGGTGGTCTTCGGCCACCAGCAGCCGAAGGCTCTCATAGGACGTCGTGTCGAGCGGCTCATCGTCGTCGGCCCTCTCGGGCGGGACGGCCGGGGGCAGCGCAAGGGAGACCACGAAGCGCGAACCCGCGCCAGGCTGGCTGGTGACGGTGATGTCGCCTCCCATCAACCGGGCCAGGCTGCGCGATATGTCCAGGCCCAGGCCGGTGCCGACCGTTTTGCGCGGCGAGGCGCAATCGGCCTGGTAGAAGCGCGTGAAGAGCCGCTCGAGGGCGGCCTGGTCCATGCCCAGCCCCGTGTCCTCGACGACGATGCGCACGTTTCCGCGCGGCGGGTCCTCGGCGTCGAGGGTCACCAGCACCTCGCCCTGGTCGGTGAACTTGATCGCGTTGCTGATGAGGTTGAGCAGGATCTGGCGGATGCGCAGTGGATCGCCCTGTACCCACTGCGGCAGCCGCTCGCCACGGACGACGCGAAAGCCGATGGATTTCTCCACCGCCATCTGGCGCATCAGTTCTTGGGTACTGGTGGCCATCTCATGCAGGTCCACCGGGGAGGTGGACAGCTTCAGCCCCCCCGAGTCGATGGCCGAGATGTCGAGGATGTCGTTGAGGATGCCGAGCAGGTGCTGGGCGGAGTCGAGCGCCGTCGCCACGTGGTCGCGCTGTTCCGGCCCCAGGTCGGTGGTATCCAGCAGATTGAGCATGCCCAGCAGCCCCTGGAACGGCGTCCTGACCTCGTGGCTCATGTTGGTCAGGAACACGCTCTGGGCCTGGTTGGCACGCTCCGCCGCTTGCCGGGCGGTCTCCAGTTCCCCGCTCAGCTTCTTGAGCGCCGTGTATTGCGCGCGCTGGCGGCTGATGTGCCGCCCGAGCAAGGCCGCGAGGCCCAGGAACAGCAGCAACTGCACCGCCGCCAGCACCGTCAGGGCATTGCCCTGCTGGCGGATCCGGTCCTCCAGGTACAGCGAGGTGGCGCGCGACGTCTGGTCGCCCAACTCGCCGAGCAGGGGTTCGGCGCTCTGCAGGCGCCGGGCCAGGGCCGCGATCTCGGGGCGCCGGGACGGCAACTGATCGGGCTGGGCGAACAGCGGGTCAGCCACGGCGACGATGGCCCTGATGGCCTGGCGAGCGCGTTCGTAGGACGCCGATTGCCTGATCAGGTCATTGCGCTGGTGTTCCCTGATCAGCGCCAACTGGCCGAGGTAGCGCTCGTAGCGCCCCACCATCTCGTCGGTTGTCGGTGGTGAGACACCCGCCACGGCCTGTTCCAGGGTGCGCAGCAGCCGGGCGTGTTCGCGCTCGAGCTGTGACACCTCCCAAGTGATCGAGCCGGACAACGTGCCCGTCAGCTCATCGATCAAACGCGCTTGCTTGAGCTGGATCGCCAGCAGCGGGGTCGTCATGAGTGCGGCGAATAGGGCGAGGGCGCCCCAGCGCTTGGCCCGCCGCACGTCGGGCTTGATGAGGCTCTTCATCGCCACCCCCCTGGCGTGCAACGGCTGATTGAGCGTTCGTGATTTGGCACTCGCCACTTCCCCTGAAGCATTGCTGATCCTGATGAAGGGCAAGAAGCGGCCCCGTCAGACCTGAAAAATGGTATTGGATGTCAAATTTCGCCGTTTAAATGATGGGTGTTGCTCTGGAGGGGCAAAAAGCATTCAGTGGGTCAAGTCCTCGTGAAAAATATCATTTTCGCCCCGTAAACTTCTAATTTTGCTCGGTTTTTGTCGTTTCAGGCGCTACTATAACAATATTGTCAGATTTGGCGGGTCCGCTGTGCGGCCTCTTTCATTTCATCCAGCGCGACGGGTTTTTTATGAGCGAGCGAAACGATCCCAAGGGCACAGTCGTCATCGGCGAAGGCGTCAGCATCAATGGCGTCCTGAAGGTGCCCGGCCGGGCGGTGATCCATGGCGACTTCCAGGGCGAGCTGTACGCCGACGAGCTGACCTTGGGTGTGGGCGGCAAGATCGCCGGAAAGATCAGCGTGCGCCAGGCCGACGTGCAGGGCGAGATCCGCGACGAACTGGTCGTGGCGGGTCACCTGATCGTGCGTGGCAGCGGCCGTATCCAGGGGCAGGTGTCCTATGGAGAGGTCGAGGTGGAGCGGGGCGGCAACATCCAAGGCGCCCTGCGGCGGGTCGGCCCCGATGTTCAGGACCTGCCCGTGCTGCGGGAAAAACTCCAGGCCCCTGGGGCGCCAGTCGCACAGCTTGCGGCGGGTGAGAAGGGCCGTGCGTAAGCGGGTGTTGCCAGATGTTCCATCCGATCCGCAAGACCGGGGCCTTCGCCGCCTGGGTAGTGCAGTCTCCCCTCATGGCCATGGCGCTGTGGCGCCGCGACTTCATCGACGCCCGCATCATCCTGGAGCAGGACGGTGAGCTGAAGTACTTCTCCATCGCCGGCCGCTGGCAGCGGTACGCGGTGCGTGGCGTTTTGCTGCTGGTGGCGTTGGTGCTGGCCGTGGTGCTCTCCCTGCTGGGTTCGGCCGTTGTTCTGCACGACGACAAGCTGCGCCTAGAGCAGTCGCACCGGGAAATCTACAGCGCCCTGCTAATCGGCACCGCCGACGCCGACATACCCGAGGCGCGGGCGATGGACCAGGACGACATGTTCAACCTGGCGCGCGCGATCCGTGAGCGCGACCTGGAGATCCGCAGCCTGGTCAATACCGCTACCGCGGACCTGGCGTCGCAGAACCAGGGACTCAAGTCGCGGCTCGATGCCTCCGGTCTGACGGCGCGCACGATTTCGCTCATCCAGTCCAGCGGTGCCGTGGGCGGCTTCAAGCCCCAATTGGACGGTACCGGCCATTCGCTGGTACGCGGACAGTTCGCCGAGGAGGCGTCCAGGAACCGCGAGCTCAAGGACATCATGATGGCCCTGCCGTCGCGCCTGCCGGTGGAAGGGGCGCACGACATCACCTCGCGCTTCGGCATCCGCACGCACCCCCTGCACAAGCAGCCGAAGTTCCACGCAGGCGTGGACCTCGTGCCGCAGCACGACGACCGCGTGTACCCCACCAAGGCCGGCAAGGTGGTGCTGGCGCGCTCGTACGGCAGCTACGGCAACACCGTAATCGTGCGCCACGACCGCAGCATCGAAAGCCTCTACGCCCACCTGGACCGTATCGATGTGTCCGAAGGCGACGAGGTCGACTCCAGCACCGTGCTTGGCCTCGTCGGCAACACGGGCGCTTCCACGGGCAAGCACCTGCACTTCGAAATCTCCGTTGGAGGGTTCCCCGTGGATCCCCTGCGGGTCATTCAGACGGCCAACTATGTTCAACAGATCAAAGACTAGACCCGACGACAGTGACGACGCGGTGGACGTGCTGCCGCTGGCCACGCCGGCCGCAGCGTCCGACACCGGTAACGCCAGGGCGAGCCAGGTGTTCCAGGCCACGCAGAAGCCCTCCGTCATCAGCGAAGGCCTGGTGATGCGCGGCGATGTCGAGTCGAACGGCATCCTGCATGTGGAAGGCGGTCTCGTCGGCACGGTGAAGGTGGGCAGCGCCAACGTGGGCGCCAGCGGCTTCATCGAAGGCCAGCTCACCTGTCACAGCCTGACCATCAAGGGCCGTTTCGACGGCCTGCTGATCTGCGACGAACTGGTCGTCGCCGCCTCGGCGCGCATCACGGGGCAGCTCAGCTACCGCTACATCACCATCAGCTCGGGCGCCCAGGTGGACGCCGAGGTGGAGTGGCGCCAGGCCGAGGCCGCCTGAACGGCGCGCCGGCACCCCCTCACGCTCACTGGAGTCCACACCGTGATCCGAACGTTCTCGCTGTCCGCGGCGATCGCCGCCGCCTGCCTGGCCCTCGCGCCCTCGGACGCGATCGCCCAGCCGGCGCCGCAAGATCTGGGCTCGCTCATGCGCGAGGCCATCGCGCACCACCCCGAGGTGCGCGGCAGCCGCAGCCACGCCCGCGCCGCCGACCATGAATTGCAGGGCGCGCACTGGGGGAAGTACCCCAGCCTGAGCAGCGAGCTGCAGACCCAGCAGGGCGGCCCGCAGGCTGTGCTGCGCCTGGAACAGCCGCTGTGGACGGGCGGGCGCATCACGAGCCAGATCAACGTCGCCGACGCCGGCCTGGCGCAGGCCGAGGCGGCGGTGACCGAGGTGGAGCAGCTCGTGCTGGCGCAGGCCGCCGCCGCCTATTTCGAGATCCTGCGCCTGGAGTCGAGGCTGGACGCGGCCAATGGCAGCGTGGCCGAGCATGAGCGTCTGCTCGACACCATCCAGCGGCGCGTGCGCTCACAGGTGAGCCCCGCCACGGACGAGACCCAGGCGGCGGCCCGCCTGAACCAGGCCATCACCGAGCGGCTGCAGACCCAGCGGCAGATCGACGCCGCGCGCATCGCGCTGGAGCAGGTGGTGGGCCGCGCCGTGGGTGGGCTCGCGGCGGCGCCGCGGATCGATCTCGGCCACTGGAACGAAGCCGGCCTGCTCGACGCTGCCCTGTCCTTCTCGCCCGAGCGGCGGCGCTTGCGGGCGCAGGTGGACATGGCCGACGCGCAGGTGGACCTCGCGCGTTCGCAACTCAGGCCCAGCATCGTGGCGGGTTACCAGGCCCGCGTCGGGCACCTGCAGCCCGGTGAAGAGCGGGGCCGCGTGTACCTGGCGCTGCAGATGCAGACGGGCGCAGGGCTGTCCAGTCTGTCCGCCGTGGACGCCGCGCTCGCGCGGCGTCAGGCCGCGCAGGACGCCATCGAAACCCTGGAGCGCAGCCTGGCGCAGCAGGTGCGCTCGCTCTGGGCCGAGCGGCAGTCCGTGCGCCAGCAGGTCGGGCCGGTGCAGGCCCTGCTGAGTGGCGCCGACGAGATCGTGGCTTCCTACCTGCGCCAGTTTCAGGTGGGCCGCAAGAACTGGCTGGACGTGCTGAACGCCGTGCGGGAGAAGACGCAGGCGCAGTACGCCCTGGCCGACCTGGAGTCCCCCCTGCTGCTCGCCGAGATTCGCCTGCTTCTGCTGGCCGGCCTGATGAACGCACAAAACCTCACCGCCCACCATGTCCCCTGACGCCCACACCGACGCCCCGGGCGCCCCCGGGTCCTCTTCTTCGAATGAGCCGGTGCTGCCGGTCCTGCTCTCGCGCTTGGCCGCGCTGCAGGGCCAGGCGGTGCCTGCCTTTCGCTTCGGCATGCTCGAGCGCGGCCAGGGCGGCGTGGAGCTGTCGCGCCTCACGGCCCCGCAGCAGGCGCGCGAGATGTGGCGGGCCCGCTTCAGCGGCGCGCGCCTGCGCCGGCTCATGCCGGAGCAGGCCAAGCGCGGCGACTACCCGCTGCTGTGGGTCGGCGAGGGCGACGCCCGCATCGTGCGCGGCCGGTTGAGCCACGGTGCCTTCTCCACCGAGGACGGCGAAGGCCGCGCCCAGGAGATGGCCGAGGCCGACATCGCCCGCGGCGAGCTGCTGCTGTTGCAGACCGGTGAGCGCGCACAGGGGGAGGGGGGCGATGGCCCGCGGACCGCTACCGAATGGTTCGCCCATGCCATCCGCCGCCACCGGCGCATCTTCCTGGAGGGCGTGTTCGCTACCTTCGTGATCAGCGCCATTGGGCTGGTTGCCTCGCTCTACACGATGCAGGTGTACGACCGTGTCGTTCCCACCCAGGGCTACTCGACGCTGTGGGTGCTGACCGTCGGCGTGCTGCTGGCGGTGGTGCTGGAGTTCACCATGAAGCAGGTGCGGGCCCACATGGTCGATCGCGCGTCCAAGGCGATCGACCAGGAGCTCTCCGGCGTCTTCTTCGACAAGGCGCTGGGCATCCGCATGGACGCCCGGCCCAGCACCGTGGGCACCTTCGCCTCGCAGATCCGGCACTTCGAGTCGGTGCGCAACTTCATGACCTCGTCCACGCTGTTCATCCTGGCCGACGCCCCGTTTGCCCTGCTGTTCATCGGGGTGATGGCCCTGATCGCGGGGCCCGTGGCGATCGTGCCGCTGATCATGGTGCCCATCGCGTTGCTCTCGGGCCTGCTCTGCCGCGGCGCCATCGAGCGGCTGTCCGCCGAGAACATGCTCGAGTCCAACCGCAAGAACGGTTTGCTGATCGAGGCGGTGGACGGGATCGAGTCGGTCAAGGCCGCGGGCGGCGAGTGGAAGATGCTCGACCGCTACCGCGACCTGACCTCCACCATCGCGGCAAGCGAGCTGCAGCTCAAGGCCCTGTCCACGCGCGCCACCAACATGGCGCAGACGATCCAGCAGCTCAACTACGTGGGCCTGATCGCCGCGGGGGCCTACGCCATCAGCGCCGGCGAATTGACCATGGGCGGCCTCATCGCCTGTTCCATCATCAGCGGGCGCGCGCTCTCGCCGCTGGCGCAGATCCCACAGCTCGTGGTGCAGTGGAAGCACGCCAAGATTGCGTTGAAGTCACTCGACGCGATCATGGCCATGCCCAGCGACCGCGCCAGCGACCAGCGCCTGGTGGTGCCCGAGCGCTGCCTGGGACAGTTGCGCATGGAAGGTGCCGCCTTCTCCTACCGCGACGACAAGCCCATCTTCGAAGTGGACGAGTTGCGCGTGGCACCCGGCGAGCGCATCGCGGTCATTGGCGCGGTCGGCTCCGGCAAGTCCACGCTGCTGAAGATGCTGTCGGGCTTGTACAAACCGCGCAAGGGCACGGTGTACCTCGACGGCGTGGACATGGACCAGCTCGCGCCCGAGTTCGTGCGCGAGCATGTCGGCTACCTGCCGCAGGACGTGCGTCTCTTCAGCGGCACGCTGCGCGAGAACCTCACCCTGGGCCTGCCCACGCCCAGCGACAGCCTGATCCTGCGCGCCGCTCGCATGACGGGCCTGGAGCAGCCGATCCAGCAGCATCCCAAGGGGCTGGAGCTGGAGATCACCGAAGGCGGTCGCGGGCTCTCGGGTGGCCAGCGCCAACTGGTGGGCCTGACCCGCCTGCTGCTGGCGCGGCCCCGGGTCATGCTGCTCGACGAGCCCACAGCCTCCATGGACGCGCAGCTGGAGGCCCGCGTCATGAAGCACCTGTTCGAGGAGGTGCCCCCTGACTCCGTGCTGGTGGTGATCACCCACAAGATGGCCCTGCTGCCGCACGTCAACCGCGTCATCGTCGTCGACAAGGGCCGTGTCGTCATGGACGGCCCGCGCGACCAGGTGCTCGCGCGCCTGTCCGGCCAACCCCTGAGCGCCATCACGGGCCGCCCCTCGGCCGCGCCGCAGAAAGAGATACCCGCATGAAGATCTTCTGGTTCCTCGAATCCCGACGCCAGTCCACAGCCCCGGACGAACCGGGTGACATGAACGAGGACCTGCGCGGTTCGCGCTGGGTGATGTGGATCACCTTCCTCGGCATCGCCATCTTCGTGGCCTGGGCCTGGTACGCTGAACTCGACCAGATCACGCGTGCGCCAGGCTCGGTCATTGCCAGTTCGCGCACGCAGCTCGTGCAGTCGCAGGACGGCGGTGTGTTGGAAGAGATGTTCGTGCGCGAAGGCGACCGGGTGGAAGCGGGCCAGTTGCTGGCGCGCATCGACCGCACCCGGGCGCAGGCCGCCTACCTGGAGACCCGGGCCAAGGCCGCCGCGCTCAGCGCCGCCCTGGCCCGCCTCAAGGGCGAGATGTTCACCGCGCAGCCCCGCTATGACGCCGCGTTCGACGACTACCCCGAATTCCGCAGCAGCCAGAACGAGCTGTTGCGCAAGCGGCGCGCGGCGCTGGACGAGGACCTTGCCGCCGTTCGCCGCATGAAGGCGCTGGTGGAGGAGGAGCTGTCGCTGAACCTGCCGCTGGTGCAGTCGGGCGACGTAAGCCGCACCGAGGTGCTGCGCCTTCAGCGCCAGCTGGCGGACCTGCAAGCGCAGATGACCAACAAGCGCAACAAGTACTTCCAGGACGTGCAGGCCGAGTTCGGCAAGACGCAGGAGGAGCTCGCCGGCGTCGAACAGATGATGGCGCAGCGGCGCAGCCAGCTCGACCAGACCGAGCTGCGCGCGCCAGTGCGCGGCGTGGTGAAGGACGTGCGCATCACCACCCAGGGCGGCGTGATCCGTCCCGGCGAGGACGTGATGCAGATCGTGCCGCTGGAGGACGACCTGGTGATCGAGGCCCGGGTCTCCCCGGCCGACATCGCTTTCCTGGCACTCGGGCTCGACGCCACCGTCAAGATCGACGCCTACGACTACACGGTCTATGGCGGCCTGCCCGGCAAGCTCACCTTCGTCAGTGCTGACACGCTCAAGGACGACCTGCGCCAGGGCGAGGAGCCGTACTACCGGGTGCAGGTGCGCACCACCGCCCGCGAGTTCAGCAAGGGCACGCGGGCAGCGCTGGAGATCCAGCCCGGCATGACGGGCAGCATCGAGATCAAGACCGGGCGCAAGACGGTCCTGCAATACCTGGCCAAACCCATCGTGAAGACGCTCGACGAATCCCTGGGCGAGCGCTGAACCCCCACCCGGCCGCCGACCACCCCCAAAGCCACACGCTTGCGTGTGGCTTTTTTATCGCTTTAAAGAACAAAAATAACAACAAGTGGCAAAACAGATTGAAATCAGGGTGAAACTGATAACATTCTGAACGACCTATCAGTCTTGGGGGAGCCCGAGGCAAGGCGCCCATCAGTCAACCGCAAGGAAGTATCAAAAATGGCCAAGTCCCCGTCCACCCCTCAGGATGAAGTGCTCAATGCTCGCGTGCCCCACGTTGAAGGGCGCCTGCAGGAGGCTGTCTCGATGCCGTCCACCCAGGGCCGGCCAGCCTCGGCCCCACGGCCCGCGGTTGCCAAGGGCGTGCCCACGGCCACGCCCAAGGGCCTGAAGAAGGCAGAGGAAGAGGAGGAGCAGGCCCGTGGCGAAGAAGACGCCGTTCAGTCACAGGATGACGCGGCGCAGGCCGATGCCGTGCAGTCCGCACCGTCCGAGGTGCTGGTCGCTCAGGCGGACGGTGCCGGCGCTGCCGCGGTGCTGCCGCCAGGCTCCAGTGCCGCGGGTGCCGTCCTGCCGACTGGTGGTGCCGGTGTGGGCGCCGCCTCGGTTGCCACTGGTGCGACCGGCCTGTCGTTCGGCACTGTGGCCCTGGGGGCTACGGGTGTCGCGGCCCTTGCCGGTGCTGGTGGTGGCAGCAGCGGTGGCGCGCCTGCGCCGGCTCCCGCTCCCGCGCCGGTGCAACCACCCGTGCAGCCGCCGGCACCGGAGCCGACCGAGACCGTGCACCAGCTCACCACTGGCCTGGACGACGTGCAGGGCGGTGCCGGCAAAGACCGGGTAATCGGCGATTCCACCACCTTCCAGGCGGGTGACATGGTGAATGGCGGTGCGGGAGCCGACACGCTGGAGTTGCATCTCGATGGCGGTTTCTACGGAGAGGACGCCACGGTCAGCAACGTCGAGGTGCTGGACCTGCGCGCTCTGGAGGGCGGCTCCGGCGCGGTCGACCTGTCCCTGGCGGGTTGGGACGACCAGCTCGCCACGATCAACATCACCGAAGCCGCACGCGACGTCGTGCTGCGCGACCAGCAGACCCTGGCTGATGTGAACATCGGTGAGAGCGGCCAGAACGTCGTCTTGTCCTACGGGGCGCCGGCGGTGACCGGCGAGGACGACGAGCTCAAGGTTTCTGTCAATGCCTACACCGGTGAGCTGACGGTGGACAGCCAGGTGGAGTCGCTGCGCCTGTCGGTTGACGACGCGGCGGGCGACGACAACGCCAGCCAGATGCGGGTGAACGCGCTGGCCGGTACCACCATCGTCGGCGGGCGCGCCGGCCAGGGCTTCGGCCTGACGCTGACGGGCGAGGACCAGGGCACGGCCTCGCTCGACAGCTCGGCCTTCCTGGGCAACCTTACGCTGGAGGCGGGCGCGCACCTGCAGACCCTGAAGACCGGCGCCGGCGACGACACGGTCACCATGGACAGCCTCTCGGGCACGGCCAGCGCCGACCTGGGCGAGGGCGACAACCACCTCACCATCGGTGAAGACGGCGTCACCGGCGAGGCCAGCGTGTCGCTGGGCGATGGTGACAACACCGTCTGGATCCAGGGCGGCGTCGATGGTGCGGTGGGCGAGGACATCAGTGGCGTCTCCATCGCGTTTGGCGACGGGAATAACCACCTGGTGGTAGCCACCGGGCTGTCCGGCGAGGAAGAGGCGCCCGTGGGCGCCGGCTTCGTGAGCAACGCCTCCATCACCTTCGGCGACGGCGACAACCGCGTGGACGTGGCCCAAGGCATCACCGATTCGGACATCCGCTTCGGCGATGGCGACAACCTGTTGCAGGCGATGGACAGCATCCGCGGCACCGAACTCGACTTCGGTGACGGCCGCAACATCGTGGCCGTGGGCGAAGACTTGGTGCAATCCCAGGTGAGTTTCGGCGACGGCGACGACAACGTCGTGGGTGTCGGCAACGACATCGAGGGTTCGACCGTCACCTTTGGCGATGGCGATGGCAACCTGCTGGCGGTCGGCGACGACCTGGAAGACTCCTCGGTGTCCTTTGGCGAGGGCAGCGGCAACACCGTGGTGGTGGCGGACGACATCCAATCCTCCGCCGTGAGCTTTGGCGCCGGTGGCAACACGGTGACCGTTGGCGGCGATGTGGAGCGGGGCTCCACGATCACCCTGAGCGGTGGCGGCAGCACGGTCGACATCGGCGGCGATCTGGACGACGCCACGATCGACCTGGCCGATGGTGGCAACACCGTGAACGTCCGCGGTGAACTCGACGATGGCGCGCTCATCCAGTCCAGCGGCGGCGACAGCACGGTCAACGTGGGTGGCAAGCTCACCGACGGCAGCCAGATCACCCTGGGTTCGGGCGCTGACACGGTGACCGTGGGTGCCAACGAGCACAAGCAGGGCAGCGTGGGCGGCAAGGGCGGCCAGAAGACGCTGATCGACACGGGCGCGGGCGACGACCAGGTCACCCTCGTCGGCTCCAAGCACTACGGCAGCACGATGGTGCGCTCGGGTGGCAGCCTGCAAGGCGGCGAGGGCAACGACACGTTGACCATCAAGGCCGCGTCGGACATTGACGTGGTGGCTCGCACCGAGCACCAGAAGGTGCTCGTCGAACTGGCCGACAGCCACGCGGCGGGCGACGTGGTCACGCTGCGCATCGGCGAGGATGAGTTCGCCCACACCGTGGAGTACACCAGCGCCCAGGTGCTGAGCTTCACCTTTGGCGAACAGTCCTACACCGCCAGCCAGACCTGCGCCGTCACCATCGGTGGCCAGGTCTACAGCTTCGTGTTCCCAGGTGCTCAGGGCGGGCCGGCGGTGGCCGCGCAGGCGGTGGCCAACGGCATCAAGGCTGAGCTGGAAGCGGACGGCGTGACCGGCTTCGGCACCCCCGAACTCATCGACAACGGCGACGGCACTTACACCCTGACGTTGACGGGGACCTCGGCCAACGCCGACAACGTGGCGGCCTCGTCCGACCACGCGTCGGTGTCCGGTGCCGATGGTGCTGACCGCGATGTGCAGACGCCCGAAGAGATTGCAGAGGCGCTGGAGGCGCTCGTGGACAGCGACAGCCCTGCGTTCTCGGCCGGTGCCCACGGTGGCAAGATCGTGCTGGTGGCCAAGGGGGACGACGTGGCGGCCGACGTGAGCGTCAGCCTGTCGCTCACCACCGGCGGCACCGAGACGCAGGTCGAGGGCGCGGTCACCACCAAGCAGTTCGCCGACGCCGGCATCAGCGGCTTCGAGACCCTCCAGCTCGAGATCCTCAACAACGTCGGCGAGGACACCGACATCGACGCCCGTGAGATCACGGCCGACTTCGCCTACATCTCGGGCGTGCAGAACGTCGTGCTCGACAGCCAGGTCAGGATCGACCCCGTCACCGTGAACATGGCGGGCGACCAGGCCCTGGTCAACGGCGCGTACCAGCGCATGGACGAGTACGCGGGCGAATGCGCCACCGACCCTGCCACTGAATTCACGCTGCTCAACCTCAAGGGCGATGAAGCCATCACCGTGCGCGGCCACGAGGTGAGTGCCACCGGCAGCCAGCAGGTGGACCGCATCCACATCGGCAACCAAGACGGTGACCATCAACTGGGCGACGTGATCAGCGTCTACATCGCGGGCAAGACCTACACCCTGACCGTCAACGCCGACGACCTGAGCGGCGAGAGCGCGCAGGCCGACGCCGAGGCCATCGCGAGCCGCCTGGCCGCCCTGCTGGCCGAGGGCAGCGACGAGGCCTGGCCGTTCTCCGTGGCGGTGGACGGCCACCTCATCACGCTGGTGGGCACCGACCCGTCGCTGTCGGGGAAGGTGATGCTGAGCCACACCCGTCCGAACGCTGATCCCACGACCCTGTACGGCTCCGGTGACGCCACCGAGGGCAGCGTCGATTTCAGTTGCGTGGACTCGATCCAGGCTGGCGATGTCATTCGCCTCCAGCTGGGCGACGAGACGGTCACCTACACCGTCCTGCAGGAAGACGTGGACGCCTGCTGCGACCGGCAGGTCGCCGACGTGCTGGCCGAGAAGGTCGCCGCGGCGCTGTCCGAGGCGGGCCACGGCGGCGCGCTGGCGTGGTTCGGCGTGGTGACGCTGGGTGGTGGCGCGCAGGCCTCCTGGGCGGTCACGCGCCAGGAGAGCAGCTACGTGGATCTGAGCACCGTCGACCGCGTGCAGAAGAGCGACGCTGCCGACGACCGTGAGATCGACGTCACGGTGAAGGCCACCCTGGCGAACGACACCGACGACGACACCATGGACCTCACGGTTGACGGCCACGGCGCGTTCGACCTGGAGATCGTGGGCGATGGCGAAGGGCAATACGAGCACCTGAACCTGAAGATCACCGACGACTTCAGCCACTACATCAACACCCACGGCGACCAAGGCAACTTCAGCGAGAGCATCGTGCTGTCCGGCGGCGCGGTTGGCGCCACCATCCACCTGGACCAGGTCCTGGCGGGCACGGTCGGTTCGACGTCCGAGGCCAATGTGGTGGTGGCGCAGTACGACGCCGACCTGCACAAGGGCCTGATCGGCGAAGACACCGTGGTGAACGTGAGCACCGCTGGCGGCGACGACCACCTGATCACCTACGCGCCGGCGCTGTTCAACGATGGCAGCACGGTGGACCTGGGCACGGGCGACAACACCCTGTCCCTGGGCTGGGGCGGAGAAGACGGCGCCCACGTGGCGAGGACCATCAGCGGGACCGAGCTGGCGCGCGTGGCCGAGATTTCGGGCATGACGCAACTGCAGCGCCTGAACATCCTCAACGGCGTGGTGCTGAACGGCGACACCAGCCTGGCCATGATGCAGACCACCGTGCCCCAAACGGTGGAGGCGATCGACCTGTGGGACCTGACGGTGGCCCACGGCGAGGATGCGGATCTCACGATCTCCGGCACCGCGGCCAGCCTGCTGCTGGAGGCCTCGCACGGCAACCTGGACCTGGGCAGCAAGGGCGTGCTGACGGCGCAGGGTGTGAGCGATCTGCGCGTGCAGGCGGTGGACGACATCACCTTCGCGCTGGGCAACGACACGCTGGACAGCCTGTCGGTGGTCTCCGAGGACGACGAAGCCTCGGTGTACCTGCGCGACGGCAGCAACCGCACGGTGGCGATTGGTTCGGTTGAGCTGGAAGGCGGCGGTGACGACGCCAAACTGACCATCCTGGGCAACACCGACGGCGCTGTCACGGTGGGCTCGCTGGAGGTCGAGGCCGACGCCGAGGCGAGCCTGACGGTCAGTGGCAACACCAACACCGACGTGAGCGTTGGAGAGAGCGGCGGCGTCAACCTGCACGCGGGTGAGAACGCCAGCCTCTCGATCACCGGTAACGCCGACAACAAGCTCGAGGCCGACCAGGTGATCGCGTTGGGCGACCTGAGCCTGCACGCGGGCGACGACGCCCGGGTGACGATCGAAGACAACACCGCCAACACCGTGACCCTCGGGGCGGTGGACATGGTGGCTTGCGACGACGACGCCTCTTTGCGCATCAAAGGCAACAAGGGCATCGACTACGAGGCGGGCGTGAGCGCCAGCGTCGACTGGGCCACCGTGGGTTCGGGCGCGATCCGCATGGACGCCGGCGATGACGCCAGCCTGCGCATCGAGCACAACACCTGGGGCGAGTTCGCCCTGGCCGACGGCGAAGACGAGGGCATCGAGATCAAGGCCCGCGACGACATCGAGTTCAAGGTCCGCGACAACACCAACGTGAAGGTGGCGCTGGGCAGCGTCGCGCTCACGGCGGTCGACCGCATCAGCGCCTCGATCAGCGACAACGCGACCGAGGTGGCGGGCGAGGACGGCTTCGTCTCGAGTGTGTCCATCGGCGACTTCACGGCCACGGCCGGTGACGACGTCCGCCTCCAGATCGAGGACAACGACGAGGTGAAGGTCACGCTGGGCGATGTTTCGCTGACCTCGTACGGTGACGACGCGGCGCTCGACATCAAGGGCAACGACGACAGCCAGATCGGCATGGGTGCCGTGACGTTGGAGGCGCGCGACGATGCCTCGCTGGTGATCCGCTGGAACAAGGGGGGTGACGGCCACGGTGGCAACGACGGCCCGACGGACGCGGGCGTGAAGATCGATGGCGACGTCAGCATTACGTCCCACGACGACGACGCCACGTTCAGCTTCACGAAGAACCGCGGCATCCAGCTCCAGGTGAACGGCAACGTATCCCTGAAGGGCGAGGACGACGTGCGCTTCGAGCTGAACGACAACAAGTCGTCGGTGGTGACGATCCTGGGCAGCGGTGAGCCGGTGGGCGAAGACGCCCAGGCGCCGGCCGCGATCCGCCTCGAGTCCACCGATGGCGACGTGCGCCTGAGCATCGAGGACAACGGCAGCCGGCACGGCGGTTTCTTCGGCGCCCTGCTGGGCACCGTGGACATCGACGCCAGCGACGAAGCCAAGCTCAAGATCAACGACAACCGCGGCACCGTGGTCGCGCTCGGCCTGGGTGCGGACACCGATCCCTCCACGCTGCTGGCGCCGCTCTCGGGCAGCGGCTCGATCATGGAAGGCCTGGAACACGTCCGCGACACCTACCTGGGTGAAGGCTCCAGCATCGCCATCGACGCGACCACCATCCGCTTCGAAGTGGAAGACAACCGCGCCGGCCACGGAGAGGACTCGCTCTTCGACTACAGCGTGGTGGCCCTGGGCGCGGTGAGCATGAACGCGACGGACGCCACCGGGGAAGACAACGCGCAGGCCGAGGCCACGCTGTCGATCCTGGACAACCGTGAGACGCTGATGGTCACCGGCGATCTGTCGCTGACGGCCACGGCCAGCTCCATCGGACAGGATGCCGATGCCATCACCGCGCTCAAGGTTGGCGACTCGGGCTTCTTCGACAACGAGCAGAACTGCGATCCGCAAGGCAACAGCGAACTGGCGCTGGTGACGGGTGACATCGTGTTGGACAGCCAGGCCACCGCCGCCGGCAACGCGCAGGCCATGGCGTCCTTCGAACTGTCTGCCACCGAGGATTTCCGCATCCAGCTCGGCGACGTGACGCTCAAGGGAACGGCCACCTCACACAACGCCTCGGCCTATGCGGGTGCCGGCATGGCCGTGCTCGGCAACGACGGCGGCGAGGATTCCACGCTGGAGATGGGCGACGTGAGCATCACGGCCAGCGCCAATCCCGTCGGCGAGGACGAGTTCACGCTGCTGGACGTCTCGAACAGCAGCTTCGCGAGCGCGGCCTTCACCTTCATGGAGAACCGCGACATGGCGGTCAAGGCCGGTGACGTGACGCTCAGCGCCACGGCCAGCGGTGGCATGGATGCCGAGGCCTTCGCCGCCTTCCACCTCGACGAGAACACGGACGTGAGCTTCGAGTTCGGCGACGTGAGCGTGAACGCCAGCGCCAGCGCGGGCTTCGACTTCGCGGGCTTCTCCATCGTCGACCAGGACGACGTGTCGGTGAAGGTGGGCGACGTGAAGGTGAGCACCACCGGTGCCTATGGCCTGGCGGGTGTCGCGGTGGGCGCGTACAGCAACGAGGGCTACAGCCTGCTGGCGGGTGGCGAGCAGGGTGAGGACAACTTCGAGATTGGCACGCGCTACGAGCCGGCCGAAAGCGACGCCAACGAGTGCACGGATGTGAGCCTGGGCCACGTGACGGTGGAGGCGGGCAACGACGCGGCCGTCTGGCTGGCGGCGGACAAGCACGGCTCGCTGTCGGTGGGCAACATCAGCGTCACCTCGGCCATGTCCGCGGGCGCCGAGAGCGGGGACATCTTCTTCTACATGGACGATGTGGGCCTGAACGACGCGCTGGTGGAGGGCGTCGAGAGCGGCATCACCATCGAACTGGACGGCTCTGGCGGCAGCACCATCGACAACGAGGTGTACGCCACGCTGATCGACACGCCGGATGTGCAATCGCTGACGATCAAGGGCGCTTACGCCAACGTCTTCCTCGAAGGCGATATGGACGGCTTCGCCACGCTGGATCTGTCTGGCGTGACCGACTTCGCCTACGTGGAAACCTGGGACGCGGACTTCCGTAACGGCGATGACGATCTGAAGCTGTCCGACCAGGTCGTGGTGAAGATCGGCAGTGGCAACCTCCAGTACAACGCCATGTACGGCGTCAACTACGACCACATGGGTGGTGGTGGCCGCAACTTCACCGACTCCCGTGTTCAGGATTCGGGCACCAGCGGCGGCATCCACGGCGACTGGAACGGCGACAACGGCTGGTACTCGCTGGGCGACAGCGGCGATGCCTACTTGGCGCCCACCCCGCACGAGATCTACATCGAGACTTGGGGCAGGCCTGCCGGCGAAGACCACCAGGACGTCTACAAGTTCACCGTGGACGGCACGTCCTACTCGGTGGCCATCGAACAGTACTGGACGGACTACGACACCATTGGCTATCGGATGACGGACTTCCGCATTGGCCTGAGCGATGAGGACGTGGGTCGCGAGGCGTTCGAGGCCGCCCTGGGCCTGTCGAGCTTCGAGTGGAACGGCGACGACCGCTTCGTGCTGACTGGCCCGCTGGACGGCAGCCCGCTCAAGCCGGTGACCACCGCCACCCAGGTGGTGGACGACAACACGACGGTGAACCACCCAATGGAAGTGGAAAACATTCCGGGACACGTGGCCACCGATGGCATCGGCAACGCGGTGCAGGAGGTGTTCCAGTTCGTGGGCGAGAGCATCGGTGAGATCGTGATCGGCGGCTTCTTCGCCAAGCCGGTGGGCGCCGACAACGTGGACGGCGTGCTGCGCTGGGGCGATCGCCTGGACTTCAGCCAGTTCGACCTGAACGGCGCCGCCGAGGGACTGGGTGGCCGCAACGACCTCACGATCTCGGTGGTGAACAACGACGAGGGCTACTTCTCCGACGTGCTGATCACGTTCAACACCGCCGGCATGGAGGACTCCTCCATCCTGCTGGTGGGCGTGGGCAACCAGTACGGCACGCCTTCCGACGTCATCACGAACGTGACGAACAGCATCATCTTCGCCTGATCCGAGGAGCGGACGTTCGATGCCGAAGGGAGGAGGGGCCCGATGCCTTCCTCCCTTTTTTTCGGCCGGTCCCTCTTTCTGACAGGCGCTTCGACCTGAACGAGATTCCCACCATGAGCATGTATAAGAACCTGGTGCCGCTGCGGCACCAGGAGCACGCCGGCCTGCGGCTGCAGCCGGTGAGCGGCTACCACTTCGCCCGCGAGCTGCTTCTGGCGCCGGTCGTCATCGACGAGCTGGCCGAGGCCGCCCGCGAATACCCGATCGTGTTTCCCCGTGATGCGGGTCTGCCGGCGGTGCTGCTGGGCGTGCAGCAAGGCCGCAACGCCTACGTGGACGAGAGCGGGCGCTGGCAGGCAGGCTATCTGCCCGCGCACCTGCGCCACTACCCGTTCATGCTGCGGCGCCTGCCGGGCAAGGACGGTGGCCAGGGTCGCATGGCGGTGATGATCGACGCCGACTCGCCGCTGTGGTCGCGCGCGGACGGCGAGCCCGTGTTCGATGGCGAGTCGCTGTCGGGTGCGGCGCAGCGGGCGGTGGAGTTGCTGAGCGCCTTGTCCCCCCGGCAGGTGGCGACGCGCGCGATGGTCGAGGCCGTGGTCCGGGCCGGCATCCTGGTGGAGCGCACGGTGCGGGTGCAGCGGCCGGGGCAGGCCGACGCACGCGTCTCGGGCCTGCGGGTGGTGGACGAGAAGGCCTTCAACGCCCTGGACGATGAGGCCTTCGCTGCCTTGCGCAAGAGCGGTGCGTTGCCATTGGTCTATGCCCATCTGCTGTCCTGGGCCAACCTGCGGCAGGGGCCGATCGGGAGGGCCTGATCATCGACCTGCAATTCCACGTGGGCCGCCTGCACGGCCTGGCAGACCCGACGGCGGTGCTGAGCCTGCGCGTCGATGGCCGCATCGACGCGGCGACGCTGAAGCGGCTGGCGACGCAGGCGCGCGCGCATGTCGAGCGCGGCGAAGGCCTGTCGGGCGCGGCCTGGCCCGAGGCCTTTCTCGCGCAGGGTCCGCGGGACGCCGCACCGGCGATGGCCGCTGCGCGCGTGCTCGCCGCCGCGTTCGTGGTTTTTCAGCGCGCGGCGCGCGACGCCGTGGGATTCGCACGCGTGCTGTCGATCCACGAGGGCCGTTGGGTGCTGGCATTGCCCTACCACCGCCGAGAGGTGTTGCAGTCGGTCCTGCCGGTGGTGCTGCGGCATTTCCGCTCCTGGCTCGCTCCAACGGGGGCGCCGGCCGAGCGTGAGAAGTTGGCGCAAGCCACCGCGCACTGGCTGCGCGGCGCGCAGGCCGGGGGCCTGGCACCCAACACCTTGCGCTTCGCGCTGGCGGCACGCGAGCAGGGCCACCCAGTGTCGGCGATGGGCAACGGGCTCATCCAGATCGGCTGGGGTGCGCGCCAGCAGCGCATGGAAAGCAGCTTCACCGGGCAGACCAGCGTGGTCGCGACCCGCATCGCCCGCAACAAGCCGCTGGCGAGCGCGTTGCTCGCGCGCGCCGGCTTGCCGGTGCCGCGCGCCGTGCTGGTGGGCAACTGGACGCAGGCTTTGAAGTCGGCGCAGGAGATGGGCTGGCCGGTGGTGATCAAGCCAGCCAACCTGGACCAGGGCCAGGGCGTGGTGCCCGACATCCACACCGAAGCGCTGCTTCGCAGCGCTTTCGAGGGAGCGTCCCGGCTCAGCCCGCGGCAGGTGCTGCTGGAGAAGCACGTGCAAGGCGCAGACCACCGCCTGCTGGTGGCCGGCGGGCGCCTGCTGATGGCCACGCGACGCGTGCCGGGTGGGGTCACGGGTGATGGGCGCCAGACGGTGACGCAGTTGCTGCAGCGGCTCAACGCCGATCCGCGCCGAGGCACCGATCCGCGCAGCCTGCTCAGGCACGTCGCGCTCGATGAAGAGGCTGCCTTGCGCCTGACGGAGCAGGGCCTGAACGCCGACAGCGTGGTGGAGGCGGGCCGTTTCGTGGCACTGCGTCGCACCGCGAACATCAGCACCGGCGGCACGGCGCTGGACGTGACGTCCCAAGTGCATCCGGACAACCGTTGGCTGGCCGAGCGCGCCGCGCGTGTGGTGGGCCTGGACATTGCAGGCATCGACTTCCTGTGCCCGGACATTTCGCGATCCTGGCGCGAGGTGGGTGGCGCGATCTGCGAGGTGAACGCGCAGCCGGGTTTTCGCCCGCACTGGCTGGGCGACCCCGCGCGCGACGTGAACGCGGAGATCGTGCAATGGCTGTGCCGCGCGGGCACGCGCGTGCCGACGGCGGCCATCACAGGCACCAACGGCAAGAGCACCACCGCGCGCATGCTGCACCACATCTGGTTGGCGGCGGGCCATTGCGCGGGCGCGAGCACGAGCTCTGGCGTGTGGATTGGCGGCGAACGCCTGCTGGACAAGGCGCCGGTGGGTGCGGTCGGCGCGCGCATGCTGCTGGACGACCCCGGCATGGAAGCCGTGGTGATAGAACTGCCCCGGCGCGGGCTGATGCGCCTGGGCCATCCCTGCGACCGGTACGACGTGGCCGCGTTGCTCAACGTGCAGGATGACCACATCGGCGCGGACGGGATCGACAGCCTGGAGGCGATGGCCCGGTTCAAGGCCCAGGTGCTGGAGCGCGCGGGCCAAGCCGTGGTGATCAACGCCGACGATCCCCTGTGCCTGGCGGTGCGCGGGCAGGCCGGCGCGGTGCGCCAGGTGCTGGTGTCGCGCGAGGGCGAGGCGAATCCTGCGGTGAGCGCGCACCTGGCCCAGGGGCACGAGGCCGTGTTCGCGGCCCGGCAGGCGGGCGCCGACTGGATCGTGCTGGCCAAGGGCGACCAGCGCACACCCGTTCTGCCCCTAAAGGACATACCGGCGACGATGAAGGGCCTGCTGCGCTTCAATGAGACCAACGCGCTGTTCGCGGCGGCGATGGCTTGGGCGCAGGGCTTGCCGCTGGCAGCGATGCGCGGGGCGCTTGCCACCTTTGCCAACACGCTGGAGCACAACCCGGGACGCTACAACCTGATCGAGGGTTTCCCGTTCACGGTGATGCTCGACTTCGGGCACAACCCCGAGGGGGTGCGCGGCCTGTGCGACGTGGTTCGCCGCTGGCCGGTGGCGGGGCGGCGGCGCCTGGTCACCGCGAACATCGGCAACCGGCACCGCGCCCATATCGCGGCCCTGGCACCCGAGCTGGCTGCGTCGTTCGACGAGGTCGTGGTCTCGCAGGGCGGTTGGTACGTGCGCCACAAGAGCGACTGGACCGGCGAGAACCGCGAGGCACAGCATCTTGCGCATTTCGAGCAGGCGTTGCGCGAGGCCGGTGTGGCGGCCTCGGCGATCACGGTCATCGCCGAGGAACTGGAAGCGGTGCGCCAAGGCCTGCTGGCCGCCGAGCCGGGTGATCTGGTGGTGCTGCTGTCGAGCGAGGAATGCTTGCCCGTCGTGCGACAGGCCTTGCTTGATCGGCAAAGCGCCGTACCGGCGTGATCGACATCCGGCTCGAGGCCTTGTTCCACGGGCCGAACATCTGGGCGCCGGCCCCCGTGCTGGTGGCGAGCGTGCGCCGCACCCAGCCGCTGGCGCGCGACGTGGCCCTGGCCTGCGAGCGCCTGCGCGCGCTATGGCCCGACTGGCTGCACGGGCAGCGCTCGGTGCCCGACGAAACGACCGAAGTGGCCGGGCTCATGGCGGCCTGGGCCCTGGGGGCACTCAACGAACGGCGCGGTTGCGTGAGCGAGGCCGGCGCTCGGGCCACCCCTGAGGGCGCGCGCCTGTGGCTGGGTTTTCATCACCCTGAGCTCAGTCGCCTAGCGCTGGCACTGGCGCGGCGCGCCGTGCTCGAGGCGGCTGGGCCGTCCGGAGACGAGCAGGCCCGCGCGGCCCTGGACGGTCCATTGCAGAGGCTGTGGGACCTGTGCCAGCGACACCACCCGGACTACCAGGCACGCATCCTGATGGAAGGCGCGCGGGCGATGGGCGTGCCCACGCTGCCCTTTGTGCCCGGCAGCCGCTACTGGCAGTACGGCTGGGGCGCGCGGGCGCGTGTTTTCATGGAGTCGGCGTCGAACGCCGATGGCTTGCTGGGCGCGCAGTGGCAGAGGTCGAAGGCGCTGAGTCACGCGGTGTTCACCAGCCTGGGCGTGCCCACGCCGGCGCACCGGTTGGTGCAACAGCCGGGTGAGCTGGAGGCTGCCGCCACGGCCGTGGGTTGGCCTTGCGTGGTCAAGCCCACTGATCGAGGCGGAGGGCGCGGGGTGACGGCGGGCATCGCCTCGCTGGCTGCGCTGCTCGAAGCGTTCGCCCATGCGCGCCGCTTCACCCAAGGCCCTGTGATGGTCGAAGCCTTCGTGCCGGGGGAAGACCACCGCCTCATGGTGGTCGATGGACGTCTGGTCGCCGCCATACGTCGCGAGCCCTCCAGCGTTGTGGGCGATGGGCGGCGCACCCTGCGCGAACTGGTGCAGGCGCTCAATGCCACCCGCTCAGCCAACATGGTGAAAAGCCGATACCTGCGTCCCATCGCTTTCGATGGTCTGCTGATCGGGCATCTAGCGGGGCAGGGGCTGAGCCTGGACGCGGTGCTGGCCTCAGACCGGCGGGTCGGCTTGCGCAGCAATGCAAACCTGTCCGGCGGCGGGATCTGCACGGACGTGACCGCGAACGTTCACCCCGCGGTGCGCCGAATGGCCGAAGCGGTGTCGGCCGCGTTCGGCCTGGGCACGGCGGGACTGGACTACCTCACGACTGACATCGGCGAAGCGCCGCGGCGCAGTGGTGGGCAACTGATCGAGATCAACACGACGCCTGGCCTGGATGCAGCGATCGCGGCGGGCTGGGCGCCTGCGGCGATCGCACGGGCGGTGCTGGGGGAGCGGCCGGGTCGCGTTCCGGTGACGCTGGCGTTGTTGCCGCCGGCTGCGCTGGCGCTTGTGGTGAAGGCCTTTCGGGCCCACCCGGGTGGGCCTGGGGTTGGGTGGGCCTGTGGCTGCTTCGCCGAAGTGGGTGGCGTGTCCCTGCAGGGCGCGGCAGACGACCCATGGGCGGGGACGCGGGCCGCGCTGCGACTCCCCGC
>Ga0247823_10000581_pt1 | contig 30786 bp, 42 predicted proteins | sample 13C_PalmiticAcid_2_FD_192426 | JGI IMG/M metagenome (GOLD analysis project Ga0247823, IMG submission 192426) | Soil microbial communities from agricultural site in Penn Yan, New York, United States - 13C_PalmiticAcid_Day30 | ecosystem: Environmental > Terrestrial > Soil > Agricultural land...
ACGAAAAATATTGCGGCCGCGGAACATTTCCAAACCTTCCACGTTTGATGTAGTTAGCTTTCGTGGGGGGGACAGCATGAATGGGGATGGGGCATCGACGCTTGTCGGTGAAGACCGGTACAAGCTGCTGGTTGATGCGATCACGGATTATGCCATCTACATGCTGGATCGGCAGGGCAATATCGTCAGCTGGAATGCCGGTGCGAGCCGCTCCAAGGGGTATAAGGCGAAAGAGGTGCTCGGCACGCATTTCTCCCGCTTTTACCGTTCCGACGATCGAGACAGGGGTCTTCCCTCGCTCGCCCTGAAACATGCCGCCGAAGAAGGCCGCTTTGAAGGCGAAGGTTGAAGGTTCGCAAGGATGGATCCGAATTCTCGTATGGGATCGACGATGACATGCGCCCAACCATCTGGTTGGGGTCGGTCCGCACCGAAGGCAGATCCAGCGGAAGATGTATTTCGACGACGACCGCGGGGCCGATGGACCGTTGCAGCATGTCCGTCATGCCGCGAATGAGCACCCAGAGATCGGCGCGTTCGAAATCCAGATCCTGACGGCGGGAAAAGGCAAGCAACCGTTGAGTCAGCGATGCTCCGCGCCGTGTTGCCTGCAGGGCATTGTCGATCAGGGACTGGGCCTCGGGCGTGGGTGAGATGCGTCGTTTCAGGAGGTCGAGGCTCGCCTGAACCGCCATCAGCAGGTTGTTGAAGTCGTGGGCGTGAACGCACTCCTCAATCTGGCGATCAACGCACGCGACGCAATGCCGGAGGGTGGCCGCCTGCTCATCGGCGCGCGGCTGGAGACCGGTCAGCCCAAAGCCCATCCCGAGCTGCGGGAGAAAGCCTATCTCTGCCTCTACATCCGGGATGAGGGCCATGGCATGGACCCGGACACGCTGAAGAACGCCACCGCGCCGTTCTTCACAACGAAGGGCGTCGGCAAAGGCACTGGGCTTGGGCTCTCCATGGTGCAGGGCCTGATGGCGCAGTCCAGCGGCAAGCTGGTGCTTCACTCCGTCGATGGCGCGGGCACAACAGCCGAACTGTGGCTCCCGATCGCTGAGGCGGGCGTGGATGGAAAACAGGTGGAACCCGCTGTACCGCCTCCGCTTCCGGACAAGGTCGACGCGCTTTGCGTGCTCGCCGTCGATGACGATCCACTTGTGCTGATGAACACCGTGATGATGTTGGAAGATATGGGCCATAGCGTCTGCGAGGCCAGTTCGGGCAACAAGGCTCTTACGTTCCTCGCTGAGCGCAACATCGACCTCATCGTTACCGATCAGGCCATGCCGCAGATGACCGGTTCGCAACTTGCCGATATCGTGCGGGAACGCTGGCCGGACATCCCGATCGTGCTCGCCACGGGCTATTCGGAACTGCCGCCTGAGGCCCGCGCCGATCTGCTTCGCCTGTCGAAGCCCTTCGGCGAGCGGCAACTGGAAGATATCATAAAGCGGGCCATGTCCGGCGATACCAGGCTATCGAGGCGATAGGTACGGTAGATGACCGACCACGGTCGGCTTTACGAAAGGCGGGACAGAACTCAACCTTCCGGCTAAGGTTGACCGACGCACTTGGGGGATAGTGGTGTTGCGCGGGCTGAACATCCATTTCACGCTGGCGAGGGCGGCTGCGATGATCATCATCGCCATGTTCGTCTCGTTGCTCCTGATGCTCGGCCTGTGGCTCAACACAAGCTACCGGGACGCCGTTCGCCGCACCGAGGAGCGGGCCATTGCAGCCTCAAAGATCGTCGCGAGCAATGTTTCGCTACTCGATTCCCTCGCGCGACAAGCCCTGCAGCGCATCGACGAGACGCTCGGCGAAAGCCTCACGCCACAGGCCTCTGCCACCGTGCGCAATATCAATGAAGCTGTCGCGGACCTCCCTGGCCAGGTGAAAGCCTATGTGGTCGATGAGAAGGGTTCTACCCTCTATTCGACCGATCCCATGGTGAAGCCGATCAACATAGTCGACCGGCCCTATTTTTCGGATTTGGCGAAGGGCGCGAAACAGCATATTTCGAGCCTGCTGATCAGCCGCCTCAACGGCAAGCAGATCTTTGCCTTCAGCCGCAGGCTTGAGCGAAACGGCCGCTTTGCCGGCGGCGCCGTCGTTTCCTTCGAGGTTGGTGCGGTTCTCGCCGATGTCTGGGAGGCGGTGGATCTCGGCCCGAACTCCACCGTCAGTTTCGTGCGTTCCGATGGCCAGCTCGTCGCGCGCTATCCGCTCGCCGACGGGCCGCTCGACATGAGCAAATACGTGCTGTTCACGGACTACCTCATCAACGCGCAGGATGGCACCTACGAGGCCATCTCGCCGGTCGATGCCGCCCACCGTATCGTCGCCTATCGGACCGTCGACGGTACCGGGCTGATCGCGCTCGCTTCGGCTGACCACGATTTCGGCATCCAGCGATTCTGGCGGGATGTGACGGTGGCAATCTCGGTACTGGTCCTCGCCAGCGTCAGCCTGCTGGCCGCCGGCCAGTGGATCCGTCATCTGCGACAGCGCGATGCCGCGCAATCTCAGCTGTTGCAAAATGCCCTCGCGGACAACCAGTTACTCCTTCGCGAGATACACCATCGCGTCAAGAACAACCTGCAGGCCGTCCAGAGCATCATCCAGCTTCAGCGTCTGCCGGCGGAAATCCAGCAATCGTTGGCCGACCGCATCTCCTCCATGGTCGCCGTGCACGAGCAGATCTACCGGCACGACGAATTCTCCCGCCTCTGCGCACGGGACCTCATAACCTCTGTTGTGGAGAAGCTGGTAAGCGCCTATGACGCTGCCGTTACCGTGGATTACGACATCGACGAGATCGCGGTCTCCACCGACAGTGCGACCCCACTCGCCTTGCTGACCAGCGAACTTCTGACCAATATCCTGAAATATGCGTTTACCGATGGTCGCGAGAGAAGAATTTCTATCGCGCTCAAGTCAATCGGGGAGCGCCGCGCCCGCCTCACGGTGCGCGACAACGGCGTCGGCTTCGATCCGCAGACCATGCAACAAGGCATGGGGAGCCGCCTGATCAGAGGCGTCGTCAATCAGTTGAACGGCACCCACACCTTCGACGGAAGTGATGGAACGACTTTCAACGCCGAGCTGGATATCGTGGAATTGTAGGAGCGTGGCTCAAATCGGGCGGCTCAGATAACGCGATCCCCTGACGGCGAAGCGCCATGGGCGCTCGGCAGCCTTGGTGATTCCGATACGCACGCCGCTTGTCGAAGCAGGCATATCGGAGGAGGCCTCCAGGGAAAAAGGATCGGTAAGAACCGACAACCCGTTCATTTCCCCGGTGATGGCCAGCGCCTTGCACAGATTGCCCGGCCCGGCACACAGCTTTCGCACCTCGCCGACCGCCCGCCGCGTCATCATTGTCTCCAGCCCGTGTGTCGGCTCCAGCGCGCGAATGAGCACGGCGCTGCCGCGCTCGCACACGATATTGAAGCACCAGTGCAGGCCATAGGAGCGATAGACATAGGCCCGTCCCGGCGCCCCGAACATCGCCGCGTTCCAAGCCGTCTGCCCGCGAAAACTATGGGATGCCTCGTCGTCCTGCCTATAGGCTTCCGTTTCAACGATGAGCCCGCCGACGCCGTCGACCAGTAGACGCGCGCCGAGAAGATCGGCAGCGACGGCAACCACGTCGCGCGCAAAGAAATGTTCATCCATCCTGCCGGCCCGCCATATAATCCCGCATCACCAGTGCATTTTCGATGGCGGCGCCCGAGGCCGTGTTGTCGAAGACGCACCAGCTCTCCGCACCGAGTTGATCGGCGATGCGACGGATGTCGGCATCGTCGTAGCTGGAGTAATAAATTTGGGGCGTGCCGTGCAACCGGACATATTCCGGCGTCTCACGAAAATCGGATACGGGCCATACGGGCGCGGGATCGGCCAGAACACGACCAATAGCGTACTTCTGGAGAAGCACGCGGGCGGGTGTGGAGGCCCAGCTTTTATGGCGAGGCTCGAGCACGAGCGTGGCGGTAAAAATGCGGCGCATGGCCGAGAACGCCTCTTCGGCTTCGGCGACGTCGAACCTGAGGCTCGGCGGCAACTGGCACAGCAAGGGGCCGAGCTTACCTTCCAGCGCGGAAACCTCGTCCACGAGCACATCGAAGAGCGGGCCGATGTTCCGCAGGCGCGCGCCGTGCGTGATTTCGCGCGGTATTTTCGCCGCGAACCGGAAATGCGCCGGCACCGCGCTTGTCCAGCGCTCGAACGTCTTCTTCTGGCGATGGCGATAGAAGGTCGAGTTGATCTCCACGCCGTTGAAGACGGCGGCATAGCGTTCGAGCGCGCTGCCCGTCTTTGGAAAGCAGCCGGCGACCGTCTTGGGGATTGACCATGCCGCCGTTGCGATGAAGGGCCCATTGCGCCGCATCACGCGATCTCCAGGTCCGCACAGAGCGGCAGGTGGTCGGATGCCCGGCGGGCGAGTGGCGTGTCGTGGACAGGGGTCCGGCGAGCGGCAATCCCCTCGCCGATGAAGATGTGATCGATGCGCAGCAGCGGCAGGCGGGAGGGAAAGGTCGCGGCAGGCCGCCCGCCGGCATCGACCTGCGCATCCCGAAGCCGGCGCACAAGCATGCGATAGGACGGCGAACGGGAGACCGCGTTGAGGTCGCCGGCAAGGATGACGCGCGCATCCTCCGCCATGGGCGCCATGCTGCTGGTGGGGCTTCTTGTGACCAAGCTCATCGAGGAGGCCGTGACCCGCAACGCCGCCGCCTCCACCGCCCTTTATGTCGACAGCGTCATTGCCCCGCTGCTGCCGCTCGATGAAGCCAGCGCGCTCTTGATGAGACGCTCAGCAAGGGGGCGCTTGGCCGGCGGCTGGTGACTTTCCGCCTGTGGGCCAGGGACGGGCGTATCCTCTATTCCAGCGATGGCGGACAAATCGGTCGCCAGTTTACCCTAAGCGCGGATTTGCAGGCGGCCCTGAATGGGCGGCGGCTGGATATTTCCATGCCAGGCGGCGGGCTGGATGCGGTCTCGAGCATCATCGCGCGGCGGCCAGCGCAGAAGATCGTCATGCTGACCGTCTCCGAATCCAGCACCGATGTCGCGACCGCTCTTCAGACCGGAGCGAAGGGCTATGTATTGAAGGGTGTGGGCGCACGCACGCTGGCAGACGTGCTGAAGCTGGTTAATGCCGGCGAAATGTATCTTTCGCCCGTGCTTTCCGAGCGCATGGTCGCGGGCATGGTGGAACGCGACGATGGCGCGAAGCCGCGGATCGACGATCTGACCGAACGCGAGCAGGAGGTTTTGCGCCTCGTCGCCGCCGGCCTCAGCAACAAACGCATCGGCCGCGAACTGGACCTCCATGAAAAGACGGTGAAGCACCATATGGCGCGCATCTTCGCCAAGCTGGAGGTGAGCAATCGCACGAAGGCAGCCATGGTGTTGCGCGATGCTCCCGGGTCGGCGTGAGCCTCAGGGGGCGACCTGTTTCAGCCAGAGGCGGACGCGGTCAACGGGGGTTGCACGACGATTGATGACCGTTCGTCCCTTGGCGTCCTTCATGATGAAGCGCCCCTTGGAGACCTGTTCCCGATAACCGTTGCGATAGCGAATTCCCACGGAGTCCACGCCGACCTGTTTGTCGATGACGGCATCGGCTGGCTGGGCGCTGCGGCCATGGGCACCACCATTTTTGCCTTTGTTTCCCTTGTCTCCGCTGTTTCTATTGCTGCCTTTGCCATTGTTTCCCCCGTTACTCCCTTTCCCGTTGTTGCCATTCTTGGCTTCGGCGCCGTGAAGACGAAGTTGCGGTGTCGCGCCTGACCAATCCACGCGTAACGGCGCGCTCGCGGGAAGAAGGGTCGCTGCCACCAGGATTGCTGCTTCGCGCATGGTCCGCCTTCTTCCAGAACAGATTTGTAACGCGCGAAAAACCGTTCCGTTCGCTCGGCCAGACTTTGGTCCAGCTCCTTTTTCGCATTGGTCGGCGTTTGGAACGACTGAAGGCCGACGTCAGGAACAGCCCTGCCGACCTCCCGTTGTGGGTGTGGTACGGCGCCGGTGGAAGCTCCTGCTTTCAATGGTGCCATGTCCATCCCTCAACCAAGGAGAAAAACCATGAAGACCTCTATGCGGAGAAACCTCGCCATTGTCCTCCTGAGCGGCACCACAGCTCTCGCGGGACCGGTTTTCGCCCAGCAGGCCGATACGACCACCCCGCTGGTGCAGGAAGGCCAGGGCTCGGCCGAGACGGAAGGCAGCGCCGGCGCCAATGCCCAGGCTGAAACATCCGGCAGCGGTACCGTCGAGCAGAATTCGGCCGAGAGCAGCGGTGCGGCAAACGGCGAGACCGAAACGCAGGCGAGCCAAAAGCCGCTCGAAAACAAGACCGAGCAGGACGCCGCCCAGTCGAGCGGCGGTACGGACAAGACTGATCGCCAGACCACGGCGGAAAGTGAAAAGGCCAACCAGGACGGCGCGACGACGGACAATGCTCAGTCGACCACGGAAGACGAGGCGAAATCGCAATCCGCAGCCGGTGCCTCGAATCCCGAGGAGACTCAGGATGCCGCGCAGTCGGGCACGTCCAACGAGACGACCGCCAGCATCGACATCAGCACGGAGCAGCGCACAGAAATCCACAATGTGATCGTGGAAAGCAAAGCCAAGCCGGTTGATATCGACATCGACGTCAATGTCGGCGTTGTCGTGCCGCGCACCGTCGAGTTGCTGCCCTTGCCGCCGCGGATCGTCGAGATCGTCCCGGCCTACAGGACCTACAAATATATCCTCCTGGCTGACGGCAGGATTCTGATCGTCGAACCGTCCAGCCTGAAGATCGTCTACGTGATCACGGGATAATGGCCTTGAAGCGAGGCGGCGGCAATTCGCTTGCCGCCGCCTCGCTTCAGTGAATCGGCAGTCATCCTGTCCTTGCCCATGATGGAGACAGACATGCGGAAAGATCGTTTCGAACAACCCAGTGACCCCGGCTTCGGCGTGGGTTTACCCGTGACCGTGATCGTATTTTTCATGCTGACCATAACGGCCTATCTCGTCGTCTTGGATATATAGATCCCACCGCCGCGGACGGGAGTGTATCTCGCATCAGAACGATAGGCGCTTTGACAAATTTCGACCCGGCGCGTTTGAGGTGGTAGGGTTCACCGGGGCGTAAAACGCCTTTAGAATTGAAGCCGAAGGGACTGGCCCCAGTCGCACAGCATGGCTTGAGCACCGATCGCTCCTTGCCATTCCTATTCCTGTTCGATCGGTTCACCGCTCTTTGCATCAATATTGATCTCGACTTTCGCCTAGTCGCGCGTGCGGTATTCGATTTCGTAGTAGCCCCGATCATTTCATGACATATCGACAAGACGCAGGAAGTCGGAACACCCCTCCACAGGCGCCACTATCTTCGACGGCTTCCTGCCATCCTCAGCGCGTGGTTTGCCAAACCCCAGACCAGACCATCCGGTCGGTCTTGAATTCCCCAAACCCTATTCTCATTTTTTCCCCACTACCCGTAATCGATAACTGCCCGCAGGGATTGGCTCTGTCGTGCGTTCGCAATCGTCCGGGTCGAAAGGGCGCTCCCCGAAAGGGTCGAACACCCTTTGTCATTTTTGCATAATACTTGGCCGATTGACTTCCGACGGCAGCGCGCCAAATAGGCTCCGCTCTTGCGCTCAGGCGGAGACCGGGAGGGTTCGCGTAGCGTCCGCTGCATCAATCCTACTGTTCATGAAATTCATGCAGGAAATGAAATGCCCCTTATCAGAAAGCACGGTCCATCAGGGCCCAAAGAGCTCGGCCTATTCTGGCAAATGCAGACGCCCGAGGGAACGGCAGTCAATGTCTTTGTCTATGCCAGCACCCTACAATCGTTCGATGTGGATTCGGTCGGTCCCGTCGGATTGCTGAAGCGGCACAGCCCCTTACTCGAAAGCGTTGCAATAGACAAATATGAACGGAAGGGCGCAGTCGGGGGCTCTTTCCTGCAGATCACCGAAGACGATTTGCCTACTATCGGGGCCAACGAGACAATTGCCGACGATATGCACTAGCATGCAACACCCCGGCGTAAAGCTGCGGCGGCGCGCCTGCTTCGCACCCGTCCTACAATATGCGTCCGGTACTGGCGCCACCCGCCAACATCGCATCGATCGCCTCCGCCGGCATCGGCCTTGAAAGCAGATAGCCTTGGACATCGTCGCAGCCAAGGCGCTGCAACACGGCATTTTGCTCGGGAGTCTCGATGCCCTCGGCCGTCGTTCTCAATCCCTTGGCCTGCGCGAGTTTGATCATCGCGCGCACGATTTCCTCATTTCCACCGGGTTTTCCGAAGCCGTCGACGAAGCATTTGTCGATCTTGATCCTGTCGACGTCGAGGCTTTGTAGTCGCCCAAAGGAGGAGAAGCCAGTACCGAAATCGTCGAGGGCAAAGCGAATCCCGATCGCGCGCAGAGCGGCGATGTTCCGTTCACAGTGACCAGAATTGTCGGCGAGAGCCGATTCCGTAATCTCGATCTCTAAGCGTGTCGGATCAAGACCCGCGGCATGCAGGATGGAAAGGACGCGCCCCGCATAGGTTTCGTTTCGCAACTCGATGGCGGACGCGTTGACCGCTACCGTCAGATCCCGCCAATTTACGGCGGCAAAGCAGGCCTCGCGCAGGACGAGCTCTCCCAGAGGTTCGATCAAGCGCGTCTCCTCTGCCACCGGAATAAAGATATCAGGAGGGATCGATCCCTTTTGCGGATGCCGCCACCGCACGAGCGCTTCCACACCTCTCAACACCTGATCTTTGGCGGAGTAGACCGGCTGATAATGAACATTGATTTGCTGGCTCCCCTCCAGCGCCATGCGCAGGTCCTGCTCCATCTCCCGCCGCACTCTGACCACTTCATCCATGTGGGCACCAAAGATCGCGTAGCGGTTTCGTCCCGCAGCCTTGGCGTGGTAAAGCGCGATGTCAGCCTTTCGTGTCAGTTCGCTTGCGTCACTGCAGTCCTCTGCTGCAATCGCGACCCCGGCGCTCAGTCCAATGGTGATCGGGTGCTCCTGAATGAAGAAAGGACGCCGGACCACGGCGATCAGCGCCTCGCACAGCCGTTCGATCGCCTCGGCGTCGGCGGTGGTCACCGCCACCGTAAACTCATCTCCGCCGACGCGCGCGACCATGCCCGCCGATTGGCCGATCGTTTCCTTCAGACGCGCGGCAACTTCGACCAACAGGGCGTCGCCAATTGGGTGGCCCAACGTGTCGTTGACCTCCTTGAAGCGATCGAGATCGAGATAAAGCACGGCAACGGTATCGCCCGGTCGGCGCTTTGGCAATACTGACGCCAGGTAGCGCGAAAAGGATGCGCGATTGGGAAGACTGGTTAGTCCATCGCTGTGGGCCATGTGTTCCAGTTGCCGTCGGCTTCGAATGAGATGGTAGGATCGCCGCCATGCAAGCGCCCCTAGAAGCCCCATCAGTGCCAGAAGCAAGGCTGCGCCACCGGCTAGAAACGGCGTTGCACTGCTAAGTACCGCTGTTCCCGGCCGGAATGGCGTCCAAATCAGATAGCCGATTAGTGTGCCCGACGCAGTGCGCAATGGCGCACGGCTCTGGCTGTCGCCAACTGCGCCGATACGCGTGAACTGAAGATTTTCGAAGAGATAGTCCCTTCCGATCGCATTGAGGAAACTCCCGTCGAGAAAACGAACGGCGATGTGGATAAACTCTTGTCCCGGCACCTGCTCGATCTTCCCGCTATCGGAGATGATGGGCTTTAGGCTGATTATAGCAGGGCGAGATCCTATCGATCCGATATCGCTTTCCCCGATGCTCAGGACATGATCTTCGACCCCTGTATCGTCTTGCCGCGCAAGACGCGAGCGAAGTTTCTCGATCAGCGGCCGGACCACATCTGCAATGCGGGCATATGCGGCATGCCGATCCGTTTGCCCGTCGAGAAAGCCAAGCAGGATATCGTCCTTCGGGCTGACAATGAATGCGCCGTCATGCTGGAAGTAGGTTTGCATCCATTGGCCGAGATTGTTTTCCAGCCACTCCCGATCCGGCGCTTGGTCCATCACAACGCGCACAGCATCATCCCAAACCGAGGAGCTTTCCTGGTCATGCGCGATGCCGGCCTGCATTTTGGAAACGATCAGAGTGACGAGTTGGCTCTGACGTTCCTGCGCCAAATGATCCGACTGTCGCGCCGACCAAGTCAAAGCAAGATACAACGCAAAGCTCAGGCCCATGGTCAGTGCAAGGGGAACTGCGAAATTCAGGATGAAGCGAAGTTGACCGATAGGCATGGAACGCTCTTGGTTGAAATTTACCGGCCAACGCTAATGAGAGCCTGGTTAAAGCTCGGCAAATTTCCTTTGTACGGTGCCGTACCCTTCTAGACGCTATGCTCTTCTTCGATCTCGGTTCCGATGAGATAACCGTGAATGTCTCGCCGTTCAGCTCAAGCGAAGGCAAGACGAAGCCCTTGGCTGCCTCCAGCCAGTCTATCTACACAACGAACAGCACGGCGACATAGGAAAGCAGCACCATAGTCAGCCACTTCAGGTAGTAGGCGTAGCGATGGTAGGGCACGAACATCTGCAAATCGAGCGACACGATCACAAAGAGGATCGTTACCGGCATGCTCGGAAGCCCTGTCGCGAGTTTCACCGACGCGCGCCATCGCGGAGAGGTTGGCGCCGATATTGATCGCGTTGGCGACGAACAGCAGGCCGACAAGGAGCACCATTGAGCGTGGCCAGATCGTCCGCAGGTTGGCGGCGAGTCCACAGCCGGTGACCCGGCCGATCCGGCCGCTGATCATCTGGATCGCCGACATCAGCGGATAGGTCAGCAGCATCAGCCAGAGCAGATTGAAGGCGAACTGCGCGCCGGCATGCGAACCGGGCTGCCGCTCCGAAGTTCCATCGCACCACCGTCATAGCCCAGCCTCATTGTCCACGTTCCCCGAACACCGAACGAAGAGGCGCATAGACCAGGCTGGGACGGTATCCCGCTCCCCGTCCGGGCAGCTCGCATAAACGAGATCGCCGAGGTCTGCATCAAGGTCGCAAGGCTGGTCGGCGGCATTTGCGCGCAATTGAAGCAACCCGCCATTCAGGCGCCAGTCGATGAAGAGCTCCGTGTCCGTGTCCGACAGGATGGTCCCCGCATAGCCTTGGGCATTTGCAAGCAATGGGACCACGAACCGACGGCGGATTTCGAGGAGACGCGTCATGAATGCTCGCCAGTCCTCGCGCTCCGGCACGTCCAGATTTGACCAGTCGAGCTTCGACCCCGTGAAGGTCATCCAATCGTTCGGATCCACGATATCCTCCGGCCCTGCCCCCGCGGGATAGCCGCCAAAATTCTCCGCCTCCTTGAAGCGGTTCCGGTGGATGTCGGCGGCCAGATCTCCGCTATAGTCGGCAAAGAAGCGAAACGGACGGTCGGTGAGATGTTCGTCGCCCATGAAGACCAAGGGAATCTGCGGCGACAGAAAGAGCATTTCGGTCAGGAGGCGATGGACCTTCGGATCGAGTGACGCGTGTAGTCGGTCACCCAACGCCCTGTTGCCGACCTGATCGTGATTTTGAAGAAAGTGCACAAAGGCTGTTGGCGCCAGGGATGCAGGGTGTGGCAAGATTGAACCGACCGTGGTTTTGCCTTGGTTCAAATAGCCCTCCGTCAGCGCCTGCTTGATCTGCCGCCAGGGCCGGTGCTTGTAGGGCGCATAGTGGCCCTCGGCCTCCCCGGTCACAGCAACATGCATGGCGTGGTGAAACTCGTCGTTCCAGTCCGCCGCAAACAGGCGATGACCGTTTTCATTTTCCGCGAGCAAATCACCGCCATTGCTGGGGTTTTCGACAACGAGATGCACATGACGATCGGTAAACGCCGCATGCACCGTGTCGGAGATTTCCTGCAGAATGTGCGGTGTTCCGGCATCGGCGATCTGATCGACTGCATCGAGCCGAAGACCATCGAACCGATACGCCTCCAGCCAATGAAGAACGTTTCCGACGAAGTAGGACCGTACTGCCGGCTCATCGAATGCAATTCGAGATCCCCACGGCGTGGGATCCTCACGATGGAAAAACCCGGGCGCATAGTGCGGAAGGAAGTTTCCTTCCGGTCCAAAATGATTGTAGACTACATCGAGGAAGACCATCAGCCCGCACTTATGAGCAGCGTCAATGAAGCACCGCAGATCATCCGGCGTGCCATAGGCGTTATGCGGTGCGAACTGGAATACACCGTCGTAACCCCAGCCCCAGCGGCCGGGAAACTGAGCGATCGGCATAAGTTCGATCGCGGTGAACCCGATCTCCGCAAGTCCGGGCAAGTGCTCGATGGCCGCGGTATAGGTTCCCTCCCGCGTGAACGTGCCGACATGGAGTTCATAGAACACGGCCTCTTCCCACGTGCGGCCGCGCCAACCGGTTTGTTTCCACGCAAAACGGTCGGGTGCGCACAGCAACGAGGGGCCATCGACACCCAGCGGCTGAAAGCGGGAGGCTGGATCGGGCACGCGCCTGCCATCGGAAAGCACATAGCTGTAGAGCGCGCCCACAGGCTGATGGTCGAGACGGACCGCGAACCAACCTTCATCCTGCCGCTCCATCGTCACCTGGCGGCCGTCGATGTCCAGCTTCAAAGAGGATTCGGCCGGCGCCCAAAGCCGGAACACTGTCGAGCCGTCCTTACAAAAATGCGGCCCCCAGCCGCCATCAACGGCCATCATCGCAGCAACCCCTGACCGCCGTCGACGAAGACCGAAGAGCCTGTAATATGCGATGCCTCGGCGCTGAGCAGAAAACGGATGACCTTGGCAACGTCGATTGCCTGGCCCGGCTTGCCATCGGTCAAGGGAATGCTGCCCTGCGGCCAGACGACAGGCACTTCCGTTTCCGCGCGGTTGCGGATTTCCGAGCCGGTGACGATGTTTGTGTCGACCGCTCCCGGGCAGACGACATTGAGGCGGATGCGATGTTTTCCAAGCTCAAGGGCCAGCTGCTGCGCCATGGCCACCTGCGCTGCCTTGGACGCGCTATAGGCGGTCGCACCGGGATTGGTGAAGGTGCGCACCCCGTTGATCGACGATACGATGACAATTGCGCCGCCTCCAGCACGCTTCAGCAGCGGAACGGCCTTGTGAAACGTCAGGTAGGTGCCGCGAAGATTGATGCGGATCGTCTCGTCCCATTCGGAGGGCATTAGATCCTCGATCGGTGCCCAGACGCCGTTGATGCCGGCGTTCGCCACGACCGCGTCCAGGCGGCCGAAATGGTCTTGCGTCCTTTGGACCATCTCTCCAACGTCAGATTCATCAGAAACGTCACCGGCAATAGCGATTGCCTCGGCGTCAGCCACTAGAGCTTTCCGCGTTTCGGAGAGACCATCTTCATCACGGTCGAAGAGCACGAGCCGATGCCCTGTTGCCGCAAGAAGTTCTGCCGTAGCCCGGCCTATTCCGGATCCGGCCCCGGTGATCACCGTAACGGGAGCCCCCATGGGTTAGCTCCGCGGTTCAGACATGAAGCCAGTGTTCTCAGCGGCTTCCTCATTTACGGTCTCGTCTTCGATATCGCCCTGCTGTGGTGGATCGGAATCGAAAGCGGTGAGTTGGACCATGATTTCCTTGGCGCGCGTGACCGCGGCGTCTTCAAGTACATCATGCGCAACCATGCACACCGATACCTTCTCCCCGCCCTCCCCGACGAATTCAACCGTCGTCGTGCCTTCTCCGCTGTGAACATTCGTTTCGATGAGTTGCATGATGACCTCCTGTCAGGATGGTCAAAACAGCGCCCGAGACACGAAGTTCCCGTACGATTGCGGACGGAGCAGATCGCCGGAGACTAAGAATGTGTTGGCGTACGGAACCTTTCGCGGCGTTTGTTGTTGGCCATCCGCAAACAGGGAGCGCACCATGGCCAAGAACACATCCTCCAAACCCACGTCAGCGAAATCCTCGAAATCCACGGTGACGGCCGCGCAGATCCACGACCAGAAGATGACGCGTGGCAATGGCGGCGAACTGCACCAGGTTGCCGAGGGCGAAACGCCCGTTCTGACCACCGCGCAGGGCGGTCCTGTCGCAGATGACCAGAACTCGCTGCGCGTCGGTGCCCGCGGTCCGCTGCTGGTCGACGACTTTCATTTCCGCGAGAAGATCTTCCACTTCGACCACGAGCGCATCCCAGAGAGGGTCGTGCATGCGCGCGGGTACGGAGCACACGGCTTCTTCGAGACCTATGAATCGCTTGCCGCCTATACGAGGGCGGATCTGTTCCAGCGCGCCGGCGAGAAGACGCCAGCCTTCGTGCGGTTCTCTACTGTCGCCGGAAACAAGGGCTCCTTCGATCTCGCGCGCGACGTTCGCGGCTTTGCCGTCAAGCTCTACACGCAGGAAGGCAACTGGGACCTCGTCGGCAACAACATCCCTGTTTTCTTCATCCAAGACGCCATCAAGTTCCCCGACATGGTGCATGCGGTGAAGCAAGAACCCGATCGCGCCTTCCCGCAGGCGCAGAGCGCCCATGACAATTTCTGGGACTTTATCAGTCTGACGCCGGAAAGCATGCATATGATCATGTGGGTCATGTCGGACCGGGCCATTCCCCGCTCCTTCCGCTTCATGGAAGGGTTCGGCGTGCACACCTTCCGTCTCGTCAATGCGAAGGGTGAATCCACGTTCGTCAAATTCCACTGGAAACCCAAGCTCGGTCTGCAATCCGTCGCCTGGAACGAGGCCGTGAAGATCAACGGCGCCGATCCGGATTATCATCGCCGCGACCTGTGGAACGCGATCCAGTCGGGCAACTTCCCCGAATGGGAACTCTGTCTCCAGCTGTTCGATCAGGACTTTGCCGACAATTTCGACTTCGATATCCTTGATCCCACCAAGATCATTCCCGAGGAGGTGCTGCCGGTGAAACCGGTCGGCCGCCTCGTTCTCGATCGCATGCCGGAGAATTTCTTCGCCGAGACCGAGCAGGTCGCGTTCATGACGCAGAACGTACCGCCCGGTATCGATTTTTCCAACGATCCGCTGTTGCAGGGGCGGAACTTCTCCTACCTCGATACGCAGCTCAAGCGCCTGGGCAGCCCGAACTTCACGCATATCCCGATTAACGCGCCGAAATGTCCCTTCCATCATTTCCAGCAGGACGGACATATGGCCATGCGCAACCCCGTCGGCCGGGCCAACTATCAGCCCAATTCCTGGGGCGGAGGACCGCGGGAATCGCCGTCGGCCGGTTTTCCACATTTCCCTGCGGAAGAGCAGGGCCAGAAGGTGAGGCTACGTCCCGAAAGCTTTGCCGACCACTACAGCCAGGCGCGCCAGTTCTACATCAGCCAGACCCCGGCGGAACAGCGCCACATCGCGGCCGCGCTGACCTTCGAGCTCAGCAAGGTCGAAACACCCGTGATCCGTGAGCGCGTCGTCTCGCATCTGATGAACATCGACGAGACCCTCGCCAAGACCGTCGGCGAGAAGCTCGGCTTCCAGTCCATGCCGAAACCCGCCGATGCCGCAATGCCGACACGGCAGGATTTGGAGGCTTCCCCTGCGCTCAGCATTGTGGAACGAGGACCCAAACGTTTCGAGGGCCGCAAGCTTGGCATCCTCATCACCGACGGCGTCGATATCGACCTTTTGACCGGTCTACAGGATGCCATTCTGGCGGAAAAGGCTGAGGTCGCCCTGATCGCTCCGAAAGTTGGTGGCGTGATGGCGTCCGACGGTTCATGGGTGCTGGCGCAGTTCATGATCGACGGTGGTCCTTCGGTGCTTTTCGACGCGGTCGCGCTCCTGCCGGCCAAGGCGGCGATGGATGATCTTCTTCAAGAAGCGACCGCGCGGGACTTCGTCGCCGATGCCTTCCAGCACTGCAAGTTCATTGGCCACGTCCCCGATGCCCTCCCGCTCCTGCAGGTGGCCGGGGTCGCCGACAGGCTCGATGAAGGCGTTATCGAATTGCCCGGAGAAGACGGTCTCTCGGCCTTCGTCGCGGAACTCGGCAAGCTGCGCCTTTGGGCACGCGAGCCTTCCGTCAAGCTCGGCAAGGCATCGGTTCCGCCTGTTTAGCGGACGGCCTGCTTTCTCGCATGTGCGGGGAACAAAGGTCCGAACGGCTGGTTGAATCCCCGCGCAATCGCGCCCGCCATTTAGGCAAACGTTCACAACTCAACAGGAGAGATCGATGCCCACCAAGACAATGGAAGACCTTTTCCTCGACGGTATCAAGGACATCTATTATGCCGAGCGCAAGATCATTGCCGGCCTCAAGAAGATGATCCGCGGCGCCGAGGCGCAGGACCTGAAGGCGGCATTCGACAAACATCTGCAGGAAACCGAGGGACAGGTCGAGCGGCTCGTGCAGGTGTTCGAGCTTCTCGGCAAGCCGGCGCGCGGCAAGACCTGCCCGGCCATCGACGGCATTCTCGAAGAGGGTCAGGAGATCCTCGAGGAATTCAAGGGTTCGCCCGCGCTCGATGCGGGCCTTCTCGCCGCCGCTCAGGCTGTCGAGCATTACGAAATCGCCCGCTACGGCACCTTGAAGTCCTGGGCCATGCAGCTTGGCAAGAACGATGTGGCCAAGCTGCTCGACCAGACGCTCGCCGAGGAAACCAAGACCGATCAGGCCCTGACGCAGCTTGCGGAGGCCAAGGTCAACCGCGAAGGCAAGACCAAGGCCGCATGATGCGGAACGGGCGGAGGAGCAGCTCTCCGCCCGTCCCTACAATGCGGAAGACGCCCGGTGCGATGCGATGGGAGTGAAGATGTACGGCGAGTGGCGACATATTTGCGTGGATATGCAGCGCATGTTCGCTGAAGACACGCCCTGGAAAGTCACCTGGATGGAGCAGGTCTCGCCACAAGTGCTGGAAGTCGCCAGCGATTATGCGGACCGCACGATCTTCTCCCGCTTTCTGCCGCCCGCGCGTCCGACCAATGCGACAGGCATGTGGCGCGCCTATTATGAGAAGTGGTGGATGATGACCGCCGAGCATCTACCGGCCGAGATGTATGGCCTACTCCCCGAACTCGCCGCATTCACGCCACCCGCCATCGTCTTCGACAAGCGGACCTATTCTCCCTGGATCGACGGACGGCTCAACGCGTTTCTGAGGGAACAGGACGTCGAAACGCTGGTCATTACCGGTGGCGAGACCGATGTCTGCGTCCTCGCAACGGCCCTCGGTGCCATCGATCTGGGCTACCGTGCCATCATCCTGACGGATGCCGTCTGCAGCGGCACAGATGAAACACACGACGCTTCATTGAAACTGCTCGAAAGCCGGTTTACCGCGCAGATGCGCGCCATGTCGACAGATGCGTTTTTATCATCGCTTTCCGGATAGTAGTCAGCATAGAAGACTTCAGAGTTTCGCGATAAGACGAAGTGCATGCAGACAACCCTGGTGAACACCTTACCGTTGGCGGTCGACAGCGCGAACCGTTTTGCATGCTGGGCAACAGCTCAGATGGCCGCCTCGATGCCACTCGAAGCGCCGTTTATGGCGCTTCGCCTCCAGCACAACGCGGTCACCGAGGTGCCGAGCCATGGCAAGCCTTGGAAACGATCTGACAGCACGCCAGCGGCGCCGCTGCCTCGCTAGGCGACGAGTCATCTGGCTCTTAGCAAATAGGCGCCAGGATGCGGGCGACTGGAAGCCGAAGACGGTCCATCCATTTTCATCAGTGGCTAGAAACCGAGCTTACCCCAATCGAACCGTTCGTTCGCATTACCGAGAGGATATTCGCTTCTACGGCAGCCGCGATAAGGCTTCACGCGCTTGCGACAGTCCGTGATGTCCCTCCACGCACATCGCAGTCACCATACAAGCTTGTTCGTAGCGCAATCCGCGCTGAACAGGCCAACGGATCAAAAGATAGTGCAACGCCTGCTCAGGGCCATGAACGGTTTCGCCACGCCCGGGGTGAAATTCGACGACGACAGGCGCGGCCCACACGCCCACAGTGGCTTTCTTCAATGCAATACCCATGATCTCCTCCCAGAAAGACGGTCTGCTTAAGTGACAATAGGATTGGTTACGGAAATTCAAATGACGGTGGCGCCGACTGTCCGATTCCGTACGAACGGAAAGCCGCCCGGCCTTCCATAGGTCGAGCGGCTATTTGAAAAGTGCCTGGTCTACCTTCCGCCCTAACTGGGCGGCGGCGGGCGGCTCTCGAGCTTGTCAGGATCTCGCGCGCTCTCCTGCGTGTCGGCTCCAGGCTCAGCGTCAACCTCTTCCTGGGCCTGAATCCAGTGATCAAGCGCAACGCCATCCTGAGAGTCTTCGCGCTGCCAGATTGCATAGGCACGGGCGCGGATTTTGTCCTCACGATCATTGGCCATCGGGCACCTCCTGCTAGTTATAAGGACTGAACCAGCGCCGTGCCGGTATGTTCCAACCGACGAGTGATGCGCAAACGCTAAGCGCTCATGCGCGGCGGCGACAAAGGGCCAGACCGATGCCAAGTCGGCGATAGCCCCTGGACGGGAAGGCCGGCTTCAAGGCACGCAGCGACGAACGCCTCTCTTGCAACAGCAACCGGCGTCATTCGGTACAGCGCCGCTCGGCATTTGTGACAAGCGCGCTTGTATCGCTCACCCTGCCGGATGGGCCATTCATTCTCAAGAAAATCGACGGTGTCATGAACGCTTTCGAAGGAGCGCGTCACCCCATTGGGGAAAGACACCTGAAGGGGAACAGAGAAGTAGACGTCAGCCAGCATCGCAATCCTCCTTTCAATAACAATTCTGGCGGCACCTATTTGGTTTTTGTGGCCCGGTTTTCAAGAGCAACTCAACAGCATCATCGAAGCTACCGGGCCAGCGCAAGAATCGAATTTACAAGCACTTTCAAATCCGTCGGCTTCCCGATGTTGCGAGCGTTGGAGAGTTCTGCATACTGAGCCAGTTCCTGGGGATCGCTGGCACTGGCAATGACGAACGGCACATCGAGCAGGTTCAGCCGCTCAGCCACGGGCGTCACTTTTTCCCTTCCGAGATTGACGTCGAGCACTGCTGCGTCGGGCCGTCGTTTCGTGATAAGGTTGAGTGCGTCTCTTACCGATCCAACCGGACCCAGAACCAGAAAACCAGCATCCTCAAGACAGGCTTTCAGTTCTAGCCCGATGAACAGTTCATCCTCGACAACAAGAACGGAGAACCTGCGTTCGATAGCATCTTTCGCAGGGTTGCTCATGGGACCTCACAGCGGGATTTGGATTGATGCGCTTAAACCGCTTGGATGGTAGTGAAGTTCCACGTGCCCGCCGAGATGAGTGGACGTTCTCTCGATAAGCTCCGTTCCGTAGCCCCGCCGGCTCGGGAGCGACACAGGCGGCCCATCGATCTCCCGCCATTCGCATACGAGGTTCGAGCTCTCCTCAAGCCCCTCCTCCACCGCCCACGTGACGTGGACCCGGCCACTTGCTGCAGACAACGCGCCATATTTCAGCGCGTTCGTTCCCAACTCGTGGAAAATCATGCCGATGGCGAGCACCCGCGAACTGGGTACCTGGAGGGGGGCGCCCGTGCAGTCAAGACGCGACTCCCCCGCCTCGCCGACAGACTGGCGAAGCAGATCCTCAAAATCCGTCGCCTCGTCGCTGGCGGCGATATCCTGCGCGCGCAGCGTCGCCTGCAATCGTCCCAGCAGGCTATCGCGGTACTCGCCTGCCGTACTGTCCCGCGTCTCCGTCTGTACGGCGATGGCTCGGACGACCGCGAAGAGGTTCGCCATCCTGTGGCGCGTCTCGGATATAATGAAGTCCTTTTCGGCGTCCCGGCGCTGGCGCTCGGTGACATCGTCGAAGATGACGAGAATGCTCGAACTGTTGTCGTCCGGATGCACCAGGCGCCGCGCATCCACCAGAAAGGTTCTCGCTCCGATCAACGGAAAATCGTGTTTCACCTCGAAGCCGACGACCGCCGCCGCCTTGGGGATCACTGCGGCGATCAGATGTCGCAGTTCGGGAAGGTCCCACTGACCATTGCCGAGGTCAAAGAAGTTCGTTCCAATAACCTCGTCGCGATCGACCCTGAACGCCTTGACAAACGCGTTGTTGGCCGTGGTCACGCACAGATTCTTGTCGAGAACGACGACAGCCTGACTCATGGTATCGACGACACCTTGCGCCTGAACGTGGCCGGCCTTCAGCAGTCGATAAAGGTCCTCCAGCACGATCGTATCCACTCCTGGAATCGTCGCGCCGATGTCCTCGGCCATCTCCTTTCGACAGACTATTCCAGGCACTTCGTCCGGGATAGCCTGATTTGAAGATCATTGACGGATCTGGCCTCGCCCCGGGCCGGCCTGTTCATGCTTCGCCCGCCAGCGGGAGCAGGCCTCGTCAAGCTGCTCGAGCAGATCGTGAAACCTCTGGGTGGCTTCGCTCTCGACACGATACATGGACTGAAGACGACTACGCATTTGCGCGTTGTCGAAGAGCTTGTGTCGTTCCGACAGCGTCTTGCTGCTCTGATATCTGGACTGATGCAATGCCGTCTCCGTCAACCACCAATGGAACGGAACAGGCAAGTGCACTGGATTGTTCCAGCGAAAGCCTGTCAACATCAGCCTGCGTCCCGGCTCGGGCTAGGACCCGGATATTTCGGCTCTCATGGAAGCGTCGACATCGCAAATCAGGCCCGAGGGAGCAAAATCCAGCCGAACCTCGCCGTTGAGCTCGGCGGCAAGAAGACGTTCGATAAGCTTCGATCCAAATCCGCGCTGCGTCGGAACGACGACGTCCGGCCCGCCCTCCTCTCTCCACTGAAGCTTGAAACGCGCGGTGTCCCGGCTGCCGTGCCAACGGATGCAAACGACCCCGCCCTCTCGCGACAGTGCACCGTATTTCGCGGCATTCGTTGCAAGTTCGTGGAAGGCAAGCGTCAGCGCCGTCACCGCATGCGCCCCGACATTGATCGCCGGCCCTTCGATGCGGAACCGATCCGGCGCATAGGGCTGCAAAGCCGTATCGATCACCGTGCGCAGATCGGCCTCCTCCCAATTCCCGGTTGTCAGCACGTCATGGGCGCGCGCGAGCGATGCCAGGCGCTCGTCGAACGTCCTCATGGCATCGCGCTCCTCGTCGCCGTTGACAAATGTCTGACGCGCGATTGCCGTGACCGTCGACAGGATGTTTTTGATGCGGTGCTTTAGCTCGCCCATGGCCATGGCTTGAAGGCGCTCGAACTGCTTCTTCGCCGTGATGTCCCGCGCGATCTTCGACGCCCCGATGATCTCGCCCGCCCCACCATAGATGGGAGAAACCGTAAGAGATACATCCACGAGGGTGCCGTCACGGCGCCGGCGTCTGGTTTCATAGGGCGGCACATGCTCGCCCAGCCCGATCCGGCGAAAGAGGTCGTATTCCTCCTCGCCTTGGTCTTCCGGAATGAGCGCCAACACCGACTGACCGATCATCTCTTTGGCACCGTAGCCGTAAAGCCGCTCGGCGCCTCGATTCCAACTGGTGATCGTCATGTCGAGATCGGCGCTCAAGATGGCGTCGTCGGTGGAGGCAATGATCGCCGCCAACCGTCGCTCCAGGACCTGCGCTCGTCTGAGTTCGGTCGTCTCGTTGACGATGCAGAACACGCCGGCAACCGAGCCCGTCGCATCGTGGACGGGCGAGTAGGAGATGTCGAAATAGACCGTCTCCGGGCCGCGCCCCCGCTCGATGTAAAATGGCCGGTCCTTTGCCGAAACCGTCTCGCCCGTCTCCAGCACCCGTTTGAGAAGCGGTTCGAGATCGGCCCACAGTTCCGCCCAATATTCGCGTGCGGGCCGGCCCAACGCGTGCGGATGCTTGTCGCCGATAGTCGGTGCATAGGCGTCGTTGTAGAGGGCAAGGAACTGCGGCCCCCAGAACATGACGATCTGGAGATCCGCTCCGAGCATGATGTCGACGGCGGATCGAAGGTGCTGCGGCCATTCCGTGACGGGACCGATGCTCGTAGAACTCCAGTCGAACGAACCGATCAACCGCGCCATCTCGCCCCCGTGGCGAGCAAACTCAAGACTCGACACAAAATTCCCCATCCGCAGGCAGCACCATTCAACGCGATTAGATAATCGCTACAGCACCATAGACAAGGCAAATCCGGAACATTGTCAAATGTTTGTGAGAAAGGCTATTGCGCATCGGGCAAACAACGGGATGAGGCGCGGGAGTGGCGGATCGAAACGAAGGCGTCCCTCGCCCGGGTCGCCGAGACGGAACCGTCGACACGGCGGATCGTTATGTGCAGGCACCTTCACCGACGTAAGAGGACATCCACATGACAACCTTGTCAGGACAATGTCTCTGCCAGCAAGTTCGGCTATCTGTCCATGGCGAACCGCTGCGAATAGGGATTTGCCATTGCACGGATTGCCGGAAGGAAAGCGGGTCTGCCTTCACCTTTTATGCCATCTGGCCGCGGGAACGCTTCCGCTATTCCGGCGAGACAGCCGCGCTGCAGGGCCGTTGTTTTTGCCCGCGATGCGGATCGCGAATGTTCTCTGTCGATGACCGGGAGGTCGAGGTCAAGCTCGGCATTCTCGACGATGCGCCTACCTGCCTTACCCCAACCTACGAGCTTTGGGTCAGACGACGCGAACGATGGTTGAAGCCCGTAGAAGGCGCCGCACAGTTCGAGGAGGACCGCATTGAGCGCTGAAACGGAACCGTCCCGGCATTGGGATGGGTCCGGCCCTGCGTCGTCGGCAACAGGCGCCATGCTGCGCCCGATGCCGTTTTTCGCGGGCAAGCCCGTCATCCGGCGTAAACCTACGCCTGCACCACCAGTGCCGCCTCGTCATCGTCGCGCTGCCGTCCACCGAGAACGGCAGCGGCTGAGGCGATAAAAGCTCCGACCAGCAAGGACAGGGCACCGAGCAAAGCGACCGTGGCGGCCGACTTTCGCGCATCATCGGCAGCCTGAAGGGCGGCATTCTTCGCGTCCTCGATCTGCTGCAGCACCTGGTCGACGCGCGTGCGGGCTTCTTCCTGGGGAATGCCAGCGTGGGATGCAACGATGGTCGCAATATAGGCGCGGTCGGCTTCCGGAACCTCTCCCTTCGCTGCACCCTGCATCAGGATGCGCGACACTTCGGCGGTAGCGGCCGCGTCGCCCGATTGCGCCCCTGTCGCCGCATCCTGCGGACGCAGCAGCAGATCCGTGAAGTATCCCGTTGCAAGATCTGGAGCCTCGTCGCTGCCGGCTGCCGCGGAGGTGGCGCCGACGCTGGCGGTCGCTGCAACGGACGATGCCGCCTGCACGCCGCTTCCGACCAGTGAGGTGAAGGCGGACCCGGCAAGCCCGGCGACGACGACGGTCGCGAGCGCCCAGCTCAGAAAACCATGCGCGGTATCGCGGAAGAACACTTCGTCGGTATGGATGCCGGCCCATTTCGTGCGCAAGCGCCCGGTGAGATAGCCCCCAAGCGCCGAGGACAGCCACTGCACAATGACGAACCAGATGGCGGCCGTCACGCTGACCGTCGTGAACGAGGCACTCTCTCCCGACCATGGCGAAACCATGGTGAGCCCGACGCCTGATCCCAGAAGGAGGAGGATGAGCGTTATCGCAGCCGCCGCTATCGCGCCGCCGATGACCGGCCCCCATGCCAGAGCGGGAACATTGGATTCGATGCCGACGTCGGAAACGCCCGTCGAGTAGCTAGCCATTGTCGTCTCCTATCGCATGAACAGGACAAGCAGGATGACGATCGGCAGGGGAATACCCAGGAGCCAGAGAAGAATACCGCGACCCATTTTGAAATCTCCTTCATGTCGTGAACGCGTCTTGCGCGTGGAAATCACAACTTCTACATCGACCCAATGTTCCACGACGTGGCGATGGCTATGGTTTCACTGCCATTTTCAAGACATAGCCCGGAGGAACATTGCCTGGCACCCCGGGTTCCTGACGAGCGGGAGCATGTGCGGAGTTTCGGGGAATGAAGGTGCTGAGAGAGAACGGTCTAACGATCGTGCTGGTTGTCGCGACGATGACGACGCTCGCGGCAATGATGGCGACAGGGCTTTCCGTCTACAATTACGAACTGGCGCGCCACCACCAGCCGGGCGCATCACTGGCCGCGTACCTCGCCAGCGGGCATTTCCTGTCCGCCCTCTTCGAGAACTGGGAAAGCGAGTTTCTCCAGATGTCCGCCTATGTCGCGCTGACGGCTTTCCTCTTCCAGCGCGGTTCGGCCGAATCCAAGGATCCGGACGGCGGCGCAGAACAGGACGAAGATCCTGACGCCCATGCCGGCAACGCAGATGCACCGCTGCCCGTCCGGCGTGGCGGCCTGTCGGCCAGCCTCTATGCCTATTCCCTCGGCTTTGCGCTTTTCGCCCTCTTCCTCATGAGCTTTGCGCTTCACCTCCACCACAGCGCGGCCACCGAGGCGGTCGAGGCGCTGAGTCACGGCAAGCCTCCGCCGACGATCTGGCAGCATACCGGCAGTGCGCAATTCTGGTTCGAGTCCTTCCAGAACTGGCAATCGGAGTTTCTGTCCACGGCTGTTCTTGTGGTCCTCTCGATCTTTCTGCGCTTTCGCGGCTCGCCAGAGTCAAAACCAGTTGCCGCACCCCATTCCAAAACGGGAGGATAGGCAATGTCCAAACAGACGTCATGGAGAAATGGCAAGTGATGGAGCAATCAGCGATTATCGAAGCGCTCGGAGTTCGTCCCGATTTCGACGCCATGCATGAAATCAAAAAACGGATCGCGTTTCTGAAGAGCTACCTCGTCGAAAGCCGGCAGACAGCCTATGTGCTGGGCATCAGTGGCGGCGTCGATTCCCTCACGGCCGGCCTCTTGGCCCAGCGCGCCGTGTGGGAGCTTCGCGCGGAAGGGCGGGATGCCACCTTCATCGCAGTTCGGCTTCCCTATGGCGTCCAGGCAGACGAACACGACGCCACCGCCGCGGTAGCCGCCGTCGGCCCCGACCGCGTCCTTACGGTGGACATCAAACCCGCGGCCGACAGCCTGATGGCCGCCGTCGTCGCTGGCGGCATCGATCCTCTCCTGCGCCATCACTTCATCCTCGGCAACCTGAAGGCGCGCCAGAGAATGGTGGCGCAATATGCGATCGCCGGCACCGCATCCGGCATCGTCATCGGCACCGATCACGCCGCCGAAGCGCTCATGGGCTTCTACACCAAGTTCGGCGACGGTGCCGCCGATGTCCTTCCGCTTGCCGGCCTCAACAAAAGGCGGGTCCGCGCCTTGGCCGCCGCGCTCGGGGCACCGGACCACCTCGTCTGGAAAGTACCGACGGCCGATCTCGAATCCGATGCACCGCTGCGACCCGACGAAGACGTCTACGGCGTGACCTATGACCAGATCGACGACTTCCTGGAGGGGCGGTCCATCGCACCGGCGGCGGCCGAGCGAATCCTCTCGGCCTACAGGTCGAGCGCTCATAAGCGCGCGCTTCCCGTCCCGGCGGGATGATGGAACATCGCGGGGGCGGATGGGTTAGGGTCTGGAAAGGAGATCCGACATGGGTATCGACAAACCCCGGAACGGTGCCCCCGGCACGACCGACCAATCCCCGCGCTGGGAAGGCCCCGAAGAAACCCGACCCCGCGGCTACCTTCCGGCCAAGGACGACCCGGACCGTGCGCGTGACGCAGCCGGCGAGACGAACAAGGACCCGGAACGCAGCCGCCCCTCCGACGCCTTGAAGGTGAAGGAACGCCGCGATGGAGAATAAGCGCGAACGGAAGGGCGCATTCGCGCCGTCTCAAGCGGATCGCAAGGCCGATGGCGTCGCCGGCGCAAAGCCGACCGTCATCACGGGTTCCGAAGACGCCACGGCAAATCGAACGCCACCCGGCAAGAAGCCACAAAAGGACTGGGACGTTGGTTTCGACGACGAACAACCCGACCGATCATGAGGCGGCAACCATGAAGCACGACCCAAGTAACCTCGACACTGACGGCCGACGCAGGCCCCGATCGCAGGATTCGGACCGCGATGTCTCGGATCCGCATCCCGGCAGCGTTTCCGATGGCACCCATCCCGAAGCAAGCGAGACCAAGCCTCCGCGGAACGAAGGAGACAGGAAACATGGAACACCGAACTGAATCACCGGCGGTAAAGTCGCTGCAGGAGGAGCAGGCTCGTCAGGCAAGTGCCGACGCGAAAGGCAAGCTTCAAAAAGGATTGGAAGATACGTTCCCTGCTTCGGACCCCGTTTCGGCCACGAACACCTCCACGGTGAAGAAGCATGTAGAACCGACAACGTCCGCTGAAGGCAAGCAATCCGAACGCAACAAATAGAGCACTGCCACGAACAAGGCGGAGGCCATTTCGGAACAGTCGAGCTCGACGCGCTCAATTCGATTGCCGACTTCCCGCAGAGCCTCGGCAAACTGCATGTCCGCGCAGGAGAGCCTTCCGTCAAACTTATATGAAGGCAGAAAAGCCCCGGTTTACCGGGGCTTTTCTCGTCTGCCGACGGCGGCGGCAAGCAAGACAAAGGCCGCCACACCGGCGACGCGTTGCCACCGCGCCATCCGTTCACTGTGGCGTCGGATTCTGATCCGCTCGCGCAGGCTGGCGACTTCGGCGCGCAGCGCCGCAAGGTCATCGAGCACATCCTGATCGTTCGCCTTCAGGACGCCGACGAGAGGCGCCGCCTCCTCGATCTCCTGCAGATATTCGCGCCATTGCACGTCGCTCTCGAAACCATGTTTGCGTATGTCGGTCATCGTTTCCTCTCTCAGATCATGATTTCGCCGCCCGTGACGGGGATCACCGCGCCCGTCATGTAGCTGCCGAGGTCGGAGGCGAGCAGGACGAAGGCTCCTGCCGTTTCGGCGGGCTGGCCGGCGCGGCCAATGAGGGATTGCTTGCCGAAATCCTTCGTTTTCTCGGGTGGCATGGTGGAAGGAATGAGCGGCGTCCAGATCGGTCCCGGCGCGACGGCGTTCACACGGATTCCCTTGTCGGCGACCATTTCGGCGAGCCCTGCGGTGAAATTCGAGAGCGCCCCCTTCGTCGCTGCATAAGCGAGAAGATGGGGCGACGGCTGGCGGGACTGGATCGAGGTCGTGTTGATGATGGCGCTGCCGGGCTTCATGTGCGGAATGGCCGCGCGGGCCAGGAAGAACGGCGCATAGATATTGGTCCGGAACGTACGGTCCCATTCCTCGGTACTGATATCGCCGATATCCGCATAGGTCCGCTGGAAAGCGGCATTGTTCACGAGGATATCGAGCTGGCCGAAGTTTTCCAGGCATTGCCGGACCAGATGACGGCAATGATCATCGCTCGTAATATCGCCTGGAAGGACGATGGCCTTGCGCCCCGCCTCCTCAACCCAGCGCGCAGTTTCATTGGCGTCCTGATCTTCGCTGAGATAGGAAATCGCTACATCGGCGCCTTCGCGCGCAAAAGCGATGGCGACGGCCCGACCGATGCCCGAATCGCCGCCGGTGATCAGTGCAACCTTCCCCTTCAGTCTTTCCGCTCCGACATAGGTCTCCTCGCCGTGGTCGGGAACCGGCTTCATCGCGCTCGTCAGGCCGGGTGGAGCTTGCTCCTGCGCGGGTTGCGGCGGAAGGGGGCGGCGCGCATCGTTCTCGGACATCTCGGTCTCCATCGGCAACGGGCTTGCGCCTCGAACTCACCGCCCCTGGAGATGTTCCCGCATCGAGCGCAAACACCTGAAAACGTGACGCTCGGGCCGGGCAATCCTGATAACGGGAAAAGGTGGAGGCATATGCAGATATGCGGGCAGACCCCCAGCAAAAATACCCGGGGTCCGCACCTGTGCGGTCGAACCTAGCAACGGTCGACGTATCTGTTACCGTACTGGTCCCTGTAGTAGCAGCGCCCTGGCTGATCTGCGACATTGCCAATCAACGCGCCGGCGACACCGCCGACCGCTGCGCCAACGGCTGCGCCGCGGACGTTGCCGGTCGCAACGCCGCCGACAACGGCGCCCGTCGCGGCGCCAACACCGGCGCCCCGTTCCGTTGCGGTACATGCGGCGAGCGATAACCCGACGCAGGCAATAATCATGAGCTTTTTCATGGTAACCTCCCTATCTCGACCTTGTGAGAACCCGCAGTCGCCCCACAAGTTCCCGGCCTTGGTGACCCGGATTGATGCGGAGGGCAGGCTTTGGTGCCTATTGTCCGCTCAGGATTCTGATATGGTCGAGCAGGGCAACGTCGCCGCGCAGGGGATCGGCCGGCAGGTGCGGCCCATCGACCGTCGCTGCGGTCATCCGCGCATAGGCACGGGCTGATTCCGGCGAGAAGCCCACGGCGCGAAAGCTCTCCTCCCACTTGTCGCGTGGAGTTGTCTCCAGCCGCACAGGGCGGCCGAGTGCCGTCGAGAAGGCGGCCGCGACATCGTCGAACGTGTACCGACGAGGCCCTTCGACATAGCGTATGCCGACGTCGTCAGATTTGGAGAGAATCCGGCTGGCGGCCGCTTTCGCGATGTCGACAGGCGAAACCATGTCCGTCGAAAGCGGCTGCGCCGTTGTGGACCCATCGGCGGCCGCCACGCGCCAGACGGGTATTGCCGGCGTCATCGGCGATGAGCAGGGCTCCCGTTCCGTCCATGGCAAGACCGACCGGTCGGCCACGGGCTTCGTCCCCTGCCAGGAAGCCGGTCACGACATCCTGAGCGGCGCCGGATGGACGCCCGTTGGCGAAGGGGATGAAGATAACCTTGTAGCCGTTGAAGGCGTTTCGATTCCAGCTGCCGTGATTGCCGACGAAGGCACCGTCTCGGAAAACCTCCGGCATGGCGGAATCGTTGGCAAAGGCAAGGCCGAGCGCCGCGACATGGCTGGACAGCGCGTAGTCCGGCACGATTGCCCGCTCGACCATGTCAGGACGCTGCGGATGAACCCGCGGATCGACATGCTGTCCGTAGTAGCTCCAGGGCCAGCCGTAGAAACCGCCCTCCTTTACCGAGGTGAGATAGCCGGGAACGAGATTGGGACCGAGCTCGTCACGCTCGTTGACCACCGTCCAGAGTTCGCCGGTCTGCGGGTGAAAGTTGAGGCCGTTGGGATTGCGCAAACCCGAAGCAAAGACCTTTGCCGCGCCGGTCTGCCGGTCGACCTGCCAAATGGCTGCGCGTCCCTTTTCGGCCTCGATGCCCCGCTCGCCGGCATTGGAGTTCGATCCGACGGAGACGAAGAGGAACCGTGTGTCGGGGCTGAGGGCGAGGTCCTTCGTCCAGTGATGATTGATCGGCCCACCGGGAAGCGGCGTCAGGATCTTCGGTTCTGCCGTGATCTCTCCGCCACCGAGTTCGTAGGGATAGGCGAGGATAGCGTCTGCTGCGGCGACGTACAGCGTTCCGTCATGCCACGCGACGCCAAACGGTGAGTTCAAATCCGTCAGGAGATCGCGCCGCTCGTCCACCGTGCCGTCGCGGTTGGTGTCGCGCAGAAGTGTGATGCGGTTCGTCTCGCCACCTCCCCCTCCGCCACCGGCCGCTATACCCATGATCCAGCCGCGGATGATATCCTTGGGTCGGTTCAGCGGCTTGCCGGCGGGCGCCTTCGATTGCACGACGAGCACGTCGCCATTCGGAAGCGTGTGTACGGTGCGGGGATTGGCGAGATCCTTGGCATAGGCGGAGACCGAAAGGCCCGCCGGAACTTCCGGTCCTTGCCCTTCCTTCCAACCGACCACCTTCGCCACCTTGAGGTCCGGCCACAGGCCTTGCGACGCCGTGGTTCGACTCTCCACGACACCCGGCGACCTGCTGCACTACAGCGTCTCCACGCCTCGCGGCATGGCCTTAAAGGTTTTGGACGTGCAGGGCGCACGGCTGCCCGATTCGGAAGAATCGACCAGTCAGGACTTAGTGATGGTGAACGGCAGGACCTTCAATTCGCCGAGCGGAAAGGCATTTCTGCGCAGCCTGAAGATGCTGGCCATGACCACTGACCGCCTTGAAGGGACCAAAGAGGTGGTCTCGAAGGTCTTCAAGGGTCTGGAATCAGTTATCGAAACGGTCGGCGGGGAAAGCGCAACGCTCAATTCGCTCGGTGGCAATCCGCAAACCCACATTCTCGGTGACAGTTTCTTCACGCAGTTGCCGCTGCGTCATGGCGATTATATCGCCAAGCTGGCCATCGTTCCCGCCTCGGAAAATCTTCGGCCGCTCAGCGGAACGAGGCTCGAGACCGGCGCCGATACCGACATTATCCGCCACGAGGTACAGCGCTTCTTTGCCGGGGAAACGGCTATCTGGCATCTGCAGGCGCAGCTGTGCACCGATCTGGACGACGTGCCAGTCGAAGGCGTCGACGCTTGGGACGAAGACAAGAGCCCTTTCATCACCATCGCCCACATCGTCGCCGAACCGCAACCGGCCTGGAACGAAGACCGCGTGCAAACGGTTGATGATGGCATGAAGTTCAGTTCATGGAACGGCGTTGTAGCGCACCGGCCACTCGGGTCGATCATGCGCTTACGCAAACTGGCCTACGAGAAGTCAGCCGTTTTTAGGTCACAGCGGAACGCGACAGCCGTGAGTGAACCGGCGCGTTGTCCGTTTGCGTAGACGGCTACCGTCCAACCGGCCCCATCATGGTTTCCACACGACTTGCCCAGAGCCAGATCGCTTTTGCTCTTGAACGGGATCGAACCGAAGACCAGAAGCCAACTTCAGTTCTCGTGGAAAACCGTGCCGGATCAATCGGTCGTAGATATCGCCACGGCATCGACACCCAGGCATTGATGGGGATCGAGCAATCTCAGGCTACACCATTTCGGAAGCCACTGTCGGTC
>Ga0247823_10000582_pt1 | contig 30746 bp, 28 predicted proteins | sample 13C_PalmiticAcid_2_FD_192426 | JGI IMG/M metagenome (GOLD analysis project Ga0247823, IMG submission 192426) | Soil microbial communities from agricultural site in Penn Yan, New York, United States - 13C_PalmiticAcid_Day30 | ecosystem: Environmental > Terrestrial > Soil > Agricultural land...
TCTAGATCCTCCCCCTTCAGGGGGAGGATCTAGATGACGCTGATCATCCGCCCCTCCATCGACGCCGACATCGGCGCGATCACCGCCATCTACGGCTGGAACGTGCTCAATGGCCTGGGCACCTTCGAGGAGGTTCCGCCCGACGAGGCCGAGATGGCCCGGCGGCGCGGGGCGTTCCTGGAGCGCGGCCTGCCCTACCTGGTCGCCGAACTGGACGGAAAGGTGCTGGGCTACGCCTATGCCGGTCCGTTCCGCCTGCGGGCGGCCTATCGCTACACCGTCGAGGATAGCATCTATGTGGCCCCCGACGCGGCCGGAAGGGGCGTCGGCAAGGCGTTGCTGACGGCCTTGATCGAGGCCTGCGAGGCCTTGGGCCTTCGCCAGATGTGCGCGGTGATCGGCGACAGCGGCAACGCCGCGTCGATCGGCGTGCACGCCGCGCTCGGCTTTACGCACAAGGGCGTGTTTCCGGCCATGGGCTACAAGTTCGACCGCTGGGTCGATCTCGTCTGGATGCAGCGGCCGCTGAACGGCGGCGGCGACACCCCGCCCGACGCCCCCGGCATGTCGCTCAGCGGCGTCTGAACCTTCCGACAGAGCCGCCACAAAGCAAAAGCCCCGCCGGCGGACCGGCGGGGCTTTCGTGTTTTCGGGGCTCTAAGAAGAACCGAGGATCAGGCCTTGCGGGCGCGGGCCTTGCCCGGAGCCTTGGCCTTGCGGCCGCCTTGGCCCAGGCCCAGGGCCTTGGCCATCGCCGAGCGCGCTTCGCTGTAGGACGGGGCCGTGGTCGGATAGTCGGCGGGCAGGCCCCACTTCGACTTGTACTCGGCGACGGTCATGCCGTGGGTGGTCAGGTGACGCTTCAGCGTCTTGTAGGGCTTGCCGTCCTCGAAGCTGATCAGCGCGTCCGGCGTGATGCTCTTGCGGATCTGGGCCGGAGTAGCCTTGGTAACGGTCTCGGTAACCGGCGCTTCCGGCGAACCAAGACCGGAAAGGGCGTCGTGCGTGGCCCGAATCAGAGCCGGCAGGTCAGAGACCGAGGTCGTGTTGTTGGCCACATAGTTGGCCACGATCTCGGCGGTCAGCTCGATCAGGGTCGATTTGTCTTCCACGGCGTCACTCCACAATGACTTTAAATTCGGAAATACACCCGCCCCGTGGAATTACAAGTACACAAATACGCAACCGAGCGAGCAACGCTCCGCGAAAACAGGCTTTATTTCGCGGCAACAATGTCGATGGCGGATTTTCAAAGCCTTAGCCGTAACCGATCGCGCTCGCCTTCAAGTTCAGTTCCAAGCTCGTGCGTTTTCGCGCACGCGAAGACCGGCGAGGTTCGCGTGCAATTGCACTTTGAGCAAAATCAGGCGCGCGTTTCAGATTCGCCGCGCCTCTGCGCCCCCATCTTCAGATCGAGACCAGCGCCCTGACGGGATCGCGCAAGGGCTCGGACGCGCGAACGCGCCGGCGGCCAAAGCAAAGCTTGAAGGAAGGAGAAGATCGCGATGTAAACGCCGCCTCGATCGGAGACTGCTGATCAGCGAAGAGATTGAAAAGAGTGGCTGGGGAACTAGGACTCGAACCTAGAATGACGGTACCAAAAACCGCAGTGTTACCATTACACCATTCCCCAGCAGGAACGGCTGCCGACCCAGTGGGCCGCGGCGAGGCGGTGGAGATAGCTCAGGATTCGGACGGTGGCAACGCCCTCCAAATTCTTTTTTTGGGTCTATTTTCACGCTTGCGACTCTCGAAACAGCCCCCTATAAGCCGCCTCCCAAGTCGAGCACAGCCAACCGGCGGCGCGACTTCGGAAGTCGGAGTGTGGCTCAGTCTGGTAGAGCACTGCGTTCGGGACGCAGGGGTCGCAGGTTCAAATCCTGCCACTCCGACCATCTTCTCTCCCGAGAAAATTCCCTTATTTGCACCGCCTGAGCGACAAGTTCGGCAGGTTGCTTGCTGTTCATTTGACCGCAACGCGACAGCCGTTAGCTTGCGACGACATTGAAGCGCGACGGACGCACGACCACCTGTGCTTTTCCGCCGCCGCGCCTCGGCTATCGCAACGGGACCCCGATGAAGCAGTTTCTCATGACCGTGGCCGGCGTATTCGTCGGGCTGGTGCTCTTTCTCGTCGGGGTTCCCTTCATACTGATCGTGCTGGCGGCCGGCGCCGCCCGCCCTGCCCCGGTGTCGGCCAACTCGGTCGTGCAGCTCGACCTGCGCGGCGGCTTGTCGGACCAGGATTCGCAGAACCCGTTCGCGGCCTTCGGCGGCGGCGGCCAGTCGGTGATGGGCGTGATCGAGGTGCTGCGCCGCGCCGAGACCGACGACAAGGTCAAGGCGGTGTTCGTGCGCCTGCCCGAGGGCGGCGTCGCCCCGGCCTCGGCCGACGAGCTGGCCCAGGCCTTCAAGCACTTCCGCAGCGTCGGCAAGAAGCCGATCTTCGCCCACAGCCAGGGTCTCTATCCCTCGGGCATGTCGACCTCGACCTACCGCCTGGGCGCGGCCGCCAGCGAGTTCTGGATGCAGCCCGACAGCTCGCTGCAGGCCGTCGGCGTGGCCAGCGAGACGATGTTCTACAAGCGCCTGTTCGACAAGTACGGCGTCAAGGCCGACTTCGAGCAGCGCTATGAGTACAAGAACGCCGTCAATCCCTACCTGAACAGCGACTTCACCCCGGCGCACCGCGAGGCGACGCTGTCGTGGATGGGCTCGGTCTATACCAGCGCCCTGACCGCCGCGGCCCAGGACCGCAAGCTTGATCCGGCCCGCCTGATCAAGGCCATCGAGGCCGGCCCCTACAGCGCCCAGCAGGCGCAAGGGCTGGGCCTGATCGACAAGGTCGGCCAGGTGAAGGAAGCCCAGGACGCCATGCTGGCCCGCGCCGGCAAGGGCGCCAAGCTGATCGAGTTCTCCGACTACGCCTCGCGCTCGAAGAAGGACCTGCCCAAGACCGGCGCGGCCATCGCCGTGATCGGCGCCGAAGGCCCGATCGTCACCGGCACGTCTGGCCAGGCCTCGCCGTTCGGCGGCGACAGCACCATCCACTCCGACGAGACCGCCAAGGCGATCTACGACGCGATCGAGGACAAGGACGTCAAGGCGATCGTGCTGCGCGTCTCCTCGCCGGGCGGGTCGGACACGGCCTCCGAACAGATCCTGGCTGCCGTCCGGGCCGCCAAGGCGGCCGGAAAGCCCGTCGTGGTCAGCATGGGCACCTATGCGGCTTCGGGCGGCTACTGGATCAGCAGCCAGGCCTCGGCGATCGTCGCCCAGCCCTCGACCCTGACCGGCTCGATCGGCGTGTTCGGCGGCAAGTTCGCCCTCGGCGAGGCGCTGTCGCGCTTCGGCGTCGACACCCGCCAGATCAGCGTGGGCGGCGACTATGCCGGCGCCTTCGGCACGGGCCAGGAGTTCACCGCCGACCAGCGCGCCCGCTTCTCGGCCTGGATGGACAATATCTACGCCGGCTTCATCAATCGCGTGGCCGAGGGCCGCAAGCTGCCGGTCGAGCGCGTGCGCGAGATCGCCAAGGGCCGCGTCTGGACCGGCGCCCAGGCCAAGGAGCTGGGCCTGGTCGACCAGCTGGGCGGCTTCTACGACGCCGTCGACAAGGCCAAGGCCCTGGCCAACCTGAAGGGCGACGTGCGCCTGAAGAAGATCGGCGGGCCCAAGTCGCCGTTCGACGCCCTGGAGAAGGCCCTGGGCGTCAGCTCGACCTCGATGCGCACCGTGGCCGCCGCCGCCTGGATCCTGGGCGACCCGCGCTCGGAGGCGATCCTGGACGAGATGGCCAAGACCCGCCTGCGCTCGCAAGGCGCCAGCGTCCTGGCCGACACGCCGAACTACTGAGGTTTCGGCGAGGTTCACGAGAAAGGCCGCTCCGCAAGGGGCGGCCTTTTTTGTTGGGCGGCCCCGAGCCCCTTCGGCCCTCCAGATGCTCCCCTCTGGGGGAGCTGTCGCGGAGCGACTGAGGGGGTCTGCGCAGGCATAGGCTTTCGTACTCCCGTGAAAACTCACGAAAGCAGGTCGGATGAGGGGCTAGGGACGGTCGACGGCGTACCGGCGCGCCGGCCGGCGGCGTAACCCCTCACCCTCCCAGGCTATCGCCCCCCTCTCCCCTCCGGGAGAGGGACGTAGGGAAAGCACAAACAAAAACGGCGGGTCCTTTCGGACCCGCCGTCGATGCCGTCTGTCCCGGCGATCCCAAGACCGCCGGGGCGAACGCCAGGCTGCTTAGAAGCGCAGCTTGGCGCCGAGGAAGTACGAACGACCCAGGATGTCGTAGGTGTTCGGGTCGGTGTTGCCGTCCGGCGAGTTGTCGAACACCGGCGGCTTCTTGTCGCCGAGGTTGCGGACGCCGCCGAAGACTTCGACGTTGTCGTTGACGGCCCAGCGAGCGCTGACGTCGTGGTACATGAAGGCCTTGACGGTGTTGTAGCCGCCATCCTCGAAGTCGGGGATGTTGCCCTGGTTGTCCATCTTGCCGACGTAGGTGCCGGTGTAGGCCAGGCGGACCGGACCGACGTCGTAACCAACGCGCAGGCTGGCCTTCCATTCCGGCAGCGAGGCCGAGATGTTGTAGGCGCCGATGGTGCCCTTGTACTCGATGCCGTCCAGCTCATAGCTGTCGAGATAGGTGGTCGACAGGTCGAACTGCAGCTTGTCGCCCCAGACGCCGCCGGCCCACGGCACGTTCCAGCCGTACGAGACGGCCACGTCGATGCCCTTGGTCTGCAGAGACGACACGTTGCCGAGCGGCGCGCGAGCCTTCAGGTTGCCGGCCGCGTCGCGGTAGATCAGCGGCAGGTTGATGCCCGAGTCGAAGCAGGCGGCCGAGGTCAGGTTGCCCGAGGCGAAGCAGTCGTTGACGATGCCCGAGACGCCGCCCTTGATCGTGCCGATGTAGTCGTCGATCTTGATGTCGTAGTAGTCGACCGTGGCGCTCAGGCCCGAGATGAAGCTCGGCTGCCAGACGACGCCGAAGGTGATCGTTTCCGACTTCTCTTCGTTCAGGCTCGGGTTGCCGTAGAAGAACGACTCCGTCTGGGTGTTCTGGGCGACGAAGTTGCCGGCGACCGGATCATAGCCCAGCTGAGCGGTACAGAAGGTGCGGACCGCGGCCGACAGGGTGCGGGCAGCGCCCGTACCCGGGTTGACGGTGGTGCAGGGGTCGAGCACGGCCGGGAAGCCCTGGTCGCCCGACTGGTACAGTTCGAACACCGACGGCGCGCGGCTGGCCTTCTGGAACATGGCGCGCAGCTTGATGTCCGAGATCGGCTTGTATTCCAGGCCGACCTTGTAGCTGTAGACGCTGCCGACCGACGAGTAGTCGGAGTAGCGGCCGCCCAGTTCCAGGCCCAGATACTGCACGCCGGTCACGTCGGCGACCAGCGGAACCACGGCTTCGGCGTAGAGTTCGCCGACGCTCGAGGCGCCGCCGACGGCGCGTTCGGCGTTGAAGCCGAAGATGTCGCCGGCGTTCTTGGCCGCGTCCGGGGTGAAGGCCAGGCTGTCTTCACGCCATTCGGCGCCGACGGCCACCGACAGGTCGCCGGCCGGCAGCTTGAACAGCGGACCGGTGGCGTACACCGAACCGACGTTACGCTCGAACACGGTCAGGTCCGAGAAGTTCAGGCGGATGAAGTTGGCCGCGGCGGGCGAGATCGTGCCGGCGCCGAACATGTTCAGCGGGGCGCAGGTCGGGAACAGGGCCAGCGAGGCGGTCGAGCAGCTGGTGGTGCTGGCGCCGGCGCCCGAAGCGATCGCCGCGGCGACCTTCGAACGCGAGACGTCGTTCTGCACGCCGACGCGGAACTCGGTGCGGCCGAAGCTGTAGAAGGCTTCACCGGTCCAGCCGTGGCCCAGGTCGGCCTTCAGGCCGAGGTTGATCTGGTACAGGTCGGAGTCGCGGGTCTCGACGCGCGGGCCAACTTCTTCCATGCGGCGATCGAAGAAGATCGGGGCCGTCGGGTTCGGACGGGTGGCCAGCAGGGCGGCCAGGGCCGGCGAGACGAAGGGGTTGTTGTACGGGATCTGGATCGCGGTGGCCGGGGTCGGGGCCAGCTGAGCCGAGTTGCGGCTGTCCGAATAGAACAGTTCAGCCGTCGCGGTCAGGCGGTCGGTGATCTCGTAGTTGCCCAGCGCCGTGATGTTGAAGCGCTCGCCCGGCGACAGCAGGTTGTTGACCGGCGAGAAGTTGTAGCGGTCACCGGCCAGGGTGTTGACGAACGGACGCGGGGTGCCGTTGGTGTTGAAGCCGTAACGCACGTTCAGCGGGCTCGAGGTCGAACCGCCGAAGGGGTTGGTGCCGATGGCGCTGGCCGCGCCGGTCACGCCCGTGCCCGAACCGCCGGCGTTGGAGACCAGCGACCACGGACGGTCGGCGTTCGGCAGGATCTTGTCGCGGCTGTAGTAGTTGGCGTAGGCGGTGACGTTGCCCTTGCCGTCCGGCGAGTTGGCGCCGATCAGCACGTAGGTGTTGGTGGTCTTGCCGTCGCCGATTTCGGTGCCGGTCCACTGGGTGCCGAGTTCGACGCCTTCGAAGTTCTTCTTCAGCTGGAAGTTCACCACGCCCGACAGGGCGTCCGAACCGTACACGGCCGAGGCGCCGCCGGTGACGATCTCGACCTTGTCGATCAGGGCGGTCGGGATGTTGTTCAGGTCGACGGTGTTAGCGCGCGTCGACGGGTTCATGCGGTGACCGTTGACCAGCACCAAGGTACGCGACGCCCCCACGCCACGCAGGTCGACGGTGGCCGTGCCGTCCGACGGGTTGTTCGAAGCGGCGGTCAGGCCGGGCATCACCTGCGGCAGGCGGTTCAGCACGTCTTCGGTGGTGGTCGAACCGGCGGCCTGGATGGCCTCCGACGTCACCGTCGAGATCGGGCTGTTGGCGACGTAGTCCTGGCGCGCGATACGCGAGCCGGTGACCACGACGGCTTCGATTTCCGTCGACTCGCCTTCGGGAGCCGTCTGGGCCGACGCCACACCGGCGCTGGCCGCGGCGATCGCGAGGCCGCTGATGATGGTCGTCGTCAGCAGGCGCTTACGCGTCATCTGAATCTTCAATGGAATCCCTCCGAGAATGGGCCGGCGGGGACGAAGTCGCCTGCCGTTGTGCCCACGTCTTGCAATCCCAGGCTGCTCGCAGCCCGGTTGGCGGGGACGTTAGGAGCGCCCGCTCGCGGCGGTCAATTTCCGATTACGGTTATGTAACGTGAAGCATCGTGCCTGTCGCAAATTGAACACACTGCTGTCGCCTATGCGGCAGATTACAGCCGCCAGAACCGCGTTATACGGCCAAGCTAGCGCAGGATTGTTCAAATAAGGCAGCTTAGTGGCAATTTTCTCCGCTTTGAAATAACGCGACTATCAGAATATGTTCACTTCCTGAAACGCGATTCCCGCACGACGTTCCCCTTCGGGACCTCGTCGGCGGCCATAGTGGCGCCACAATCTGGCCGCGTGTCGTCCACGACACATATCGGTCTCCCCCGGGACCGCTTCCTCGCCAGTCGGATCCGTTCATGCGCTCGATTCAGCTTCCGCTCGCCCTGCTCGTCCTGGGTGCCCTCCCCGCCGCGGCCCTGGCCGCTCCCGCCGGACCGACCGCGCTGGACGCGGTGACCGCCTGCCGCGCCATCCCCGAGGCCGAGGCGCGCCTGGCCTGCTACGACAAGGCCGCAGGCGCGCTGGTCGCGGCGGACGCGGCCGGCGACATCGTGGTGCTTGACCGCCAGAAGGTGGAAAGCGTCAAGCGCGAGGCCTTCGGCTTCAACCTGCCCAAGCTCGACCTGTTCGGCGGCAAGGGCGAGAAGGCCGAGGCGCTGGATCGCGTCGAGGGCGTGGCCAAGCAGACCTGGCAGAACGGAACCGGCGGCTGGACCATCGTGCTGGAAGACGGCGCCAAGTGGGACCAGGTCGGCCGCGACCCGGTGCGCCGCGCGCCCAAGCCGGGCTCGAAGATCGCCATCCGCAAGGCGTCGATGGGGAGCTTCTTCCTCAATATCGACGGCCAGACGGCGATCCGGGCGCGCCGCGTCGACTAGTAGGGCTTGCCCTCGCCGCCCGCGCCGCGCATCTGAAGGACCTTATTATAGAGGTTCTTCGAGGCCCGACGCCCATGACCGATTTCCGCCGCGTGACCGACAGCCTGTCGGTCAGCCCCCAGATCACCGCCGAGGACGTGGCCCGGGCCAAGGCCGAGGGCTTTTCGCTGATCGTCAACAATCGTCCCGACGGCGAAGACCCCAGCCAGCCGACCAGCGCCGAGATCGAGGCGGCGGCCAAGGCCGAGGGCCTTTCCTACCTGCACGTGCCGGTGCGCGGCGGCCCGACCCAGGAGCAGGTGGACGCGGTGCGCGAGGCCGTCGAGGCCGCCGACGGTCCGGTCCTGGCCTTCTGCCGCTCGGGCACGCGCTCGATCGTCACCTGGTCGATCGGCCAGGCCCTGTCGGGCGCGTCCGATCGCGAGACGCTGGTGAAGCAGGGCTACGAGGCCGGCTACGACCTCTCGGGCGTCCTGCCGCACTAAGTTGGGCCCTAGTAGCCGCCCAGCGTACCGACGCGGGCGGCCATCGGGCTGGGCTCGGGTTCGCAGGACGCCAGCACGAACTGCGCCGCAATGAGACACAGGATGGCGAAGGCCGCGCGCTGGAGCCGTTTTGAGACAAAAATCGCCGTGTCGGCCGCCATGATCCGTACTCCGTAGGGTTTACGGTTCGTTAAGCGCAAGACCGGGGCCGCTCAGGATGGGTCGCGATGATCCCCTTCGTCCGCGAGATCGAGTTCGAGTACGGCCGCTGCGACCAGGTCTCGCCGCTGATCCGGCGGGTGATCGCCGACAATCCGGGGCCGTTCACCTACACCGGCACGGGGACCTACATCGTCGGCCGCGGGACCGTGGCGGTGATCGATCCCGGCCCCGACATCCCCGCCCACCTGGACGCCCTGCTGGCCGCGATCGAGGGCGAGACCGTCAGCCACATCCTGGTGACCCACCACCACGCCGACCACTCTCCCCTCGCCGGCCCGCTGGCGCAGCGCACGGGCGCGCGGATCTGGGGGCGGCCGGCGCCGACGGTGGAGGTTTCGGAAGAGACGGGCGTTCAGCTGGACGCCGAGGACGACGGCCATTTCCGCCCCGACATCGTGATCGCCGACGGCGACCTGTTCGAGGGCCCCGGCTGGACGCTGGAGGCGATCACCACGCCGGGCCACACCTCCAACCACGTCTGCTTTGGCCTGAAGGAAGAGAACGCCCTCTTCAGCGGCGATCACGTGATGGGCTGGTCGACGACGGTGATCACCCCGCCCGACGGCGACATGGGCGACTATTTCGCCAGCCTGGCCAAGATCCAGGCGCGGGAGTTCACCACCCTGTGGCCGACCCACGGCTCGCCGGTGCGCGAGGCGGCGCCGTTCCTCGCGGCCTATGTCGACCACCGCCGGGCGCGCGAGGCCCAGGTGCTGGCCGCGCTGGCCGAGGGTCCGGCGCGGATCAAGGCCATCGTGCCGGTGCTCTACGCGGCGGTGGACCCTCGCCTGCACCCGGCGGCGTCGCTGTCGATGCTGGCGCACCTGGTCCAGCTGGTGCGCGAGGGCCGCGTGGTTTGTGACGGCACGCCGGGGCTGGACAGCGAGTACCGGCTGGCGGGTTAGCGCCCAGCCTCCAGTCGTCGTCATCCCGGAAAGCGCGCAGCGCTTATCCGGGACCAGGGGACGGGGCGCTACGCCAAGGTTCGCCGCCAAATCGGCAGCCAACGCAGTGCGGCGGCTCCTGGGCGCCGGCTCTTCGCTACGCTACGGCCGGTACGACGAGCCTTGGGGGTTTGAGCGCTACAGCCGCGCCTTCACGCTGGCCCGCAGCGTGCGCGGCGCGCCGGGGAAGATCCAGACGGGGCTGTAGGAGCTCTGGGCGTAGTGCTCGTCGAAGAGGTTGTCGACCTCGAGCCGGACATCGACCCTCGGCGTCACGGCGTACTCCACCGCCGCCTTGGCCTTCCAGTAGGACGGCAGGATCAGGCCCGAGCCGTCCAGCGCCCCGGCCCGGTCGCCCATATAGGCCGCGCCGACCGTCAACGACCACCTGTCGAACGTGCCGACCGCGAAGGCGCCGCCGGAGTGCTCGGGCACGTTCAGCACCGCGTCGCTGGCGAAGGCGGTGTCGTCGGCCTTGGCGTCGGTCCAGGCGTAGTTGACCACCACGCGCCAGGCGGCGCTGACCTCGAATGAGCCGTCGAACTCCACGCCCCGGCTGGTCAGCTGGCCAACGGGGGCCAGGAAGCTGGCGTCGACGGGATCGTTGGCCAGGATGTTCTGCTTTTCGATGTCGAACAGCGCCACCGCCAGGTCGACGCCCGGCCAGCGTCCCGACAGGCCCAGCTCCCAGCCCTCGCCCTTCTCGGGCGCGAAGCCCTGACCGGTGCGGCCAGTGCCGGAGTTGAGCAGGAACGAGCGGCCCCAGCTGGCGTGGGCGACCACGGCGTCGGTGAGCTGGTAGCGGGCGCCCAGGCGGTAGTCGACGGGCGAGCCCTCGCCGCGCCCCACCGCGCCGGTGCGGTTGTTGCGCACGGTCTGGCGGTAGTCGTCGATCCGCACCCCGGCCAGCAGGCTGAGGCGCTGGGTGGCCTGCCACAGGTCCTGGGCGTAGAGGGTGGTGACGCGCCGGGTCTCGCGGTTGTCGGTGAAGGGCAGCAGCGGCAGGGCCTGGCCGCCATAGACCGGATCGTCGATCGAGATCGCGTGCGGCGCGGCGGCGGTCGGGTTCCGGCGCAGCAGGAACTCGCTGTAGTCGAGGGTGTAGCCCTTCACGCCGACATTGAGGTGGTGAGCGCCCAGCCGGCCGTCGAGCTCGATGCGGCCCGAGACGTCCTCCACCGAGTAGTCGCGCTCGCGCCGCTGGCGCCACAGCTGGCGGCCGACCAGCCGCGACTGGTCGCTGGAGAAGCCGTGCATGTCGCCGGTGCGGTAGGCAAACCCGGCGGTCAGCCGCCAGTCGGGCGACAGTTCGTACTCGCCGGTCAGCTGGTGGCGCTCGTTGCGGAAGCGGGTCGTGCCGTCGCCCGGCTCGCCGAAGAAGCGCGAGCGCGGGATGGCCAGGGCGTCGCCGTTCACCGCCGGCACGCCGCGGTCGAAGGGCGCGTCGAAGACGGTGAACTCGCCCACATAGGTCAAGCGCAGGGCGTCGGTCGGCCGCCAGGTCAGGGACGGGGCGATGGCGCGGCGGTGCAGGTCGACATGGTCGCGCCAGCCGTCGCTGCGCTCGTCGGCGACCACCAGGCGGGCGGCCAGGGTGTCGGACAGCGGACCGGTGAAGTCGAGCTCGCCCCGGCGCAGACCGAACGAGCCGACCGTCGCCGCCACGTGGCCCCCGCGAACGAACTGCGGGGTCTTGGAGACGATGTTGACGCGGCCGGCCGGATCGATGTCGCCGAACAGGGCGCCGGCCGGACCTTTCAGGATCTCGACGCGCTCGGCCGTGGCCGGATCACGCGGCGGCGCCAGGCCGCGATTGGCCAGGAAGCCGTCGACGTAATACTCCGCGCCGCCGTCGGGCGTGCCGAGAAAGCCCCGGATGGCGAAGTTGTCGAGGAAGCCGCCGCGGTTGTTCTGCTGGGAGACGCCGCTGGTCAGCTCCAGGGCGTCGGCCAGGCGCCCGGCCCCGACGGCGTCGAGCAGGTCGCGCTCGACCGAGCGGCTGGACGGCGAGGTCGCCTGGGTGATCTCGCCCGCGCCCAGTGTCACGTCACGCGCCGCGCCGCGACGGCCCAGGATGACGATCTCGCCCACGGCGTGGGGCTCCGTCTCGGCGGCCGGGACGGTTTCCGGCGGCTCGGCGGCGGACAGGGCCAGCAGGCATACGCTGACGCAGCTCCACGACAGGGGCAAGAGGACAACTCCGTTTGTAATGTTATTTCATATCAGCTATGCCGCCCCGGTGATGCTGTCAACCGACCCTGTTTCCACCGCCCTCCCCGCGCCTTCAGCCGGCCGGATCGCCGCCATCGACGCCCTGCGGGGCCTGGTGATGTTGCTGATGATGGTCGACCACGTGCGGGAGTTCTTCTTCATCCACGCCCAGGTCTCCGACCCGATGGACGTGGAGGCGACGGCGCCTTCCCTGTTCTTCACGCGCCTGGCGGCGCACCTGTGCGCGCCGGTGTTCGTGGCGCTGACCGGCCTGGCCGCCTGGCTCTACGGCCGCAAGGCCGGCGGAAACGATCCCGCCGCCATCGCCCGCGCCGCCTCGGGATTCCTGTTCAAGCGCGGCCTCTTCCTGGTGTTCCTGGAGCTGACCTTCGTCAGCTTCGCCTGGAGCTTCGACCTGACGCCCAGGACCTATTACCTGCAGGTGATCTGGGCGATCGGCCTGTCGATGATCGCGCTTTCGGCCCTCGTCCACCTGCCGCGCGCGGCGCTGGTCGCCGTCGGCCTCGTGATCGTGCTGGGCCACAACCTGCTGGACCCGATCAGCATCGCGCAGGGCCAGCCGGGCCACGCGATCTGGGCGATCCTGCACGACCGGGGCTTCATCGACCTGCCCTGGGGCGCGCGGGCGCGGACCTCCTACCCGCTGCTGCCGTGGATCGGGGTCGCGGCCCTGGGTTTCGGCATTGGCCCATGGTTCGTCGGCGCCTGGCGCGACCGGCGCAACCGCCTGCTGCTGACGGGCCTCTGCGCCCTGGCCCTGCTGGTGATCCTGCGCGCGCTGAACGGCTATGGCGAGACGCCCTGGGTCGTCGGTTCCAGCCCGATCCGCACGGTGATGAGCTGGCTGAACGTCACCAAGTATCCGCCCTCGGCCGACTTCCTGCTGCTGACCCTGGGCCTCGGCGCCCTCTTGCTGGCGGGACTGGAAAAGGCGCCGGCGCGGCTGGTTTCCTGGCTGGCGGTGCTGGGCGGCGCGCCGCTGTTCTTCTACCTGGTCCACCTCTACGCCCTGCACCTCTTGCAGCTGCTGGCGGTGGCGGTGCTGGGCCCGAACCAGGGCGAGGTCTGGAGCCTGCCGGGCGTGGCCTCGATCTGGCTGCTGGCGGCGCTGGTCGCCGCGCCCTGCTGGTACGCCTGCCGCTGGTTCGGCCCGGTCAAGCGGGCCAGCCGGCAGCCGTGGATGAAGTATCTCTGATAGCTCCCTTCCCGCTTGATGAGGCGAGGGGTTGAAGGGTTTGTCCGATACTCGACACACGCCCCCGCTCAGGGTGAAATGGCGGTTCGGCGTCTCCCCCACGCCGGCAGCGTTACAGGACCCGATGTTCACCAGCGACGAGACCGCGCGCCTGGCGGCCCTGCACGAGTACGGCCTCGTGGACACCCCGCCCGAGGCGGCGTTCGACCGGATCACGGCCCTGGCGGCCGAGCTGTTCGACACGCCGATCGCCGCCGTCACCCTGATCGACGCCGACCGGCAATGGATCAAGTCGATCGTTGGGCTGGAACCGGGCGGCACGCCTCGCGAGGACGCCTTCTGCCACTACACCATCGAGTCCGACGAGGTGATGGAGGTGCTCGACCCGGAGGGCGACGACCGCTTTCGCGACAATCCCTTCGTCACCGACGATCCCAACATCCGCTTCTACGCCGGCGCGCCGCTGCGGCTGCACAACGGCCATAGGCTGGGGGCGCTGTGCGTCATCGACCAGCGGCCTCGCCCGCCGCTGACCGCCGAGGAGAAGCGGCGGCTGAAGGCCCTGGCCCAGATCGTCGTCACCGAGATGGACCTGCGGCTGCTGAACGCCCGCAACGAGCTGCTGACCCGAAGGGCGCAGGCGGCCACCGAGGCCAAGAGCGAGTTCCTGGCCAACATGACCCACGAACTGCGCACGCCGCTGACCAGCGTGATCGGCTTCAACGGCCTGCTGGCCGCATCGCCCAACCTGCCCGAGCGCGAGCGGATGCTGGCCACCAAGGCCAAGTCGGCCGGCGAGAAGCTGCTGACCATCGTCAACGACGTGCTCGACCTGGCGCGGCTGGAGGCCGGGGCCGCCGACCTGGCGGCCGAGCCGATCGACGTGGCCGAGGTGGCGCGCTCGGCCGTCGAGCTGTTCGCCGAGCGGGCCCTGGCCAAGGAGATCGTGCTGAACGCCGAGATCGCCGGCGCCCTGCCGAGGGTGCGCGGCGACGCCTCGCGCCTGCGCCAGATCCTGGTCAACCTGCTGGGCAACGCCCTGAAGTTCACCGAGCTGGGCCAGATCTCCCTGCGCATCGCGGCAAGCGACGGCCAGTTGGTGATGACCGTCACAGACACCGGCGTGGGCATTCCCGCCGACCAGCTGGAGCGGATCTTCGAGCGCTTCGAGCAGGCTCCCGGCGCGGCCAGCCGCTTTGGCGGCACGGGCCTTGGCCTGGCGATCTCACGCCGGCTGGCGCGGCAGATGGGCGGCGATATCACCGTGAGGAGCCGCCTCGGCGAGGGCTCGACGTTCACCGTGACCCTGCCGGGCCGCTGACGCCGCCGGGCACAACTTTACATGGAAGGGGAAATCACCATTTCCTGGCCTCGGGGAGCGCTGGCGATGGCCAATGGCTCGATGTCGAGGAGGCCGCCTTGCTGCTCAAAGGAACCCAGATCGCGATCGACGCGACGGCGTTCAAGCCTATTGAATGCTTCCAGGTCGGCGACCCGGTCTCGACGGCCGGACTGAGCCTTGGCTGGACCGAAGAGTTCGTCCAGTTCTCGAACGGGACCGGCGACGCCGGGCCCTCGAGCGCCATTCAACTCCATGCCGGAAACGATAGCGAGCTGATCGGCTCGCCGGAGCAATACGTTCTCACGTCCAGGGGTCTGGTCCCAATGAAAGACATCAGCCCCGGCGACACGCTGATCCAGGCCGATGGCCAAGACGCCGAAGTATTGGCGGCCACGATGGAGATGCTCGATCTGGGGATGTGGTCGATCGCGACTTCGCAAGAGTTCGCAGTGTCCATCGACAAACACCTGCTGGTCGCGAACGGGTTCGTCGTCGCCGACTATGCGCTGTGTCTGGCTCTGCAAGCCGGCATGCTGCCGACGACGATCAGCTCGGCAGGCCAGATCGCCTGACGCCCGATCACGGGCCGGAGGGACCTTCCCCTTCACTCCCGACCTGGTTGATGCGGTTGTAGAGGGCCTGCAGGTGCGAGAAGTCGACCGAGAACAGGTCCTCGATCACCTTGGTGTTGACCATGTCGAGCGTTCCCAGCCTGACGACGACGCGGCTCAGCACGATGATTGTCAGATAGGCCGGGTTGGCCTGCACCCGATGGTCCTTGAGCGGCAGGATCTCGTCACCGGCGGTGGCCAGGCGCATCACGCCCTGCCTGTGCAGATTGCCGTCGGCGTCCCGATAGCCGACCGGCAGCGTGAACTCGAATTCGGTCGCGAATGGATTCATGACGCGTCTCCCCCAGCTGAATGCGGCCGTCAGGCGTCCAGGCCGCGGACGCCATCAAGATCGCGCATGGGTTGACGCACCGTTACGCTTCGAGCGGTGGGATCAGGGCGCCCCCACCCTGCCCCGCAGGTGCTCGGCCAGGCGGATCGACAGGGTGATGATCGTGAAGGTCGGGTTGGAGATCCCGGTCGAGGGAAACACCGACGAGCCGGCGACATAGAGGTTGTCGAGGCCATGCACCTTGAGGTCGGCGTCGACCACGCCCTGCGTCGGGTCGGCCGACATGCGGGTTGTGCCGATGTGGTGGCCGTTGACGGTGAGCCCCTCCTTCACGGCGGGCCAGGGCTGGTAGTAGACGTCGCCGCCCAGTTCCTCGACCGCGGCTTTGAACAGCGCCGTCGTCTGGGTGTAGGTCGCTTCGTCGCGGTCGCTGAGCAGCCAGGTGATGTGGGTCTGGCGCTGGCCGAAGACGGGGTCGACCGTGTCGGCCAGGGCGACCCGGCTGTCGGGGTTCGGCGCCATCTCGAAATAATACTGGCCGTAGTTGGCCCAGAACCAGCAGCTGCCGATGCCCAGGCGCTTCTGCTCGTCGGCCGTCGGCGAGAACCGGCCCGAGACCCGCACCCCGTTCTCGTCCTGCCAGGGCACGGCGCGGTTGCCGCTGAGGGTCTGGCCGGCCATCAGCCGGGTCTGGGCGTCGGTCAGATAGGCCCCGCTGGCGCTGAGCACCGGCCCGTTCGACAGCGGATGGCACATGAAATAGCGGCCGACCTGGTCGTGGTCGTTGCCGACGTTCGACAGCAAGAGCTGGCGGGCGTTCTCGACCGCGCCGCAGGCCAGGACGACGAGGTCGGCCTTGATGGCGAACTCGGTCGCCTTCTTCGGTGGACCGGCGCCGTCCATGCTGGCGACCCGCAGGCCGCAGACCCGCCCTTGGTGCTGCTCGATCTCCAGCAGGGTGGCGTTGACGATCACGTCGACATCGGTGTCGGCGATCGTCACGCCATCGAAGGTGCGTAGGGCGAAGTTCAGATAGTTCTTGCCCAGGTACTGGTAGATCGTGGTGTCGAAGCCGGTCAGCTCGGGCACCTCGGCGCCGAGGATCTCGGCCCAGGCCTGGGGACTGAAATCGTCGCCGTGCAGCAGGCACAGCTGGGCGGCCTTGGCGTAATAGGGATCAAGGTCGGCGCGGTCGATCGGCCAACCGGGAAAGCCCGGGCGGGCCTCGAAGTCGATCGGGTCGAGCGGCCGCGACTGCCCGCCCCAGTGGGCCGAGGTGCCGCCGAACATCCGCTCGCGCTCCCACGGGCCGCCGGCGCGGTTGTAGGGCCGGATCAGGAAGTCGGGTTCCGCCTCCTCGAACTGGCCGTCGGCCTTGCCGGCGTAGAGCAGGCTCTTGTCGGGCCAGGTGGGATCGAGCGCGCCGCCGGGACTGTCGGGCCCGCCCTCGATCAGCGTGACCTTCACGCCCGCCTTCTGGAGCTCCCAGGCGGCGGTGATCCCGGCGGGGCCGGAGCCGACGATGCAGACCTGTGTCTCAATCACCGCGCCGTCGGCGATGTCCTTGCCATTGCGGAGCATGAGAGCCTCCCCCGTTCGCTCTCATGCAACTTGCCGCGCCAGACGCCCGAAGGTTGTATCAAATCACACACCCGGATGGGTGGAATGAGATTCTAGCCTTCGATGGCCTTGAGCACGCCGGTGACGCGGCCGCAGTTGCGGCCGAGATCGCCGCCCTCGTCGCGGGCGACCGAGCGAACGTCGACGCGGGCCCCGCCGGCGTCGGGACGGACCCGGACGACGAGGTCGTCCTTCAGGCCGTACCAGAAGCTGGCGCCGGCGGCTTCCAGCCGGCCCTCGCCCGGGTCGTCGGTGACCAGCGTCAGGCCCTTGGCCTGGAGGGCGGCCTTGGCCGCCTCGTAGGCGTCGGCGGGCGAGCGGGTCAGCACCAGGGTGCGGGCGGCCGGACAGGTCTCGGCGTTGACCTCGGCCACGCGGCGGCCGGCGAACAGCTCCGAGCCGACCGGCAGGCTGGGCTCGTCGAGCACCGGGGCGGCGGCCGCGCCGCGCTGGGCCATGACGGTCTCTGAAAAGGCCAGCGGCGCCTTCCAGTCGGTGGCGACGTCGCCGACCGGGGCGGCGCGGGCGGGCGTGCCGGTGGCCAGGAAGAAGACGCCGAGGGTGGCCACCGTGATCGCCAGGGCCAGCAGGGCCCGACGCCAGTGGCGCTGGATGCCGCCGATCATCGCCACGATCACGCCCAGCAGCCCGGTCAGCAGGCTTAGCCAGGCGATCATCGGCGCTAGGTCGCGGGTCAGGAGGTCGTAGGCCACCGCCTTGTCGAGCAGGCCGAGCTTGCCGCCCAGCGCGCCCACGGTCACCAGCGCGGCCGGAACCAGGGCGATGACGACGGCGCCGGCGAGGATCGGCGCGGCCCAGCCGCCCCGGTCGCCCGACGGAGCCTTGGCGGCCTTGACCTTGCGCGGCCTGGCGGCGCTGAGCGGCATGGCCAGCGGCGCCTCCTCGGCGACGAACACCGGCGGGGCGTCGAAGGCCTCTTCCGGCGTCGCGGACAGGGGCTTGGCCTGCGGCTCGACCAGGGGCTCGTGCGGGAAGACGTCCTCGGACGAGACCGGCTCGGCCGGCGCGAGCTGGGCGACCGGCGCCGGCTCGGGATCGGGCAGGGCTGCGGCCAGGGCCTCGACGCTGAGCGCTTCGGGCGCTTCGGGCTCGGGTGCGAAGGCCTGGGCGGCGACCACCTCGGGCTCGTGGACCGGCTCGACGGGAACTTCGGCTTCCGCCGCGTCCTCCTCGGCCACGTCCTGCGGCGCCGCGACCGGCTCGGGGGCGTAGAGCACGGCGGCCTGGGCGCCGTCGGCGGCGGCCAGGGTGGCCGAACCCGTCGCGGCCGAACCCAGGGTCGGCAGCACGTAGTCCTTCATGCGCTGGCGGATCAGCTTCTTGTCGATCTTGCCGGTGGCGCCCAGCGGGATCTCGTCGACGAAGACCACGTCGTCGGGCATCCACCACTTGGCGATCTTGCCCTGCAGGAAGTCGATGAACTCTTCCTTGGTGGCGGTCTCGCCTTCCTTGAGCTTGACCAGCAGGATCGGCCGTTCGTCCCACTTGGGGTGCGGCACGCCGATGACGGCGGCCAGGGCGGCCTTGGGGTGGCCGACGGCGATGTTCTCGATCTCGATGGTGCTGATCCATTCGCCGCCGGACTTCACGACGTCCTTGGCGCGGTCGGTGATCTGCATGAAGCCCATCTCGTCGATGGTCGCCACGTCGCCGGTGTCGAAGAAGCCCTCTTCGTCGAGGATCCTGCCGCCGGCGCCCCTGAAATACTCGGCGGCGATGATCGGGCCGCGGATCTTCAGGTGGCCGAAGGCCTTGCCGTCGTGCGGCAGGGCCTTGCCGTCGTCGTCGGTCAGCTTCAGCTCGACGCCCATCGGCGGGCGGCCCTGCTTGAGGCGGTAGGGGATCTGCTCGTCGTAGGACAGCTTTTCCAGCCGGTCGGTCATGGTCGACAGCGTGCCGACCGGCGAGGTCTCGGTCATGCCCCAGGCGTGGACCACCTCGACGCCATACTTCTCGTGGAAGGCGCGGATGATGCTTTCCGGGCAGGCCGCGCCGCCGATCACCACCTTCTTGAGGGTGGTGATCTTCGAACCGGTGCTCTCAAGGTGCTGAAGCAGCATCTGCCAGACGGTGGGCACGGCGGCCGAGAAGGTGACGCCCTCGGTCTCGAGCAGCTCATGGATCGCCGCGCCGTCCATCCTGGCGCCCGGCATGACGATCTTGGCGCCCGTGGCCGGAGCCGAGAACGCCACGCCCCAGGCGTTGGCGTGGAACATCGGCACCACCGGCAGGATCACGTCGCGCTGCGACAGGCCCATCACGTCGGGCTGCATGGTGATGAAGGTGTGCAGGAAGTTCGAGCGGTGCGAGTACATCACCCCCTTGGGGTCGCCCGTCGTGCCCGAGGTGTAGCAGAGGCCGGCGGCCGTGCCCTCGTCAAACCCGCCCCAGACGCAGTCGGCCGACTGCTCGGCGACCAGGTCCTCGTAGCAGAGCAGGCCCTTGAAGTGCGGGGCCTCGCCGGCGAGGTGGAAGTCCTTGGGCATGTGGTCGCGGTCGGTGAAGACCACCACGTGCTCGACATTGGGCAGGCGGGGAATGATCCCCGCGATGATCGGCAGGAAGGTCAGGTCGGTGAAGATCACGCGGTCGCCGCCGTGGTCGGCGATCCAGGCGATCTGCTCGGGGAACAGGCGCGGGTTCAGGGTATGGCACACCGCCCCGATGCCCATGATCCCGTACCAGGTCTCGATGTGGCGGGCGGTGTTCCAGGCCAAGGTGCCGACCCGGTCGCCCGGCTTGATCCCCAGCGACAGCAAGAGGTTGGAGACGCGCTTGGCGCGACCGTGGATCTCGGCATAGGTCGTGCGGACGATGGGCCCCTCGACCGACCGGGTGACCACCTCGCGGCCGCCGTGCCACTGGGCGGCGTGATCGATGATCTTGTCGAGCGTCAGAGCGCCATGCTGCATCAAACCTTGCATCGAAACCGCTCTCCCGCGTCCTGCTTATCGTTGTTCAGGAGAGGCTAGCGGCGCGCGCCCGACGGCGCAACGCATGGCTCGCCCCAGGCGAGCAAAGGCGCGGCCCGACTTTGCGCGCACCTGCACGGAGGCGTAGAGTGTGCGCATCTACACACGGCCGCGCTGATCGGCCGCATGCCCCGTTCACTCCCAGAACGCCGTTTTGCGGTTAGCTTCAGCACGGCCTGGTTCGGTCCAGGTCCGGGATGGGTGCGCGGCCATGCAATGGCTCGATGCTCTAGGCGCCGACGAACGGCTCGACGAGGTGGCGAACGACACGCGCCGCCTGACGGTGTCGCGCCTGGTTTCCGCCGCCCTGGTGGCCATGGTCGTCGGGATCGCTCTGGGTCCAGCCATGGCCGCCGGCTGGTTCGCGGCGCTGGCGGCCGGCGAGGCCCTGGCCTCGCTGGTCATCCGCCGCTTCACCGGCCCCACGACCGACCGCCTGCGGGCGCTGTTCGTGCTGGCCTCCATCCCGATCAACGTCGTCTGGTCGTGGCTGGCGGTGGCGCTGTGGATGTTCCCGCACCAGGACCTGCGGCTGGCGGCCCTGGGGGTGTGCGCGGGCCAGATCATCTTCACCCAGAACTTCCGGCACCAGCCGATCAGCCTGCTGGCGATCACCACCGCCCCGCCGCTGCTGTGCCTGGCGGCCTTCCCGTTCCTGACCAACGCCCCGCACGGCATGGGGTCCCTGACCAACCGCTGGGCCATGCTGATGCTGGTGGCGACCACCATCAACGCCATGCTGCTGAACCGCGCCGCCGCCCGCAAGATGGACGAGCTGACCCGCGGCCTGCGGCAGGAAAAGGAACGGGCCCTGGCCGCCTCGCGCGTGAAGTCGGTGTTCGTGGCGACCATGAGCCACGAGATGCGCACGCCGATGAACGGCCTGCTGGGCCTCGCCCACGCGCTGAAGGCCACCGACCTGGACGAGCGCCAGCGCGACTATGTGGAACTGATGATCCATTCGGGCGACAGCCTGATGCAACTGCTCAACGACGTGCTCGACATCGCCCGCCTCGACGCCGGCGACGCCGAGCTGACGCCCTGCGACTTCGACCTGCACGACCTGGTCCACGCGGTGGCCGACACCTGGCGCGACATGGCCATGGTCCGCGGCCTGGCCGTGGACGTGCGCATCGACGCCACCGCCCCCGAACGCCTGCACGCCGATCCGGCCCGGATCCGCCAGGTGCTGGGCGGCCTGCTGTCGAACGCCCTGAAGTTCACCCGCGTGGGCGGTGTGACCATCGAGGTCTCGGGCCAGGGCGCCACGCCCGACGGCCTGGAGACGGTGGCGATCCGCATCACCGACACCGGCCCAGGCATCGATCCGGCCTTCGCCGAGCGGATCTTCGAGAGCTTCACCCAGGCCGACGAGACCGTGTCGCGGGCCTATGGCGGCATGGGCCTGGGCCTGACCATCGCCCGCGCCCTGGCCCGCCGGATGGGCGGCGACCTCAGCCTGGAGCCGGCCGAGCGCGGCGCGCGGTTCCTGCTGCTGCTGCGCGCGCCTCGTCCGGAAGCCCCGCCCCTGCCCGCCCCGACGCCCGAGGCCGCCTCGGACGACGGCGCGACGCCGCGCGTGCTGATGGCCGAGGACAATCCGATGAACCAGATGGTCGTGCGGCTGATGCTGGAAGCCGCCGGCGTCGACCTGACGGTGGTGGAGGACGGCCGCCAGGCGCTGGACGCGCTGAAGGCCTCGCACTTCGACTGCGTGCTGATGGACATCAACATGCCGGTGATGGACGGCGTGACGGCCCTGTCGGAGATCCGCTCGGGCGCGGCCGGGGCGGCCAACACCCCGGTGATCGCCCTGACCGCCTCGGCCATGGCCGGCGACCGCGAACGTTTCCTCAAGCTGGGCTTCGACGAGCACCTGGGCAAGCCGGTCAAGCCGCTGGACCTGATCTCGGCCATCGCCATGGCGGTGGACCGGACGCCCCCGCCGAGGGCGGCGGTGGGGTAGGTTTCAAGACCCTCCCCCTGAAGGGGGAGGTGTCGGCAAAGCCGACGGAGGGGGACGTGAACTCCCACCTCCTCAGCATTTTCAGTTTCAGAAGGGACTTCCCCCTCCGGCCCTTCGGGCCACCTCCCCCTTCAGGGGGAGGATCTTGGGCATCACCCCATCTGCTCCGCGAGCGCCCTCGCCTCGTCCTCGAAGGCGCTGACCGTATCCACCCGGCGCCAGTCGATGTCGCCGGTGTCGCGCGTGAGCTGGCTTTCCAGCACGGCGACGTCGGCGTCGGAGGCGTCGTTGACGCGGGCGGCGACGCGGGCGCGCAGGACGTCGGCGGGGGCTTCCAGCCAGACGCCCTGGAAGGCGACGTCCAGCTTCCTGGCCAGGGCCTCGGCGCGGGCGCGCTGCTCGGGCTTGATGAAGACGGCGTCGACCACTACCGAGCGACCGGCCTTCAGCACCAGTTCGGCGTCGCGGAACAATTCGTCATAGACCTTGTCGCTGACCTCGGAGGTGTAGGCCTCCTTGGGCAGGCGCTGCAGCGAGGGCACGCTCCACAGGCGCTTGCGGATCTCGTCGGTGCGCAGGACCACCGCGCCCGGCGCGGCGCCCAGGCCCGGCGCGCAGACGCGGGCGAAGGTCGACTTGCCCGAGCCCGACAGGCCGCCGGTGGCCACCAGGCTGACCGGCTTGGGCGCCAGGTGCTCGATGGCGGTGGCGAGATAGGCGCGGGCGGCCTCGTCGTCGCCGGTGTAGGCCCAGACGTGGGTGCGCACGGCGGCGCGGACGCTGAGCATCAGCGGCAGGGCGGCCAGGCCCGTCCACAGGCCTTCCCCGAACGTCCGGGCGGCCTCGTCGAGATAGGCGTTCAGCACCCGGCCGGCGGCGTCGCGGCGACGGCGGAAATCCAGGTCCATCAGCAGGAAGGCCAGGTCGTACTGCACGTCGATGTCCGACAGGGCGTCGTTGAACTCGATGCAGTCGAAGAGGATCGGCTTGCCCTCCTCGATCAGGATGTTCCCCAGGTGCAGGTCGCCGTGGCAGTGGCGGGCGAAGCCTTCGGCGGCGCGGGCGTCGAGCTGCGGGCCCAGGCGCTTGAGGGCGAGATCCGTCTCCTCGACCAGCCGCTCGACGGCCTGGGCGCCCAGGCGCGGGGCCAGGCCCCGCAGCAGGTTGGCGTTGGAGGCGATGGTGTAGCCCAGCGCCGAGACGCCGCCGCCCTGCGGACGCAGCGCCGCGCCGGCGTGGAACTGGGCGATGGTGCGGCCCAGGGAATCCTCCAGCGCGTCGTCGATGGCCCAGGGCTGCGAGGCCAGCACGGCTTCGCCGTCGAACCGGCGCATCTCCAGCAGGTACTCGACCACCTCGCCGGCCCCGTCGATCTCGATCCCGCCATCGGCGGCCCGGGTCAGCTGGCGCACGGCGCGATAGATGTCGGGCGCGGCGGCGCGGTTGAAGGAAAGCTCGCGCTGCAGCGACCAGCGACGCAGCTCCAGCGTCGAATAGTCGAGGAAGCCGAAGTCGACGGGGCGCTTCACCTTGAAGGCGGACTCGCCCACCAGGAACACCCGCGCGCACGAGGTCTCGATGGTCTGGTCGGCCTTGCCTCCCAGCCAAGCCGCCACTTCCTGTTCGCGCGCCGCTTCCGCGTCCTTGATCACGCCGTCCAACCTTCGTCTTCGCCCGCCCGATCGGCGGCGCCCGGGGCGTCCCATAGCGCAAAGTTCGGTGCAAGTCCTCGCAGACGCTTGCGCGATCTACTTACGCGATAGTAGCGTTTAACCATCACAGTCTGATGTTGAGGAATCCCATGCTGATCGGCGCCGGACTGAAGCGGTCCGAGCACAAGAAGGCGGAGATCCTGGCCGCGGCTCGCGACATCTTCCTCAAGGAAGGCTACGCGGACGCCGGCATGGAGGCGGTGGCCCGCGCGGCGGGCGTGTCGACCGCCACCCTGTATGCGTATTTCCCGAGCAAGGCCGAGCTGTTCCGCACCGTGGTCGTCGACAGCGTACGGACCATGGCCGAGCCGGTGCGCGAAAGCGCCAAGGCCGTCGGCGACGCCCGCGCCCGGCTGACCGCCCTTTCCCGGGCCTATGCCGAGTTCTTCGCCACGCCGGCGACGCGGGCCATGTTCCGGATGGTCACGGCCGAGCGGCGGCGTTTCGAGGGGGTGGCCGACCACTTCTTGGGCGCGGCGCGCGAGTCCCTGGGCGGGGCGGCGATCCAGGTGGTCAAGGATCTGAACGCCTCGGGCGAGCTGAAGGTCGACAAGCCGTCATGGGCCGCGGGCCAGCTGATGGGCATGCTCGACCACGCCACCCTGGTGCTGGGCCTGTCGGCGGGCGACGAGGTGCAGCCCGACCGGCCGGTGAACCAGATCGCCGAGGACGCGGTCGAGACCTTCCTGGCGCGCTACGGAACGCGGTAGAGGCGGGTCAGCGCCTTCTCCGTCCCCGATAGTCCCGCTCCATCGTCCTTGTGGCGAGGGTCCATGCCGACGGTCGCTCAGACCCTGCTCGTCCAGCAAGGGCCTGAGCGGACTGAACGACGGATCCTGGACGCGAGGCCCAGGAAGACGATCGAAGGGAGCCGAGCGCCTACGGAAACAGCCGCTTGGTCGTCCAGGCGCCGCCGACGTGCTCGTAGACCAGGCGTTCGTGCAGGCGGAACGGGCGGTCGCGCCAGAACTCGATGACCTGCGGGACGATGCGGAAGCCCGACCAGTGCGGCGGGCGCGGCACCTTGCCCACGATGCCGTACTTCAGGCCCATCTCGGCCACCCGGCGCTCCAGCGCCAGGCGGTCGGGCAGCGGCCGCGACTGGTCGCTGGCCCAGGCGCCCAGCTGGCTGTGGCGGGCGCGGCTGGCGAAATAGGCGTCGGACTCGGCCTCGCTGACGGGCTCGACCACGCCCCGCACCCGCACCTGGCGTCGCAGCGACTTCCAGTGGAACAGCAGGGCCGCCTTGGGATTGGCGGCCAGTTCCCGGCCCTTGGCGCTTTCCAGGTTGGTGTAGAAGACGAAGCCGCGGCTATCGACGTCCTTGAGCAGCACCATGCGCGAGTCGGGCATGCCGTCGGCGTCGACCGTCGAGACGGTCATGGCGTTGGGGTCGTTGGGCTCGGACTTGCCGGCCTCGGCCAGCCACTCGCCGAACAGGTGGATCGGATCGCCCTCGGGCAGCAGCGCCGGCGGGGTGGCCGAAGCCACCTGGGCGACATAGTCGTCTTCGCTGGGCGAGGCGGGGATCAGCGGGGCGTCGGTCATGACCCGGATATAGGCCTCCGCGCTGCGCGGGGCCATGCTTGACCGCTACGTACGCGCCCTGCAATCCAGGCGCGAAGGCCAAGAGAATCTCTCGTGAAGATCAGAAACCATCTCGTGCTATCGCGCCTGGAAGTCCTGGCGGCCGCCACCATCGCCGCGGCCCATCTCGGCTCGTGGATATCACTGCACGCCCAGCCGTCGTTGTGGAAGCCCTGGGACCTGTTGTCGCTGGTCGTGCGCCTGGGCGTCTGCATCGCCTTTCCGGCGTGGTCGTATCACCGCCTGCGCACGCTGCGGGCCAGAGCGCGGATCGAAGGCGGCGAGGCCAGCTATCCCCTGGACTGGACCGCCTGGAACATCGCCTGCGGCCTGGGCGCAGCCATGATCCTGGCGACCAGCGTTTCGATCATGGTGGTCCAATACCTAAAGTCTTAACTTAACGCCCCGTTGACCAAGTCGGCGCAGGGTCGCGGCATGACCGCCGCCTCGGCCCCTTCCCTGTCCCTTTCCGCCGCCCGCGCGATCCTGGGCGTCGCGCCCGGCGCCGACGAGCGCGAACTGCGCGCGGCCTATCGCGAAGCCGCCAAGCGCGCCCATCCGGATCGTCCTGGCGGCGACGCGGCCCTGTTCCGCGACGTGCTGACCGCCTATCGCATGCTGCAAGGCGTCGAGCCCCCGGCGGGCCTGGGCTTTCCGCCCGCCACCGTCCAGACCCCGGCCATGCCGAGCCAGGCGGTGCTGGAGATCGAGCCGGCCTTCGCCTTCCTCGGCGGGGCTCTTGAAACCGAGGTCGGCGGCCGACGCCTGCGCCTGACCCTGCCGGCGGGCCTGCGCCACGGCGACACCGTGCGCGTCGGCGAGACCCTGCTGATCGTCCGCATCAAGGCCGATCCGGCCGCGATGGTGCGCGGCCACGACCTGTGGCTGACCGTGCGCCTGGACGCCAAGGTGCTGGCCGAGGGCGGCCGCGTGGAGCTGGACACCGTCATCGGCCCGCGCACCGTGTGGATCTCGACCAAGGCCGCCGAACGGGGCCTCGTCAGGTTGAACGGCCAGGGCCTGCCGGCCCGCGCCGCGCACACCGCCGGCGACCTGTTCCTGCGCCTGGAGCGCACCGGGGCCGTGCACGAGAGCGCCGCCCGCTCGCAGCTGAAACGCTTCGCGGCCGCCTGGGCGGCCTGATCCCTCACGAGGCCTCGGCGAAGCCCTTGGCGCGCAGCACGAGGCGACCCGCGCGCGGATCGTGCTCGAACACCAGCCCGCCGCTGACCCGCGACTGTTCGGGGATGTAGTCCAGCGTCGCCTGCGCGGTTTCCGGCTCGCCCTGCCCGCTCAGCACGCCCTCGACCGTCACCTGGGCGGCGGAGGATCCCCCGTGGTTGATCGCCTCGACCTGCGTGACGAAGCCGTGCGGCGTGGGCGTGACGGCGACGAGCCGCACTTCGATCTCCGGCGGCGATCGCTCGCCCGTCAGCGCGTCCCAGCCGACGAAGCCGATGGCGACAAGGGCGCAGACGAGGCCGATCGCGGCCGAGATCCACTCCAGCAGCGGCGGCTCGCTGCGCGGCGACGGCTTGGCGGCCCGGCGGGACTTGCTCGCGGTGGCCATCAGACCACCAGCCGCGCGGTGGCCGCGCCCAGAGCGGCCGGAAAGGCCAGGACGATGGTCATGGTGGCGATCTCGTGCGGGGCGACGCCGTCGGTGCGCCCGAAGGTCCACAGCAGGTAGAGGCTGACGATGAGCGCCACGCCATAGCCGGGCGCGGTGAAGCCGACGAAGGTGCGCAAGGGTCCCCCCGCCTCGCGCCGGCGGCTCTCGCCCGGAAAGCCCAGGCGGTAGACGAAGACATGCAGCAGCAGCACCGACAGCGCCATCAGCAGCAGGGCCTGAAGGGGGCCCATCTGGTAGGCGATGAGGATCATCTCCTCGGTCGGGGCGACGGTGAAGGCCAGGAACAGCGCGCCCACGGCCATCAGGAAAATCTCGCCCAGGGTTCCGGCGCGTTCCTTCTGGCGCGCGCTGGGGACGCCCTCGCCCAACTGCTTGCCGGCGACCAGCGCGCCGATGGCGCCGGGCACGGCGCAGAGCGCGACCTTGCCGAGGTCGGCCTGGAAGGACAGCCCGCTCCGCCCCAGAACGCCGAACACTCCCAGCAGCACCGCCGCCAGCAGGAAGCCGACGCCGAAGGCGGCCAGGGCGTCCAGCACCTCGTCCTTCAGGCGGAAGGTCGGCTCGAAGCCGGCGTAGTACGACAGGCCCAGCAGCATGGGCAGCGACAGCAGCAGGAAGGCCAGCAGGCGTACGCGCTCGACGGCCATGCCCAAGGACCACATCTCCATGGTCATCAGCAGCGGGAACGAGAACAGCAGGGCCCCGCCGAACGCGCGGGCCAGGGCGCGGCCATAGGCGGCGTTGGCGTCCAAGGCGGCTCCTTCCGTGATCGCCCATCCAACGGCCAGGCTTGAAGCGCGGTTCCGCGGACCTCGACAGTCAGGCGTAGGCGATCAGCCGGCCAAGGGCGCCGACGGCGATCCAGGCCAGGAGCGAGGCCAGGGCCATGATCCGCGCGACGGGCGGCGCGGCGCCGTCCCATGACGAGAGCCGCCGCCCCCAGAGCAGGCGAAAGGCGACGGCGTTGACCAGGGCCGCGGCGATCAAGGCGAGCTTCCAGCGAAACACCGTCGAGCGCGCCAGGGCTTCGGCGTCGGCGGCGAACAGGACAAGGCCGCTGGGAGCCATCAGCACGAGGCCGACGACCGCCAGCGGCGTCAGGACGCGTGACAGGGCGACCACGGGCAGCGCCCGAAACGCGCCGGCCAGCCTCAGGTCGAGCAGGCCTATGGCGCCGACCAGCAGCACCAGGCCGGCCAGATGCAGCAGGTTGGCCAGCGGATAGGCGTAGGCCGAGCCTCGCGCCCAGGCCCCGAAGGCGGAGTCCTGCAGCGCCGCGACCAGCTCCACCTAGCGCAGCTCGACCGTCTTGCCGTCGGCGGTGACGCGCTCGATGCGCATCTCGGCCACGCCGTCCTTGCGTGGATAGCCCTCCAGCGTGACCGGCTTGCCCGAGGTCAGCATCTCGCGCGCGAGGCCGCGCGCCTCCATGCGGGCGACCGGGGCCAGGACCACGTCCCAGACCTTGCCGGCGTGGCGCACCTTGGCCGCGCCGTGGGGATTGCCCCAGGTGACGTCGGTGACGGGCGCGGTGATCTTGATCACCTGCTCGGCGTCGTAGGCGCTCCAGCCGTGATGGGCCAGGGCGGCGGCGGGAACGACGAGCACGACGGCGGCCGCCGACAGCGGCATGAGCCTGAACATGGTCTCACCTCTTCAAGGCCCCGACGGAGGAAGTGGGACACGAAGCGGCGACGGGGGCAAGCACCCCGCGGTCACTCCAGCGTCATTCCCGGCGTCCAGCCGCTGGCGGCGAGGAAGGCGCGGGCGTCCGAGACGGTGAGGATCTCGCGCAAGGCGGCCCGCTTGTCCTTGGCTTTGGCGTAGTAGGCCTTGGCGACGCGATAGCCGGTCCAGTAGCCGAGGTCGGCGGGCTTTTCGGGCGTGGAGTTGTAGAACCAGGCCGACAGGTCGGTCTTGTCGAGGTCGGCGGCGAAGGCGGTCTCGATCTCGCGCTCGCGTCCCTTGGTCAGGGGCTCGAAATAGACGTAGGCGGGCCGGCCGACCAGCAGTTCGGTGACGAACTCGGCCCCGCCCTCGAGCAGGGCGGCCTCCAGCACGGTGGGCTTTTCCTTCTCGGTCAGCAGCGGGTTCTGCTGGGCGTGGGCGTATTCGTGGACTAGCACGCCGACGAAGCGGCCCTCGGTGTCGGGGTTCATGAACTCGGTGGCGCACAGGGCCTCGAGCCCGACCTGGACGCCGGTGACCGGGCTGCCGATCGCCACCGGCTTGCCGCGGCCGACCGCCACGGTCACCGAGGGCGCGCGCGCCTGCGGATAGAGCGCCGTGAATCTCTCCAGGGCCGCGTCCACCCGCCCCTTCACCTTGGGCAGGACATCGGCGCAGGCGCGGGCCTTCTGGTAGAGTTCCGGCCGGGCGGCGATGGCTTCGGCCAGCCGGGTCGCTGTGGTGCGGCGGGCGACGAAGAAGGTGCGCAGGCCCGGCGAGCCGGCGTCGATATAGCCGGCCTGCAACTGCTCGGCGCTCGGACGACCGCCTGAGGCGTCGTAGAGGCGGTAGAAGAGATCGACGTCGGCGGTGTCGAGGCTCGCGCCCGCGCCCTTCGTCCAGGCCGGGCTGGCCAGCGCCATCGCAGCCGCAAGGCCGGCCGTCATCATCCAGGATCGCACGCGCCCCTCCCCTTGGTTCTTGTCTGGGCGGCGAAACTGGCTCGTCGGGGGCCCCAAGATCAAGCGCTCCGCGGCGAAACGGACCAGGACGCGTCAGCAGCCTTTTCCGGGGCGCGGAGAAAAATCGCGACAGGGCCCTTGAAGTTATATCGCGCACGATTAAATCGTTCTCACTAATTCAATCGCAGGAGCGAACCGATGAGCACTCTCTACCAAACCCGCGCCACGGCCACCGGCGGTCGCGAAGGCGGCGTCCGCAGCGACGACGGCCTGCTGGACGTGCGCCTGGCCATGCCCAAGGCCCTGGGCGGCAAGGAAGACGGCACCAACCCCGAGCAGCTGTTCGCGGCCGGCTACGCCGCCTGCTTCCAGAGCGCCATGGCCTTCGTGGCCCGCCAGAAGAAGATCCCGCTGACCAGCTCGACCGTCACTGGCGTCGTGGGCCTGGCCGCCCAGGAAGTCGGCTTCAAGCTGGAAGTGGCGCTGGACGTCGAAACCCAGGGTCTTTCGCAGGAAGAAGCCGAAGCCCTGGTTGCCACGGCGCACCAGGTCTGCCCCTATTCCAACGCCACCCGCGGCAACATCGATGTCGCCCTCAACGTAAAGGCTGCATGACCTCGGACGCCGACAAAGCCCTGGACAAAGCGGTCGAGGTCTTGCGCCTCGACCGCCAGCTCTGCTTCGCCCTCTACAGCGCGGCCAACCGGGTCACGCGCCTGTACCGGCCGCTGCTGGACGCCCTGGGCCTGACCTATCCGCAGTACCTGGCCATGCTGGTGCTGTGGGAGCACAGCCCGCGCACCGTCGGCGAGATGGGCCAGGCGCTGGACCTGGAGTCCAGCACCCTGACCCCTCTGCTGAAACGGCTGGAGAGCGCGGGCCTGATCGCGCGCAGCCGCGACCCCGACGACGAGCGGCGGGTCATCATCTCGCTGACCGACGCCGGCGACGCCATGCGCGACCAGGCCCTGGACGTGGCCGAGCAGTTCTTCTGCAAGCTGGACACGCCGTTGCCCGAGCTGGTGGACCTGCGCGAGCGGCTGAAGCGGCTGGCGGTTTAGCCTATCTCCCCCTTCCCCCTTGATGGGGGAAGGGTCGGGGATGGGGGTGGTTGCTGAGCTGGCGGCCGTGCGCGGCGTCCACCGCCGAGGTCACCCCCACCCCTGCCCCTCCCCCATCAAGGGGGAGGGGCAGGGGTGGGGGTGACCTCGGCGGTGGACGCCGCGCA
>Ga0247823_10000583_pt1 | contig 30741 bp, 51 predicted proteins | sample 13C_PalmiticAcid_2_FD_192426 | JGI IMG/M metagenome (GOLD analysis project Ga0247823, IMG submission 192426) | Soil microbial communities from agricultural site in Penn Yan, New York, United States - 13C_PalmiticAcid_Day30 | ecosystem: Environmental > Terrestrial > Soil > Agricultural land...
TTCCAACACCCACACTACTCCTTATGTCCCCCCTCGAGCCCGGTTGCCTCTCTACCCCCTCCTCTATCCACTCGCAATGTCCTGGAGCAAGACTAGGCCTTGCTCCCTCTCTTCCCCTCTATCTCATAGCGATAGTCTCGTTGAGCTCTCGCAACAACGCGGTCTGATCTACACGATCTTTTCTTGCTTCGTTGAGAGAGTATCGCGATGACAACCGGCGGTTTGAGGGTACTCTAGAGGAAGTCTCCTTGGAGCTCCTACAATCAACTTGGCCGCGGTCCCAAGTTCTACTTATGGTCAAGAGAAGAGAAAACCTCGAATCTTGTCTCTAGGTATGGATGGAGGAGCGAGTTGACGCTGAAACCCTTGCGTGGAAGTCTACCTCAAGGCACACCTAGCCGCGATCTCAAGTTCAGCCTCTCCTCTCAGAGAGTCTGCTCTTTCTGTGCTTGCCAACTGTCTCTTCAGGGGCACATGGGCCGCTAGAGGAGAATAGTTGGGGCGCGATCTCGACTTCTACTTGGGTTTGCACTGAGGCAAGGGAAGGGAGAGCATATCTGAGCCTTCTACTGCCTCTTGATCCCTCGCCCTCTCGGCGATGACCTACACTGACCACAGCGAGCCTCCCCAACCTCCAACACCCAACCCACTCCCCCTCCTCTTCCTGCTACCTCTTTGGCCATTACTATTGTCAAGACAATAGAATTCGAGGTTGCACGTGACCTTCATCTCATCTTGACCTCAAATCCCAATTCATTGCGCACTGTCCAAGTGTTCTCCTCTCTGCCTACTTAAGGCTCCCTTCTTCCTCCTCCTTCTCACAATTCCTTCCCCCAACCACATCTTCCACTTCTTCGCCTCGGTCTTGCAGGATCTTCCTCCTTCACCTTTTCTTTTCTGCATCAGCCGCTTCATCTCGCTCATATCCAGTCTTCCTCTCCATCTACGATTCGGTTCTCAACTCTAACCATCGCCGACTCCAGTCTCTCATCATCCCGCGATCAACTACCGACTCGACTATCACCGTTGCCACTTTCATCAACGTAAGTTGCCTCAGATTCCCCGAAAATCATCAACTACTCGCTTGCTTTTTGTTCCTTGATCGGCCGACCGATGTTTTCGCGGATAGCTAGACGCGTTAGTCGGTCGAGTTTCCACGGCACGCGTCAACTTGACTGCGATTTTTTTCTCGTTTTTCATCATACTTCTTCGATTTTCTTTACTCGGCGAGGTCGACCCAACACATTCTCGACCTTGTGCTAACGTTGGCAATAGTAGCAACGATGGCTGAGTACACTCCCGCTGGTCCTCCTGGCGCCGCTGCCAACGGCCCGAACATGAACGGCTCTGGCGAAACTGGTTTCGCTCCCCCCGCTCCCATGCCCTCGACCAACGAGGCGGCCAAGACCCTCTGGTAAGTCGGCGCTCGTCTCTGCTCAATGGTTTTGCTAACCGCTGGATAGGATGGGCGAGATGGAGGGCTGGATGGATGAGAACTTCATCAAGAACATCTTCCAGACCGTCCTTGCCGAGAGCGTCCAGGTCAAGGTCATTCGCGACCGCAACTCTGGGTATGTGCTTCCCGATTCTCATCGTACCCTCTTTGCTCCTTCCCTTGGCACACCCTCTGGCAATTTTGCCGACTGCCTTGATTTTTTTCTTTTTTTTTCCTGCCATTGGAGGCCTCTTGGCTCGCGAGAGATACTCTTAGTCTGCGAGAAGTTCTCTTTTCTTGCCTCAAGTCCTCCTGCTTGCCAGAGGTTCTCTTGGATAGCAAGGGGGTTTGTTTACCTAGCCGGCGTTGCCTAGTCGCTCTTGGATTGTTTGGTTTGGCCAGGGGTTATCCTTGGCCGGCTACTTTCTAGTTCGACTAGAGGTTGTCGACGTTTGGCCGGCTACTCTCTAGTCGACTAGAGGTGGTCGACGTTTGGCCGGTTACTCTCTAGTCTGGCCAAGGGTCGTCTTGGGGCCGGCGACTCTTTTGGTCTGTGGCTGGTTTTGAACCGGCCTCTCTTTTTTTTTTGTCTAAGGCTGCCTTGACACCGGTCAACCGGCCTCTCTACCTTTTCGTCTGAGGCTGGCTTTACACCGGTGTTTTTTTTTAATCCAAGGCTGGCTTTAGGCCGGCTCTCGGCCGGCTCCTCTTCGAGTTCCCTTGCCTTTCCAAGTTTGCCAAAGTCTCTGGCTTTCCTTCTCGTTTTACCTGCGGTTTCCCTTCGCGTTTCCGCAAAGACACCAAGCTGACTCCTCTTCAGCAACGCTGGCTATTGCTTCATCGAGTTTTCGACCGCAGATGCTGCGCAAAAGGCGCTCAATCTGAACGGGACCCCGGTTCCCAACTCGACACGCGTTTTCAAGCTGAACTGGGCCTCTGGTGGTGGACTTGTGGACCGCCGGTATGACCCTTGGACGTGATTCTGCCAAGCCTCTACTGACATGCCTGTAGCGATGATCGCGGCCCCGAGTTCTCTATCTTCGTCGGCGACCTCGGCCCCGAGGTCAACGAGTTCGTCCTCGTTTCGCTCTTCCAGAGCCGTTTTCCTTCGTGCAAGTCCGCGAAGATCATGACCGACGCGATGACTGGACAATCGCGCGGATATGGATTCGTCCGCTTTAGCGACGAGTCTGACCAACAGCGCGCCCTCGTGGAGATGCAGGGCGTCTACTGCGGCAATCGCCCGATGCGCATCTCCACCGCCACTCCGAAGACCCGGTATGTCGCATTCAATTGACGCCAGGACAGACACTGACCAGCGACAGCTCCCACCAGTACGGCGGCCACGGCCATGGCGCCAACCAGATGATGCCGCCCGTTCCCGGTCACCCCGCCGCTGGCCCCATGTGGGGCGGCCCCGCCGCCTACTACAACCAGGGCGCCGCCTTCAACCCCATGCAGCCCATGAACCAGTTCACCGACCCCAACAACACCACTGTGTTCGTCGGCGGCCTGTCGGGCTACGTCACCGAGGACGAGCTCCGCTCTTTCTTCCAGGGCTTCGGAGAGATCACCTACGTCAAGATCCCTCCCGGCAAGGGCTGCGGCTTCGTCCAGTTTGTCCATCGCCATGCGGCCGAGATGGCCATTAACCAGATGCAAGGTTACCCCATCGGTAACTCGCGCGTCCGTCTGTCCTGGGGCCGCTCCCAGAACAACTCTGGTGTGGGTACCCCTTACCGCCCGGCTCCCCCCCCGCCCCACTACATGGGTGGCATGCCGCCTCATGGCGGTCCGCCGGGTCCTGGCGGCCCTTATGGTGGCCCGCCGTTTGGTGGCAACCCTCCTCAGGGTCCCCCTCCTGGCCCGATGGCTGTGAGTCAATGTCCTCGGACATGATCGTGGTTGTCGTTGGTGTCTTGTGCTAACCGTTGTCGGCAGTAAATTTCGTTCTGCGTCCCGAGCTCACTATTCAGTCGTTCATCGCACGGAGTTTGAGGGGCGTCACGGTTCACCAAAAGCATTGAACGGGCTGCGAATCTCGAGGCCGTCTGCGCTTCTTCTCATTTGGACCTCGTTCGGTTTCGACTTCACGATCAGCTGCTTTGTCTCTGGCATTGCTGGGAGTTTCCGGTCTCGGGCATCATCTTCTTCATTTCGCATATCTGGGCATGCTCATGACGAGACATGAGGAACGGAAGGGATGACGGGATGGCTGGCGAAGTCGTTTTCCTTGTTATTCCGCGCGGTTATTTTCCACAGTTACTTTCGTTTCTCACATCCCACGCTCATCTTAACGCCACGTCGGTCGGTCCGGACGGATATCGGAGGAACGGTCAGAGGGAGAGGGATCTTTGCGTCTTCGATCCATTTGGCTTGATTTCGGGAGAGGCGAAGATATCTTGATAGATTCTTCCCTCGAGGATATCAGACATGCTTGGTTGGTCTTTTCCTGGCCCCCTTCTGGGAGGTTCAGGTCGGGTCTCGTGCGACACATTTACGACTGGCACTTGCAGGGATGCTTCTTACTCATTCGCGCAATGCTATTTCATCAACAACCTGCTGCGGGCTGCTGCTCTTGACGTGTTTTGTGATTTGTGGTTTGTGATTTGTCCCCTGTGCTGTGCTGTGCTTCTCCTTGCCCTGTTTTGCTGCCTCGCCTGCAGTGTTTTTGCCTCGGAGTCTTGCAGTGGTCCTGGTGCTGTGCCTTGGTCGCTCGCTCTGCTGTTCCTGTGACATGCTTGAAGTCCTTCGCAGCAAGCGTCTGCGGCCGTTCCTCGCAAAGCTGATCCAGATGCTCCAGCAGATGTCGACCAGTCACGATGGCATCGCATGATGCCAGCCCAGTCTCCGATATTAGAGCACGAGAACTCGAGAGGTGACAGCCTTGATCGTGGAATGGATGGCAGTTGGTAACGTGGCTTGCGGCCCTGTCTCGCCCTGTTTTGCTGCAGCCCAAGCTTGGTCCTTGGCTGACTTGATTGTGTGACTATCTCTCAGGGCTGAAATCTGTGGACGGGCTCGGTGATGGGAAAGTTCTTGAGTTTGCGCGTTGCTCCGAGTCTCTCGGCAATTGCATATATGGGTCAGGGCATCAGGGCGCCTGGGAGTGTGGGCACGAGAGGGCAGCCATGGGCAGATGGAGTTGCTTGCGTTGCCAAAGCAAGCTGGGTTTCGGGCAGAGGACGCCTACCGCCATGTGCTGACTGATAGCAGGGCAATGCGGTGGTTTCGTTGCGCCGTTGGGGAGCGTGGCATATCTTCAGCGCCTCCGTTGGGCACCGTAAGCTGTACGGTGCTCGGGTGGTTTGTCTATCCCTTATGCCCATCATGAGGTGAGCCTGCATGGGGAGCCCAACGACAGAATACGTGGGATGTCAGGGACATGGCCGTGGGTTGTTCAGCGTTTGCCCTTCTGCTGTGGCTGTTCTGTTGCTATCCCCGTGACTCGTTGTGGCGCTTGGTTTGTTCCGTATGTCTCCTGCTCCCCTCTTGAACCTCCTCCTGGTCTCCTTTTGGCTTGGTCTTCTGCTTTGGCTTGGCCTTCTACCCTGGCTTGGCCTTCTGCCCTGGCTTGGTCTGCTCCCTGCGCTTGCGTCCCAGTTCTGCTTCCCTTTCCCGCTCACTGGCTCTCTTACCACCAGCGCTCCTGCTTTGCTGTTGGCTCTGTAATGAAGGTAGGAAATGGTTGGGGTGGGCATCAGCAGAAGGGTATCCTCGCCACTCTGACGTTTATCTTGAGAGTCCTTAAAGCACGCAACTGCTATGGTATCCAAGTATCTCGGAGATCATCTTATTGCCACCGTGGTCACGCGTCTGGTGGCCTCTACAGCGATCACTGAGATGACTTGGCTGGTGGCCTGCCTGGCTGACGGCCTGCCTGTGTCATGGCTGTTTACAGCTCTATTGTTGGTGAACTGCGAGCGCTTTGTAAAGCTGTCAGCTCTACTGTCAGTCAAGCAATTTTCCAATCTTCTCCCTATCCATTGTTGGCAAATGTTGGCTGTACGCGATGAATGCGGAGGACCAGGAGGGTGATACACGAACAGCAAAGCATGTTTCTGATTCTATTTTGTAAAAGGCACATTGCTTTGAGTGGGATGTTCCCGTGCAACGACTTGCCGACACACAACGCTAAGAGTGATGATTGGGTTGTTTCTCCGTCCATCGAGGGCTCGCCTCAAGGTTGCCAGGCTGGCGACAATGCCCGATTTGAACTCCCAATGGCCGAAGCAAAAACACGTTTCTCAAACCCAGGCTTCTTTACTGTACATGCCGATTGAGGCGGCGTGACCAAGACAAATACGTCGGGGTTAATCCAAGCTTGAACTGTGACAAGCCGTGCGTTGACAGATGCTTCTGACTTGTTGAATACAAGAGTCTCCCTGTTCAATGAGCAGGAGGCGGACCAGGGATGCAAGAAGTGTCTCCCAAAGCCAATACCAGCCCACGTTCTTGAGCTGACATGCTAGCATTGGTGACGACTTGATTGCGGGACCGAGGAAGTGTACCTACCTTAAACAAGTCGACTATTGTAGGCTTCAACTAGAAAACTGCTTCAACAGAGCCGTTGTCATCAAAGATTATCTGGTTTGTGCTATTCACGGTGCTGGGGAGGACAGTGAGCTTTGTCAAAGGAAGTTTGCTGAGCCCTCTTAGTTTCAGTAAAGTGCCTTAACTGAATCTTGATACTACCCTCCCTTTGACCAGAATCAGTTCACTGAACGCCACCTCAAGGCTGCGGAGCACGTCCCCCAAGACATCGTCTGATCGCAGGTTCGAATCACGACTCGATCAAGTTTTGGACACAAGAGAAACAGCAGTAAATAGGACACTGAGGAGCAGATAAGCTCTGCGGGTTCAAGTCAAGCAGCAAGACCACAGGCCAAGTAAGCCAGGTACCTCAGTCTCAGGCCGATTCGTAAAACAATCCCCGTTAGCAAGACACCTGGCTGTGAATAACTGCCCTTACGTTCAGTTCCAGTAAGATACTCGTAGACTTCGGACGGCCAACCCTTCCCGTGGCTTGCGTGATATCTTCGCTTTGCAGTTAGGACTCGTTGCCTGTAATGGCTGATGATTGCCACGCTTTTGATGAATGATTGAATGACAGAACCGAGAGACAACGTACTTATCCAGCTTCCACTCTTCGAACTCTAGACACTTGGTGAGGCATGGGAAAGTTCTGGGTCGTCTGATACTCATTGTTTCGGGAGATACCAAAGGGTCTGCTGCAAGCATTGCTGCTTTCTTCCGTTACTTGTCGTGTCTTCGGCACCTGCGCCGCAACTGCTTGCTAACGCAATTCCTCGACCTGTGGCCCCCATGATGATTCCCCAATTTATCAACCTCAACTTCGCCTAATCTTGATGGTGGTCGACATGCCCATCCATCCTCCACCACCCTCCTCCTTTCACAACAACTTGTCCGTCTGCGGGATTGGAGCAGGATGGTGTTGATGAAAGTTGGAGGAGTTGCCAGCGTGCTGAAACTTGATGGGCAGTTTTGCGGCTCCTGTCGTCCACTTTGGGTTGCTGCCATCAAAGTATAAAAAGCTTTGGGTCCGAGGCCGCGGTCTTTGGCTGTTGGGAGCCTTTTCCAACCTTTCGTTAGCCTGAGATAAACATTGTCTAGCCCCGCGGGGACTTTCGGGAGGTAACATACCTCTAGTTTCAGCACTGCACTTCAACAACTGCAATCTCCTTCTCTGCCTGACTGCAATCTCTTGCCTCCAATTGTTTGTCTCCTCCTTGAACCAGACTTTTGGGATGGGAACTCGAAGGACTCTAGTCCTCCTAGTTCGCAAGCACTGGAAGAACGTTGCAATTCTGTCTCTTGTGGCCCTACCCAAGGCGTCAATGACCACTCACCCGCTCATATCCTCCTCCTGAACTGAATGAGTACGAACCTTAATTCCGACGCTCAATCCTCCCACAACTTCCTCCTTCTCTTAGCATCTTGGCGTGCCCCTTCCCAAGACCCTGCTAATTTCGTCAGTCTACATTTGTAAAATTCTAGCCCTCCAGAACTTACATGTTTTTGGGTCCTCCTGCAGAAATCCTCCTGGAGTCGCCTTCTCTCGCTTGCTCAACAACTGGTGGCCGTCTCATGGTCTCTTGACGTTCCTTGATTGCGTGGCTCTAGCCCTTATATCTGTCTTTTGATCTGCCCCTTCAGGCGACCAGGACCCCTGTGTCGGATGTCTCTTCTTTCTCGTGGCAATCAGGGGGTATCGAGTGCCTCACACCTCCACCTCTTGCAATAGATATCCCGACCCTTGAACCAGTAATGATGTTTTCCAGCTCTTCAGTCCTTTTGCCATATTTTCTCTCCTCTTACCACGCCAACAACCTTCCCCATGCCCCCCGCTTCTTGTGCTGCTCTTTTTTCTTGGAATGTGTCGCTACGTCTCCCGGCTTCCTTCCCTTTTCGACCAGGTCTTCATGGTTATTCCTCCCTTGGTTATCCCTCATCTGAGTTATTCCTCCTCTTGGTTATTCCTCCTCTTGGTTATCCCTTCTCTTGGTTATCCCGGCTGATTTCTTTCCTCCTCTTGATCGTAAGTTACCTTCAGACTTTTGACCCAAGTTGGTCTGGTGTATTCCTGGTGTGGTTTCCTTCTCTTGACCGTGTTATGCGACTCTGTGTCCCTGGGGCTTCTCCTCTTAGGTCCCCCAATCCAGCCCCCGCTTGTCCGTATGGTATTGTGTCCCTCAATATCTATTGTCTCCGCCACCTCTTTGTGTATTCCTCGAGTAACCTCTTGCCAGCGAGCGTTTTCCCGGTCCTCGATGTCCCTTGCCCGTATCCCAGCACTTGCCATGCCACCTCTTGTCAATGTTTCCTGCCCGTTGTAGTTCATCTTTTGATGTTGTCCCTTTATCTCGCGAGTATATCCGGGTTCTTTGTATCTCCCACCTCTTCATGTGTCTCCCACCTCTTCATGTGTCTCCCACCTCTTGATGTATCCCCCACCCCTTGATGTCGTTCCCACCTCTTGGTATCTTCCTCATCTCTTGGCATCCTTCCCATCTCTTGGTATCTTTCTCATCACTTATTTTTCCTCCCACCTCCCGTGCATACCCAGTATCCTTAAATGTCTTCAAACTTGACATATCCTCAGCGTCGGTTGCCTGATCGTAGTTGGCTCAAGCTACTGCTCGCACTTGCTCGATCGCGTTTTTGTTCGTCGCTCAACCCGTAACATCTCGCCGCCTCTTGACAGTTTCGAGTTCTTCCTATCCTTGTGGCCTTCGCGTACCTTGTTGGTGCCATCCGTGGACTTCTTGACGGACGGCCATCTCGGCTTGATGGTGTTTTCCCCTTGTCATTGTAGGCCTCCTCTTGATAGTGTATCCCTCCCCTTGGCAACGTCTGCCTTCTTGTGTATCCCTTCTCTTGATAATGTATTCCTCCTCTTGACAATGTGTTCCTCCTCTTGACAATGTGTTCCTCCTCTTGACAATGTATGCCTCCTTGTGTATCCCTCCTCCTATTAACACTGTATCCTTTTCTTGCAAATATATACCCCCTTGTGTACCCCTCCTCCTCCTGGCAGTGTATTCCTTCTCTTGACAGTATAAACCTCCTCTTGTATGCCTCCTCCTCACAGTGGGTGTATGCAAATTGTCTATCTGATGTTCCTCCTCTTGAGTGTGTGCCAGCTTGATATTGCGTTCCTCCTCTTGATATTGTTTGCCCTGCTTCGTGGTGTTGCTCTTCATGTCTTGAGGGCTGTATGCCTCTGGTCAAAGTTGTTCTGTATCTCTCGGTTGTATGTTCCTCCTCTTTGCTTCACCCCCCTCCTCTTGCTTGTGTGTATATTCCTTGCATGTGTATCCCTTCTCTTGAGTGCACTCTATCTGCTCTGTTTCGACAGTACGCCTCTCTCCTTCCTCTGTCCCCTTGAGTGTTGTTCCTTCCCTTGAGTGTTGTCCCTTCCCTTGAGTGTGTCCCTTCCCTTGAGTGTGTCCCTCCCCTTGAGTGTTGTCCCTCCTCTTGAGTGTTGTCCCTCCTCTTGAATGTTATCCATCCCTTTATTTGTTGGCCCTCTTCTTGACCTTTGTCCCTTCTCTTGAATGTTGTCCTTCAATTCATTGTTGTCCCTCCTCTTGGTTGTTGTTCCTCCTCTTCACCTGCCCCAATGTAATCTTTTTCCTGGATTGCGTATGCCTCCATTCCCTTGTATGCACCCTTTCTTGGTCTCTTTTCTTGGCCGTATCTCATTCCATGCGTGCTCTTGGTGGTATCTGCTCACAAGTTTCGCCTTTTCGTTGTGTCGCCCCTCGTTTCCCTTTGGGAGGGTGTGTCTTGTCCTTCCTCCTCTTAATCATATATGCCTTCCCTTCTTTTTGCAGACCTCTTTGTCCAGGTCCCTATGCTCCCTTGTGGTGTATCCGCCTCTTTCAATGTGTCTTCCTTTCTCTCGGCAATGTGCTCCTCCTCTTGTGAATGGACCTGTATCTGCCTCTCCTTGTTTGATCGATGTTGTATTCTTGCTTTTCCCATAGCTAAATTGACCTTCCTTGTCTATGTTCTTGGAACGCTTCGTATCTCTTGGGTAATTGTGATCTTGTTGCCCTGTAAATGGGACTTGGTATCGGTTGTTCGCTTCACCGGAGAACATGTCAGCAACGTTTTTAAAAGGAAAGAAGTCAGGGCCAGCCAGAGGCGTATCCATTTCCATCAGGCTTTGAGAGTTCTTGCTACTCACCTTCTCATTGACCGGCAGAGTGTGTGGCAGTGTTTCAAGCCCTCACAGCGTCCGACTTCCTTTGCTTTGGGAACCATGTGTGTTGCTCTCTTCAGGTTGGCTCGCTTCTCCTGGAATCAGTCAGGACCAAAAACCCAATGGAGATATGAGAAACAAGTTGGCAAAACCTCGTCTGCCAAAGTGATAAACAATATCCGGGAACATACAGGTTTCAGATCTGTGCGGCCACTGGAAAGACCAGCCTTCTCTGGAGCCTTGACAAGACCCAGTATTGTCGGTTCAATCGTCATGAAGGCGTAGATCTGGAAGCAACGACTGTTAGGTAAGACAACCTTGGAGGCTGTATCTCGACGAACCGATCAAGACGTGTAAAGGAGCTCAGAGTATGCCAAACTTACCCTTTGGTGATGCTTGAGGACAGGCCCGTTTCCCCCGGCAACAAGAACGTGAATTACTTTCGTGATTTGAGGGCATTTCTTGTGAGGAGGAAGCAAAATGTTGATGCCTGCCCGGTTTCAAAGCAGGCCGGGGGCGAGGGGATGTGGGACGGCCTATTGGCCGCCGACATGACAACCCCGAGGGTGTATTCATGTGTAAAGATTGCTGTGAGACGCACCAGCAGGCGCACATGTTCCTTGAGATTTTTCTTGGGCTAGGCGGACTGTTGTCAGACCCGGCCTGTGGTCAACGGCCGGTCGTTGACACACGCAAGTACAACTCTCTCTGGGGTCAGGATGGACGTATTGGTTTGGTTTTCCTTCAGGACATCCAAGTTGACCGATGAGCAGTATCCATCTTGGCCATTAAGTCCTCAGTAGAACCGTGACCAAGAGGGCAACGATTGGCAGTGACAGGTTTCGGGAAGCAGTATGGCCCCTCGCTTTTAGGTTCAATGTCTGCAGTACCAGGCTCTCTCCATTTCTCAACTCCAGATCTTCTTGCCATCAGGGACATGGGGGTTGCTATCTGTCTCACAGCACGTTTGAGCCTCAGCTGGTAGCAGGTGTGTAGGGCTGTTACTGTTTTACTGTCTCAATTCTTGCTCTGAAAAGCTGGATTCGAGCGCTCGACGAGTCCGATACACAGAGAGTTTAAGGTTTGACCTTGGATACTTGCATGTAAACGGTTAATGGGTCACACTCAATGGCCGCAGATAGAGGAGTCAGGAGAAGGGCGAGGTAAGACCATGAAGGCACAGGAGCTTGAAGAAAGACGAACCTCAACTCCATCGTACATACTTTGTCTTCGCCAATGTCAGGTTCACTCGAGGACACTTATTACGTTTTGGTCGCGTGGGACCTGGGGTGAGTGGTAAGGGAGATCTAACTCGTGGCACACGCGAGCTGATGGTTTCACACAAAAGTCCAACCGATTACCTGAGGTCACAAAACACGAGTGGCCAGGTCCACTGAGAGGACCAGTCAAGCGGCACAAGCTTTTGAGTGAACGAAGACGACGTGTATCTCCAAGTTGCCCTAATGTCGAGCTGAACAGATATCTTGCGGAGAGGAAGAAGGCAGGCGGCAGTAGACCATGACGCCCGACACATTGCCTTCATATTGTGAGCAAGCAAAGATATGAGGGCATGTAGTGGTCTGATCTGCCGGTCCGAGTTCTATGGCACTTGCTGGACAAGTTCAACCCTCCTTCGTTTACCACCCACTCCTTTCAAGCCTGCGTTTCTCGCCGGCCCCTCTTTGCAGCTGACCAAATCTGTCCTTCCAGCGGAGTCTTCGATTTCCCTTTCCCTGCTCAGCCCGGGCCAAAGACGAGCCGGAGGGCAAGCCGAGTAGCCCAAAACAGCCATGCCAGCACCACTCGCAGTCCCCACAGAAGCCATCTCACGGCAAACCAGAGAACCGACGCGGTGTACGGGAACATCCACCTCACGACCCGTCCAGCCCGACGCAGATACCACCCCATACCAGGCCAGAGAACGACGGCAATCAAACCGATCGGTCCGCCGACCACAACCATAATCACTTGAGACACCACGTCAGAAGACCATTCCAGGGACACGCAACAAAACAAACCAGAGCCAAAACAGAAAACTTACCAACCCCCATCAACTTCTCCACTCCCCACCCATACAACGACGAGCTCGAGCCCCCATTCCCAGCACTGTCGTTGCCGTTGTTGTTGTTGTTGTTGGCCTCGAACGCCCGAAACCCAGCGAGCACCATGTCTCCGGCCAGCGCAACGATCAGCCCGACGCAGAGGACGTGGAAGACGGGCTTCTAGCCCGCGCGCACCCATCCGTGCTGCCTGTCGGGCGCAGCTTGCGCGGCATACCACCAGGCGAAACCGAGCGTCGCGCACCACAAGTGGACGTAGACCAGCACGTTGGTGAGGGCGAGGTGGTGGTTTTGGTGGTGGTGATGGGCGTGGTGGTGAGTCTCTTTGCTGGGGAGGAGGGCCGGGGTTGGGATGGTGGAGGCGGTGGTGGTGAGCAGGAGGGTCGCAAGCGTGGCGTGGAACTTGACGAGGGAGATGATTTTGGTGGTGGGAGAGTCCTCCCTCTGCACGGGTTGGGCGTCCATTTTGATGGGTTGGAACTTGGCGAGATGTAAAGTTGGGTTTGTGGTTGTTGGGAAGAAAAAGGTTGGAGAGGGGGGTGGGTTCAACGGCAGCTGGGAATGTGCAAGAGCAGTGGGTTTTTTGGGCAGCTACGCGGTTTTTCATTTTTCTTTTTCTCGCCAGCTTGGAAGTTATTTAGCGATGGGGTCCAGGATAGGCCAAGGGGGGGCCAGCATTAAGTCTATCATCAAGTGAAAATTATTGGAGTAAACCTCCGAGAACGGATTTTTGAAACGGACACGCCCCAAGCGTGGCCGGTCGCTGGGAAAATAAGTGGCCAGCATTCGATGCTGGTGGTCTGTCTACCGTGTGTCCTAGGGAAATCTTGTAGGGAAGTACGTGTAGAAACTTCGTAGAAACTTTGAGATTTGAGGCCGCCGCACTTTAAATTTTTATCCTAGTTTCAAGAAGTAGAATAATATTTTCCATCCAATTCCATGGACCCTTCCTGACACTGTTTTATCCCAAGGTTCTCGGTCTCCTTTTTCTCGCCCTGATTTTCCTTCCACATCTGGATCCCAACAACCTAGTCCCAGAGTACTTCATTAAACAAGAAGTCTCGCATCCCTATGAACAAGATACCTCTGACTCGTATCCGAGATTGAGCAGGGTCCAAGACAAATGATATCTCGTATCACTTACAAGACCGTTTTTGCGTTGGCCGTTGCAGCAGCATTCCTCTGGCAGAGTTTCGCCAACATCCAGTCCAAAAAGCAAGGCATTTAGCAACGTTGACTCTTGGTTTCTGCAGGGAGCGGCAGCATCCAGACCCCAGATTGTACCTCTTCAGAGGCTGTCGGCCCTGCAATAATCCATTGAGTAGACATCAGCAAGCTCACTTTTACGTGCTGCACAATATGCCTGAATGAGCCCTGTAGCAGACAATTCTTCTATGTCTGGCAGAACCTTCCTAACTTTTGAGCTCGTGCGTTGAAAAGACAGTTACGAAGCGGATTGCTTTGTGTGTATTTCCCTCCTCCAACTCCTCTAACAAGGGCAGACCTTTTCAGAACAAGGTTGCAGCGAGGTGTCTTCGTTCACCAACATCTCTGTTGCCGCAGCTCGGACTTGATCAGGCTCGTATCAGGGTAGACGTCCCTTGTCTCGCGTTGGCTGAGCTTGCCTGGCATGGCTGCCTTCCATTGGACGTGGCGGAGCCAAGACAGGATGCGAAACCCGGGCGGACTTCTGATATGCAGCAGCAATTCTGGGACAGAAACAGGGCATCGCCTGCATGAAGCAGCCCCTGCTGTGCCGCACATGTGCCATGCGTCTGCCGCCCCTCCGCTCCTGCAGTCCAAGGCACCCTAGTCGCCGGGCACCCCGCTGCCGAACGCCTTGACATCTTCAACGACATCCTCCATCCACCTTAGTCTTCTGGAAGCTTAAGTGAATTCCTGACGGCCACAACAAGCGAAATCGCCCGTCTCCAAGATCACGGAACCCCGAAAAGCGGACGCCGTGCTGAGCACCGTTTCTTTCACGGCCGTCGACTCGGGTCTTGCAAGAGAAACCCCACCAGCTCAAATCCAAGGATGGACGTCGAACGTGGGCAATGTGTTCCGCGGATCCGCGCTATCGGCCAACTCGGAGTCGGGTACAACTGGGCCCAAGTCATCGGGCGCTTTGTGTCCGTCTTGTTTGAACTTGGTGCCCTCTCGTTTATTGCGTGGCTATACAGCTATTGGAGGACAGAGCCGACAACAAGGGTTGATGTCCTCTTGCCGTCTTTCTTTCCGGTTCGTTGGGCCCAGTATTCGACGGTCCCCTTAGCCCATGACTGACAGCGGTACAGCTCATCCTGGGTATTATCGCCGACACATACGAAGTAGTATCGCTGCTCTTTCTGAATCGGCGGCGAGCAATCAACCCGGTTGCTGTCTGCTTCGACATCGCCGTGATAGGAACTGGCATCTTCTGCTTCTTGGTTCTGAGCATGGTGGACAGGGGAGCTGGGGAACGACGAGCATATTGGGCGACTGATATGACAAACGCCATGATATTTATGATTGTCTTTTGGTGAGTGCCGAAAAGGTCGCTGTAGGCGTCTTGGAGGAGACGACTAACCTGAAACTTGTTTGGTCACAGCATAATTCACGCCAGCTTCATCATTCTGGCCGCTGGCGGAGTCATGAACATTTACTTCACAGCCAAGAGGGCGCAATCAAACACGCAGTTGGCTAGGAGCCAAGCTGAGATGATCCAGTTTAACGAAAGGAGAGGGCAGCTTCTAAGTCAGCCAAGGGTAGGATGATGTGCGTTTGGTAAGGGGCACTGGGGGGCTCAATCAGACCTGAAAAGAGAAGAATCGTCACCTCCCTAAACAATTTGTTTCTCGACGACACAAGTGACCGGGACTGGGTCAAGCTCGAACCACGGGTCATGGCCCGGAATCTGAACTGTCCCCTGCAGCACTCTTGAGGACGGCCCCGGCTTTGTCGTCTGGTAGTCGCAGGGCGCTGTTCACTGCAGAACCCTCAAATGATTTTCGAACGGCAGAGTTGCTTTTACACCCAGAAAAACTCCCAGTCGTTCACTGCGACAACCCGTGCTACTGGAAACCTATTGTTGTTCAACCAGGGAATGTTAGTATCCTGCAATCTCATCATTCAACCTCAGAACCCCGTCGCCCCCTTCCCTCGTCGCAGCCTTTGCAGCCTTGAAGGCATTCGCACGTGGCACGCCCTCGCTAACAGGCTCGTTAGCAACCAGCAAGATGTGCTACCACATAGTGGCAGTGTGCTCCCTCTGCGAAGCCCGCACCGGCTGGTACACGCTCATCAAGCCCTGCAATAATAGAGCTCGTTCTCTTGGTTGGGCCAACTTGGCCCCCGTCGACGCTCTCCTTCGTTTCTACAACACTCACGAGCTGGGCCCTTGCCCAAACGACCAGACAGTCTTGCTTCGTTCATCCTTTGCGCCTGCTCCTCCGTGTGGCAACCTGAACTGCGGTTCCGCTCAGGTCTACGAATGGATCTCGGACATTCCGCGGTTCTTGTCGGAGGCGACCCAGCAGCTCTTTGGCCACCAGGATCCCAACTTTAGCAATCCCTGGACGCAGGAGGACCGGGAGATGTTGCTGAACGCAGCCTTGGCAGTCGATATGCACCTTGCTCGGGCTTCCTTTGTTGCCCAGACCTGTGGAGGCGACGATCGCCGCCTTCTTGGGGTTCACCTGGGCCCGACTGGCCTGCATCCCGGCCTTGCCCTTGTGGCTGAAGAAGCTGCTGTTGTTGACCATGGTCTTGCTGGTCTGGTTCCCAGCGCCGACATCTCGGACGGGATTGGTAACCTCCTCCTATCCCCTGCCGCCAGTCAAGCCGTCGTCGACAACCAACTTCCCGCCGCTGGCCAGGCTGGCTCATCGACTGCACCCAAGAGGAAGCGGAGCAATCCATATTGGAATGACGAGGCGGACGAAATGCTCATGTTTCTGCATGGCCAAAGGGATGCCGATGGCAAGAGAATCTGGTCGTACTCCAAGATGATTGTGAGTCTGAAAGAAGCTTTAAGGCATCCCACTTCTTGGTCCTTTATTTAACCCCGACCCTCTTCGCTTTTTAGAAGGACATACCTTGCTTCCACGGCCGGTCTCGCAACGCCCTTGAGTCACGGCGCCTCAAGCTTGCTCGCAGAATCAAGAAGAAGCAGACAGGCGTGGTCAACGCAGGCTGCAACCCTGGCAACGACAACACATGCCCCAATCCCGACTCGGATTCGGGCCCTGATCCTGGCACCGGCCCTGGTGCAACCACCGGCTTGACGTTGATCGCGGCCTAGCTTGGCGGGGAAGCGAGGATGGAGCAGACCCCAGCGGCTGTCTTTTTGCCACTGGCTCCCTGGAAACCCACTACACCCTGGGGGACACAGTTCATTGCGGATGGAGGAGGTACATACGATATTATGACGGGAGTTGAGGGTCTAGGTCTCAAGGATGCCAGGGTCAGTGTGGCCACGCGGCTAATCTCAACCCACCACCTACACCCTCAATCTTCGACATTCGGAAGGGCCTCCCACTGGCTACAGGAGGCATTTTAGACATGTGATTTTGGTTCTGTAGAGTAGGTACATTGGGGGCTTCCTTCGGCTGTTTGGGGTTTTCTTTTTATTGCAGTGAAGTTGCCAGTTTCCGATATGGTCTGCTGTGACATTGAACGGTTTCAGAGAATCATATGAGAACCCTTTGACCTGGAAGGCAGCCTGAAAGAGCAGACAGAATGTAAGTCTCAATTCAGGCGCAGGTGGGGACTGAATCGTTGTTGTGAACGCGGTCTTGGCTTCTGTCTCGAAAGGGCCAACCTTGGTTTTGACGTCATGGCGAGATGCGAAGAGAGCAAACTCCAACACCCCTCTGCAATCCCACAAACCACAGCCACTGCTCCAAGACATCGACATCATTCGGCAGTGAAAAAGGCTTGCGCGAGTCACACAAGCTCAAGCGGCGTGGATCGTTGGGGAAAGCTCCTTGCTTCTCTTGGGCACTTAGGGGGCAAAAAGGGTGGGAAGATGACGTAGTGCGGGGGCAGCTGACAGCTCTCAACAGGCTTCCCTTCCTTCCCACTTGGGCATATAAGTCGAACCGAAGGATCTTCTGCGCTTTCCAGTCTGTTAGATCATCTCATCACATCACATCCAAACAAGACCAAACAAACATCAGTTCATCCTCACTTCCCCCCTTACTCGAGGCACTCCACAGCACCACAACAACCACCATGAGCGACAAAAACAACGACTCTGGCGCCACCGGTGCCGCCAAGGTCGTCACCTCGACCCTCGGCAACACAGTCGGCGGCCTGGCCAACACGGTCGGTGGCGTCCTCGGTGCTGCATCGCGCGGCCTCGGCGAGACCGTCACGGGCGTCACGGGCGGCCTCGGCAAGCCCCTCGGTGATGGCCTCGCCAACATCGGCACCGGTGTCGAAGGCGGCGTCGCCAACGTCGCTCAGGGCGTCAAGGACGCCGGCGAGTGGAAGACCAACCCGAAATAGAGCTCGCCATGGCGGAGCTTGATACGAAGCAATCATGAAGAAACACGAACAAGGATGGATTACATGGAGTTTGGGGGACTGGGAGATTGTTGGCGCCGAACTCGGTCTGGGCCTGCGGACGATCGTTGAGGAGGGAATAAGCGTCTTTGATAGGTTTCTTGGTCGGGTCAGCTTTCTGGTTCTGGATTTGATGCGTTGTCACGCCAGGGATGGCATCAGCGGGAGGGTCTTTTGCGTATATCAAACATCTACAGGAGAATGAACAAACATCAACGGCACCGTCGATTCCTTTCCTCTTTGTGTCTCTCTTATGGAGTGATTGTCACTGCAAGTGTTCTGGGCCCTGTCCCCCTGGTCTGCCCAGGTTCATTGCCAGCTGCCCAACCCCAAATCAGAACCTTGGAATTCGCAAGGTGTGCTGCTACGACGCCGAAGGACTGGAGCGGGATCTCATACCACTATATCACCAAGAGGCTCCACGACCGACGCCGTGTCACCATGCCCAAGAAAAGTGCCGCTCTTGCGCTCCCAAACGGGAAACCCGCTTCGTTGTGAGCCACATCTCCCGTTGTTCGAGCAAGGCGTTGGTAGCTCAAGGGTAAGTGACAAGACTGCATCGGGCAGACAGCCAAGTGTGCTTTCGGCTACCGGCGGTGTTCGTATTGCCGTATGATGGACTCCGAAGCCAAGGGCCATATTGTCAACAGCGCCCGGCTCGCGCCCCCCATAACCCGTCAGAGTTCATTTCTGGAAATTCTTCCCGAGGGTGATGGAAAGGACCAGGCCTGGTCACGAGAACAGCCAGTTTTTCCTCCCTTGTCACCGGGTGTGGTGCCGCCGATCGGGCCTGGGCCGCAGAACGGGTCGCTCCCCGGCCATGGTGCTCCCGACAACGGCCAGCAATGGCGGATGTTGACGCGTACCAGTTCGGCAAGGCGTCTGGGCGTGCTGCGGGCCTAGGCCTGGCCGGCCCCGATTGGGCCTGGAAGCCAATAATTACCAGCATGTCATTCGCTCACCGGTCCAGGGTCCAAACACTCCTCCTCACCGAAGTCGGGTGACATTCCCGGGGCATCGCCAGCAGCCCGCATGGAGGTTTCCATCCTCCTGCGGCAGTCTCTGGATCTCTCAAAGTATTGTATATACATGCTTATAACAATGTCTTGACCTACCACTGAGTGAGTGATCTTAACCTGAGCTTTCTCTTTCAAGAGTGATGGGAAAAGAGGCACGAGGAGGCTTTTTGTCCATCCGGCTGGCCCTCTCCATTTTCACTTCCTGTTAGGTAACATATGTCGTACTGAATGGTCACAATCCTACATCACCTAACTGATCAGTAATGGACCCAGTGTTCGTTTCGGTTGATGCCCGGCAGAGGGATCGGAATGCGGTCAGCATCCGACGGACTGGTCCAGGTCAGGCACTATCTACCCCTTTTGTCTCTAAGGGATTGCATTGTTTCACAGAATATGGTGCAATCGGAATGTTGCCAAAAAGCAGCAGCCATCGATGGAGCACCACCCACAGGGCAACCATACCTTGATTCTCCGATGACGGATGCGCCTCTCCACCAAGAAGCCGGCCATGAATCGTCTTGCGATACCACTTGGCTGAGTGTCCGGGTCTCAGCACAGAGAGTGGATAGCCGTTTCTGGAATTTGACACATCAAGTCAATGGACACGTCAGATGCTGCAAAAGGAGGAATCACAAATTGGGAAAGCCGTGAGAACCGGTCTGGATGCGCGCACTCTCTTGACGAGAGCTGGGCGCAGCTGGCATCAAGGACGCTGGTCGGTTACTGCGAGAACATGCCGCTCGATTACCCAATGTATCTCCGCAAGTTGTGAAGAGTGCCCCGTTGTCCCCAGGGAGCGGTGAGAACCGAATAACTCCTTATGAACACAAAACACGCTCTCGGAAGCATTGCAAGAGGGCACAATCAACTCCACACCACTCCGAAACACACCTGTACTTGGCAACATCAGTGCGTCTTTAATTTAAGTACGATGGCTGACTCCAGAATGGAAAAAAAACCGCTTTCTATTCAGGTATCCTCGAGTGGCACGGAAGGGGACATCACACCCACCTCCCCTTCCAGCCACGATGCCAGCATGGATGAGGCGGACAAGAAGCTGGAGGCTATGGGCTACACCCCAGTACCTTCCCCTTTCCGTACCTTCCCAACAAGCACAGCCGAGAACTGACACGTTCAAGGTATTCAAGCGCGAGTTCTCCACGTGGTCCAGCTTCAGCTTCGCTATGAGCATTGGAGGCATCTACGGCTCCCTCATGTCCACCTGGATCTTCGGACTCCAGGCTGGTGGTGCTGCTTCCATTATGTGGAGCTGGATAATTGGCGGTGCTGGTGCTTGGGCCTTGGCCATGAGTCTTGCCGAGTTGTCATCGGCCTATCCAAGTGCTGGCGCCATGTACTCGGTTTTGAAGTTTCTGGCTCCCGAAGATCAAGCTCCCATCTTGTGTTGGATGTCTGGCAAGTTCAGCTGTGAACAATATCACCTACCGCCAAAGCTAACGTCGTCTTGTCTAGGGTACATCACTCTCGTTGGTATCATTGCAGGAAGCGCCAGCACAGAGTATGCTTCCAGCCAGATGCTGCTAGCCGCCATCTCCATCGCATCCGACTTCTCCTACGTCCCCACCACCGGTCATGTTGTTGCAGTCATGGCGCTTCTGGCCGTCATCCACGCGTCTATCAACTCCCTCTCAACGCGCTGGCTCACGCGGTTGACAAGCGGCTACGTCGTGTTTCACATGAGCGTGCTAGTCGGAGCCTGCGTCTGCCTGCTCGTGCAAACCAAAGAAAAGCACAGCATCGCCTACGCCTTTACCGATTTCCAGCCCTCGTCCGGCTGGAGCCCGCCAGGCTTTGCCTTCCTCTTCGGATGCCTCACCCCGGCCTGGATCATGACTAACGCCGACAGCACCGCCCGGTAAGTCCTCCCCTCCAACATAAACAAAAACCCCCTAACACACCCCTTTTCCTCCTCCCACCCCAGAATCGCCGAAGAAGCCAAAGACCCCTCCCGCGTCGTCCCCAAAGCCATCGCCCACGCCACCACCTCCACCTACCTCATCGGCCTCGTCTTCAACCTCGTCCTGGTCCTCTGCATGGGCCCGGACCCGGGCGCGCTCGCCCGCACCCGCAGCGGCCAGCCCGTCGCGCAGCTCTTCTTCAACGCCCTCGGCCGCGGCCCGGCCGTCTTCTTCACCCTCGCGGGCTTCGCCGTCATGAACCTCGTCGCCATCCCGGGGTTGCAGTCCGGCAGCCGCACCATCTTTGCGTTCGCCCGCGACGACCTGCTCCCGCTGTCGCGCGTCTGGCGGCGCATCTCGCCGCGCTCAAGCACGCCCGTGGCGGCTGTCTGGCTGTATGCTGCGCTGGAGATCGTGGTGAACCTGCTGGGCCTGGCGAGCGAGACCGCGATTGGGGCCGTGTTTAATGTGTGCACCGTCGCGCTCAACGTCTCGTATCTGCTGCCGATTGTGTGTAAGCTGGTGTATGGGCGGTTTGAGAAAGGCCCGTGGCACTTGGGGAGGTGGAGCGTTGCGATGAATGTGGTGGCGGTGGTGTGGAATGTGTTCGTGTCGGTGGTGTTCTTCTTGCCGACGAGGATGCCGGTTACCCGGGAGAATGTGAGTTCTGCTTTGTTTGGGTTTGGCCTCGAGGGGGAAATGCTGATGATGAGTGACAGATGAACTACGCCATTGTCGTCTTTGTTTTCACGCTGTTATTCTCGGGCGGCTTCTGGTATGTTCGTGGCCGACACTACTACACTGGACCTGGAACGCGGTCCGCAGGACGGCCACAAGGCAGCGTTTGATGCTCGTCAAGAGTGCTGGCTGTGGAATTCGGGACGTGTGGCCGATACTCCATGAAAGCTCAGGACATGGAACTGCCAGATGTCGCCGCCAGGAATGGTCATGTTGTGTGGATCAAGCAAAACAGAACCGCATTTACACAGCATTACCGGAGAGTGGTCTCGAAGTGGCATTGGAACTCAACGATGGCTTAGGTACCTAAGGTAATGTTAGCAATGGCGGATGACCAGCAACATGTCAACAAAGGTCATTCTGCCAGCGCCTCATTTTCCAAACATTGATTGGTAGTAATGTGCTCAACGGTCTTGACTTGCTGTGACACCACATGATAGGAGTTGCGTTTTCATTGAGTCTTCTCGCACTAAAACTGTCGACGTGCCTCCGTCTCTTGCTCATGATCAGCCCGAACCTTGGTGTCAGAGTTGGCAGTTGTAAAATTGCATTGGCATGGCTGGGAAGCCACTGCTACCCTCTCCATCCGCGGCATTCCACCCCCATTCTTGACAGCCCCATTGCCTCTGATGTGGTTATCGTTGTGTGTCCCAGCCTTTGTGAGGAAAGGAAGACGATGCTTCAGGGCTCATCGCAACCTGGCAAGTTTCCTGACACGTTATCCTCCCAAAAGCTTTCTTAGTCTGTTTCTTTCCGGTGCTTCTTTGCTCACGCTGTTGCGGTTGACACTTTCTTCCAAAACTGCAGTGCAGTCTCTCAGCCGTTCCTTTGCTGCAACCCCTTTCCCTTAGGCATGGAACCGATTTGCTCCCAAGAGACCCCTCCGAATGTATTGCAGCATTGTTGTGTCTAATAAGGGCCTAGGAAAGATGTGTCTTTTCCTCAAAGCCAAGTTTCGTTGCCCTTAAACAAGGTGATAGAGTCAGTAAAGATCCGCTGCTAATTCCCTCCATCATGACTCTGTGGTAACAAAGAGTTGCAGGAGAGAACCGCTATCTTCTCAGTCCCAGATGCTTTGAACCACATTTAATGCAGCCGCCAAAGGCTCAGGATTGTCTGTGGCGTACGCGGCTTTTCAAGGGATTGGTTGCGGCTGGCGAGCCATCATCAAAGTCAGGTCGGAGGCTTGGATGAGATGCCCATTGAGCTCGGGGGAGCCCCTTGGCGATTTCCCGTCACTTTCTTTTGAGTCTGCGTCCAAGCGTCAACTTTTAAAGATAATCAGAGGCTTGAGATGTGGTTGTACAAGGCAAAATCGGGAAGAGTGCGAGATGTTTCGCGCGGAGCACAGCGGGTCCCCGGGATCAGCTCGCAGCCCCCCTTGATCGCATCACACTCCGCACACAACACCACCACAGCGCTGCTTACCCGCATGGACTAGGCGACAAAACAGAATCGACAGCTTCACTGCACGCCTGCAACGTGGAAAAATGCAGGCGTGCACAGACCAGGCCTGGATGGGTATAAATTCTTGCCTTCGGCCCAGCTCCCTCCCTCTTCTTCTTCCCTTTCTCAGAAGCCATCGAGGCGAGCCAAGTGGTAAACCTTGGATGGCCCAGCATATGGAAGCAACTCTGGACCTCCAGATGCTTGCCCCATATGCTGGACCGCGCCAGTTCCTGACCACCCCGGCCACTTCCAGGTAAGTCAATGTGTGGTCGGGGGATAGGATATTGGGACATCAACACCAGTCCGACCTCAACATCACCCACTTCGTGTCCACAGTGGGTGATGAGGGTTGTGGACTGGGACATTTCATCTCTCTCCATCTTCCTCATCTCACTGCTACTCCGAGCGAGACGACGGGCGGTGGCTCGGGACTCTGATCGAACCCGTGACGTGTTCCCGACCATCAGCCCGCTGCTATCGTTTGCAGTCGCGAGTCAAGACACTTCACCCGCGTGTTGTTTGATGAGGAAAGTCGAGCCATCCCACCGACTTTCTTCAAAACAAAGGCGAAGATCGACTCCCACAGCCGGTCGCAGTGCCCGCTGCCAATGGATGCGTTCCATGGCATCGGGCTGCAAGCCAGGCTGACATTTTCCGTTTCAACACGACGCGTGGCCGACCAGGAGAACAGCATTCTCATCTGTTTCTTTTCACAGCTCGTGGAGATCGACAAACCCGTCGCTGACCGCTTGGAGACGGCCACCCTTTCCTGTGGGCTCCAAGAGGCCTTGATGGGCTGACATACCGCATTTCGTGATTTGATTTTTCCCTTATCATTGATTAGTCTAGTGTGTGTGTGTGTGTGACCTTTCCAAAATCCACTCGCCTCATCTTCCAGAAAAAAGAATTGAGGTGTCACGAGGAAGATGGTGGCAGTGGTCCATGTAGTCACTTGGACAGTCATTTTTTCAGCAGCACATGAACTCGTTGATTGACATTCTGCGGAACAATGTGGGCTTTGAATGACCTTGGCTGGCTAGCATACATCAGGCAAGCGGGTGGGACTCTCGAGTTTCCTTTGAAAGTGAGGGTGTGTGTGTTCGTTGTGTTGATTCCAGATCGCCATCACTGACATGATCAACACATCGAGTTGAGGCTACCGGTAGGTAAAGAACCCACTAAATCTCCTCCTCCATACATTCCAAAGTGTCAGAGTCGGCGCACAACAATCCTATTCCTCAACTTTACCCCCGGAATTACAACGCATTGTTGGCTGCCCCGCGAACCAGATGGTTTGCCAGGTCCCAGCACTCTAGAATGAAATCAACACCACCGTTTCAACGGCTCACCTCAGCCATCTGTTAGTGAGACTTGTTAGTCCTCGGGGCTGCACTGCAGTTTGCATGTGACATCCATCATGTTTCATGTCTCTCGCAGCTCGCCAGGCCCCGCACTGAGAGCAAGATGACGACAGAACAGGCGACGGTGTATAGTGGGAGGATGGAGCAGTCCTTGGCTATGGTGTTTGGCAGGTTTGGGGCGCGACAGCTTATCAATCTTGAGAGGATGAACCAGGCTTGATGAGAAGCAGGAGACATGCAAAGCGGCAACCACGATTTGGGGCCTTGCTTGGTCCCCCAAAAACGCGAAAGGCCAGGAAAGCTGTCCCCGAGTTCAAGGCAACCTGCGACATGAATGTGGCTGACTCGAAATCTGTCAACCAAGGCAGTAAGTACCCAGACGCTGCCCCCTACCTTCTCTCAAGATGCCTAACAATATCCTCCAGAAGGAAGGCACTTTCTCCGGTACCATTTTGGCGGCATAGCATGTATGGGACACGTCAACCACGGCTCCCCTCTGCAGACGCATGCACGAACCGACCCTTCCAACACCAAGCTGCACCTGCGCTCCACGGATTGGGGGAGAAGATGACGCAGTGCAGGTCGGACGGGCCGTCGTGGCTGGTCCGACGAGCTTTGTTTCTCCCTTCTTCGTTCCTGGTGCTGCAATCTTCAAACCGAATACCTGCTCTCGACAGCGACCGAAACCCCACGCGTCTTGATATCTCGGTGTCTTTGTTGACAACCACCCACACGGATCGCCTGCCATCACACCATCGTCCCCCAACAGGCCAATTCAACTGTCAACGCCGTGGTCAACTAACCCCAGACACCATCGACCATGTTTACCAGGGTGCGTGCCGTGCCGGGGCCGGAGCATCGCCGCTTCCCAGGCTTCCTGATCCGGCGGGCCTGCCCATCCGACTTCCCCAAGATGGCCCGCATGGCCAACGAGATCTTCCAGCACGAGCGCGACATTGACCATTTCAACAAGCACCACAGCGTCAAGATGGCGGATGACCCGGAGGCCACGGCCATCGAGAAGCTGCTCGACGCGGAACGCGAGTGGAGGTTCTCCGACATCCGCGACAGCCAGAACAGGGACGGCCGGCACTTCATGGTCGCTACCTACACGAAGAAACCTGCCGAGTTCATGACGCTGCGCAGGTCAAAGGCGACGGAGGAGGTCATTGGATGGGCCGAGTGGCAGGACCCTGACACTGCCCCTGTTCGAGCTGCCGCCGTCGACCCCTTCTCCGAGTGGAACCAGACGACCCAAAGCCAGGAGAAACCGACTACGGCATTGGGCGGACTCCAATCAGTCATAGAGGGTCTGACGTTTGTGCACCAAGAGGAGGCACTGCTTGTTCCGTCCAACGGCCTGGCTGTCGCTCTACCCGAGGTGCTCGAGTCGTTCAGGCGTGCCGGTGTCGACCACCGCGAGGAATGGGACCGCTGGTCTAACCAACTCATCCCAATCTGCCTCGGACAGGACGGTGATGTCTACGGACTGAACCTCGGTATGCATTCCAATCCATTTTAATCTGTCTTTTCCGTTGTTCAGCATCCGAGTCATCACCGCTAACACAGCTGCCAATCTTCTCAGTCCTCCGTTCTCTCGTCATCAACACCCCCTTCTGGAGCGACCCCATCATCGGATCTCTCCTCCTAAAATGGGGCGTCAACAGGGCAATGTTGTATGGCTGGACTATCCAGACGCTTGCCTCAGCCCTGAACACGTCGACGATGGACTCGTTCAGGGAGGCTGGATTTGTGGAGAAAGATCGCCTGGATGTCTTCCGAGACACTCAGATCCTCCTCCGTTGGGAGCCTGGGCCGGAGACCTGGAAACGTCGGCTGGAGAACGAGGGGCCTGCGGTTCGCAAGCGCCGCAACGTCAGGGCGCAGGTCAGTTGCACCATGGAGGCCAATGAGAAGCATGACGGCGAGCTGTAGGCCTGCTCGCAGGTTGTTTGAAGGTCAGGCTTTGGGTCTTATTTTTGGTTTTGAGTCTTTCTGTCTTGCTCCAATGGTCTTTTGGGAGTATGATATAGCGCTTGCCGCTGAGGGGGCCAGCAGGTGGGAGTCTGGAGATGATTCGGTCATGCCCTGAGTTTGAAGTCTTGTCATTGCCGGAGCGTTGGTTAATCATGTATGTAACCTAATAATATCTTTTGGCTCTCCAGTTCTGTCATGATCATGTCAAGCGTCAGCGGTGTTGAGTCTGGTGACTGCGGGCGTGGAATTGTCACAGTGCTCCTCACAGCACCAGAGCTTCCAGTCGCACCTCCACTCCCGAAATGGACAAAGTGTCCATGTCAGTGCCTTCGTCTCTGTCCTCTCCCCTCTCGAATGCTGCTCCTCCCTGTTCCGACGCCTCCGACAAAGCTAAACCCCCTTTCTTCTCACACCATCGTCCAAACAAAAGAGGGGCCCACATCTTCTTCAGCATCCTCGCCGTCCCCCTTTCTTGCAGCTCACTCGAGATCCCAGGTGGCCGGAATAACTAAACTAGCTCACTAATCCTCAGCACCAGCGGAGTCGCGATGATCGCCATCCCACTCTTCATTGCAGCTATGCCTCGCCGGGGTAGACCTGGGAACCGATGTGAAGACAAGGGGCTTTGTTGTCCATTGTCCAGGCGATCCGGTGACTTGGTTCCGCGGCAGGAGATTGTTTGTGGGACGGGCGTTGCCGCGAAGATGCGCGAGACAAATTGACATGGCCGATCCCCGGATCTGGCCCATCGCACTATTGATGCGATCTGCAACCAGGAAACCGTTGCGGAGTCTGGCGGGCGGGGCTCGCTCGTTGATGCCCCGTCCCTGCGGGCCGACACGAACATCTGTGCGTGCGCCTCGGGGCCCACGCACGGTGGCTTCGAGGGTGGATGCACGGGACGGGAGGCGAATGGAACGCTGTTGTCAGATGATGGCAACATCGAGGAGATTCCCTATCGCCTTGGATTGTGGCATTACGCCGGGGACAGTGAAACTGCATATCCAGAAAGTATGCGATCCCACTGCAGTCACGAGTCGAGGAGGAACGAGAACCCTAGTGTGGTACATGAACTGGAAATAGAAACAAAACTCAGCGCCGGGGTATCGTTGCGCCATCTATTCAAGCATCCGGATCTTTGTCTAGCCGCCCATCTCCTGCCCACTGTGAATACAGGTATTGTTACATATCCTCCCCCCCATCAATCTCGCCTGGAGGATGGGTCCCGCTCCTCCACCCTCCACTCCACATCCGTCCGCTGCCGAATGACATCCATCGGGAAATCGTCATCCGTGTCCTCGCGGCCGCTGCTGCCTTTGCGGCGCCCTTCGTCGCTTCCTCGTCCGCGGCTCGGACTGGCGTGCACCGTCACTTCGACGCGGCCAGCGAGGTGTTTGGGCACCAATTCGAGATCGTCGCGCGAGTGCGATGGGTCCTCGTCCGACTCGGTCAGCCGGTTCCACTGCGAGCCCTTGGCGTTCAGGTTGAGGGTGTTGGAACCATTCGCGGGTTTGCGGCCGGTCCCGCCGATCGTGACGATGGCAGAGCCGCCTTTGGGTTGCGAGAACGCAGTCTTGGATCCGCCGGTGCTCGATGGCCAGGCGGATGACCATAGATCACGGACCAAGGGCCCCTGAGGAAAGACTCGGAGTTAGCATCGACCGACCAAAGACAGTCGAGAACGGACGGAGGATCTTACCAGAGTCGGCAGGCATGCAGACACAATGCCGCTGCTAATCTCAATGATGTTCCAGGCGCAGCCGTCGGCCAACGACCACGGCACGTCGTCGGTGGTATAGCTCAAGTACACGCGGAAGCGGTAAATGCTCGTGAACACAACATAACTCCCGAGCAGGAAAATGAACATGAGCAAAACCCGCTGCCAGAGGTTCGTCTTGAGCCGTATGACGTGGGGCATCGGCAGACAGAGGATGGCAATGTCGCAGAGGATGCTCGGGATCGAGATGCACAGCTGCGTCAGAAACAGGTTGATGCATGTGCCTGGCAGCCAGGGCATCCACAACCTCTCGCGGGGTGTGCACTGCCATGTGGCGGCCAGAATGCAGGCGATGTTCCAAGCGGTCGACACGCCGCCGCAAATGTAGCCGCCCAGCCGCACAGAGCGCACGGGGAAGACGCGGAAGTAGAAGAAGAGCAGCGAGAGCTTGTAGAGGTTGACGCCCGTGACGTAAATGATCTCGGCGCCGACAAGAGTCTGAACAGTTGCTTCATCAGCATTGACGCCGCCTGCCCCACGCAACCACCCATACGCACCTCGTTCAGCGCTTGCAGCTGAGGCAAGGTCAACGCCCCAGAATGCAGCCCAAGCCCCTGGTGGATGAGCACCAGATTCATCGCCATGTTCCCGATCAGCACCACGAGGGCGGCGATGATCAGGTAGTCATCGGTGCCGACCCGAGAGCCCTGGCGGTAACGGGCCACGAAGCGCAGGGCCACGAAGACGGCGGCAAAGACGGTGAACGCAATCGTCACATCTCGAACGTAGCCCCTCGTGTCCTCGGCGAGGTTCTGCTTGGACGCAAACTCGGTTAGCTGGCGCAAATAGTCGCGCTCGGCGTCGGATCTAGAAGTGTCGTCGACCGGGTACACCACCGGCGTGGGCGTCGGCGGCGGACTCATTGTTGGCGGCCGTCTCGGACCCCGCGGAGCGAAGCGAAGGGAGGTCAAGACTCGGGGTCAAGACTCGGGAAGTGGAGGAGCAGTCGAGGTGGGATTCGACCCCATCTTCGGTGCAGATGTGCCGGCCGTTATAGGGAAGGATCAAGAAGGCGAGCTCGGCAACCCAGTGCCTCGGGTCGGCGACCTGAAAATGAAAATTGGCATCGCTTGGGACGATACGAATATCGGGACTGTGTCTCGCGTGTGCAAGGTTTCAGCAATCTCTGGCCATCAAGGCCGTTGCATCGCATTGTGCAGCAAGCTTTCCCCAATCCTGCCTGGGCTAGCCTGCTTCCAGTAATCATCTGTCGATGGGTGGAGTGCCCAGTCCTCACCAGTCCCAAGCTCTGGAGCTCTTTGCGTGCTGGTCCTTGTCCAGTGGCGACGCTTTCTTCAGCAGTTCCTGGCCCACCTGGGGAAAGATGAGCGCCATCCTCGGACCCCACTCCGGGGACGGTTTGCTGCAAGGGGAGAAGTTGTGCGCACAGTCTCTCCCCCGCATCCCGTTGCGGGCAGATCGACTGCTCATCAGCATGTGTCGGCCACCTGGGACCACATGTCGCGCAGCGGCGTTGTTAGTGTGGTTTGAACTTCATCTCACGGTTGCCGGCTCCAACTCCCCGGAACCAAGCCAGTGTGGATCTGGAAAGACAAACCCCTGGCGCCCCCCTGGATTGCAACCCACACCTCAACCCACGCGAGCCACGCCAACCGAGCCAACCCACTCCATCACAGGGGTTCTGCATATCAGCATCCTGGCCGTTTGCTTCTTTCTGCTTTAGCGTTGAGGCAGGAGGGTTTTGTTTGCGAGCATTGAGCGGGGTAACTGGCGACTTTCTTCTTGATGAGCGGGAGGAAGAGCCAGAGAGACCTTGGAACAGGGAACAAGCATTGTCAAAGAGCATGGGCAGCATGAAAGTCGTGGGTTGCTCTGCTATCCCCCCGTCTTTCGCGAGGAGGAGGACCTCCGGCTGCACACGCCGCAGACCACAAGAGAAAGCATGGCCCAACATTCTAGCAAGTTCGTGTTTGTCAACAACAGCATCACCTCCACCCGCTATTGTCGTCGGCGTCCTCGGCCAGATGGTGATCGTCTATTGTCCCCGTTAGCAGTGTCCACCAGCAGGGGCATGGAATCCCCTGACGAGGTTGCTAACCCCGTTGATCACAGTAGCGTCTAGCTCAGGGGGTTTCGCTTGAAGTCGTTAAATCCAGCGAAGGTGCTTGCAGATCCTCGGCGTCCGTCCTCTCCCGCTTGTCTTTCCCAACGGCTCACCATCATCTGCCGTGTAACGTGGACTCCACCCACCACCCAATCGCCCAATCGCCATCCCCCAACTGCCGTCGAGGCACCCGGCAAGCTCCCACGTGCAAATAAGTAACATTCACACCGCCGCCATGTTCTCCCTCATCTGCCACATCTTTGTATTTGCCCTCTCCGCCCTCTCAGTCATGGCCACCCCTCGCAAGCCCACGGTCGTCATCGTCCCCGGCTCATGGCAGCTGCCCCTCGTCTGGGACGAGTTCCGGGCTGTGCTCGCCCGCGCGAACTACCAGTCATACCATGTCGCCCTGCCGAGTGTGGGGGGCACGGAGCTGCCCCTGACTGGCCTCCCGGAGGACGTGGCCGCCGTCCAGCATGTGATCGGAGGGCTTGCCGACCATGGTGACGAGATCATCCTCCTCTGCCACTCCTCTGGCGGCGTCGTCGGCAGCAACGCCGTCGAGGGATACGATGTCGCTTCCCGCAAGGCCGCCGGCAAGAAGGGCGGCGTCGTCCGCGTCGTCTACCTCTCGGCCTTCATGCTCCCCAAGGACCAGAGCCTCCT
>Ga0247823_10000584_pt1 | contig 30722 bp, 28 predicted proteins | sample 13C_PalmiticAcid_2_FD_192426 | JGI IMG/M metagenome (GOLD analysis project Ga0247823, IMG submission 192426) | Soil microbial communities from agricultural site in Penn Yan, New York, United States - 13C_PalmiticAcid_Day30 | ecosystem: Environmental > Terrestrial > Soil > Agricultural land...
GCGCGTGTCTCCTTGACCTGCTCCCCTCCCTCTGAGGGAGGGGAGCAGGTCAAGGAGACACGCGCCATGTTCACCAGCATCAATCCTGCGACCGGGGAAGCCGGGGAGAGTTTCAAGGAACTGGATGCCGACGGGATCGAGCTGGCGCTGAGCCGCGCGCAGACCTGCTTCGCGGCGTGGCGCAATTCGCCGCTCGAGCAGCGGACGCAATTGCTCTCCGCGATCGCCGATCAATGGGAAACGAACAAACGGCACCTCGCCGAGACCGCGGTAAAGGAGATGGGCAAGCCGATCACCGGTGCAATCGCCGAAGTCGAGAAATGCATATCGGGCTTCCGGCACTATGCCGAGCGGGGTCCGGACTATCTCGAGCCCACCGAGGTGAAGACCCCGACCGGGCACGCAGTGGCGCGCTGGCTGCCGATGGGGCCGGTGCTCGCGGTGATGCCGTGGAACTTCCCGTATTGGCAGGTCGTCCGCTTCCTCGCGCCGACGATCATGGCGGGCAATGTCGCGCTGCTGAAGCACGCATCGAGCGTGCAGGGCTGCGCCGCGCTGATGCAGCAGCTGGCAAGTGCGGCGGGCGCGCCAGACGGACTGTTTCAGAATCTCGCGATCAAGTCCGACAAGGTCTCCGACATCATTGCCGACAAGCGCGTGGTGGCAGTGACGCTGACCGGAAGCGAAGGCGCGGGCGCCAAGGTCGCCGCGGCGGCGGGCAAGGCGCTCAAGAAAGTGGTGCTCGAGCTCGGCGGATCGGACCCGTTGATCGTGATGCCTTCGGCCGATCTCGATCTGGCGGCGAAGACCGCGGTTACGGCGCGCGTGCAGAATGCCGGGCAGAGCTGCATCTGCGCGAAGCGGATGATCGTCCATGCCGACATCTATGACGCGTTCCTCGACAAGTTCTCGGCAGGGATGAAGGCGGTGAAGATCGGCGACCCGATGGACGATTCGACGGTGATGGGGCCGCTTTCGAGCGAGGCGCAGCGCGATACTGTGCTCGAACAGGTCGAGCGCGCCAGGGCGGCTGGGGCGACCTTGCTGTTCGGGGCCGAGAAGGTCGACCGCGAAGGGGCCTGGATAACGCCCGGGGTGCTGGTCGGGCTCGATCCTGAGAGCGATGTGGCGAAGGAGGAGATCTTCGGGCCTGTGGCTGCGGTGTACAAGGCGGACGATCTGGATGCGGCGATCGCGCTGGCCAACGATGTGCCGTACGGGCTCGGTTCGGCGGTCTGGACCACCGACGAAGCCGAGATCGAGCGATTCGCGCGCGACATTCAATCGGGAATGACGGCGGTCAATTCGCTGCTCGCCTCGACTCCCGAGGCACCGTTCGGCGGGGTGAAGCTGTCCGGGCACGGGCGCGAGCTCGGGCCGTGGGGGATGCACGAGTTCATGAATTTGAAGGCGGTGATGTTCGGCGGCGGCAAGGCGGGGGACTAAATCCTCCCTCGCAAAAAGGGGGAGGTGGCGCCGAAGGCGAAGGCGCGGGCCTCTCCCCGAGCCGTTCGTTCGCGGAGACGCCCCCTCCACCACTTCGTGGTCCCCCTCCCCCGCTGCGCGAGGGAGGATTTCAGTGGGCCTGAACCTCGGCGATCAGGTCCTTGCGGCTCAATTTGCCGATCATCGTCTTGGGCAGGCTTTCGCGCACCACGACTTCGCTCACGCGCTCGTGCTTGCCGAGCTGGCCGTTGAGCCAGAGACAGAGTTCGGGGCCGGAGACCGGATCGGCTTCGGGATCGAGCACGACATACGCATGGGGGAGCTCGCCGTGATAGGCGTCGGGCAGGCCGATCACGAGCGCTTCCTTGATCGCCGGGTGGCGATAGAGCACCGCCTCGATCTGGCTCGGGAACACCTTGAACCCGCCGACTGCGATCATGTCCTTCAGCCGGTCGACGATGCGGATATAGCCGTCCTCGTCGATCGTGCCGACATCGCCGGTGCGCAGCCAGTGATCGTCGACGAAGGTTTCGGCGTCGGCATCGGGGCGGTTCCAATAGCCCTGCATGATCTGCGGACCCGAAACGACGATCTCGCCGGGTTCGCCGGGCGGCGGCGGGCGGGTGGGGTCTTCCTTGTCGACGAGGCGGACGCGGGTGCCGGCGATCGGCTGACCGATCGTGCCGGGCTTGTTGAGCCCGTCATAGGGATTGGTCGATACCACGCCCGAGCTTTCGGACAGGCCATAGCCTTCGATCACCCGCGCGCCGGTGATGCGTTCCCATTCTTCCTTGAGCTGGGCGGGGAGCGGAGCGCCGCCCGAAATGCAGTAACGCAGCGAGCTGAAGTCGCCGGGCTTCATTCCCGGCGCGTCGAGCAGGGCCTGATACATGGTCGGGACCCCGGGCAGCGAGCGCGGGCGCGTGCGGCGAAGCTCGGCGAGCGCCTGCTTGGCGTTGAAGCGCGGCAGCATGACGATCTCGCCGCCGGTCAGCACGGTGCGGTTGAGCACGCAGGTGTTGGCGAAGACGTGGAAGAACGGAAGGACGCCGAGGATCGAATCCCGGTTCTTGCCGAACTCCGGATCGAGCTGCGCGACCTGCCGGGCATTGGCCGAGAGATTCTGATGGGTGAGCACCGCACCCTTGGGAGTGCCGGTGGTGCCGCCGGTATATTGGATCAGTGCGACATCGCGCTCGGGATCGAGCGCGACGGCATCGCATCCGCCCGGGTTGGCGATCAGCTGCGAGAAAGCGAGGATGCGCGGGTCGTCGGGGCGCTCGGCGACTTCCTTGGCCTTGAACCAGCGATAGAAAAACGACTTGGCGGGGGGAAGTGCGCCCGCCACAGAGCCGACCACCAGTCGCTCGAGTCCGCTTTGCTCGAGCACCTTCAATGCCGTGGGCAGCAGCGCCGAGGCGGAGAGCGTGAAGAGCAATCGGGTGCCCGAATCCTCGACCTGCGCCGCCAGTTCCTCGACCGAGTAAAGCGGCGAGAAATTGACGACGGTCGCGCCAAGCTTGAGGATGCCGTAATAAGCGGCGACATAATGGGGCACGTTGGGCAGGAAGAGCCCGATCCGGTCGCCGCGGCCATAGCCGAGCGCCTTGAGCCCGCAAGCGACGCGGTGAACGCCGTCGAGCGTCTCGCCATAGCTGTATTTGCGACCCATGAAATCGAGCAAAGGGGCTTGCGGATGCGCGGTGGCGCTCGCTTCGAAGAGGTCGACCATCGAGGCGGGCGGGAAGCTGGTATCCCATTGGCCCGGATGATTAAACGCAGTGCGCCAGACGTGCTCGGGATCGGTCATTTACACGGGTGTAAGCAAGCCGCTGCGATCGTTCAATAGCCCAGCCGCTTGCTCCAGGTGACGAGCACCGAGACCGAGGCAAGGCCGATATCGACGATCGCCTGCGCCTTTTGCGGGGCGAGATCGCCGGGATGATGCGCGAGAATGCGGATGTCGGCGCGATGATCGGGCGAGGCGATCACGACGAATGCGAGCGCCGCCGTGGCGGCGATCAGAAAAGTCCGGCTACGCTTGAACATCCCGCTCCCATAAGCCCGCCGCGCGCGGGCGGCAAGCATATCAGGCGGCTTCGCGCAGGGCGTTGCGAACGCGGTCGCGCCCGGCGGACTTGGCATCGAACAGCGCGGAATCGGCGATGCGGTACAGCGCCTTCCATTCGACTTCGCTGGCCAGCGTGCCGCGGCACGTGCCGATGCTGGCGGTCACCTGGATGTCGAACGGCATGCGCATCTGGCGGAGCCGGGCGAGCACGGCCTCGGGTTCGACCGGGGTATCGACAGGGGTGAGGACCGCGAACTCCTCGCCGCCGATGCGCGCGACCAACGTGCCCTGCGGTACCGAGGTACGCAGCATCCGCGCGAACACGCGGAGGACTTCGTCGCCGCCGTCATGGCCGAGCGTCTCGTTGACCCGCTTGAAATGGTCGAGATCGATGATCAGCAGCAATTGCTCGCCGGTGCGGCCGATCGCCTGACTGAGGAAGGCGCGGCGATTGAGCAGCCCGGTGAGCGGATCGGTATCGGCGAGGCGGCGCATCATCACTTCGCGCTCGATCGCGTCGTCGCGCTCGTCGCGCAGCAGCTTGATGCGGTAGGCGACCGCGAGCGAAGAGACGATCGCCTCGATCATCATCGCGAGGATCGTCGAATTGTCGATCCAGAAGCCCCATGGGATCAAATGAAGATTGGCGAGCGCGCGGAGCGCGGCGGTGAGGATCGGCGCCCCCCAGGCGAAGGCGAACAGCCACAGATAGTTGCTGCGCAACCGCCACGCGCGCCACAGCAATGGGAAGACCGCGGCAGAGAGTGCGATGAACGAGCAGGTGAACGCAGTATCCGACACGCGGATCGCGAAGGGCGCGGTGAGGAAATAGAACAGCCCGATTCCGCTCGTCGCCAATCCCACGGCGGTGGCGTAGCGGCCGAGCCAGCCGGCGAAGATGCGTTCCTCGAAGAAGCTGCGCGCGAAGACGAGCGCCGCGGTGCCGGTGCCGCCGAGCAGCAGGAAGTTGGTGCGCAATCGGGCGTTGTTCGCGATTTCCGGCCACGCCCAGGCGAGCGCGCCCGACGAGGAGAAGGTGTAGCCGAGCAGCAAAGCGACCATCAGGCAGTAATAAAGCTGGAAGCGATGCCGCAACGCGCCCCACAGCGCGAGATTGTAGATGATCAGTGCGACCGAGAGCCCGGCAAACCCCGCATAGAGCGCCGCCATGGCTAGATTGGCGTGTGCGCTCTCCTTCGCGGTCGACAGGCGCGCGCCGAGCAGGATGCCGCGCAAATTGGTGGCGCCCTCGACTCGCCAGAGCAGCCGAACCACGTTCGAGTCGCTGCGGGGAAGCGGCTGCTCGGCGATCGCGCCGAGCTGGATCAGCGGGGTGATGCCACGGGCGTCGGTGGTCTGCGTGGCGATGCTGCCATCGGCATAGAGGGCGTGAAGCGTCAGGCCCTGCTGCCACAGGCTCGCCACCCGCACGTTGAGTGGCAGATGGGAGGGCGAGGGTCGATCGATGTTCTGCGAGATCACCCAATAATCGCCGGGGCCGAAGCGATATTGTTCGGTGGTGCAGTCGAAACGCCCGGGCTGGCGGATCAAGGCGGCAGGATCCATGCCGCCGGTGTCGCGCAATATGCAGACTTCGAGCGGCTGGCCGGCGACACCCTTTTGCGCATGCGCGGAGACACCGCAGAGCAATGCGGTGCATCCGGCAAGCGCCAGCAACAGCCTGATGATCCCCCCGACCATGTCCGATAGCTAGGGCAGCAGGACGAACAACCGGTAAAGATCGGCCGCAGGTTGCTGGATTTCGACGAACTCCGCCCCTAGCGTGCCCGCGCAAAAGGAGTCGCGAATGCAAGGCGCAACGGCCGCGAGGTACGCTGCCACGGACGCACGGCTGGAATCGGTGGACATCGTGCGCGGGTTCGCGCTGATGGCGCTGTTCCTCGTCCATATGATCGAGAGCTACGAGCTCTATTGGGCCGATCCGAAGAACGGACCGGTTTCGGATACGATCTATCTGCTGTTCATGGGCAAGAGCTTCTCGCTCCTCGCTTTGTGCTTCGGCTTCAGCTTCTTCATTCTGATGGACCGCGCGGCGCAGCGCGGCGTGGACTTCACTGCGCGCTTCGCGTGGCGGCTGACGATGCTGTTCGCGATCGGTTTCGTCCATGCGGTGATCTATCGCGGCGACATCATCCAATTGCTCGCCTTGATGGGATTCCTGCTGCTTGCTTTCCATCGGGTGCGCAGCAATCGCGTGCTGATCGGGATCGCCGCTTTCTGCTTCGCCAGCCCGGTGATGCTGGTCCAGCTCTGGGCGGCGATGGCGGGGGCGCCATGGGCCAACCAGCCGCCGCACCATTTCCAGGACCCGGCGATGGCGATTTATCTGCACGGCAATCTGATCGAGCATATCCGCGCCAATTTGTGGACGGGGCAGCTGCCCAAATGGTGGTTCATGGTCGAATCGGGACGCATGGTGCAGATCCTCGGCCTGTATCTGGTCGGGATGGTGCTCGGGCGGATCGGCTTCTTCGCGCGGCTGGGCGAATTCGCGCGCGCGCGTTGGATCGCGCTGGCGATCGCGGCGGCGACGGCGCTGTCGTTCTATTTTCTGCGCGATGGCATCAAGGCATGGTTCGCCGCGCAGCATCACGGTGAGGCGTCCGACCGGCTGCTTTCGTACCTGCTCGGCAGCTGGTTCGAGCTGGCGGGGACGGCGGTGTGGGCGCTGCTTCTGCTCGCTTTGTACGAAAGCCCGCTCCGCGGCTTGCTCCGCCCGCTGGCCGCGGTCGGGCGGACGACGCTGACGCTGTACATCCTCCAGTCGCTGATATTCGTCCCGGTCTTTTACGGCTTCGGACTGGGGCTGTACGACGATTGGAACCAGCTGGTGCGGCTATGGGTCGGGCTCGGCGCGATCGCGGCGCAGCTGGTGCTGGCGCATTGGTGGCTGCGGCGCTTCCGCTACGGTCCGGTCGAATGGGTGTGGCGCGCGCTCACATTCTGGCGGCGCGACATTCCGTTTCGCGGCGCGGCGCTCAGCTGATCGGTGCGATGGCCGGCGCCACGCGTCGCCGCGCGGGCTTGGGCCGGCGGAACCAGAAGCTCCACACCGCGAAGCTGCCGAGCATCGCGAGGCCGAGACCGGACAGCGTCATCACCAGTCGGTAGCCGAGCCCGCCGACCTTGGCGGCGTGGAGCGGATAGAGGGTGTTGTACGCCTTCACGACCTGCGGGAGCTTCGAATCGTCGCGATGCGCGATCAGCGTACCGGTGTCGGCGGCGAACCAGAGCGTGGTGCGGCCATTGGGGAGCCATTCCTCAGGTTTGCGCATGCGCAGCGTGATCGTGCCGCTCGCGCCGCGGGGAAGCGCGAGGCTGCGAATCTCGGCGTCGGGATAGAGGGTGCGTGCGGTGACGATCATCGCCGACCAGTCGAGCCGATCGGCGAGCTTTGCGGGCGGCGCCTTGGGGGCCTTCATCGCCTTGTCGATCGTCGCCGGCGCGGAGGGGCCGAACACCACGGCGGTGAGCGGACGGAACACCAGCATCGCGCCGGTGAGCAGTGACAGCGCGAGCAAAGGCGCCATGACGATTCCGAGATCGCGGTGCTGGCGGACGATCGCCGGGCGAGTCATCCGCGCGGGCCACAGGCGGAACGCGAAGGTCTTGCGCGTGCGCCACCACAGGATTGCACCCGAGATCACGAAGAACAGTCCGATCAAGGCGGCGACGCCGATCACCGTCTCGCCGGTGTCGCCGGCAAAGAGATGATGATGGAAGTCGAACAGCCAGAGCTCGGGGCGCTCCCATTGGCTGCTCCAGCGCAGCAATATATTGCCGGCCTGATCGGTATAGGCGCCGCCGCCGCCCGGGGTGGCGAGACGGTCGAGCCCGAAATTGGTGCTGGCGAACGTGAGGCTCTGCGGACGCGCAGCCGGGTCTGTCATCAGCCGCTCGGTCACAGCGGCGATCGTGGCGGTCGACTGGATCTGGGCATCGCCGACATGCGGCAACATTATCCACGCGTTGCGGTGGACGAGGATCGCGCCCGAAAGCCCCATCAATGCGAGCAGCAGCCCGATCAGCCCGCCGGTCCAGCGGTGAAGGAGATCGAGCAGCTTCACGGCGTTAGAACCGCAGGTCCCAGCCGAGGGTGAAGTTGCGCCCGCGGCCGGCGAAATAATGGGCGTTGTCGGTGGGACGGACGGTGTCGCTGTAATAGTCGATGTAGAAGGCGTCGAAGAGGTTCTGGGCGCTGAGCGTCACCGCGCCGAAGCCGGTCTGGTAGCGCAAACTGGCGTCGGTGACGGTGTAGCCGCCGAAATCATAGATGCGGGCGAGGCCGTCGTACCGGCGCGAGAGGTAGAATTGGGTTTGCACCCGCGCCGAGATCGGGCCGGCGGCATACGTGGCGGCGAGGTTGAACCGATCGGGCGAGATATTGGCGCCGTCGAGATCCTGATCGACCGTGCCGTCGCCATTCGAATCGGTGCGCCCGATGAGATGCGCATAGCCGGTCGAGATTTTGAGTCCCGACAGCGGCGTGCGCACCGCGAGATTGAGCTCGAGCCCCTGGATCTCGACGCGCTGGCGCTGGACCTCGTAGGAGCCGCCGACCAGCACGAGCAGCGAGCCCTGATCGCTGCTCGACCAGAAATAGCTGGCGCTGGCATCGAGCGGGCCCTTCTTCACTTCGAACCCGACTTCGCGGTTGTTCGACACGATCGGAGTGAGATCGAGATAATCGTCGAGGTCGACGCCATCGCGGTTGATCGCGCGGGCGATGCGGCCGACATCGGGGACGGTATAGCCCTCGGCATAGCTGGCATACGCCCGGATGCCCGCGATCGGCTCGAGGATCAGGCCGCCGTTGAGCAGCGTGTCGCTGAACTCGGGGCTGCCGCCCGAAACGAAATGGCCGCCGGCATAGGATGCCAACGTGGTGTAATCATCGATGGTGATCTTGACGCTCTCGTGGCGCACGCCGCCCGCGAGCCGCAGCTTCTTGTCGAACAAGGCGAGATTGGCCTGCGCGAACGGGGCGAGGCTGCGGAATTCGGCAGGCGGCACCCAGACCCGGTCGGTCGCGATCAGGCGCTGCTCGGTCTTGTCGAACAGCGCGTCGAAACCGAGCGTCGCGGTCAGCGCCTCGAAGCCGGGGATCGCGCGCTCATAGCTCAATTTGCCGCCGAACTTGCGAGAGCGGTTCTGCGACTGGTCGAAGAGCGTATTGAGCGGCGCGATCCGCGCATCCTGGAAGGTGGCGATCGGCGCGATCTCGCCGCCATAGGTGTCGCGCGAGCGATTGTAGAAAAGCTGGCTGACGAGGTTGCCGCCCCAGAGCGATGAACCGGTGAGCGATAATGCGACGCTCTCGGTGCGGTTGGTCGCGGGCACGCCCGGCGGGGTGCCGCGTACCGAGCTGGTCGGCAGGTCGATCCGGTAATTGCCATTCGCCGCGACATAGTCGCCGTCGCCCTTCAATTCGAAGCGGCTGGCCGTGAGATCGAGCCGCATCGTCTCGCTCAGCGCATAACCCAGCCGGGCGAACAGCGACCAGCTCTGCGAATCCTGCGTCTCGCCCTGGGTGAGGTCGGTGCCGACGCGGCGGCCCTCGCCGTCATAGAATGCGCCGCGCTTCTCGTACGCGCCGCCGATCGTCGCGTCGAAGCGGCCCGAGCGCCAGGCGAGCAGCCCGGCGACCTTGCCGCCGAAACCGTCGCCGTGAAAGCCGGTATCGGCATTGCCTTGAACCAGCCCGCGGCCGCTGAGCCCCTCCGCCCCCGGTGGGGCCACGGTGACCTGGTTGACGATGCCGCCGGTGCCGCCGATGCCCTGCAGCGCGTTCGAGCCGTAGATCAATTCGACACGATCGATGAAGAACGGATCGATGGTGAAGCCGTCGCGGGCGCCGTCGCGCAGCGGCGTCGACTGCGGGATGCCGTTGATCGCGTAAAGCGGCGAGCGGCCGCGCAGCGTCTCGCCCGCGCCCGACAATTTCTGACGGGTTGGCGAGAAGCTGGGGGTGAGATTGGCGACCGCGTCGACCACCGAGCCGGCGATCGAAACCTGCTGCTCGAGCGCGGCACGATCGATCACGTCGATGGTGAGCGGCAGCGCATTGGCGGGCAGGATGGTGCGCGCGCCGGTGACGACGATCTCGCCCTGATCCTCGGCCGAAGCTTCCGGCGCCTGTTGCGCGAACGCCGGCGTAGCGAGCGCAAGCGAAGAAACGGCGAGCAGCGAACGGAACCGGATACGCATGATTACCCCTGATGAAGCGGCGCGGCGCTAGCGCGGCACGCGGCTTGTTGCAAGTAAGTATCAATGGCAGCGGCTGGCGAGACGCGGCGTGCGGGTTGCCCGGACCGGAACGATGTGACGATAAGAGGTCATGGAAGCGATCGTCCCCGCCTTTCTGCTCGCATTGCTCGCGCAACCGGGCGATCGGCCGGCACTGCTGACTGCGATCCTCGCCGACCGGTTTGGACGGCCGCTCGTTGTGGCGCTTGTCGCGGGGTTCGCGCATGGCGTCGGCAGTGTGCTCGCCGCGCTGGCGGGAGCAGTGATCGCGCCGACACTCACCGCCGAGGCGCAGTCGCTGCTGCTCGCGATTGCGCTGCTGGCGGGCGCCGTCACCGGGTTGATCCGCACGAAGCTGCCGAGCCGGCTCGATCGGTGGCGCCTGGGGCCATGGCTCACGCCGCTGCTGGGGGTATTCGTGCTCGCATTGGGCGAGCAGACGCAATTCTTCACCTTCGCCCTGGCCGCCGGCGGCAGTCCGTGGCTTGCGGCGACGGGCACGACGCTCGGGGCGTTCGTCGTGGCGATCGTCGCTTCGGTCCTGGGCGAAGCGGGATGGAGCAAGCTGCCGCTGCGCTGGATGCGGTTCGCCTCGTCGGCGCTGTTCCTGATCGCGGGGACTGTCATCGCGCTCGGCGCGCTGCGGTTGACGGGTTGATCGAACGGGCTGATCGCAGTCATCGAAAATTGCCGTGGCAGCCTGCGGAGCCCACCCTATATGCGCTTCGTTGGGCTCACGTATCGTTTTTCCGGAGGACATGATGGCAGACACCAAGGCGGCGCTACAGACGCCCACCGACCTCAATCGCAACGACACCAAGAGCGTGGCGGACGCGCTGAACAGCGCGCTTGCGGACTGCTTCACGCTCTATTTCAAGACCAAGAATTTCCATTGGCACGTCTCGGGGCCGCATTTTCGCGACTATCATCTGCTGCTCGATGATCAGGCCGCGCAGATCTACGGCGTCACCGATGCGATCGCCGAACGCGTCCGCAAGACCGGCAACGTCACGATTCGCTCGATCGGCGACATCGCGCGGCGTCAGACGATCAAGGACAACGACGCCGATTTCGTCGCTCCCGGCGACATGCTGGCCGAGCTGCGCGACGACAATCTCAAGCTGGTCGAAAGCTTCCGCGCGGTGAAGCAGGCCGCCGAGGATGCCGGCGACAACGCCACCTCCGGCATCGTCGACGAATGGACCGACCAGGCCGAAGAGCGCGCCTGGTTCCTGTTCGAGGCCAGCCGCAAGGGCTGAGCCGGCACCACCGACGTTTCGAAAGGGCCGGGGAGATCCCCGGCCCTTTCTACTTATTTGATCGCGGCGAGGTCGCTCTCGACCTTCTTGAGCTGCTCATCGGTGAGCTTGCCGTTCGACATCGGCTGGACCGCGCGCAGGCTCATCCCCTTGAACATGTCGTAGGACGGATGGTTGGCGATGCCGGGCAAATCGGCGTCGAGCACTGCCTTGGCCTTCGGATCGGCCACGAGCGCCTCGATCGGTGTGTCGAGGCCGAACTTTGCGGCGGCCGCGGGCGTCGCGGGTGCCGGCGCAGGCGCGGTCTGGGCAAAAGCGGCAGGCGCGAGGAACGCGAACGCGACGGCGGCCGGAACGATAAGCTTCATAGGTGCGGAACCTCTTCCCAAGGCCGGATTCGCTCCGGCAGCGCGAACCTAACCGCAACTTCATGGAAGCGCTATTGCGAACCAGGGGGATCGAGAGGCGCCCCTTCGCCGTGCGTCTCACCACCAATTTCGCCAAGGCTATGCTGGCCGGCTGTCGTCTCGATCATCGAGTCTGAAATGAAACAGCCGACTGGGCCCATCTTCCGGAACGACGTATAGTTCGCGGCCATCGATCGCCATTCCCTCGCCCGTATAGGGCCCGCCGCGGCCCAGAGGTCTGACGGGTCCGATTGCTCCGGCTCGCAATGTCCGGCTGAGCTTCATCGATGGCCAGTCGATCCAGTCGACGGCGCCGCTCCACAATGTGAGGGACCCGCCCGCCACAAGCTGTCCGTCGACGAACTTCATGTCCTGGTGGCGAGTCCGCGAAGGGTTCGGCACAGTCCGCACCTGCGCGGTGCTCAGATCGAATATGTAGAGCAATTCGCTGTCCCAGTTGCCAGCCACGAGGTTTCGGCCCGACGCCGCCACACACCCCAGATGGTCCGCGACCTGGATCTTCCGGCGTATCCGCAGGCTGTCCGCGTCGACTTCGACGAGGATTGCGGAACTCTTCGGCTTCAACTCCGCAACCGGCACCCAGATCGAACGGCCGGAAATCGATATCCCGCCTGGATGATATCTTGCCCCGTCCGTCAGTTCCAATCGCCGCAGGAGCTTCCCGGTGCGCCGGTCGAACTCGTGGATATAGCCCTTGCGGTTCTCCTGATCGACCGAGGTGACCCAGATGCGCCGGTTATCGAGTTCGAGGCCCTGGACATGAAACAACTCACCTTCGAGGTTGAGAGTGCCCAGGAGACGCGCGTGCTCGATCCCACCGTTGAGCTCTTCCGGAGCGGCCACCGCGAGGCTCGACACCACCAGGAAGAGTGCGGTCAAACTGGATCGCATGGTCTTGCGGATCATTTGATTGTCCCCGGATCTCGCCTGTCCGCGCCCCATCGCAAACTTGTGTGTCAGAAAAGCTGCGCTCTCCCGACGGGCGCTGCCCAAGGCTGGTTCCGGTCGAAAGCGGCGACCGCCGGGCCCGTTCGATCGTGACGGGAGCGCATCGGCGGCGCTATGCGTTGCGCGGTGATGCGTGCATTCGCCGATCTGCTCGATGCCCTGATCTACACTCGCTCGCGCAACGCCAAATTGCGGCTGATCGGCGATTATCTGGCGCGCACGCCCGATCCCGATCGCGGCTGGGCGATGGCGGCGCTGACCGGCAGCCTCGATCTGCCCGCGGTCAAGCCGGCGCTGGTGCGCGCCTTGGTCGAGGAGCGCGTCGATCCGGTGCTCTATGCGCTGAGCCGCGATTTCGTCGGCGATTCGGCCGAGACGATCGCCTTGCTCTGGCCCGCGCCCGAGACACCGCCGCCGGCCAGCGCACCGCTGACCTTGTCCGAAGTGGTAGGAGTGCTCGGGACGATATCGAAGTCCGACGCGCCCGCGGCCCTGGCGGGGATGCTCGACCGGCTCGAGGCAGACGAGCGCTTCGCCTTGCTCAAGCTGGCGATGGGGGCGCTCCGGGTAGGCGTCTCGGCGCGGCTGGCCAAGACCGCATTGGCGCAGGCCTTCGGGCTCGATGTCGATGCCGTCGAGGAGGTCTGGCACGGGCTGGTGCCGCCATATGCGCCCTTGTTCGACTGGGCCGAGGGCCGGGGCACCCAGCCGACGCCGGAGAACGTTCCCGTCTTCCGCCCGTTCATGCTCGCCCATCCGCTGGAGGAGACGCAGGTCAGCCTCGACGATTACGCCGCCGAGTGGAAATGGGATGGGATCCGCGTCCAGCTCGTCCATGTCGCGGGCGAGACCCGGCTCTACAGCCGCGCCGGCGACGACATCACCCGCAGCTTCCCCGAAGTCGCGCAGGCGTTCGCCACGCAGGGGGTACTCGACGGTGAATTGCTGGTGAAGGGCAGTACGCAGGGCGGCGCGCTGGAGAATGGGGGCGGCGCGGCGAGCTTCAATGCGCTCCAGCAGCGGCTCGGGCGAAAAATGGTGCCGACCAGGACCATGGCGGAATATCCGGCGTTCGTGCGGCTCTACGACATATTGTTCGATGGCCTGGAGGATTTGCGCGCATTGCCCTGGTCCGAACGGCGGGTGCGGCTGGAGAGCTTCGCCGCGGGGCTCGATACCGAGCGGTTCGACGTCTCGGCAGTGATCGAGGCAGCGGACTTTGCCGGGCTCGAGGAGCTCCGCGCCGGCGCGCGCGACGCGGCGATCGAAGGGGTGATGCTCAAGCGGCGCGATTCGCCTTATGTCGGCGGGCGGCGCGTCGGGTTATGGTACAAATGGAAGCGCGATCCGCTGACCGCCGATTGCGTGCTGATGTATGCCCAGCGCGGCAGCGGCAAGCGCAGCTCCTTTTATTCGGACTTCACCTTCGGCGCGTGGACGCCCGATGGCGAACTGCTCCCGGTCGGCAAGGCCTATTTCGGCTTCACCGACGAGGAGCTGAAATGGCTCGATCACCATGTCCGCAACCACACGGTCAACCGCTTCGGCCCGGTGCGCGAAACCGACAAGAGCCTCGTGCTCGAAGTGGCATTCGATTCGGTGCACGAATCGAAGCGCCATAAATCGGGGCTGGCGATGCGCTTCCCGCGGATCAGCCGGATCCGCAACGACAAGCCGGCGAGCGAGGCGGACACCATCGAAGCGCTGCGGCGGTTGGCGACCTAGATCCCTCGACATCGCCGGCCCTTGCAATAAGGTCGTGCGCAAAAGGGGAGATGCTCATGATCCGCACGATGGTCGCCGCCGCCGCATTGATCGCCGCGCCGTCGGCGTTGGCCCAGACCTATGCGATCCAGGCGGGGCATTTGATCACCGATGCGGCGAAGCCGGCGCGCGGCCCTTCGACGGTGATCGTCGAGAAAGGCCGGATCGTGCGGATCGAAGACGGGGCCACCGCGCCGACCGGGGCGACGGTGGTCGATCTGCGCGGCAAGACCGTGTTACCCGGACTGATCGATGTCCACGTCCATCTGACGATGAACGCCGGCGAGCCGTGGTATCAGGGGCTGACCACCAAATATTCGGAAGCTTACGCCACGACGGTCGGGCTCAAGAACGCATTGATCACGGCGCGTGCGGGCTTCACCACGGTGCGTGATCTCGGTGGCGGCGCCAATGCCAGTACGGCGATGCGTGACGCGATCGCCGAGGGCGGTTTCCCTGGCCCGCGCATCCTCGTCTCGGGGCCGGCGCTGTCGATCATCGGCGGGCATGGCGACGCGACCGCCGGAATGGCGCCCGAGCTGCGCGACGCGATCGATCATAGCGGCACGCAATATTGGGTGTGCACCGGCGCCGAGGAATGCGCGCGGGCAGTGCGCAAGCTCGCCGCGGCGGGAGCCGACGCGATCAAGTTCCACGCGACCGGCGGCGTGCTCGATCCCGGTGCGATGGGGCTCGAACAGCATTTCACCGACGCCGAGATGAAGGCGATCTGCGACACCGCGCACGAGATGCACCGCAAATGCGCCGCGCATGCGCATGGGGCGCGCGGGATCGAGGCGGCGGTGCGCGCGGGCGTCGATTCGATCGAGCACGGCACCTTCGCCGACGATGTGGACGTCCAGCTGATGAAGGCCAGGGGCACTTATTTCTCGGCGACCTTGATGGCGTTCAGCGGCCTCAACATGTATCTCGGCAAGGGTATTTTCAGCCCGAACAGCGAAGTGAAGGCGCGCCAGACGCTCGATCAATGGGGCAAGGCGCTCGGCCGCGCCTACAAGGCCGGAGTCAAGATCGCGCTCGGCACCGACGCTGCGGTCTATCCGCACGGCCGCAACGGCGAAGAAATCGGGCTGATGGTGTCGAAAGCCGGGATGACGCCGCGTGATGCGCTGATCGCCGCGACCAAAGGCGGTGCCGATTTGCTCGGCCTCGCCGCCGAGACCGGCACGCTCGATCCGGGCAAGTCGGCCGATCTCATCGCGATCGACGGTGATCCGCTGACCGATCCCGCCGCGGTGCTCCACGTTGGTTATGTGATGGTGGCGGGCAAGCCGATCCCGATGCCATGAGAGCCGAGACCCTCGCCCCGGCGATGATGATCGCCTCGGGTTCGATCCACGCGATCGTCAATGCGATTCTCAAGGGCGGCAAGGACAAGATGGCCGGTCGCGCGGTGATCGACGGGTCGAGCGCGGTGTTGCTGCTGCCGGCGATTCTGCTGGTGCCGTTACCGCATGGCGCGTGGGGCTGGCTCGCCGCGACGGCGGTGATCCACTGCATCTATCTCTACGCTTTGGTCCGCGCATTCGAGGCAAGCGACTTTTCCGCAGCCTATCCGATCCTCCGCGGCACGGCGCCCCTGGTGACCGCGGCGCTGGCGATCGGATTGTTCGGCGAGCCGGCGAGCGCGCGCGAACTGGCGGGGATCGCTTTGATCGGCGTGGCGATGTTCGTGATGGTCGGCGGGCGGCACATCGGCCGCGCGGGGCTAGGCTGGGCGTTGCTCACGGGCGTGATGATCGCAGCCTATACCGTGGTGGACGCGCATGGCGTGCGCGCGGCACCGACTCCGGTCAGCTTCATCGTCTGGATGTTCGTGCTGATGGGCAGCGCGACCGTGACGATGTTCGCTCTGGTTTCGCGCGGGAAGATCTTCGCGTCGGCGCGGACGCAGTGGCGTGCCGGCGCGGCGGCGGGGGCGCTGTCGATCCTGACCTACGGGTTGGCGCTCAGCGCCTTTGCGCTCGGGCCGACCGCGCCGCTTGCCGCCTTGCGCGAAACCGGGATGGTGACCGCGCTGCTGATCGCGACCTTCGTGCTCAAGGAGCGGGTGACCATGGGACGGGCGATCGGGGTGCTCGGGATCCTCGGCGGGGCGCTGCTGATCCTGACGCGCTAGCTTCGGCGCCCTGCTTTCGCGGGAGCATTAAAGGTCTTTCAGCAGATGACGGCAAGCGATCATCCGCAGGGCAAGTTCGGCCGCGGGGCACGCGGCCTCGCCGCGTAGCCACATGCGCAGCATCGTCAACTGCGCGGCGGCGGCCCCCATCGCCGCCATCGTCGCCGGCGCATCGCGCCGTGCGTCGATCAGCGTCGCGAGCCGGCGCTGCAATCTGGCGCCGGTCCCGCCGTCGAGCAGGGTGCGTGCGGCGCCGCGCTGCGCCCAGACATGTTCGAGCATCGCGCGCACCTGTACCTTGCTTGCGCGTCCCAACGCGGCGCTGGCCAAGGTGTGTAGGATCGGCTCGACGGCAGCGACGAGCACTTCATCCTTGCTGCGGAAATGCTCGTAGAAGGTCGAGCGGCCGACACCGGCGGCGGCGATCAGCTCGGCGATGCGGATCGCGTCGTAACGCCGGCCCAGGACTAGGGTGGTGAAGGTAGCGAGGATCGTGCCGCGGGTGCGCCTCGCGCGGGGATCGAGTTCGTCTTCCATGATTCCGATACTAATGCATCGAGGCGCCGCGGCGCCGGACATTTGCACCGTTCCGTCCGGAAGCGGAGATCTGCGTCGGTTTCGACCTCGCGCGTCCCGGAGTGCCGGTGCAGGATGCAGCCGCAATTTCAGGAGTGAAGCAATGAGCGAAACGCACCGCGTGGTGACGATCCTGCCGAGCGACGATCTCGACGCCAGCGAGCATTTCTATCAGCGTCTCGGATTCAAGGTCGTCAGCGATCACGGTGATTACCGAATTCTCGAAGACCGACGCGGCTGGCACTTGCATCTCAACCGGATCAAGGGCTGGCCGGCCAAGGTGGAGGACAATCCCCTCGGGCTCTATCTCTATGTCGAGGACGTCGACGCTGTCGCGGACAAGGTGCGCGAGCTGATCATCGAGCCCGGCGCGCCGCATCGCAAGCCATGGGGGACGTACGAGTTCGCAGTGAGTGATCCCCACGGCACTTTGGTGCGGGTGGGGCGGGTTATCGATTAGAGTAGCCGGTTCCGACGCCGATCCGGGCGCCTCCGCCCTGCAAACCGTCACCCCGGCCTTGCGCCGGAGGCCACCAGGCTGCGTGCCGGAGGCCACCACGCCGCGTGCCGGAGGTCACCACGCCGCGTATCACTCCGCTACCGGCACCGGCCCGAGCCCACCGCAAGGTCGTTCCGCGCCGGAGTCCCCGCCGATCAATAGCCCTCGCAGCTATGACGCCAGCCCCTCGCGCACCAGCCTGCCGCATTGCCCGCCGCATTGTGGATCCCGGAACAAGTCCGGGATGACGATAAAAGGCTCGACGAAAAAGGCCGGACGTTTCCGCCCGGCCCCTTCGTGATTCGGTCGCTGAAATCAGCTGCCGGGCGTGAGGTTCACTGCGGCATATTTGCCGCGGCGATCGACCTCGAGCTCGAATTCGAGCCGGTCGCCTTCATTGAGCGTCGGCATGCCGGCGCGCTCGACGGCGCTGATATGCACGAACGCGTCGGGCTGGCCGTCATCGCGCTGAATGAAGCCGAAGCCCTTCATCGCGTTGAAGAACTTGACCGTCCCGGTCGCCTTTTCGCCGGTCAGCTGGCGCTGCGGGCCACCCGCACCGCCGGCACCGCCACGCGGGGCGTCGCGATCGCGCGGCGGACCCGAATCGGTCACCGGCATCGGTTCGCCGTCGATCTTGAGGTCGGTCGCCGAGATGCGGCCGCCGCGATCGACGAGCGTGAAGCCCATCGGCTGGCCTTCGGCGAGACCGGTGAGACCGGCTTGCTCGACTGCCGAGATGTGCACGAAAACGTCCTCGCCGCCGTCATCGCGAACGACGAAGCCGAAGCCCTTTTGTGCGTTGAAGAACTTTACGACGCCAGTCGCTTCGCCGACGACCTGGGGGGGCATTCCGCCGCCGCCACCGCCGCCGCCGCGGAAACCACCGCCGCCGCCGCTGAAGCCGCCGCCACCACCGCCGCGATAGCCACCGCCACCGCCGCCGCCATAGCCGCCACCACCGCCGCCGCCGAAGCCGCCGCGATCACCGCCGAAACCGCCGCCGCTGAAGCCGCCGCCGCCGAAGCCGCCGCGATCACCGCCGCCAAAGCTGCTACCGCCGCCTTCGTCGCCAAAACCGTCGCGCTTGTCTCTGCCGCGCCCGCCGCGATCCCCACGGCGCCCTCGATCAAAACTCATGCCCTGTTCGTCTTCCCGGTCCGCCCATACTCAATCAAACCCAAGCGCCGGACGAAAAACGCAGGTGTTCGGGCACAAAAAACAGTGCCACGGAATCGGCCATAGCCCAAAATCATACAGTGCGCGACCGAAAATCGACTTGATTACGGCAGATTCATGGAGTCTGCGGCGCTTGCGCCACGGTTCGGCGCACGGCAGAGGATGTCGTCATGGAGTCTATCCTCGAATTGCTCGCCAGTACGGCCGCATGGGCCGCGCTTCTCACGCTGATCGTGATGGAGGTGGTGCTCGGCATCGACAACCTCATCTTCATCTCGATTCTATCGAACAAACTCCCCGAGGCGCAGCGCCGGAAGGCGCGGACGATCGGGATCAGCCTTGCATTGGTGATGCGACTCGCCTTGCTGACGATGATCGCGTGGATCGTCGGCCTCGTCGCGCCGGTGTTCGATCTGGGCATCGTCGGGCCCTTGGGTGCGCATGGTGAACCGGCGTTCGAGACGCAATTCTCGTGGCGCGACCTGATCCTGATCGCGGGCGGCGTATTCCTGATGTGGAAGGCGACCACCGAAATCCATCATTCGGTCGATTCGGATACCCACGACACCGACGATCTGCTCGACAAGAAGAAGGTCCTGTCGATCTCGTTCACTGCCGCGATCGTCCAGATCCTGTTGCTCGACATCGTCTTCTCGATCGATTCGATCCTGACTGCGGTGGGCATGACCGAGCATGTCGAGATCATGTACGTCGCGGTGGTGTTCGCAGTGGCGGTGATGCTGTTCGCCGCCACGCCGCTCGCCAATTTCATCAATTCCAACCCCACCGTGGTGATGCTCGCGCTGGGTTTCCTGCTGATGATCGGCATGGTGCTGATCGCCGAGGGCTTCGGCGCGCATATCCCCAAGGGCTATATCTATACCGCGATGGCGTTCTCCGCGGCGGTCGAACTGCTCAACATCTGGTCGCGCCGGAGCAAGGCGAAGAAGGCCGCCGCTGCGGGCGCGCCGTCCGATCCCGCGCCGCCAACCAGCCATTGAGGTACGCGGCCAACCGGCCTATGCGCGCGGCATGACCGTGCATTTTCATGAAGAAGACCTGCCGGAGGGCGTGTTCGCCCCCGGTGCGTCGATCGCCGTAGATACCGAGACGATGGGGCTGATCACGCCGCGCGACCGGCTGTGCGTCGTCCAGCTCTCCGACGGCAGCGGCGACGAGCATCTCGTCCGGTTCGGGCCGCGCTCCACCTATGACGCGCCCAATCTCCGGGCGGTGCTGGCCGATCCCGAGCGATTGAAGCTCTATCATTTCGCGCGCTTCGATCTCGCTGCGATCCGTTTCTACCTCGGTGTCATCGCCGCGCCGGTCTATTGCACCAAGATCGCCTCGCGGCTGGTGCGCACCTATACCGACCGGCACGGCCTGAAGGACCTCGTCCGCGAGCTGGTCGGTCAGGAAATCTCGAAGCAGCAACAATCGTCGGATTGGGGCGGTCCGGATCTTTCGGACGCCCAAAAGGACTATGCCGCGTCGGACGTGCGCTTCCTGCATGCGATGAAAGTGGAACTCGACAAGCGTCTCGAGCGTGAAGGACGCATGCCGCTTGCCGAGGCCGCTTTCGACTTCTTGCCATGGCGGGCGGAGCTGGATCTCGCCGGCTGGCCCGAGGTGGATATCTTTGCGCATATCTAGCGCCGCGCCGATCGTATCTTATCTGGCGGACATGGCTTTCCATGTCTGAAGTGGCCGCGCGCCTTAGATCGCAGAAGCGCGGCTGGGCGCATCCCGGCAGCAGCCATGACCGCGTCGTGCGTCTCGGGCTGGTCGTGCTGCCGGTGGGGATCGGCGTGCTCGGCGCGTTTCTCGTGGTGTCGCCGCTGTTGATGGGCGGCGATGTCAGCTTCGTGTTCGACAAGAACAAGGTCGACATTTCCCCCGAACGGCTGCGCATCGACGCCGCCGAATATCGTGGGGCGGACGCCAAGGGACGGCCCTTCCATCTGCACGCCGGATCGGCGCTCCAGCGCAGTTCGGCCGAGCCGATCGTGCGATTGAACGATCTCGCCGCGGAGATACGGCTCGACGACGGTCCTGCCTCGATTCGCGCCGACAGCGGGCACTACAACATGACCACCGAGCGGGTCGCGGTCGACGGGCCGCTCAAGTTCCAGACCTCGGACGGCTATGTCCTGAATACCAACAACGCCACGGTCGATCTCAAGACCCGCAAGCTCGAGAGCGGCGGCGCGGTGACCGGCAACACACCCTCGGGAGTGTTCAGCGCGAACAAGCTGACTGCCGATCTCGAAAGCCGTACCGTCTCACTCGAAGGGAGAGCACGCTTGCGCATCCTGCCGCGAGGCGCAAAGAGGCAATGATGAACGCTCGCTTCGTCCCGGCCGGCCTCGGGCTGATGCTGACGCTGGTATCCGTACCCGCGCTGGCGCAGTCGCGCCACAACACCGACGCACCGATCGACGTCGCTTCCGAGCGAATCGAGCTGCAGGACCGCGCCAATCGCGCGATCCTCAGCGGCAACGTCCAGATCAAGCAGGCCGAGATGACGCTCAATGCGGCGCGCGTCACGGTGACCTATACCGGGCAAGTGGCCGATGGCTCGCCGCAGGTGTCGCGGCTCGATGCCGCCGGCGGCGTGACGGTCAACCGGCCGGACCAGAGCGCGCGTTCGCAATATGCGGTGTACGATCTCAAGCGCCGGGTGATCACGATGGTGGGCGGCGTGACCCTGCGTCAGGGCACCAACAATATCTCGGGCGGTCGCCTGTCGATCGATCTCGATACCGGCCGGGCGACGATCGACGGATCGGGCGTGCGCGGCGGCACCGGCACCGGCACCGGCACCCCGGGTACGCCGGGGGTGCAGAGCAGCGGCGGGCGTGTCACCGGGCGCTTCTCGGTACCCAAGCGCGAAGGGCAGTAAGCGGCGTTTTTCAACGCACTGCCGCAGTTTCGCTTTTCATCCCCCGCAATCTCCTGCAGGAATCCTGCCAACCGCCTATATGCGGTGCGGTATAGTCCGTGCAGGAAGTCCGAATGAACGACGTCGCAGCCATTCTCGAGCAACCGGTCGCCGATCCGGCACCGCTCCCCGACAAGGGGCTCGCGGTCGTCTCGATCGCCAAATCCTATGACAAGCGCGTGGTGCTCACCGACGTCTCGGTCTCGGTCGGCCGTGGCGAGGTGATCGGTCTGCTCGGCCCCAACGGCGCGGGCAAGACCACCTGCTTCTATTCGGTGATGGGGCTGGTGAAGCCCGATTCGGGCCGCATCATGCTCGATGGCGAGGACATCACCCGGCTGCCGATGTATCGCCGTGCGATCCTGGGGCTCGGCTATTTGCCGCAGGAGACCTCGATCTTCCGCGGGATGACGGTCGAGCAGAACATCTCGGCGGTGCTCGAGCTTGCCGAGCCCGACAAGGCTGCACGACAGGCGCGGCTCGAACAATTGCTCGAAGAGTTCGGTCTCGCCCGGCTGCGCACCTCGCCGGCGATGGCGCTGTCGGGTGGCGAGCGCCGCCGCGCCGAGATCGCCCGCGCGCTGGCGGCCGATCCGACCATAATCCTGCTCGACGAGCCGTTCGCCGGCATCGACCCGATTTCGATCTCGGACATTCGCGACCTCGTGCTCCAGCTCAAGACGCGCGGGATCGGCGTCCTGATCACCGACCACAATGTCCGCGAGACGCTCGACATCGTCGACCGCGGCTACATCATCTATGACGGTCGTGTGCTGTTCGCAGGTTCGCCCGACGATCTCGTCCGCGACGAGAATGTCCGCCGGCTGTATCTGGGCGAGAGCTTCGAGCTCTAGGCTATGGAATTGCCCAGCTTCATAGCCGTTATCCCGGCGAAAGTCGGGATCTCGTGCCAGAGGAGCATGCGGCCGGAGGCCCCGGCTTTCGCCAGGGCGACGGAGTCGCGTCGGTGAGTCTCGCGCCGCGCCTCGATCTCCGCCAGTCGCAATCGCTCGTGATGACGCCGCAGCTCCAGCAGGCGATCAAGCTGCTGGCGCTGTCCAACCTCGAGATCGAGACCTTCATCGCCGAGGAGATCGAGAAGAATCCGCTGCTCGATGCGCAGGGCGGGGGTGAAGACGCACCAGATGTCGCCGTGCCGGAGCCCGAGTTCGAAGCCGCGCGCGACGGTCCGGCCGATGCCAGCGAGTTGCTGGCGAGCGGCGGCGAGGCCGCGGGCGAGGCGGCGCTCGACGTGGATTTCACCGCCGAGACTTTCCATCACGACAGCGCCGCCGATTCGGTGGGAGGACTCGATGGCAGCCTCGGCATGGGCGGGACCGGTGCGGGGGGATCCGAGGATGGGCCCGATTTCGACAATTTCGGTAGCTCGGAACTCAGCCTCGCCGACCATCTGATGGCGCAGGCAGGGGCGAGCGTGGACGGTGCCGATCTGTTCATCGCCGCGCATCTGATCGACCAGATCGACGAGACCGGCTATCTCACCGCGTCGCTGCTCGATATCGCCAGCCGGTTGAATGTGCCGCTCGCGCGCGTCGATGCGGTGCTGGGCGTGATCCAGACCTTCGATCCCACCGGCGTCGGCGCGCGTAGCCTGAGCGAGTGCCTCGCGCTGCAGGCAAAGGAAGCCGACCGCTACGATCCGTGCATGGCGCGGCTGATCGACAATCTCGAATTGGTCGCGCGCGGCGATCTCGCGCGCTTGAAGCGGCTGTGCAACGTCGACGACGAGGATCTGGCGGACATGATCCGCGAGCTGCGCAACTACGATCCGAAACCCGGTTGTCGCTATGGCGGCGAGCCGACGATGGCAGTGGTGCCCGACATCTTCGTCGCGCGCCGCGGCGCCGGCTGGGCAGTGGAAATCAATGCGGCGACGCTGCCGCGACTGCTCGTCAACCGCGCTTATTATGCCGAGATTTCTGCGGGCAAGCAGGACAAGGCCAGCAAGGCGTGGATGTCCGACATGCTCGCCAGCGCCAATTGGCTGGTAAAGGCGCTCGATCAGCGCCAGCGCACGATCATCAAGGTAGCGAGCGAGATCGTGAAGCAGCAGGAGGCGTTCTTTCTGAACGGCGTCGCGCATCTCAAGCCGATGACCCTGCGCCAGGTCGCCGACGTGATCGAGATGCACGAATCGACGGTGAGCCGGGTCACGTCGAACAAATATCTGAGCTGCGCGCGCGGGCTGTTCGAATTGAAATATTTTTTCACCAGCGCGATCCAGTCGGCCGATGGCGGCGACGCGGTGTCGGCCGAAGCGGTCAAGAGCGCCATCCGCGGGCTGATCCAGGCCGAGGATCCCAAGAAGATCCTGTCTGACGACACGCTGGTCGAATTGCTCAACGCCAAGGGCTTCGACATCGCCCGGCGAACGGTGGCGAAGTATCGCGAGGCGATGGGAATCGGCAGCTCGGTCCAGCGACGGCGGCAAAAGGCGCTCGAGGGCGTGGGCTGAATTATCGGTCGATCGTTGGCGCGACGAAATGACCGACTCAGAATTCCGCAACGGATCCGTCCTATAATGGATTCATGAGCGCGACTTTCTCCATTGATGCCGAGCCCGAGCGTGATCTTGTGCGGATCATGATGGCCGGGCTGTTCACGCCCGAGGACATTGCGGACTTCTACAAGGCACGAGACATCGCGCATGCGAAGCTGACCTGCCGCCGCAATGAACATCTGACGATCAACGATCTGCGTGGCATGAAGATTCAGCCGCAGGAGAGCGTGGCGGGGTTCCAGCAAATGCTCGGCGCGCCCGAATATCGCTCGCGGCGGCTCGCCTTCGTGATCGGCCGCACCTTGGCGCGCAGCCAGCTGCAGCGCGCGCTGAGCGGACGTGGCCCCGACGTGCGTTGCTTCGACACCGTCGCCGAGGCCGAGGCATGGCTGTTCTCCGGCGCGATCAGCGGATCGTTGCGCGCGGCGGGCTAATCGTCCTCGTCCTCGAAGCCGACCAGTTCCAGCGCCCGTGCCTTGATCTGGCGCATCCGGCACCAATGGACGAGCGCGTCCTCGCGGCCATGCGTCACCCACACCTCGCGCGGGGCGATTTCACGGATGGTGGTGGTGAGTTCGTCCCAATCGGCGTGATCGGACAGGATCAGCGGCAACTCGACGTTGCGCTGGCGGGCGCGCTGGCGGACGCGCATCCAGCCCGATGCCATCGCCGTGATCGGATCGGGCAACCGCCGCGACCAGCGGTCGTTGAGCGCTCCGGGCGGGCACAGGATGATTCGCCCCTGCAGCTCGGCCTTGGCGACGCCGGTGGCGGGGCGCAGCGCGCCGAGATTGACGCCGTGCTCGAGATAAAGGTCGCACAGCCGTTGCAAGGCGCCATGGATGTAGATCGGGTCGTCGAACCCCATCACGCGCAACTCGCTGATCACCCGCTGCGCCTTGCCGAGTGCATAGGCGCCGACCAGGACGCAGCGCTGGGGATTGGCGCGTAGAGCCGCAAGCAATTTGTCGAGCTCGTCATGCGTTTCGGGGTGGCGAAATACCGGCAGGCCGAAGGTCGCTTCGGTGACGAAGATGTCGCAAGGCACCGGCTCGAAGGGCGCGCAGGTCGGATCCTCGCGGCGCTTGTAATCGCCCGATACGACGATGCGCTCGCCGGCATGGTCGAGCACGATCTGCGCAGAACCGAGGACATGCCCGGCGGGGACGAAGCCGATATCGACATCGACATCGCCCATGCGCAGCGTCTCGCCATAGGCGACCGGATGGCCGTTCTGCGGGCCATAGCGGCATTCCATGATCGCCAGCGTCTCAGGCGTCGCCCAGACCTCGCCATGCCCGCCGCGCGCATGATCGGCATGGCCATGGGTGATCAGCGCGCGCGCCACCGGCTGCGAGGGATCGACCCACGCATCGACGGCGGGGATGTAGATGCCGGTGGGGTTGGGCTGGATCCAGCTGCCGATCGCCATGCCGGACTATATGGTTCGCCGAGGCCGTGGTTCCCAGTGGATCGAAATCGCGCACGGCTTCGTTGGTGAGGCGAGAAGCGAAACGAGGTGGATCATGGACTTTTCGAGCCCTCTGCAGGGGATCATGGTCATCGTCGGGCCGATCTTGCTCGCGCTGGCGATCGCGTGGGCGATGTTCCGCAATCGCGGGACCCGGCGCGACATCGAGCGGACCGAAGCCGCGACGCGCGAGCGTTACGACCAACAGGATCGCGAGGACAAGGCGCGCGAGAATGGCGGCGTTGCCTGAGGGGCTTGCGCTGACCGGGTAAGACGCGCGAACGCTGGCGGGTGTCCGACGCCGCGCTTCCCCCAATTCTGACCGACTGGTTTGCCGGGCGCGGCTGGCGGCCGCGCCGGCACCAGCTCGATATGCTCGCGGCGGCGCGGCGCGGCGAGCATGCCTTGCTGGTCGCGGCCACCGGAGCGGGCAAGACCCTCGCCGGTTTTCTGCCGACCCTCGCCGAACTGATCGAGCGGCCGACCAGGGGACTGCACACGCTCTATATCTCGCCGCTCAAGGCGCTCGCGGTCGACGTGCAGCGCAATTTGCTGACGCCGATCGAGGAGATGGGCGTCTCGATCCGGGTCGAGACGCGCACCGGCGATACGCCGCACGATCGTAAGGTCCGGCAGCGCGCGCGGCCGCCGGAGATATTGCTCACCACCCCGGAATCGCTGAGCCTGTTGCTGTCGTACGAAGACAGTCTGACGATGTTTGCGGGACTCAAGACCGTCGTGATCGACGAGGTCCATGCCTTTGCCACCGGCAAGCGCGGCGATCTCCTTGCGCTGGCGATGGCGCGGCTGCAGCGGCTCGCACCCGAGATGCGCCGCGTTGCGCTCTCGGCGACGGTGGCCGATCCCGATGGCTATCGCGCGTGGCTGGCGCCGGACGGCGATATCGACAGAGTCACGCTCGTGCGCGGCGAAAAGGGCGCCGACCCGGACATCGCGATCCTGCTTCCCGAGGGGCGCGTGCCGTGGGCAGGGCATTCGGGGGTGTATGCGATCCCGCAGGTGATGGCCGAGATCGAGACGCACCGCACGACGATCGTATTCTGCAACACGCGCGGGCTCGCCGAACTGGTCTTCCAGAATCTCTGGAAGGTCAACGAACTCAAATTGCCGATCGCGGTGCATCATGGCAGCCTGAGCCTCGAGGCGCGGCGGCGCGCCGAGCAGGCGATGGCCGACGGCAAGTTGCGCGCTTTGGTCGCCACCGCCAGCCTCGATCTCGGAGTCGATTGGGGCGATGTCGATTGCGTGATCCAGATGGGCGCGCCCAAGGGTTCCTCGCGACTGCTCCAGCGTATCGGGCGTGCCAATCACCGGCTCGACGAATCGAGCGAGGCAGTGCTCGTCCCAGGCAACCGTTTCGAATATCTCGAGGCGCGCGCGGCGCTCGACGCGGTCGAGCAGGGTGAACTCGATCCGGATGTCTTTCGTCCGGGAGCGCTCGACGTGCTCGCCCAGCACCTCATGGCGTGCGCCTGCGCCGCACCGTTCGACGCTGCGGAAATGCTGCAGGAGGTGCGTGCAGCATTGCCCTATTCGGCGCTCGAGCCGGAGATATTCGAGCGCGTGCTGAGCTTCATTGCCGACGGCGGCTATTCCTTGCGCGCTTACGACAAGTTCAAGCGACTGACTCATGGGCAAGACGGATTGTGGCGAGTCACCAAGCCCGCCTTTATTGCGCAGCATCGCCTCAATGCGGGAATCATCGTCGAGGCGCCGATGCTCGACGTTCGCTTCAAGAACGGGCGGCGGCTCGGCAAGGTCGAGGAAGCGTTCGGATCGCAGCTTTCGCCGGGCGACACCTTCTTCTTCGCCGGGCTGAGCCTCGAGGTCGAGCGAGTCGAGCTTACCGACCTGATCGTCCGGGCGAGCGCGAAGCAGGCGCGCTATGTCTCGTACATGGGCGCGCGGCTGGCGATCACCTCGACTCTCGCCGATCGCGTCCGCGTCTTCCTGCACGACCGCAGTCAGTGGCAGCGCTTTCCGGACGACGTCCGTGAATGGCTAGAGGTGCAGGAACGCCGCTCGGCGATCCCGGCGCCGGCGCAATTGCTGGTCGAGACCTTCCCGCACGAGGGCAAGCACCACATGGTCGCGTACAGCTTCGAGGGCTGGAACGCGCATCAGTCGCTCGGCATGCTGATCACCCGCAGGATGGAGGCGATGGGATTGAAGCCGCTGGGCTTCGTCGCCAATGATTATGCGCTGGCAGTCTATGGGCTCGAAAAGATCATCGATCCCGCCGCCCTCTTCTCGCCCGATATTCTCGAGCATGAATTCGTCGACTGGGTGCAGCAATCGGCGTTGCTCAAGCGGGCGTTCCGCGAGGTGGCGATCATCGGCGGCCTGGTCGAGCGCCAGCATCCGGGCAAGAAGAAGAGCGGGCGGCAAGTCACCTTCTCGACCGACCTGATCTACGACGTGCTGCGCAAATACGAGCCCGACCATCTGCTGCTCAAGGCGGCGTGGGCCGACGCGCGCGCGCGGATGACCGATGTCGGGCGGCTCGCGCATCTGCTCGATACCGCTGCCGACACGATGCTCCACATCGATCTCGCGCGGGTGAGCCCGATGGCGGTGCCGGTGCTGATCATGATCGGCCGCGAGCGCACCCCGCAGGGCACCGGCGAGGAGGCATTGCTGATCGAAGCCGAAGGCATCGCGGCCGAGGCGATGCGACTCGATTGAATTCGATTGCTGCGCAATATGTGCAGGTATATCGTCACCTCATGCCCGGAGTCGTTTATCCGCTCCTGCTTCTGACCCTGCCGATCGAGGCTCCCGGCGGCATGCCCGCGGCTGCGCAGGATCCCGAGCTGATCACCCCCGAATCGGTGATGGAAGCGACACTGCTGACGCTCGGAATGGCCGATCAGCGGCTGACCGTGCCGGTCGCGGTCAATGCCAGGGGACCATATAATTTCATCATCGATACGGGGGCCGAGCGCACCGTCGTGTCGCGCGAGCTGGCCAACACGCTCCGGCTGAGCGCGGGCACTCCGGTGACATTGCTGTCGATGACCGGGCGGAGCCAGGTCGATACGGTGCTGGTGCCCGATCTGATGATCAAGTCGATCGGCGTGCAGCACAGTGTGATCGCGCCCAAACTCGAAGCGCGCGATCTCGGCGCGATCGGTCTGCTCGGCATCGATACGTTGCGCGACCACCAGGTCTCGATCGACTTCGAGCGGGGCACGATGGAAGTCCGCCCGAGCCAGAAGCGCGCCAAATGGACACGGCGCGCCAATGACGAGATCGTGGTGACGGCCAAGAGCCTGTTCGGCCAGCTTATCGTCACCGATGCCTATTACGGCTCCACGCGCATCCAGGTCGTGCTCGACACCGGGAGCCAGGTCAGCATGGGCAACAGCGCGCTGCGCAAGCGTATCGGCCGCGGCCGCAAGACCCAGCCGATCGAACTGACCAGCGTCACCGGCGACAAGACGATGGCGGACTACACAACGGTGCCCAACATCAAGGTCGGCGACGTGATGTTCGGATCGATGCCGGTCGCCTTCGCCGATGTCGCGCCGTTCGAGCGCTTCGGTCTCACGAAGCGGCCCGCATTGCTGCTCGGCATGGATGCGCTGCGCAGCTTCCGCAGCGTCGACATCGATTTTCCCAATCGTCAGGTCCGCTTCCGCATGCCCAAGGCGCCGCCGAAATTGACCACGGGCTCGCGGATTGCCGGCGGTGGTGCGGGCACGTCGGTGCAGTCCTATTAGTTCCGGCTGCGGCACGGATTGACTTAAGCGGGCAGGGTCTGTTTGGCTCGTCGCATGATCCTGTCTCGCGTATCGCTCGCCCGGCTTCCCGGTGCCGTCGCTCGTCCTGGTCACGCCATCGAGGCGATCCGCACCGGCATCGTCCATTTCGGGCCCGGCGCGTTCCACCGCGCGCATCAGGCGGCCTATGTCGATCGGCTACTCGACAGCGATCCGCGCTGGGGGATCGCCGCGGTCTCGCTGCGCAGCGGCAGCACCACCGACGCGCTCAAGGCGCAGGACGGGCTCTACACGCTGGCGGTGATCGATCGCGAGCCTTCGACGCGGATCGTCGCGGCGCATTCGGACGCGATCGGACCGGGGGAGGGTGTGCGGCTTCGCACGCTGCTCGCTTCGCCCGAAGTGCGGATCGCGACGAGCACGGTAACCGAGAAAGGCTATTGCCTCGGCGGCGACGGGAGCCTCGATTTCGCGCATCCCGACATCGTCCACGATCTCGCCGGTCCCGCCGAGCCGGCAAGCGTGATCGGCTGGATCGTCGCGGGGCTGGGCGACCGCCGTGCCGCGGGACTGCCGCCCTTTGCGATGCTGTGCTGCGACAACATGACCGGTAACGGCGCCAAGCTCCGTGCCGCCTGCGTCGCGCTGGCGCGCGCGCAGGATCCGGCGCTCGCCGAATGGATTGCCGAGGAAGTCGCTTTTCCCGATTCGATGGTCGATTCGATCACCCCGGCCAGCGACGCGGCATTCCTCGCCAAAATGCACGAGACACTGGGTATGGAGGATCGCGCCGCGGTCCAGCGCGAAAGCTTCACGCAGTGGGTGCTTCAGCGTTTCGACATGCCCGATGGCCCCGATCTCGCCTCGGCCGGCGTGACGCTCACCGACGACGTGCGCGGCTATGAGCAGGCCAAATTGCGGATCCTCAACGGCGCGCATTCGACGCTGGCATATGTCGGGCTCGCGCGCGGGCACGAGACGGTGTTCGAGGCGATGTCCGACGCGGCGCTCGAGGGTTTCGTCACGCGGCTGGTGCACCAGGACATCGCGGCTTCGCTCGCCCCCGTCGAGGGCCTCGACAAGGCCGCTTATGCCGATGCGGTGCTCGATCGTTTTCGCAATCCCGCGATTCGCCACCTTTTGTCGCAGATCGCGTGGGACGGGTCGCAGAAGCTGCCCTATCGCCTGCTCGACACGACGCGTGCCGCGCTCGATGCCGGGCGCAGCGTCGAGCGGCTGGCAGTGCCGGTCGCGGCATGGATCGCGTTCCTGCGGCGCAAGGCCGAGGCGGGCGAAACGATCACCGATCCGCTGGCCGACGCCCTCGCCGCAGCCGCGACGAGCGCCAATCCGGTGACGGCGATGCTGGCGATCGCGCCGGTGTTCGGGGCGCGGCTCGGCGGTGACGAAAGGTTCCGCGTCGCGGCACGCGAGGCGTTCCAGCATTTCGCGCAGGGCGACATCGTACC
>Ga0247823_10000586_pt1 | contig 30659 bp, 36 predicted proteins | sample 13C_PalmiticAcid_2_FD_192426 | JGI IMG/M metagenome (GOLD analysis project Ga0247823, IMG submission 192426) | Soil microbial communities from agricultural site in Penn Yan, New York, United States - 13C_PalmiticAcid_Day30 | ecosystem: Environmental > Terrestrial > Soil > Agricultural land...
GCATGAACGCCCGACGCACGGCGTCGGGCGTTCATGCTGTCGGGCAGGCTCCCCGAGACCGCGGCGACCGCGCTCGACGGCGGTGTCGAGGCCCTCGCGGCGGTGCGGCTGGAACTGGGCAGGCCGGTGCGCCCGATGCTCGCGTCGCCCGGATCATCGGTGACCGACGCGGTGGCCGACCTGAGCCCGTGCGTCATCGAGTACAAACTGGACGGTGCGCGGATCCAGGTGCACAAAGTGGACGACGATGTCCACATCTACACGCGCACGCTGCGTGAGATCACCGACAGCGTCCCCGAGTTGGTCGACCTGGTCCGCAAGCTGCCGTGCCGGTCGGTGGTGCTCGACGGCGAGACGCTCGCCCTGACCGACGACGGCCGCCCGCGCCCGTTCCAGGAGACGCAGAGCCGCTTCGGCAGCACGTCCGACGAACAGGTGCGCGCGCTACTGCTCAGCCCGTACTTCTTCGACTGCCTGCACCTCGACGGCGAGGACCTGATCGACGAGCCGCTGGCCAAGCGCAACGCGGCGCTGCACCGCGCGGTCGGCGACCACGTCATCCCCGGCGTGGTCGACCCGCCCCCCATCGAGGCCGAGGCCTTCGGCGCGTCGGCGCTCGCCGCCGGGCACGAGGGCGTGATGGTCAAGAGCCTGGACTCGACCTACCAGGCCGGCAGGCGCGGCAAGGCGTGGCTGAAGGTCAAGCCAGTGCACACCCTCGACCTGGTCGTCATCGGCGCCGAGTGGGGCCACGGGCGCCGCACCGGGCTGCTGTCGAACCTGCACCTCGGCGCGCGCGACCCCGACGGCGGGCCGCCGGTCATGGTCGGCAAGACGTTCAAGGGCCTGACCGACGAGCTGCTGCGCTGGCAGACCGAGGAGTTTCCCAAGTACCAGCGGGAAGCCGACGACTGGACTGTCTACTTGCGACCTGAGCTGGTCGTCGAGATCGCGCTCGACGGCGTGCAGGCCAGCACCCGGTATCCAGGCGGCGTCGCACTGCGGTTCGCCCGCGTCGTGCGCTACCGGCCGGACAAGAAGGCCGCGGACGCCGACACGATCGTCGACGTCCGCGGCCTGCTTCCGACGGCACAGGGCTGAACCATCGGGGCCGTTTGGTGGTGACCGGGCAGGGATTCCGGTCACCACCGCGATCAGGCTCGGCGTGCCGCCGCGGCGAAGGCCACGACGCCGATCCCGATCACCAGTGTCCCGAGCACGATCCAGGGGGCCGTGGATCCTTCCTGGCCCCGATCCGGGGCCACCTGGGCGCTCGGGAGCGCGTTGCCGTATCCACCCGCCGTGCCCGACTTGTCGTAGGCGGAGCCCGGCAGCTTGTCGCCGTAGCGGGCGCTCACCTGGCGCTGGTATTCCGCCACCGTCATCGCCTTGCCGCCCGCGAGCGGGTGGACGCTGTTGCCCGCGACCGCGTACCAGGTGTTGTTCTGCGGCTCACGCAGCAGCACAGCGCCCTGGGGCAGCTTGCGGGCGTTCTGGAACTCGACGTCGCCGGAGGCGATGTTGGCGACCACCCACGAGCCGCCACCATCGCGCACCGTCCACACCGACGCCGCACTGCCGTCGGCACCCGTCGCGGGTACGGCCAGGTAGGCGAGGCCGCCGACCTTGCCAGAGCGCCCGGCGACGAAGTCCGCCGACAGCTCGTACACCGCGACCGGGGACCCGCCGACCGACGCGGCGGCGGGAGCGAGACCCGTGCCGCGGCCGAGGAACTTCCCGACCGTGGCCTTCACCTCGGGCGAACCGGCGGCGCGCAGGGCCGCCGCCGAGTCCGCCGCCGACGCCTGGCCGTCGACCGGGGCCGGGTCGGCGCTGGCGTTGCCGCCGAAACCGGCCACCGCCAGCGCGGTCAGCGCCGCGATGAACACACCTCTGAACATGGCCCTCACCCCGAGATCCCGGTCAGCGTGTGCGTCCACGCGAAGCTGGAGTTGTTGACGTAGTAGTTGTAGGTGGCCCAGTTGTAGCGGTAGTTGTCCGGCCACGGATCGCCCCAATACACCCAGCTCTTGGCGCTGTCGTAGCCGTAGAGCACGTGCATGTGGCCACCGCCGGACTTCCAGCCGATCCGGGTCTCGATCGGCCGCTCGGCGTTGAGCTGGGTCTGGATCGCCGAGTACGTCAGGTAGTTGTAGATGTAGCTGCCCGGGCTGGGGAACCCGAGCTTGGAGAAACCGTTGCGCACCTGGGCCAGGTCGGCTTGGTCGTTGGGACAGGCGTAACTGGTGTTTCGGTTCTTCGCCAAGGCGCAGAACGTGTTCTGGCTGACCGAGTAGCCGTGGTGTCCGGCGATGGACACCCCGGACGCGGCCCAGCACCAGTTGGTCTTCTCTTGGGCTTGCATCGTGAAGGAGAACGAGGCGGTGGCGGCCACCGCCGGCGTCTGACCAACCAGCCAGGCGAGCAGGGCCACGAAGGTGGCCGCGAGCGCCGAGCGGGTAGCAGGTCTGGTCATCAGGCCTCCTGAGAGCGCCGATAAGGAAGTGGGCCAAAGGTGCGGCCGACTGGTCGATGGGAACAAGTGGGCCGGTCAGGTAAACGGAGCGTTCCGATCTGCCCGCGCACCTTCACCCACCTTTCGGCCGCCATTACTGTGAACATTCACAGCAGTTCACGAAACCGGTACGCGTCCCCGAGAGTGAGGCTTGGTGACCCCGGAAGAACTGGCCGATGCGCTGCGTCGCGGGCCTTTCCACCTGGCACTTCGGCGCGCCATCGAACACCGCGGGCTTTCGCTGGCGCGCCTGCGTTCACACTTGGCCCGGATCGACATCCACGTGGCCGAGTCGACATTGAGTTACTGGCAGCGCGGCCTGCGCCACCCGGACGCGCAGCACGCGCTCACCGCGGTCCGCGGGCTGGAGACCGTGCTCGGGCTGCCCGCGGACTCGCTCGTCGTCCTCGTGGGGCCCCGCCAGCGCGGTGGCCGCGGCAGGCGGCACTCGGCGTCGTTCTCCGAGCTTGTGGTCGAGGGCCCGGTGACCCGCGAGCTGTTCACCGAGGTCGGCGTCAACGACGAGCGGGCCAACGCCGACATCGAGATGCTGTTCGTGCACGAGCGCGTCACCATCGCCAAGGACAGATCGCAGGGCCGCATCCAGACCAGGATCGTCGGGTTCACCCACCGCGAGGGCATCGACCGCTACGTCGCGGTCTACCACGGCGAGAGCGGCCTGGACATCGACGCGGTCGTCGTCACCGCGACCGAGGGGTGCAGGCTCGGCCGGGTCCGCCGCAAGGAGGGCTGGGTGATCTTCGAGCTGATGTTCGACCGCAGGCTAAGCGAAGGCGAGACGTTCGTGCTCACCTACACCGTCACCGACGACTCCGGCATCGAGTGCCCAGGCTACTTCCGGATGTTCCGCGAGCCCGCGGGTCCGTTCCTGCTGCAGCTGGAGTTGCCGCAGGACAACCTGCCCGCGCGGATCATGCAGATCGTCCGCACCAACGACTCGCTGCCGCCGTCGCAGGCCGACGAGCTGTTCTGCGACCGGGGGTACATGGTCAACGCCTACTTCCCCGCCGTCACGCCGGGTCTGGCCGGGATCGGGCTGGACTGGCGCTGACTCCCGTAGGGTCGATCCCGTGCGCTTCTACCACCGCCAGCCCGACCATGACCTGACCTACGACGACGTGTTCCTGGTGCCCGGCCGGTCCGCGGTCGAGAGCCGCGTGTCGGTCGACCTGTCCACATCGGACGGAACCGGGGCGACCATCCCGATCGTGGTGGCCAACATGACCGCCGTCGCCGGGCGCCGGATGGCCGAGACGGTGGCCCGCCGCGGCGGGCTCGTCGTGCTGCCACAGGACATCGACGCGGGCGTCGTCGCCGACATCGTGGCCTGGGTGAAGGCCCGGCACACGGTGTGGGACACCCCGCTCGTGCTGACCGCGGCCGACTCGGTCGCCGACGCCCTCAACCTGCTGCCCAAACGCGCCCACGGCGCGGTGGTTGTCGTCGACGACAAGGGCAGACCGCTGGGCGTGGTCGACGAGGCGGCGTGCGTCGGCGTCGACCGCTTCACCCGCGTCATCGAGGTCGCCGACCCCGACGTGGTGACGTTGCCCCTGGCCAGCGCCCCACGGGAGGTGTTCGACCGCCTGCACGGCCGCGCCGCCCGGGTCGCCCTGGCGGTGGACGACGCGGGGGTCCTCGCGGGCGTGCTCACCGAACTGGGTGCGCTGCGGGCGGAGTTGTACACCCCTGCGGTGGACGGCGCGGGAGCGCTGCGGGTCGCCGCGGCGGTCGGGGTCAACGGCGACGTAGCGGCCAAGGCGGCGGCGCTGCTGGAGTCCGGAGTGGACACACTGGTCGTGGACACCGCGCACGGGCACCAGGAGAAGATGCTCACCGCGCTGAAGGCCGTGCGGTCGGTCGGCCCCCGGGTGCCGGTCGTCGCGGGCAACGTGGTCACCCCGGAGGGTGTCCGCGACCTGATCGCCGCGGGCGCTGACGTCGTCAAGGTCGGCGTCGGCCCCGGCGCCATGTGCACCACCCGAATGATGACCGGCGTCGGCCGCCCCCAGTTCTCCGCCGTCGCCGAATGCGCGACCGCCGCCCGCGAACTCGGCAAACACATCTGGGCCGACGGCGGCGTCCGCCACCCTCGCGACGTCGCACTGGCACTGGCGGCGGGCGCGTCAAGCGTCATGGTCGGCTCGTGGTTCGCGGGCACCTACGAGTCGCCTGGGGATCTGCACCGCGACGAGCAGGGACGGCTCTACAAGGAATCCTTCGGCATGGCCTCGAAGCGCGCGGTGTCGGCGCGGACGCGGACGGACAGCGGATTCGACCGGGCGCGGAAGGCGTTGTTCGAGGAGGGCATCTCGACATCGCGGATGCGGCTGGACCCGGCTGCGCCGAGCGTGGAGGACCTGCTGGACTCGATCTGCTCGGGCGTGCGGTCGGCGTGCACTTACGCGGGGGCTTTGACGTTGGAGGAGTTCTACGACCGGGCCGTCATCGGCGTCCAGTCAGCCGCGGGCTTCGCCGAAGGCCGCCCCCTCCCCGGCGGCTGGTGAGGGCTGCCCGGTTGGCGGACACTGCGGTGATGCGAATCGACCGAGTTCTGGGTGTGGACGCGTGCAAGGCAGGCTGGATCGGCGTGACCCTGGCAGGCGAGAACACGAACGCGTACTTCGCTGAGAACATCCGTGACCTGGTCGCCAAGGTGGAGGCCAATGGCACGGTCGCCGTGATCGCCGTCGACATGCCGATCGGTCTGCCCGACCGGGGACACCGTGAAGCGGACACACTCGCGCGCGGCGTGATCGGCGCGTTGCGGTCCTCGGTGTTCATGACCCCGACCCGCGCGGCACTGGACGGCGTCGACCACGCCACAGCCAGTGCCAGCAACAAGAAGCTGACCGACAAGGGCATCTCCATCCAGGCCTTCGGACTCAAGCCGAAGCTCCTGGAAGTGGATGTGTGGGTCAGGTCCGCTGATCGTCGGATCATCGAAGTGCACCCGGAAGTCTGCTTCGCGGCCCTGGCGGGCGAGCCACTCACCGCGGGCAAGAAGACATGGGCGGGCAGCGAACACCGCAGACGCCTGCTCGCGGACGCGGGCATCGTGCTCGACGGAGACCTGGGCGAGGCGGGCCGTCGTGCGGCGGCTGATGACGTGCTGGACGCGGCGGTCGCCGCGTGGACCGCGGCTCGGTACCTGCGCGGAGAGGCGACCTCCCTGCCAGAGAAGCCCCAGGTGTTCAGCGATGGGCTCAAGAGCGCGATCTGGCGTTGACCCACCGGCTCTGTCCCGCCCCGGCGAACCGGAGCGGGACAGACCGCGTCAGGACTTACGGGGTGTGGTCCTCCAGCATCTCCGTCACCAGAGCCGCGATCGGCGAGCGTTCCGACCGCGTCAGGGTCACGTGGGCGAAGAGCGGGTGGCCCTTCAGCTTCTCGATGACCGCCGCCACGCCGTCGTAGCGGCCGACCCTCAGGTTGTCCCGCTGGGCCACGTCGTGGGTCAGGACGACCCGGGAACCCGAGCCCAGGCGGGATAGCACCGTCAGCAGGACGTTGCGCTCCAGGGACTGGGCCTCGTCGACGATGACGAACGAGTCGTGCAGGGAGCGGCCGCGGATGTGGGTCAGCGGCAGCACCTCCAGCATCCCGCGGTCGAGGACCTCCTCGATCACCTGCCTGCTGACCAACGCCTCAAGCGTGTCGAACACCGCCTGGGCCCATGGCTGCATCTTCTCGCTCTCGGAGCCGGGCAGGTAGCCAAGGTCCTGGCCGCCGACGGCGTACATCGGGCGGAAGACGACGACCCGCTTGTGCAGGCCGCGTTCCATGACCGCCTCCAGGCCGGCGCACAGTGCCAGCGCGGACTTGCCGGTGCCCGCGCGGCCACCGAGCGAGACGATCCCGATGTCCGGGTCGAGGAGCAGGTCCAGCGCGATGCGCTGCTCGGCCGACCGGCCGTGCAGGCCGAAGGCCTCGCGGTCGCCGCGGACCAGCTTGACCCGCTTGTCCGCGGTGACCCTGCCCAGGGCGCTGCTCGTGCCCGCCAGCAGGCGCAGGCCGGTGTTGACCGGGTGCGCGGTGTCGGCCAGCCCGCATTCGACCATATCGACGGTGTTGTCCTCGGCGGAGAACAGCGCGTCGACGATCTCCTGGCCGACTTCGACGTCGGCGATGCCGGTCCAGCCGGACGGGGTGACCTCCCCCGCGCGGTACTCGTCGGCGTCGAGGCCGACCGCACCGGCTTTGACCCGCAGCGGGATGTCCTTGGTGACCAGGGTGACCGCCGCTTCCTCGGCGGCCAGGTTGAGCGCGCAGGCGAGGATCCGCGCGTCGTTGGAGTCGGTGCGGAATCCCGCTGGGAGCACCGATGGGTCGGAGTGGTTGAGCTCTACGTGCAGGGAGCCGCCCGCGTCACCGACCGGGATCGGCTTGTCGAGCCTGCCGTGGCGCAGCCTTAGGTCATCGAGCAGTCGCAAGGTCTCCCGTGCGAACCAGCCCAGTTCGGGGTGGTGCCGCTTTCCCTCCAACTCGCTGATCACGACCAGCGGGATGACAACCGAGTGCTCCGCGAACCTGGTGAGCGCCCAGGGGTCGGAGAGCAGGACCGAGGTGTCGAGGACATAGGTGCGGCGGGCTGGGTCGGCCTCCTGGGAAGACGTGCGAGAAGAGCCTGAGGAAAGGCTGGCAGTGCGCCTGGACGAACGCGAAGCAGTCACGGCAACTCCCTCACGGACACGGCACCGCGTCCGCTCCTCGGTGGGCCGGGCACTGACCCTGGCTGGCGGTCTGGCATGATCGTCGGGGTTCTCCGACGATCAGCCTCGCCGTCCACGAGGGCCGGGTGCCGGCCCCCTCACGATCGTCATGTTCACGACCAGGGCCTCCCGGACCGGATCGCCATGGGCACGATCCGATACTTCGGAAGTTACCTGCGTGGGGCGACACTTTGCACACAGCCACACAGGTGATTCTCAATTTCGTCATCGGACCGACACGAGCACGTCACGTGACCGCTCGACGCACCGTGACCGTCCAAACACAACGCGCTGTGACCAGCGGCTCCGCCTGACCCGCCCTGATCGGTGGGTTACCGCCCAGTAGTGGCGGGCCACACCGACGCACCGAACCCGCACACCTGCCGTATCGAGTGAATTCTTCCTTTACTGGGTAGCCCAATGGCGTATCGACCCTGCCGACCCAATTCGGCGGGGGTAGGTTGAAATGCGAAGCGACGTCGCCCGCATTTCCATAGCGAGCCGCCGCACCAGCGAGAAAGGGAATATCACCGTGCTGAAGAAGACCGGATTCATCACCGCCGCACTGGTCGGCCTCTCCATCGTGGCCGCTCCGCTCGCCTCCGCCGACACCCAGGACTTCCCCGACCAGCCGAGCTTCGGCGACGCGGTCGAGCTGTTCACCGAGGGCGGCGGCGCTCTCGGCTGGGGTGCGGCCGCGCTGGTCGCCGGTGCCTACACCGGCATCGCGCTGACCCCGGCGATGATCGCGAACTCGTTCTGCGGCGGCTGCTGACAAACGGGCTTGAATAACGGGTGCCCCGCTTATCCGGCGGGGCACCCGTTCGCGTTTCTAGGAGCCGAACCTGCGGTGCCGAATTCCGTAGGCGCGCAGTGCGCGGAGGAAATCGGTGCGCCGGAAGTCGGGCCAGTAGGCCTCGCAGAAATGGAACTCGGAATGCGCCGACTGCCACAGCAGGAAACCCGAGAGCCGTTGTTCACCTGATGTTCTGATCACCAGGTCCGGGTCCGGCTGGCCCGAGGTGTAGAGGTGCTCGCCGATGTGGTCGACATCGAGCACTTCGGCGAGTTCCTCGATGGTCCCCCCGGCCTCGGCGTGCTGCTGCAGCAGCTTGCGCACCGCGTCGGCGATCTCGCGGCGGCCGCCGTAGCCGACAGCGATGTTCACCTCCATGCCCGTGCGCCCCTCGGAGCGCTGGGCAGCGGCGGCGAGCCGCTCGGCGGTGTCCACAGGCAGGATGTCGAGCGCGCCGATGATGCGCAGCCGCCACGGGCTGCCCGGCTCGGCCAGCTCGTCGACCACGTCGCCGATGATCTGCAGCAGCGGCGCGAGCTCGGATTCCGGCCGGTTGAGGTTGTCGGTGGACAGCAGCCACAGGGTGACCACCTCGACGCCCGCCTCGTCGCACCAGCCGAGCAGGTCGGCGATGCGTTTGGCGCCGACCCGGTGGCCGTCGTTGACGTCGGTGAACCCGGCCTCGCGGGCCCACCGCCGGTTGCCGTCGAGCATGACGCCGACGTGTCGCGGGATCCGGCCGCCTGCCTGATGCAGCAGCCGCTTCTCGTAGAGGCCGTACACGACATCGGCCACTCGCCTGCGAAGACTCACGGCCATGCACAGTACGCCGCACTGGGCCGGGAGCGGGCACACTGGGCAGGTGCGTCACACGGAGATCGATCCGATATGGCAGGACCTCACGGTCATCGAGCGGCTCGTCCACGAGTCGCGGACGGTGGCGGTGGTCGGCCTGAGTCCCACGCCGACGCGGCCGAGCCACATCGTGGCGAAATACCTGGTCGACAGCGGTCTGCGGGTCTTCCCGGTGAACCCGAACATCGCGACCTGGGAGGGTCTGCCCGCCTTCGCGTCGCTGCGCGACATCGGCGAGCAGATCGACATCGTCGACGTGTTCCGGCGGCCGGAGTTCGTGCCGGGCGTCGCCGAGGAGGCGGTGGAGATCGGCGCGGGCGCGCTGTGGCTGCAGATGGGTGTGATCAGCGAGCCGGGCGCGACGATCGCGGCGGACGGCGGACTCGACGTGGTGATGGACCGCTGCCTGCGCGTGGAGCACCGGGAGGTCGCGGGATGGTCGTGATGTGGACCCGGCCACAGCGTTCCACGGCCGTAACCTACGGTGCCGTAGCCTCGAAGTCGTGACCGCAGCGACCATGCCCCCGGCGGGCTACAGCAAGCCGCGGATGCGCGGTGTCATCCACTTCTGGTCGTTCATCGTCTCGGTGATCACGGGCGCGACGCTGATCGCGCTGGCCGCGTCCACGGGTTCCCCCACTGCCGCGCTCGCCACCTCGGTCTACGCCGCCACGGTCATGGGCCTGTTCGGTGTGAGCGCGCTCTACCATCGGCGCTGGTGGGTCTCGGAGACCGCGCACACGTGGATGAAGCGGCTCGACCACTCGATGATCTTCGTCTTCATCGCGGGCACCTACACCCCGTTCAGCCTGCTCGCGATGAGCAAGCCGACCGGCTACATCGTGCTCGGCGTGGTCTGGGGCGGGGCGATCGCCGGGGTCGCGCTGAAGATGCTGTGGCCGCACGCGCCGCGCTGGCTGGGCACGCCGATCTACATCGCCCTCGGCTGGGTGGCGGTGTTCGTGCTGCCTGAGCTGCTGGCGAACGCCGGTGTCGCGGCTCTGGTGTTGCTGCTGGTCGGCGGCCTGTTCTACACCGTCGGCGCGGTCTTCTACGCGACGAAGTGGCCCAACCCGTGGCCGGGCACGTTCGGCCACCACGAGTTCTTCCACGCCGCGACGGTGATCGCGGCGACGTGTCACTACATCGCGGTCTGGTTCGCGCTCTACCCGTAGACCAGCTCGCCTTCGAGTAAGGTCATGATGATCAGGTCGTGCCAGCGGCCGTCCTGCCGGGCGCCGTCGCGCAGGCGGCCGTCCTCGGTGAAGCCGACCTTGCGGTAGACGGCTCTGGCCGACTCGTTCTCGGCGACCACGGACAGCTCGATCGCGTGCAGCCGCATCTTCGCGAAGCCGTATTCGCAGATCAGCCGCATCGTCTCGGTGCCGAGGCCCTGTCCCCAGACGTCGGTCTCGCCGAGGTAGGTGTCCAGCTCGGCGCGGCCGAGGTGGTGGCGGGTGTCGCGCAGCCGGACGACCCCGACGAAGCGGCCATCGGCGACGCGGTCCACGGCCAGCGTCAGGTTCTCGTACGAGTTCGGCTCCCTGCCCGCGAAGCGCTCCCGGAACTGGAACAGCGACTCCGGGAAGCCGGTGTCGAACCACCGCATGACCTCGGGGTCGCTATTCCACTTCCACAGCGTGTCGGCGTCGTCGAGTTCCAGCGGGCGCAGCCGCACCAGGTTCCCTGTCAGCACGCCGACAGGGTGGCCGAGCCCGGCGGCGCCCGCCACCGGGTTTACAGCTCCGGGCCCTTGGTGCGCAGGTCGTCGACCTTGCTCATGGCCTCGCGCAGTTCGCCCAGCCACTCCTCGGCATGGTTGCCGAGCAGGCGGACCGCCCAGGCCAGGGCCTCCGACCGGGACCGGGCCACGCCCGCGTCGACCAGGGTGTCGAGCACCAGCCGCTCCGGCTGGCGCAGGCGGGTCATGACCGGGACTGACAGGGTCGTGAACAGTTCCTCGGTGCCACCCAGGCGCGCGCCCCAGGCGACTTTGCGGACGTAGCGGTGCTCGGCCTGGCGGGCGATCTCGATGCGCGCTTCGCGGGTGTCCTCGCGCCAGCGGGAGATCCGGCCCGACTCGGCCGCGGCGCGGGCGGCGTCGTCGGCGTAGTCGCCGTCGAGGTCGGGCAGGGTGCCCACGATCAGGATCTCTTCGCGGTCCACGGTGACCGCGACATCCCCGGTGAACCAGCCGTCGGGCAGCCTGCCCGAAAGCCAGGCGGCGGCGTCGTCGGCGGAGGGGATCTCGGTCTGCTGCCAGCCGCCGCGGGGGCGGCCGCTCCAGTTCCCACGCATGTCTGGCTCCCTTGATTACATGATTACGTCCCCACTGACGTTACGCCGATACTTCAGTACCGCGCCGGTGGTTTCGCTGTCAGCGGAGCGCGGCCGCCAGGTCGGCCGGGTCGGTGCGCGGACGGTCGCAGACATACCCGCGGCACACGTAGGCCGCGGGCAGGCCGTCGACCAGGGGACGCTGGTCGAGCAGCGGGGCGCTGTCGGGCTCCCCCGCCAGGACCACCGCGCCGCCGGGTGCGTGGGCCAGGGCGGTCGCGACGAGTTCGGCCCGGGCGGACTCGGGTCCGACGATGGCGACCTGCAGAGGCCCCATCGCCAGCGCCTCGGCCACGGTCAGCCAGTGACCGGCGAACCGGGGCGCTCGGGCGGCCAGGATCCCCGCGCGCGCCACGGCGGCGTCGGCGGCGGTGCGATACGTGTCTGCCCGGTCCGGTCCCGCGAGCGCCGAAGCCTGGACCAACGCGCCCGCGAGGGCGGACGCGCCGGACGGAGAGGCGTTGTCGCCCGAGTCGGCGGGGCGCCAGACCAGCGCGTCGGCGTCGTCGGCGGTGTCGTGATAGGCGCCGGGCACGGCCGGGTCGGCGAAGTGGGTCAACGCGGTGTCGAGGAGCCCGCACGCGGCGTCGAGCCAGCGGACCGAACCCGTCGCCTGGTGCAGGGCGAGCAGCCCGTCGGCCAGGCAGCCGTAGTCCTCCAGCACCCCGACCGCGGTGCCGACGGCGCCCGCGCGCGACGTCCGACGCAGCCTGCCGTCGACCAGGTGCAGGCCGAGCACGAGTTCGGCGGCCCGTTCGGCGGCGGCGACCCAGGTCGGCTCGCCCAGCGCGGCGCCCGCCTCGGCGAGTGCGGCGATGGCCAGCCCGTTCCACGCGGTGACGACCTTGTCGTCGCGTCCTGGCTGCGGCCTGGTGTCCCGGGCCGCGAGCAGCGCGGCCTTGACCCGGGCCCACCGGTCCTGGTCGTCGACCTCACGCTTGAAGCGCAGCGTGGACGCGCCGTGCTCGAACGTCCCCACCGCCGTCACGGTCAGCAACTCGGCCGCCCAGGCGCCGTCCTCGTCGCCGAGCACGGTGACCAGTTCGGCGGGCGTCCAGACATACGTCAGCCCCTCGACGCCGTCGGTGTCCGCGTCGAGGGACGAGGCGAACCCGCCCTCCGCTGTCCCCAGGTCGCGCAGCAGGAACCCGACCGTCTCGGCCGCGACCTCGCGGTAGCGCGCGGTGCCGGTGCGCCGGGCGAGATGCGCGACGTGCCGGAGCAGCAAAGCGTTGTCGTACAGCATCTTCTCGAAGTGCGGCACCACCCAGCCCGCGTCGACGCTGTATCGGGCGAAGCCGCCTGCCAGCTGGTCGTTGAGACCGCCGTCCGCCATCGCTCGGACCGAGCCCTCCACAATGGACAGCGCTTCGGCCGACCCGGTGCGCTCGTGGTGACGCAGCAGGAACTCCAGGACCATCGTCGGCGGGAACTTGGGCGCGGTGCCGAAGCCGCCGTTGACCCGGTCGTAGTCGCCCAGCAGTGACGCGGCGGCCCCGGCCAGCGCCGGTTCATCCACAGTGGACACAGCGAGCGGCGCGGTCTGCTTGCCCAGCTCCGCCACGATCCGCGCCGCCGCCTCGCGCACCTCGGTGTCGTCGGCCGCCCATGCCTCGTGCACCGCGGTCAGCAGCTGCCGGAACGACGGCATCCCGTGGCGCGGCGTCGGCGGGAAGTAGGTGCCGCAGTGGAACGGCTCGCCCTCCGGGGTCAGGAAGCAGGTCATCGGCCAGCCGCCGTGCCCGGTCATCGCCTGGGTGGCGGTCATGTAGACCGCGTCGACGTCCGGGCGTTCCTCGCGGTCGACCTTGACGTTGACGTAGTACTCGTTCATCAGGGCCGCGGTCTCGGCGTCCTCGAAGGACTCGTGGGCCATCACGTGACACCAGTGGCAGGCCGCGTAGCCGACCGACAGCAGGATCGGCACCTCGCGGCGCGCGGCCTCCGCGAAGGCCTCCGGGCCCCACTCCCACCAGTCGACCGGGTTGTCGGCGTGCTGCAGCAGGTACGGGCTGGTGGAGTGGTGAAGCCGGTTCGCCATGCCACAACCCTCTCAAATGACATGAACCGGCGCGGCGGATAAGCGACACTTCGACGGTGCTGATAACCCTGACGACCACCATGCGACCCGCGACCGACCTCGGCTTCCTGCTGTTCAAGCATCCCGACAAGGCGCAAGCGTTCACCACGTCGTCCGGCACGGCCCACGTCTTCTACCCGCGCGCCGACGAGCAGAAGTGCACCGCGGCGCTGCTGCTCGACGTCGACCCGATCGGGCTGGTCCGGGGGCGCAAGAACGACGCGTTCACCCTGGGCCAGTACGTCAACGACCGCCCGTACGCGGCCGGGTCGCTGCTCGCCGTGGCGCTGTCAACGGTATTCAAGACCGCGATGAATGGCCGCTGCGACCAGCGGCCCGAGCTGGTGGAGCAGGCGATCCCGCTGAGCGTGCGGGTGCCCGCCGCACCGTGTTCCGGCGGCCCGGAGTTAGTCGAACGCCTCTTCGCGCCGCTGGGCTGGACCGTCGACGCGCGGGCCATCCCGCTGGACCCGGAGTTCCCCGACTGGGGCGACTCGCGCTACGTCGACCTGCGGCTCGACGGCGAGCTGCGGCTGGCCGACGCGCTGCGCCACCTGTATGTCCTGCTGCCGGTCATGGACGGCGCCAAGCACTACTGGGTCGCCGAGGACGAGATCGAGAAGCTGCTGCGCGCGGGCGACGGCTGGCTGCCGACGCACCCGGAGCGGGAGCTGATCAGCCTGCGCTACCTCGCGCACCGCAAGTCGCTGGCCCGCACTGCCATGGCCCAACTCGCCGAACTGGACGGCACCGAGGCCGAGACCGTCGACAACGCCCTCGCCGAGCCCACGGTCACCCTCGCCGAGCCGCTGTCGGCTGTCCGGCGCCGCGCGGTCATCGACGCGCTGCACCAGGTCCGCGCGCACCGCGTGCTCGACCTGGGCTGCGGCGGCGGCGCGCTGCTGCGTGAACTGCTGGCCGACCCGACGTTCACCGAGATCGTCGGCTGCGACGTGTCCGCCGCCGCCCTCGACGCGGCCGAGCGGCGCCTGAACCTCGACCGGCTCTCCGACCGCGTGCGCGACCGCGTCGAACTGCGCCAGTCGTCGGTCACCTACACCGACCCGGCGCTGGCAGGCTACGACGCCGCGGTGCTGATGGAGGTCGTCGAGCACGTCGACCCGAGCAGGCTGCCCGCGCTGGAGCACGCCGTGTTCGGCGCGGCCACGCCTCGGCACGTCGTGGTGACGACCCCGAACGTCGAATACAACGTGCTCTACCCGAATCTCCCGGAAGGCAAGTTCCGGCACCCGGACCACCGGTTCGAGTGGACCCGCGCGCAGTTCCATGACTGGGCGGACGGCGTGGCGGCTCGCCGCGGCTACACCGTCCGATATGTGCCGGTCGGACCGCACGACGAGACGCACGGCTCCCCCACCCAGCTCGCCCTGTTCTCCCGGAAGGAGGCGTAATGGACCTCGCGATCCCCGATATGTCCCTGGTCGTGCTCATCGGCGCCTCGGGCTCGGGCAAGTCGACCTTCGCGCGCAAGCACTTCAAGCCGACGCAGGTGCTCTCCAGCGACTACTTCCGCGGCCTGGTCAGCGACGACGAGAACGACCAGTCGGTCTCGGCCGAGGCGTTCGACGCGCTGCACTACGTCGCGGGCAAACGCTTGCGCGCCGGGCTGGTGACCGTCATCGACGCGACAAACGTGCAGCGGGAGCCGCGCGCCGAGCTGATCAAGCTGGCCCGCGAGCACAACGTGCTGCCGGTGGCGATCGTGCTTGACCTGCCAGAGGCCGTCTGCGTGCGGCGCAACGGCGAGCGGCCCGACCGCGACTTCGGCGCGCACGTGGTCAAGCGCCACCGCGCCGAGCTGCGCCGGTCGCTGGGGTACCTGCAGAAGGAGGGCTTCCGCAAGGTCCACGTGCTGCACAGCGAGTCCGAAGTGGACGCGGCGCGGATCGTGCCGGAGCGGCTGAACAACGACCTGCGCGACCAGACCGGCCCGTTCGACGTCATCGGCGACGTGCACGGTTGCCGCGCCGAACTGGAGGAACTGCTCGGTGAGCTGAGCTACGCCGTCACGCACGACGAGCAGGGGCGCGCCGTCGGCGCGAGCCACCCCGATGGCCGTCGCGTGGTGTTCGTCGGCGACCTGGTCGACCGCGGACCGGACACGCCTGGCGTGCTGCGGCTCGCCATGGGCATGGTCGAGGCCGGGAACGCGCTTGCGGTGTGCGGAAACCACGAGCAGAAGCTGGTCCGCGCGCTGCGGGGCCGCAAAGTCAAGGTGGCGCACGGGCTGGCGGAGTCGCTGGCGCAGCTGGGCGAGGAGTCCGACGAGTTCCGCGCGCGCGTCGAGCGGTTCTGCGACAACCTCATCTCGCACTACCGGCTCGACGGCGAGAACCTCGTCGTCGCGCACGCGGGCCTGCCGCGTGAGTACCACGGGCGCGCGTCGGGTCGAGTGCGCAGTTTCGCGCTCTACGGAGACACCACCGGCGAGACCGACGAGTTCGGGCTGCCGGTGCGCTATCCGTGGGCCGAGGACTACCGGGGCCGCACGATGGTCCTCTATGGACACACGCCGGTGCTGGACGTCGAGTGGGTCAACGGGACCATGTGCCTGGACACCGGCGTCGTGTTCGGCGGCAAGCTCACCGCGCTGCGGTACCCGGAGCGCGAGATCGTCTCGGTCAAGGCCCACCAGGTCTGGTACGAGCCGACCCGGCCGCTCGCGCCGCCGGACCCGTTCAGCGGCCGGGAGCCCAGCGTCCTCGCGCTGACCGACGTCGTCGGCAAGCGCGTGATCGACACGGGTTTCAACGGCCAGATCACCGTGCGCGGCGAACAGGCCGCGGCGGCGCTGGAGGTGATGAGCCGCTTCGCCATCGACCCGCGCTGGCTGCTGTACCTGCCGCCGACGATGGCCCCGACACCGACCCACACCACTGGTGACCTGCTCGAACACCCGACGGAGGCGTTCGCGGACTACGCGAACCGAGGGGTGCGCGAGGTCCTGTGCGAAGAGAAGCACATGGGCTCGCGCGCGGTCGTCCTGGTGACCCGCGACGGCGCCGCCGACCGCTTCGGCATCGAGGGCGACGGCGTCGTGCACACCCGCACCGGCCGCCCGTTCTTCGACGACGCCCTGACCGGCTCCCTGCTGTCCAGGGTCCGCGCGGCCGTCACCGAAGCCGGGCTATGGGCTGAGTTGGGCACGGACTGGCTGCTGCTCGACGCGGAACTGCTGCCGTGGAGCGCCAAGGCGTCCGGCCTGATCCTCAACCAGTACGCGGCCGTGGGCGCCGCCGCCGAGGCGGCCCTCCCCGCAGCGGTCGACGCGCTGTCGACGGCGGCGGGCCGCGGCGTCGACCTGGGCGACCTGCTGACCAAGCAGCGCTCGAGGTCGACCAACGCGTCGGACTACCGCGCGGCGTACCGGCGCTACTGCTGGCCGACCGACGGTCTGACCGGCGTCCGCCTTGCCCCGTTCCAACTGCTGGCGGCCGAGGGCGCGATGTTCCACGACCGCCCGCACGCCTGGCACCTGGAGCTGGCCGCCCGCCTGCACATGGCCGACCCGTCCCTGTTCACCCTGACGAGGACGATCGCCGTCGACACCGCCGACCCGGCCTCGGTCGCGGCGGGGGTCGACTGGTGGACCGACCTGACGGCGGCGGGCGGCGAGGGCATGGTGGTGAAGCCCGCGGCGAACCACGTGGCGAAGGCGCTGCCGGGGGTGAAGGTCCGCGGGCGGGAATACCTGCGGATCATCTACGGGCCCGACTACACCGAGCCGTCGAACCTGACGCGGCTGCGCGACCGCAAGCTCAACCACAAGCGGTCACTGGCGATGCGGGAGTACGCGCTGGGTTTGGAGGGCCTAGCCCGACTGACGCGCGGTGAGCCGCTTTGGCGCGTGCACGAATGCGTGTTCGCGGTGCTGGCGCTGGAATCGGAACCGGTGGACCCACGACTGTGAACCTGATCCTGTCGGCGATCATGGGCTCCCACGCCTACGGCCTGGCCACGGCGTCCTCGGACGAGGACCGCCGTGGTGTCTTCGTCGCGCCGACAGAGTCGTTCTGGCGGCTGGAGAAGCCACCGTCCAGTGTGGACGGACCGGCGGCGGAACAGTTGAACTGGGAGGTCGAGCATTTCTGCCTGCTTGGCCTGCGCGGGAACCCGACGGCGCTGGAACTGCTCGTCAGTGACCTGGTGGAGATCTGCACGCCGATCGGGACGGAACTGCGGGAGCTGCTGCCCGCGTTCCTCTCCCAGCGGGTGAGTACGAGCTATGAGCGCGCCACGGCTCAGCAGCTCGCGCGCGCGACACGGGCGGCTGAGCCCAACTGGAAGCAGGTCATGCACGCCCTGCGCCTGCTGATGGTCTGCCGAACTCTGCTGACCACCGGCGAACTGCGCATCGACATGCGCGTCGAACGGGACCGGCTGCTTTTGGTGAGGGCGGGTGAGGTGCCGCTCGCGGAAGTTTCGCGCTGGTCGGAACGGCTGCGCGCGGACATCGCCCGGATTGAAAGCCCACTGCCGGTCGAGCCGGACACGCGGCGAGTCGAGGACTGGCTGGTCTCAGTACGACGGAGGTCTCTGCATGCCGATCACGGTTCCTGACCTGACCGACGTGGTCACCGCCGCGACCCCGCCACTCCTATTCGCGACCGTCTCCGGCGCGCACCTGTACGGCTTTCCATCCACCGACTCCGACGTCGACCTGCGCGGTGTCCACCTCCTCGCGGTCGAGGAGGTCATTGGGCTGCGGGTGGGCTCGGAGACGGTCGATCGCACGTGGACCCGCGACGGCGTCGAGATCGACCTGGTCACCCACGACCTGATCAAGTTCGCCCGGCTGCTGCTCAAGCCCAACGGGTACGTGTTGGAGCAGTTGCTGTCGCCATTGGTCGTGCTCACGAGCGAGGCCCACCGGGAACTCGTCGACCTTGCGCCTGGGCTGCTCACCAGCAGGCACGCCCACCACTATCAGGGCTTCGCGCGCAACCAGCTGGCCCTGTTCGAGAGCACCGGCGAGATCAAGCCCCTCCTCTACACCTTCCGCGCGCTGCTCACCGGTCTGCACCTGATGCGCACCGGCACCGTCGACGCGTGTCTGCCCAACCTCGGCGGACCGGCCTACCTGGCCGACCTGATCGCCGCCAAGCGCGAAGGCGAACACCTCGCCCTGCCTGCCGACGCTCCCTCAATGGACCGCGTCGCCGCCGACATCGCCGATCTCCACGCGGAACTGGAGGACGCGCGGTCGGCCTCCGCCCTCCCGGACCAGCCGACGGTCAGCGAACCCGTGCACGAACTCGTCGTCCGCGTCCGACTTGGTCATGCGGAGCCGCGGCGAGTCGGCGAGAGTGGAGGGGCTGACGAAAGACATCCCAGGAGCGTAGATGTCAAGCCGCAAGGTTCTCCGCGTGATGCGACCAGGCCGCGGTCGTAGAGGGTGCCGGTTTGAGGCAGCCGTGGAGGATGCCGACGAGCCGGTTGGCGAGTTGGCGCAGGGCGGGGTTGTGGCCGCTGCCGCGAGCGCGCAGCCGATCGTAGTAGGCGCGGGCGCCTGGCGAGTGCCTCAGCGCGGTGAACGCCTGGGTCATGAGAGCGTCGATGAGCCGGTCGTTGTGCACGAACCGGGCCAGAGCGACCTTCCTCTTGCCAGACGCGCGGGTGATCGGGGAGGTGCCCGCCACCCAGGCGATGATGGGCATGAAGAAGATCGACATCGCCGTGCTGGAGCGCGCGGCCGACGGCTGAGATTCGTAAAGCCCAAGGGCGGCGGCCCCGATCGGGGCCGCCGCCCTTGGCGTCAAATCAGCTGGAAGGCTTTTCCTCCGGCGGGTTGAAGCTCTCCGGGACCCGCTTGAGGTGCTTGGTCATCGAGCGGATCAGGAACGCCACCGCGACGAAGAACAGGATCAGGATCAGGAAGCCCAGCGGCGACGACTTGCCGAAGTCCTCACCCTGGCCGCCCGGGTCCGCGGGCGTCGGCGGCGCCGTCTGGGTCATGGCGATGGTCTCGATCACAGGGACACCTTCTCCGCGACCCCGGCGAACAGGTCGGTCTCCGGCAGCGTGCTGTCCACCAGCGAGCGGACGAGTTCGTAGTCCTCATACGGCCACACCGACCGCTGGATCTCCAGCGGCACGGCGAACCAGCGGCTGTCCGGATCGATCTGGGTCGCGTGCGCCAGCAGCGCGGCGTCGCGGACCTCGAAGTACTCGGCGCACGCGATCTTGGTGGTGATGCGGTCGTTGACGTCGCCCTGTTCGGGCTTCCAGCTGTCGATCCACTCGCCATACGGCGATTCGAGACCGGCCGCCAGCAGCGCCTCGTGCATCACGACCAGACGCGCGCGGGTGAAGCCGTGCATGTAGTACAGCTTCAGCGGCGCCCACGGCTCACCGGCCGACGGGTACAGCTCGGGGTCGCCCGCCGCGTCGAAGGCGGCGACGGAGACCTCGTGGTTGCGGATGTGGTCCGGGTGCGGGTAGCCGCCGTTCTCGTCATAGGTGAGGATCACGTGCGGCTTGAACTCGCGGATCACCGCGACCAGCGGCGGGACCGACTCCTCCAGCGGGACCAGGGCGAAGCAGCCATCGGGCAGCGGCGGCTTCGGGTCACCCTCCGGCAGACCCGAGTCGACGAAGCCGAGCCAGCGGTGCTGCACACCGAGGATCTCGGCGGCCTTGGCCATCTCCGCGCGGCGCACGGCCGGGATGTCGGCGAGCACCTCCGGGCGGTCCATGGCCGGGTTGAGGATGTCGCCACGCTCACCACCCGTACAGGTGACGACCATGACCTCGTGACCCTCGGCCACGTATTTCGCCATCGTGGCGGCGCCCTTGCTCGACTCGTCGTCGGGATGGGCGTGCACTGCCATCAGGCGCATCTTCTCGGCCATGACCTCTCTCTGCCCCCTCGCGTCGGGTGTCCCGCGCTTGGCGGATACTTCGACCCGGATAGTTCGAACGCGTCGCGGTGGGTCCATTGTTCCCGCCGGTCGGGAAACCGTTGACAGGAGGTCCCTCGGATGACCGTCACCGGTCGCGCACTGCCAGAGGGCCGCTACGGCAAGCCACCGGCCCGCCGGTCCCGGCGCGCCACGGCACTGCTCGTGGCCGCTGGTCTGCTGGTCGGCGGGGTGGTCGCCTACCTGGGCTACAAGAACCTCGGGAGCGCGCCGATCGAGGCGGAGCGGACATCGTTCGCGAACCAACCGGGCAACAAGATGCAGCTGGTTTTCGACGTGACCCGCAAGACGCCCGAGCGGGCGGCGGTCTGCATCGTGCGAACCCGCTCGATCGACGGCGGCGAGGGCGGCCGCAAAGAGGTCTACCTGCCGCCCGGCCCGGACCGAGTCCGTGTGACGACGGTCATCTCCAGTTCCACCGAACCGGTGACGGCCGACATCTTCGGGTGCACCTACCAGGTGCCGGAATACCTGTCCACCACACAGCCGCCAACGGGGTGAACTGCGTCCTTTCCAGCCGAAAATCGGACAAAACGGTCAGGTTAGCACGCCTGTTCGTGGTAAGCTCGTCTACCTGCACGGCCCCTAGGCGGGCCGTGTTTTTCCATTCCGGGCGCGCTCGCCAGCCCGGGGCTGCCGGCCCGTAACCACGGGCCCGGAGTACGACGAGGAGTTGGTGACCGTGAGCGACACCCAGGTGACCTGGTTGACCCAGGAGGCCTACAACCGGCTCAAGCACGAGCTCGACGAGCTGATTGAGAACCGCCCGGTCATCGCGCAGAAGATCAACACCAGCCGCGAGGAAGGTGACCTCAAGGAAAACGGGGGTTACCACGCCGCCCGCGAGGAGCAGGGCCAGCAGGAGGCTCGGATCCGCCACCTGCAGGAGCTGCTGCGCGGCGCCAAGGTCGGAGAGGCGCCGACCGTCGATGGTGTCGCACAGCCGGGCATGGTGTTGACGGTCCGCTATGGGGACGACGACGAGGAGCAGTTCCTGCTCGCCACTCGGGAAGAGGGCGGCGAGGGCGGGCTGGAGGTCTACTCGCCGGAGTCCCCGCTGGGTCGCGCCTTGCTCGGTGCCAAGGAAGGCGAGACCCGGCAGTACGCGCTGCCCAACGGCAAGATCCAGAAGGTCACGCTGATCAAGGCGGTCCCGTACAGCGACTGATCTGTCGCCCTGACGAGTCGAGGCCGCCGGTGGGAACCCCCACCGGCGGCCTCGTCGTTTTTGCCAGACCGCTCCTGCGCACAGAAGGAAGGCTGAACCGATGACCAGGTCATGGAAAGACGTGAAGGCCGCCAAAGCCGAACACGACGATTCGAGCGGTCGCGACGTGGACGCCGCGCGTGCTGAGGCACGCACCCGAACGCGGGCATACGTCCTCGGCCTTCGGCTCGCCCAACTCCGTAAGGACGCAGGCATCTCGCAAGGCGAGATCGCGGAACGCATGGGAGTGAGCCAGGCGCGGGTCAGCCAGCTTGAGAACGGTGAAATCGGCCAGATGGAGATCGACACCCTGAGCCGCTACATCAACGCCCTAGGTGGGACGTTGAAGCTCGTCGCCGACTTCGAGGACCACGGCATCACCGTCACCGCACCGGAGATCGATCGCGAGCGGCTAGCCATCTGACCTGTCGCGGCCAAGCAAGCTGCGCCCTGCGGACCAGCCGACCACGCTGCTAGGGAACGTCAGAGCCTGCATCGTCGTTGGCGGGGCATGGATCACGCGGACCTCGTCCACGCGACCGCTGCAGCGTCGTGGAACGAGTCGGTGACGGTCTCCGAGCACTTCGTCGCCAAGGTCAAGTTCGACACACCCCGCTGGTGGCACGTCAAGATCGTGCACTACTCGGCTCTCGTGGCGGCACTGACCGGCGCCGCCCTATTCAACGCCTACGTCGCGCCCTTCGGGCTCGAGGTCGTGGTGATCGCCAGCGTCGGCTACTTCTGTCTGCGGGTGTGGCCGCGCAACGGCGTCGAAACGACCGCCGAGTGCCTGATCACCACGGTCAAACGTGCCGCCGAAGCCATCGCGTTCGGCAAAGCACTGCTGGCCGTCGCACCGCGCCGGGTGTGGGTGGTCTGGTCGGCCTCCCAGGTCGCGGTCTTCCATGTCGACCAGGGCCTACCCCAAATCCTGTGGCGCAACAGCGAGGCCGTCGTCCACAGCGATGCGGGAACGGTCTCGCTGATCTGGCCCGACCTGTCCCGCGCCAGGTTCACGACCCGGCGGCAGTTGCTCGACGAGGTCAAATAGACCCGGCGACAGGACTTGATCAGCGCCGTTGGCCAATGGCGGCAGTGTGGCATCGCCGAGCGCGGGAAACTCAGGCCAACGATCATTCATTGGCGTACGCCAACCACGCGCAGCAACTCAGACGCTGCGTGCACCGCACGCTCGTCGCCTTGATCAAGAAGATCGGCAGCCGCGGCAGCCACAGGCACCACTGGCTTTCCTAAGATCATCGCCAAGGCAGAGACGGCGAGTTCGGCGGACAGTACCCGCACGATCACTGTGGGGTCTTCGGAGTCCCACCGGATGCCTTTGGCGCCACGCAGTTCCTCGTACACCGCTGATGAGACGTAGAGATCGACCGTTTCATCGGCTGCGCCGACCAGGTTGGAACCATGCGCAATAGCCGCGGCGACGCCCCCGGCCGCGACGCCTGGCATCTCGCGCACGCGCTTCAAGACCGCGGGCAAGATCCGCGCGGGATGCAGGTCTGCCCGACGCGCCAGCCCATGCGGCCACCTGTCCAACGGGCGCTGGACGTATCGGCGCACCCGGACCAACTCCGCTGACGACACCCAATCCGGCGAATTCCCCGACGCGGACGCCAACACCGCCCACGCCATGCGCGGCGACAACGGCCTGCCGGCTTGAGGACGCACCACATTGGCCCGACGGTGGACTGAATCAGCCCGGACCAGCAACTCGCGCCCCGGTCGCACCGCAGCCAGTTGGCCCAGTCCGACCAGCTCACGAACCCGTTCAGGAGACACTTTCAACCGCTCGGCGGCCTTCGACACCGGCATGTATCCGGGTAGCCGGTCATCAACCATCCCACCCTCCTCACCTGCTCAGGCTTACACAATACCCCCTGCGGGCGGGGGTATTAAATTGCTTCCGCGTCATTGATCTGGCCTGACCTATCCCCGCAGGTACGAGGCCGCGTAGTCAGCCGACGATCCGGTCCAATAGCGGCCGGACCCGCATCGGCACCGGGGTCGACAGCGCGATCGACGTCGATGTCCGGCCCACCCACTCCACATTGACCACCCGGTCGATCACCCGCTGCAAGTCCGCGTTGTCCCGCGCGACCATCCTGACCAGCAGGTCCCCCTGACCGGTCGTCGCGTGGACCTCGCACACCTCCGGGATCGCACTCAGCCGTCTCGCGACCTCGGTGCGTTTGCCCTGGGCGATCTCCAGGACCGCGAACGCCGTCAGGCCGTAGCCCATCGCGGCCAGGTCAAGCTTCGGCGGGAAGCCGCCGAGAATGCCCCGCCGCTCCAGTCGGTCCATCCGCGCCTGCACGGTTCCGCGCGCCACGCCGAGTCTGCGTGAGCATTCGAGCACGCCTAGGCGCGGTTCGTCGGTCAATAGCAGAAGCAGTCGCGCATCGAGTACGTCCAGCTCCGCTCCGTGATCATCAGACACGCCGCCACCTTCTGGTCACAGTGTCCAATTTGTCACTGTGAATGCTGTGAACACTGGTCAAGTTGTCCTGTGAAACAACCAACTATTGCACAGCCTGCCTCATCGACACATGCTCAGAAATACCGCACGAAAGAAGACGCAGGAGGACGCGATGACGGGGACACTCGGCCGCAGCGAACTGGGGATGGACGAGGTCAGCTACGACCAGCTGCGCCAGCTCGTCGGCCTTGTCGACTACGACGAGAGCCGGGACCCCTTCCCGGTGAACGCCATGGACGCGGTGGTCTTCGTCGTGGGCAACGCCACGCAGACCGCGCTGTTCTACCAGGCCGCTTTCGGGATGACCCTGGTCGCCTACTCGGGCCCGGAGACCGGCAACTTCGACCACAAGTCGTTCGTGCTGAAGTCCGGCTCGGCCCGCTTCGTCATCAAGGGCGGTGTGCGCCCGGACAGCCCGCTGCTCGACCACCAGCGCGAGCACGGCGACGGCGTCGTCGACCTGGCGCTGGAGGTGCCCGACGTCGACAAGTGCGTCGAGCACGCCCGCGCCACCGGCGCCACCATCCTCGAGGAGCCGCACGACGTCTCCGACGAGAACGGCACCGTGCGCACCGCCGCCATCGCCACCTACGGCGTCACCCGCCACACCCTGGTCGACCGGTCCCGCTACAGCGGGCCCTACCTGCCCGGCTACGTCGCCAAGGACGGCACGTTCGAGCGTCCGACCGACGCCCCGAAGCGCCTGTTCCAGGCCGTCGACCACTGTGTCGGCAACGTCGAGCTCGGCAAGATGGACTACTGGGTCGACTGGTACAACCGCGTCATGGGCTTCGTGAACATGGCGGAGTTCGTCGGCGACGACATCGCCACCGAATACTCCGCGCTGATGAGCAAGGTCGTGTCCAACGGCAACCACCGGGTCAAGTTCCCGCTCAACGAGCCCGCGATCGCGAAGAAGAAGTCGCAGATCGACGAGTACCTGGAGTTCTACGGCGGCCCCGGCTGCCAGCACATCGCCCTCGCCACCAACGACATCATCAAGACGGTGACGGCGATGCGCGCGGCGGGCGTGGAGTTCCTCGACATCCCGGACAGCTACTACGACGACCCGGAGCTGCGCGCCCGGATCGGCAAGGTGCGGGTGCCGATCGAACTGCTGAAGGCCAACAAGATCCTGGTCGACCGGGACGAGGACGGCTACCTGCTGCAGATCTTCACCAAGCCGATCGGCGACCGTCCCACCGTGTTCTACGAGATGATCGAGCGCCACGGCTCGCTCGGCTTCGGCAAGGGCAACTTCAAGGCTCTCTTCGAGGCCATCGAGCGCGAGCAGGACCGCCGCGGCAACCTGTAAGCGGCGCACAGTCATCGCCCCCGCCCGACACGATCGGGCGGGGGCGACGCTGTTCCCTGGGAAGTCCTAATCGGACGGGCGAAGTAGGACCTGGCGGCGGCAGAGCGTCGCGGTCTGGTCGAGGATGTCGGCGAGTTCGGCCCACGGACAGTCCGTCGGCCCCTCCACCATGGCGCGCTGGACGAGTTCACTGATCTTGTTGCGCAGCAGGACAAGCGCGGTCACCAGGTCGTGCTGGTCGACGGTGAGGAAGTCAGCCACGGACCCTGGCCGGCACCCGTGGACCGCACTTGGCCTCGACCCAGGCTTCGGCGAACCTGCGCAGAAGATCATCGTCCGTCCACTCGCCACCATGCACGGGGATGGCGTCCACAAGGGGTTGCGAGCCTTCGAGGACCGGGGACGGCAGGGTGTCGGTGAGGATGAGATACCGGCGTTGCTCGACGCAGGTGCCACGCATGACGGCGATGTAGCGGTCGCCTTTGGCCCAGCGGAAGGTGTGCCCGTGGGCGTACAGGCGAGAGCACGCGGTGACTCCCGTGTACGGGTGGGTCAGACCCTTGATCTCCATAGGACAACTCTCGCGGTAGCAAACCCATACCGGAATAAGGAACGCGGCCGACGATCATGCGGTGGCCGATTACCTCGCCGACTGCTGGAATGTCTCGCATGGACAAGAACGGCTCCGCCCGCGTGCGCGCCCTGGCGGCAGAACTCAAGGACCTGCGCGAGAAATCCGGGATGACCACTCTGCAAGTATCGCGACGGGCCGGATATTCGCCGCCGGTGCTCAATCGGATGGAAAACGCACTCCGCGAGGTGAGTCCGGAGGAAACCGCCACACTCCTTGCCATCTATGACATCAAGGGCAAGGACCGCGAGCGGCTCCTCGAACTCGCCCGCAAGTCGCAGGAACCGTGGGTGGAGATCACCGTCCCGCCTTTCGGTACGCGAACGCAGACCTTGGCGAACTTCGAGGCGACAGCCACCCGGATCGTCCACGGCTCCATGCTGCGGATACCTGGCCTGCTCCAGACGCCTGACTACATCCGAACCGTGGCCATGGTCCGCGGCACGCAGGCAGGCGAGATCGATGAACTGGTGGACACCCGCATGGCCCGCCAACTCGTCCTCACCAAGCGTGGGGCTCCGAAATATCTGGCCATCATCGATGAGCCTGCACTGCGCCGTCGAGCAGGCAGCGACCAGTTGATGGCCGATCAGATTCGCCACATCCTCGATATCGCAGGAATGCCCAACGTCGATATTCGAGTGATCCCGTTCGACCATGGGCTTCACGATGGCCTCAGCGGCACCTACATCATGATGGACTTCGCCAAGGGTGACTCAGTGGTTCGCTTCGATCACCGCCACTCGTGGATGTTCCTCGACCAACCCGCCTTGATCACCAAGTACCGCGAGATGTCGGATAAGCTGCTTCGGGTCGCCCTCACCTCAGCCGAAACGGTCAAGTTTCTGGGGCGCCTGGAAGCAGAATTCCGAGTGAAGGCGAAACGCGATGGATCTTGGTCACATGGAGTGGCGGAAGTCCAGCCGTAGCGGCGGCGGCGGAGACGACGACGAAGAGTGCGTCGAGGTCGCCTTCGCGCCGGGGCTGGTCGGTGTGCGGGACTCGAAGAACATCGGGGCGGGGGCGCTGGTCGTCACCGAGGGTGCCTGGCGGTCGGCGCTGCGCTCGCTCCTCAGCTAGTACTCAGGTAAGACCCCGGTGAGCCAGGTACTCTCATTCGCGGAAACCTCGTGGGGAGTATCGGCATGGCTTTCGGATCTCGGCGGACGGGCATCGCCTCGCTCGTGGCAGGCTTTGGTGCCGCCGCGGCGCTGGCGGGCGTGGCCGTGCTGACCGTCAACAACGCCGCCTGCGCCGACCCCGGCCACTACGTCTCCCACGGCACCGAGATCGAGCTGGTCGGTGGCTGTGTCAACCCGGCCGACCTGGTCCCGGCGCCTACGCAGGACACCCCGGCCAAGTCAGGCGACGTGGTCGACCCGATGCGTCAGGCGCCCTGAGCACAGCGCGATGACCAGCACGAGCGCCAGCCAGACGTAGGCGTTGCCCACCACCTGCTCCAGCGTCGACCACTCCAGTTCCAGCCCGTCGCGACGCGGCAGGAGCCACTGCGGGCCGACCGCGAACACCACCGCCGCGACTCCGGCGCCGATCCACCACCGCCGGCCCACCAGGTAGACCAGCGTCGGCGCGATCCACACCCAGTGGTGCGACCACGACACCGGGGACACCAGCAGCCCGACAGCGGCCAGGCCGACCAGCGCGCCCACGTTGTCGCCCGCCGCCCGCAGCCGCGCCACCAGCAGGCAGGCGACCAGCACCAACGCGACCGCCAGCACCAGCCACAGCACTGACGTGCCGGAACCGCCAGAGCTCAGGCCGAGCCGGTGCAGCACACCCGCGACCGACTGGTTGGCGGCCATCTCCGGCCGCCCGATCCGGCCGGTGTCGAACAGCGCCTCGGTCCAGTAGCGGACCGAGTCACCCGGCGACAGCGCGAAGCCCAGCGCCGCCACCGCGACCGCCGTGGCGCCCGCGACCAGTACGGGCCGCCACTCGCGGCGGGCGAGGAAGTACAGGACGAAGAACGCGGGGGTCAGTTTGATCGCGGCCGCGATCCCGATCAGCAGCCCACGCGGCCACGGGGTGCGCGGCAGCAGACAGTCGAGCGCGACCAGGCCCATGAGGATCAGGTTGATCTGCCCGAACGTGAGGGTGTCGCGCACCGGTTCCGCGACCGTCCCCGCGACCAGCCCGATGGCGACGGCCGCGCCCCGCGCGGCGTCGGGAGCGATCCTGCGGGCGGCCAGCCAGACCGCGGCGCCCATGGCCGCCAGACCGGCGACGCTGAACACGCCGATCGCCAGCCAGCGTGGGACGACGGCGAGCGCGGAGAACAGCACCGCCGAGATCGGCGGGTAGGTGAACCCGAGCGGGTTCGGCGCCACGGTCGCGCCGAACTCCGGCCCGTACAGCGACATCCCGTCGAGCCAGGCGCGACCGCCCGCCCGGTAGACGTCGATGTCCTCGAAGTGCCGATCAGTGAGGAACGCGGCGACGGTCGCCGTGGCCCACGCCAGGAGCACCACGACCACACGGCCATCGCGGTGAAGACGGTTGATGGTCATGCGGTCGTGGTGTCTCTGTCGTGGTTGTCGAATTACAGCGCGGACACCAGGTCCTGGATGAGGTCGGCGCTGTCCTCGATGCCGACCGACAGCCGGACCAGGTCGGCCGGGACCTGCAGCGGCGACCCCGCGGTGCTCGCGTGCGTCATCCGGCCAGGGTGCTCGATCAGCGACTCGATGCCGCCGAGGGACTCGGCCAGGGTGAACAGCTTGGTGCGCGCGACCAGGTCCAGCGCGGCCTGCTCGCCCGCGGCGACGGTGAAGGAGACCATGCCGCCGAAGCGGCGCATCTGCTTGGCCGCGATCTCGTGGCCGGGGTGGTCGGCCAGACCGGGGTAGAAGACCTTGCTGATCTTGTCGCTGCGCAGCAGGGTCTCCACGATGCGCTCGGCGTTGTCGCTGTGCTTCTCCATCCGCAGCGCAAGGGTCTTGGCGCCACGCAGGGTCAGCCACGAGTCGAACGGGCCGGGCACCCCGCCCGCGGAGTTCCGCAGGAACGCGAACGCCTCGTTCAGCGCACTGTCCGAGGTCACCAGCGCGCCGCCGACGACGTCGGAGTGCCCACCGAGGTACTTCGTCGTCGAGTGCAGGACGACGTCGGCGCCGAGGGCCAGCGGGGTCTGCAGGTACGGGGTGGCGAAGGTGTTGTCGATGACCAGCTTCGCGCCTGCCTCGGCGGCGATGGCCGCGAGCGCGGCGATGTCGGCGACGCCGAGCAGCGGGTTGGTCGGCGTCTCCGACCAGATGACCTTCGTGTTCGGCCGGACCGCGGCGCGGGTGGCGTCGAGGTCGGCCAGGTCGACGGCGGTGTACTCGACGCCCCAGAGCGTCATCACCTTGTCGATGAGCCGGAACGTGCCGCCGTAGGCGTCGCTGCCGAGGACGATGTGGTCCCCCGGCCTGGTCATGCTGCGCAGCGCCGTGTCGGTCGCCGCCATGCCCGACGCGAACGCCAACGCGTGCGCCCCGCCCTCCAACGCGGCCAGGGCGGCCTCGAGGGCCGTGCGGGTCGGGTTGGCGGTGCGCGAGTACTCGTAGCCCTCACGCAGCCCACCGACGCCGTCCTGGGCGAAGGTGGAGGTCTGGTAGATCGGCACGATCACCGCGCCGGTCCGCGGATCGGGGTCCTGTCCCGCATGGATCGCCCGGGTCTCGAAACCCCAGCGGGTGAAGTCGTCAGCCATGCCACCAAGGCTACGGCCGGTCTCCCCCTGCCCGCCGCGCGGACTATCGGTCCGTGCGCATCCACCTCTTCGTCGACGGCAGCGCGGCGAAGAGAATTGTGAGCAGCGCTCCGAACACGACGGTGAACAGCTGCACGGTCCCGACCTGCCTGCCGAAGCTGAACGCCGCCTCCCAGTAGAGGCCGAAGTCGACGCCGAGCAGCGCGGGCTCAAGACCGAGCAGCAAGATCGCCGCGATCGCGCCGAACAGCGCGGTCAGCCTGCCACTGTTGCGGCGGGTGAACAGCATGACGGCACCGATAAGGATCACCACGGCGAGGACGAACCGGCCGATCAGCACCACCATGGCGCCACCCGGAAGGTTGCCGAAGCCGACCGCACTGGCCAGGTCCGCCAACTCGATCCCGTTGCGCAGCAGCGAGACGGCCGCCTGCAGCCCGAAGAAGCCCGCGATGATCCCAGTGACCGCGGACGGCGCCTGCTGGGGATATCCCGGATACCCCGGCTGACCCGGTGGGTAGCCGGGTTGCCCCTGTGGATAGCCCTGCGGGCCCGGCGCGTATCCCGGCTGACCCTGTTGGTAGCCCTGCTGGCCAGGCGCGAATCCCGGCTGCCCCTGCGGGTAGCCCGCGGCTTGCGGGTAACCCGGGCCCGACTGGCCCGGATACCCCTGCGGCCCATTCGGATAACTCATCTCTCCGCGCTCCCCGACGTTGGTGGTGCCCGAACGTTATCGAACGACGACTGTGGGCAGCGGCCGAATCGACAACGTCCCCCTCCCCGCCAACGCAGTGGGCCCCAGCCGAATCGACTGGGGCCCACGTTGACGAACTAGATCACCACTGCTGCGGCGGCTGCTGCCCACCCGGGGGCGGCGGCGGCTGCTGGCCGTAGCCCTGCGGCGGGGGCTGCTGGCCGTAACCCTGCTGCGGCGGCTGGCCGAAGCCGGGCGGCGGGGTCGGCGGCTGGCCGAAGCCCGGCTGCGGCTGACCGTAACCCTGCTGCGGCGGCTGCTGGCCGAAGCCCTGCTGCTGCCCGAAACC
>Ga0247823_10000589_pt1 | contig 30623 bp, 29 predicted proteins | sample 13C_PalmiticAcid_2_FD_192426 | JGI IMG/M metagenome (GOLD analysis project Ga0247823, IMG submission 192426) | Soil microbial communities from agricultural site in Penn Yan, New York, United States - 13C_PalmiticAcid_Day30 | ecosystem: Environmental > Terrestrial > Soil > Agricultural land...
CAGTCCGGCCGCACCTGGGCCGACGCGACCGACGACTGGGACGACAGGGTCGCGGTCGAGCGGCTCACGAAGTCGGGCGCCGGGTTCCTGCGCGGGCGGGCCAGGCTCACCGGGCCGAACCAGCTGACGGTGTCCACTTCGGACGGCGAGGTGGCGGTGGTGGCCCGCGTCGGCGTCGTGCTCAACCCGGGCACCGACCCGGCCGTCCCACCGATCCCGGGGCTGGCCGAGGTGCCGCACTGGACCAACCGCGACGCCGTGGCCGTCACCGCGGTGCCCGAGTCGCTGATCGTGCTCGGCGGCGGCCCGGTGGGCTGCGAGTTCGCCCAGGCCTTCGCCCGCTTCGGCGCGAAGGTGACACTGGTCGAGGCCCAAGACCGTCTGCTGACCCTCGACGAACCCGAGGCGGGTGCGCTGATCGCCGAGCGCTTCGCCGCCGAGGGCATCACCGTCCGCACCGACGCCAAGATCACCGGGGCGACCCACGACGGCGCCCAGGTCACCCTGGTCTTCGACGGCGCCGAACCGGTCACCGCCGCGCACCTGCTGGTCGCCGCGGGCAGGCGCACCGACCTGGCCGCGCTCGGCGTGGCCACGGTCGGGCTGGACGAGTCCGCCAAAGGCATCGAGGTGGACGACCGGATGCGCGCGGCCGATGGCCTGTGGGCGATCGGCGACGTCACGGGCAAGGGCGCCTTCACCCACATGTCGATGTACCAGGCCGAGATCGCCGTCGCCGACATCCTCGCCACGGCTCAGCCAGCCGCCGACCACGCGACCGACCAGCCAACCCCCGACGCGGCCCGCACCGCCGACTACCGGGCCGTCCCGCGGGTCACCTTCACCGACCCGGAGGTGGGCTCGGTCGGACTCACCGAGTCGGCCGCCCGCGACGCAGGCCTATCCGTCCGCGTCGGGGTCGCGCAGATCGCGCAGTCGGCGCGCGGCTGGATCCACAAGGTCGGCAACGAGGGCTTCATCAAACTCGTCACGGACAGCGACCGGGGCATCCTGGTCGGCGCCACAGCGGCCGGACCGGCCGGCGGGGAGGTCTTGGGCGCCCTCGCGCTCGCCGTGCACGCGGAGGTGCAGGTCAGCGTGCTGCAGCGGATGATCTTCGCCTATCCGACCTTCCATCGCGCGATCGGCGACGCCCTGAAAGATCTCTAAACAGCAACAGAAGCGACACAAACCTACCTAGAGCCATCCCCGATGGATGGCGTCAGCCGTTTGGGTGTAGAAAGTCACCCATCATCGGCCGGTGCGGTCACACTTGGAGTCACCACATGCGTAGGTCCGTCGCGTCGCTTGCCTTCGCCACCTTCACCATCACCGGAATGCTGGTCATGTCCAGCACCGTCGGGGCAGCGCAGAAGGATGAGGCGCCCCCATCGGGTGACGACCGCGCGGTCTCCTACCCGGGCAACGTGGTGGCCGCCGACTGCGGGCAGCTCTGGCCGGGCACCGTCGCGGTGGAGGTCGACGCCGTCGTCGACCAGTCCAACACCTACATCGACATCACCGGCATCCCCGAGGGCACCATCGTGTCCGGCGTGATCGTCAAGGGCAGCGACGGCTACAACAAGTACGAGGAATCCACCTTCGAGAAGCTGCCGTGGGTGGGCCTGCACGCGCCGATCGCGGGTGGCAGCGAGAAGCCCGCCCAGATCAGCCACTGGTTCGTCTGCGGCAAGTCGGACTCGACCACCACCACGCCGTCGGTCCCGTCGACCACCCCGAGCACGACGACGACCACGGCCACCACGACCACCACCACGTCGTCGACCAACACCACGACGACCACCACCGACGCCACCTCGGTGACCACCACGACGAGCGCGGGCGCGACGACCACCACGGTCGCGCCGGTCCCGGTGGACAACGACGACCTGCCCGACACCGGCTCCAACGTCGGCTGGATGATCCTGCTCGGTGCCGCCCTGCTGCTCGGCGGCGGCGCGCTGCTGACCGTGCCGAGGATCCGCGCCGCGGTGCTGCGTCGCTTCTGATCGACTGACTGAACAGCGGGCCCGGGCGACACTGTCGCCCGGGCCCGCTGTCGTAGGGTCGGGGCCATGCTCGCCGACGTCGTCCCGCTGCTGACCTGCCCGCACTGCGGCGCGGACCTCGCCGAGTCGCCCGGCGTCCTGCGCTGCCCGGCCGGACACAGCTTCGACGTCGCCAAGCAGGGCTACGTCAGCCTCCTGCGGGGAACGGCCACCTTCACCGGCGACACCGCCGCCATGGTTGACGCCCGCGTACGGTTCCTGGGCGCGGGCCACTACGCCCCGATCACCGACGCCATCGCCGAGGTGACGCCGGGGCCCGGGGCGGTGATCGACGTCGGCGCGGGCACCGGCCACTACCTGGCGGCCGCGTTGGACAAGCTGGTCGGCCGGGCGGGCCTGGCCGTCGACGTGTCCAAGGCCGCCCTGCGCCGGGCCGCTCGCGCCCACCCCCTGATCGGCGCGATCGTCTGCGACGCGTGGGGACCGCTACCCGTGCGCGACGGCGCCGCGGGGCTCACGCTCAGCGTGTTCGCCCCCCGCAATCCCGCCGAGCTGAATCGCGTCCTGGACCCCGGGGGCATCGCCGTGGTCGTGGCCCCGACCGCCCGACACCTCGGCGAACTGGTGTCCGATTTGGACCTGATGGGCGTCGAGGACGACAAGCAGAGCCGCGTGGACGACAAGATGGCGGCCCACTTCACCATCGCGCACCAGCGAGACGTGGAGTTCACGATGAAGCTGTCCCACGACGCCGTCGCCGCCCTGGTCGGCATGGGCCCCAACGCCTTCCACGCCGGACCCGATCTCGCCGCGCGGATCGCCGTCCTACCCGACCCGCTCACCGTGACCGGCTCGGTCACCGTGAGCGGATACCGTCCGTCAGGCCGCTGACGGCACCACGCGGCCGGTCAGCGCGAGCAGCCGCTCCTGCGCCGAGGCGTCCTCGGCGGCGGGCAGCTTCTCGATGAACGCCGACCCCGGCCCCCACGCGTCCTCCGGGAACCGGCTGACGACGCTGAGCGCGGCCTCGGCCATGTCCTCGTCGAACCGGACGTCGATCCCCACGGCCGTGCCGATGTCCCAGGCGTGCACGAGGACGTCGGCGAAGTGCACGAACAGCATCGTGCCGCCGGTGTACTGCTGGCCGCGCAGCTCCCACGGCCCGTCGAACACCTCCGGCTCGCTGAGCGCGGCCGACGCGGCCTCGCGCGTCTGCCGGAACGTCGCGCGCGGGTCGTCGCCGAGGTCGACCTCGGCGGGCGCCTCGGTGCCGTCGACCTTGGCCAGTACGCCGAGGCTGTTGCCGACCATGTGCCGGATGACCTCGCGAACCGTCCAGCCTTCACACGGCGACTCGACGTCGAGCTGCTCGTCGGTCAGGCCGTCGATGATCCCCCCGGTCAGTTCCCGGACGCGGCGGTCAAGCTCCCTGATGTCCATAACCCCTCCGAATATGTACGAACGATCGGTCAGATAGTTCCACATGATCACTTCACTCGTCTAGATTGTTCGGGTGGACGCACGACTGGCGAAGGGCGCCGAGACCCGCCGCGCGACCCTGCGCCGCGCGGTCGAGATCGCGTCGGTCGAGGGTCTGGAGGGGCTGACCATCGGCAGGCTGGCCGCTGACCTGGAGCTGAGCAAGAGCGGGATCTTCGCCCACTTCGGCTCGAAGGAAGAACTTCAGCTCGCCGCGATCGCCTTCGCCACCGAGATCTTCGTCGAGACCGTGGTCGAGTCCGCGATGGCCGCCGAGCCCGGCCTGCCACGGCTGACCGCGCTGATCGACAACTGGCTGGCCCACTCCCGCGACCGCGTGTTCCCCGGCGGCTGCTTCTTCGCAGGCGCGGCGGCCGAGTTCGACGCGCGCGCGGGCCGGGTGCACGACGCGGTGGAACACTCATTCGACAGCTGGATGGGCCTGCTCTCGCAGCTCGCGACGGTCGCCGTCGAGCACGGCCACCTCGCCGCCGGGACCGACACGTGCCAGCTCGCCTTCGAGATCGACGCGCTCTGCCGGGCCGCCAACGCGGTCGCCGTGCTGACCGGCGACGATAGGGCCTACGAGCGGGCCCGCACGGGCATCGAGACACGGCTGCGGAATTCCTGCGCCTAGTCGTTCGTTGAACGCTCTGATTGCCCGCCCGAACCTGAGGAGGATCTGTGGCGACGGTCGAACTGACCAGCGAGAACTTCGACGAGGTGGTCGGCGGTGGCGGTACCGTCCTTGTCGACTTCTGGGCGGCGTGGTGCGGCCCGTGCCGCCAGTTCGCGCCGACCTTCGAGTCCGCGTCGGACAAGCACGAGGACATCGTGTTCGCCAAGGTCGACACTGAGGCCCAGCAGCAGCTCGCGCAGGCGTTCGACATCAGGTCGATCCCGACGCTGATGGCCGTGCGGGAGGGCGTCGTGCTCTACGCGCAGCCCGGCGCGCTGCCGCCCGCGGCGCTGGAGAACCTGATCACCCAGATCAAGGCCGTCGACATGGCCGAGGTCCACGCCAAGGTCGCCGCGGAGCAAGGCAAGTAAGACCAAACACCGGTGGCCCGGCTCGTTGGAGCCGGGCCACCGTCGTGCTTAAGCGATTACCTCTACCTGGGCCATCATGCCGTTGTTGGAGTGGTCCAACAGGTGGCAGTGGAACACGTACTTGCCGGTGAACCCGGTGAAGGTCGTGTTGACCAGCACCGTCTCCCCCGCGTGCACCGTGACCGTGTCCTTCCAGCCCGCCTCGACCGGCGCGACCGCGACACCGTTGCGCGAGACCACCCGGAACTGCACCAGGTGCAGGTGCATGCTGTGGGTGATGCCGAACTGGGTGTCGTTGTTGGTGATCCGCCACAGCTCCGGCTTGTCCTTGCGAACCGTGAAGTCCACCCGGTTCGGGTCGAACGGCTGGCCGTTGATCAGGAACCGCCGGTTGGCCAGGTCGAAGTTGAGCGCGATGTCCCTGGTCACCGTCGGCGTCGGGATCGCGGGCAGCTGCGGGAGCTGGCCGTTGTCCGGGATCCGCGTGGAGTCCGACTCCACCCGGTCGACGTCGAAGCGCATGATGTCCTGCGTCTCGGCCGCCTCGCCGAACTCGTTGCGCAGGGTGATCTGGGTGCCCACCGGCTGCCCGGCGAAGTCCACGATCACGTCGAGCCGCTCGGCCGGGAACAGCTCGATCGTACTCAGCGGGACGTTGTTCGGCAGGTAGCCGCCGTCGGAGCCGATCACGTAGAACTTCGCGCCGTTGCTCAGCGAGAACTTGAAGCCGCGGTCGTTGGAGCCGTTGAGCAGCCGCAGCCGGTACTTGCGGGTCGCGACCTTGAAGTAGGGCTGCGGCCTGCCGTTGACCAGGATCGTTCGCCTGCCGCGGAAGTCGCCTGCGAAGTACACGAGCTGGTTGTTCTCATCGATGCGGATGTCGCGGAAGAGCAGCGGGACATCCCGGGCGCCCGTCGGCAGGTTCAGCCACGGGTCGCCCGGGTCGTTGATCACGTAGAAGCCCGCCAGGCCGCGGTAGACCTGTTCGGCTTCCTTGTGGTGGGTGTGGGAGTGGTACCAGAGCGTTGTGGCCCGCTGCTGGTTCGGATAGCGGTAGTCCCGCGACGCGCCCGGCTGGATCAGGTGCGTCGGGTAGCCGTCGTGTTCCGGCGCGACGAACGCGCCGTGCAGGTGGACGTTGACTGGCTCGCCCAGTTCATTGATCTGCTTGACCACGACCGGCCTGCCCTGGGTCACCGCCAGGGTCGGGCCGGGGAACGAACCGTTGAAGGTCATCACCCGGCTCGTGGTCCCGGGGATGATCTCGACATCCGCGGGCTTGATCGTCATCTCGTAGTAGTCGGTGTCCGGCGTGCTGGTCTTGGGCTTCAGTACCGGCGGCACCAACAGTGGCACCGAGAACGCGGCCAAGTTGGCCGTGGCCGCCGCGCTGGCGACCAGCCTTTCCAGTGGCAGGACTAAGCCCGCGCCGACAACGGCACCGGCTTTCAGCAGGTTCCGACGTTTCATCAAGAGCTCCTTACTCGCTTGCTTCCCCCGAGGGACCGGCGATGCTGCCGGGAACCCCGAACAACAGCGCGATCGCGAGCGCGGCGACGAAGCCGTACCTGGCCGCTTCCAGACCGCCCGCGAGCACCTGCTCCGCGGTGACGGCGTCCTGGTAGATCACTTGGGCGGTGACCATGGCGGCGACGCCGACCGCGGCAGCGGACAGCCCCGCGAACACCAGCCCGGTGAACCAGGTGCCGCCGCGCGCGTTGAGCCTGCGGGCCAGCGGCACCGCGAGGGCGAGCAAGACCACAAGCACATGGAAGGCAAGGAAAGCGCTGCCGAAGAAGCTGGGCAGCGGCTCGGTGCTGACCGGACTCGGTGGGATCAGTTCGGCCGAGGCGGCACCGTGGTGCTCGACCCCGGCGTGGCGCGAACCCATGGCCACCGGCAGCAGTTCGCCGTCGCGGATCAGCGACGGCGGGGCGAACTGGTGGATCACCCAGGTCGCGATCACGGCGAGCCCGACGACGAAGAGGGCCTCGAAGAACGACGGCGACCGTCGCGTCCGAGGCCCTCTCCGGGTCACGATGTCCAGGCTCACGATCTTGAGGATGAGAGCCGGGACTGGAGGAACCATCCAGTCTCACTGGAAGAGTTCCAGATTAGTAAGGAAGTGCTAGATGACGTCGATCAGCTTGAACATTCCGCGAGCGGCACCGGGGTAGCCGGTCTCACGGTCGCCGACGAAGGACAGCAGCACGTAGCGGCCCGGGGCCAGGTCGGCCTGGTAGTGCACCGCGTAGTGGCTGCTCGCGGGCAGCGCGCCCTGCGGCTGGCCGATGAACGGCGGCGCCGCCTGGCCGGTGAAGAACTTGTTGATGTCCTCGTCGGTGGTGCCCGGACGCACCGGGAGGAACACCGAGTCGGCCATCTGGTCGGTCAGGTTGACGATGAGCAGCTTGGCGCCTGCCTTGAGGGTGTCCGGGGCGCGGAACCGCGGCTCGCCCGCGTCGTTCTGGTACTGCAGGACGACGTGGTCGATGGTCGGCCAGCAGCCGGCGAAGCCCTTGCCGACGGTGATCTTCTGGTAGTGGTTGGTCGCCGCCGGGTTGGCCAGCGACCGGTAGTCGACCAGGTAGTAGGTGCCCTGGAAGAGCATCTGGCTGAAGACCTGCGGCGCGCGCGGGGTGACGATGGCACCGCCGAGCAGCACCGAGTCGCGGTAGACGACGTCACCGGCGGCCTTCTTGGCCGCCAGGTCGTCGTTGTGCAGGACGGTGGCGAGGTTGGTCAGCAGGTTGTCGAGCTGGACGCCCGGCTTGAGCTGGATCAGCCCGACCTCGCGGCCGCCGAAGTCGGGGGTGGACACCTGGAAGGTGGTGACACCGGCGCGCAGCGTGGCCGCGGCGGGGGCGACCAGGCGGTCGGTCTGGGCGGTCACCTGGACGATCTGCGGGGCCTGCTTGGCCGCCGCGCTCGCCGGAGTCACCGCCCCCACGGTGGCCGCGGCCACGACGGTGGCGACAACGAGTCGCCGAAGGACGGTCGTGCTCACGAAATGCCTCCTCATAGTTCGTTGGACTGCTTTGACTCAGGCGTAGAACTCAGGCGCCCGCTTGAGGGTTTCCCACTGGCTGCCGTCATGGCCGCGCACGATGAGCGCGCCTTCCTTGGCGGCGAGGTCGACGAGCTTGCGCGTGCTGGACCGGACCAGCTCGGGCTCGAGGTCGTAGTTGGTCATCGGCCGGGTGTCCGGGTCGAGCGCCTTCTCCATGGTGATGGCGTCGATGGCCAGCAGGACCGGGCCGGACTCGGGCAGGCGCACCAGCACCGACTGGTGGCCCAGGATGTGGCCGCTGGACTCGATCAGCTCGACGCCGGGCAGCAGCTCGATGTCACCGTCGATTTGCCGGTAATTCAGGTTTTCCTGATCCCAGTGCTTGCGAGCCATTCGCAGGCGCGGAACGGTGTCCGACATAGCCAATTCGTAGTGGCTGCGCTGGATCACGAACTCGGCCTGCGGGAAGAGGTCGTGGTTACCGGCGTGATCGGGATCCAGGTGGCTGCAGATCACATGTGTGATGTCACCCGGATTAACTCCGATTTGGGAAAGTTGAGTAATCAACTCCTGTTCCGGGGTCACCTGAATCGCCCCAGGCGGGGCGTCCGGCGGGAATCCGGTGTCGACCAGAACGGTCGCGTCCGCCGTCTGGATCAGGTAGGCGCACACCGGCATTCGGCCGCCCGCAGCCCAGTCATGGCCGATGTGGCCCAGCTCAAGCAGGTACAGTCGCATACGTAGTCGCCTCCGTCTGGGCGGGTTTCTCCACACGCCTCTTCGCGCTGGGCATACCTTGTCGCGGCACGCTCAAGAACCGATCCACTCCGGGTCATTAGGGGGTCGGAAGTTGGCAAACTCCGGGTATGCTCCGTTACTGGGTGATTCAACGGGGTTTGTTTAAGGGGGTTCCAAAGAAATGTCTTTGTCACGACGAGGGTTTATCGGCGCGGCCGGTGCGGCCACTGTCGTCCTGCCACTCGCCAGTGCCTGCGGCAGCTCGCCGACAGATGCCAATGGCGGAGCGCAGCACAAAGAACAGAGCGTCCAGAAGAGCGCGCTGGCCGCGCCTCGGCCGTTCACGCAGCCGCTGACCATCCCGCCGGTGATCCGCCCGACGAGCTCGGACGCGACCACGGACTACTACGACGTCACGACCAAGGTCGCGAGCCTCAACATCCTGCCGGGCCTGCAGACCCAGGCGTTCACGTACAACGGCACCTTCCCCGGGCCGACCTTCGACGTGAAGGCCGGGCGCAAGATCGTCGTCAAGACCCGCAACGAGCTGCCGGTCCCGACGGTCACCCACCTGCACGGTGGCAAGACCCCGCCGGAGCACGACGGCTACCCGATCGACCTGATCATGCCGGTCAACGGGTGGAACGGGCACGTGCACCCGGGCGGCAACGTCAGCCAGGGCACCCGCGAGTACCACTACCCGCTGCAGCAGCGCGCCGCGACGCTCTGGTACCACGACCACCGCATGGACTTCACCGGCCCGCAGGTCTACCGCGGCCTGGCGGGCATGCACATCCTGCGTGACGACGAGGACAACGCGCTGCCCCTGCCCAAGGGCAACCGCGAGATCCCGCTGATCATCACCGACCGGTCGTTCAAGGAGGACGGGTCGTTCAACTACCCGTCGCTCGACCCGAACCTCAACGACCCGCCCGGCGTCACCGGCGCCTTCCACGGCGGCGTGCTCGGTGACGTCACCCTGGTCAACGGTGTCCCGTGGCCGTACCTCGAGGTCGACGCGGTGAAGTACCGCTTCCGCATCCTCAACGCGTCGAACTCCCGGCACTACAAGCTGGAGCTCGACCCCAAGCCCAACGCCGCCCAGTCCTTCATCCAGGTCGGCAGCGACGGCGGCCTGCTCGCCGCCCCGCGTGGCCACACCCAGATCCCGGTCGCCCCGGCGGAGCGCTTCGACGTCGTCATCGACTTCAGCAAGTACGCGGTCGGCACCATGGTCACGCTCAAGCACGTCGGCGCGACCGGCAACTCGGGCCTGGTCATGCAGTTCCGCGTCGCCAGGACGGCCACGGACGACTCGACCGTGCCGACGAAGCTGTCGACGATCGAGCCGCTGCCGTGGACCGGCGGCAACACCCCGACCCGCCAGTTCGCGTTCCTCCAGGGACCGGAGAACGGGAAGATGGTGTGGCGCATCAACTCCAAGAGCTTCGACCCCGACTACATCCACGCCGAGATCCCTCGCGGCAAGGTCGAGATGTGGCAGCTCGTCACCGACGCGCAGCACCCGGTGCACGTACACCTCTCGTCGTTCCAGGTCCAGGCCCGCATCGCCGAACAGCTCGCCCCGACGGACGGCGGCTGGAAGGACACGGTGCGGTTGGAGCCGAACAAGGTCGTGCGGATCTTGGTGCGGTTCGACGGGTACCCGGGCAAGTACGTCTTCCACTGCCACAACCTTGAGCACGAGGACATGGCGATGATGGCGAACATGAAGATCACGTAGGCGGACACGGAGAACGGCCCCGGGAGCGCGCTCAGCTTCCGGGGCCGTTCGTTTTGGCGGATAGTTGAAGCCATGCCGCCTGCCTTGATCGTCGAATACGACCCAGCATGGCCGGGTCGAGCACTACGGCTGCTGCGCGAGGTGCGGGCGGCGTTCGTTTCCCTGGCCGGGACTGAGTACTTCGTCTACGAGCACATCGGCTCCACCGCGGTACCGGGCCTTGCCGCGAAGCCATACGTGGATCTGCAGGTGCGGATGCCTTCGCTGTCAAGCCTTGCCGAACTCGCCGACATCCTCGCGCCGACGCCGTTCGTGCCCGCGTTCGGTGCACGGCCGGACTCCCCGGGCGTCCATCGCGATATCCCACGGCCGGGTGATCACGTTGACCTGGCGCGCTACGAGAAGCGGCTCTTTTACGCTCCGACCGAAGCCGCCATCCTCCACATCCGCCGAACCGACTCGCCATTCGCCGAGTTCGTCGTCGAGTTCCGTGACTGGCTGCGACACCACCCAGACCGGGCACGTCGCTACGAACAGCTCAAACGCGACCTCGCCGTGCGACACGCGAACGACAGTGACTACGACGACTACACCCGCGCGAAGTCGGCATTTCTCGATGAGATTCAGCCACATCTGCGCGACTGGGTTCGGCACCACAGACCCATACCGCCATCGTGACGGCCCCAGAAGCTCGCACCTCCGGGGCCGTTCGCGTGGCTGGTCAGGCCTGCTTCGCCTTGCTGGGAAGGAATCGCGCGAGAATGAAGGCGACGACGAGGTAGCAGACCGCCTGGGCCGCGACGGTGACCGCGGTGGCGGACGTGAAGCCCTCCTGCGCCGGGATCGTCGCCTGCGCCCCGCAGGCACCCACGACCGCGTCCGTGCCCTCGGTCAGCGGCGTCGAACCCACACAGTCGCCAAGCCGGTCATCGAACCGCCCCAGCAGACCGAAGAACGCGGCACCAACGACCGCGACGCCCATGGCGTTGCCGACCTGGGCCAGTGTGCCGAACACACCCGACGCGGAGCCGACGTCCTCAGCGGGAACACCCGTCAGCGTGAGGTTGTAGAGCGGCGGGCTCAGCATGCCCATCCCGATACCCACCACCGCGAGGCAGGCCGCGGTCAGCCCCGAACTCAGCTCCGGCCCCTGCGCCAACAGCACCGCGCACAGCGCTCCCATGCCCACCGCCATCAGCACACCGCCTGAGACGACCAGCGGTTTGCCGATCTTGCCTGCCAACGGCACCGAGGCACCCGACGCGACGCCCGCGGCGACGGCGAAGGAGGCGACCGTCAGGCCGATGTCCGACGGGCTGAAGCCGAGGCCCGACTGCAGGTGCAGCACGAAGACCAGGAAGAACGCCGCGACACCGCCCATCACCAGGAAGTTGGCGACGCTGCCCGCGACGAACGCGCGGACCTTGAACAGCGACATCGCGATCAGTGGGAACTCCCCCGTCGCCTGTCGCTGGATCTGCCTGCGCACCAACAGGTACAGCACGGGCACCGACAGCGCGAGCGGGACGAATATCCACAGTGGCCAGTCCAGCTCACCGCCCTGGACCAGTGGGAAGATCAGCATCAGCAGGCCACCGCTGGCGAGCAGGATGCTGCCGACGTCCAGCCGCGCGCGGGTGCCCTTGGTCAGCACATCGTTGGCGGGCAGCCAGATCCAGCCCGCGAGGATGGTGAACAGGCCGACCGGGATGTTCAGCAGGAAGATCACCCGCCAGCCCAGGTCGGCGATGTCGGCCTGCACGAGCAGACCGCCGAGGACCGGGCCGCTGACGGTCGCGACCGCGATGACACCCGCCTGGGCGCCGAGCGCGGCGACGCGCTTGCCCGCGGGGAACAGCAGCATGATGATCGGCAGCACCTGCGGCGACATGGCCGCGGCCGAGGCGCCCTGCAGGACGCGGCCCGCGATCAGTGTCCCGGGATCAGTCGCCAGCGCGCAGAGCACCGATGCCACCGTGAAGCCGAGTGACCCGACCAGGACCATCTTGCGTCGCCCGATCGCGTCACCGAGGCGGCCGGAAGTGACCAGCAGCAACGCGAACGGCAGGGCGTAGCCCGCGAGCAGCCACTGCGCCGACGACGCGGACGCGTCCAGGTCGGTGCGGATGGACGGGGTGGCGACGGTGACCACCATCAGGTCGAACAAGTGCAGGAAACTCCCCGCCAAAACGGCCGCGAGGGCCAGCCACGGCCGCCGGGTGGCGACCGTCGGCTGGTCCTCGCGGACCGGTTCGACGAGCTTGTCTTCGACGGGCGGCGTCACGATTCCTCCTAGAACCAGGGCGTGACGCCTGCGCGCCACGTCTTACTCGGGCTGGTTCTTCGTCGCCGATCCAGCCTCGAAGGGCGTCGAGTAGCCCTCATAGGCCAGATGCAAGACCATGCCAATCTTGGCGTGGTCGAGGTTGTGGCAGTGATCCATCCAGAGACCCGGGTTGTCGGCCTTGAACGCGATCTCCCACGTCTCACCCGGCGCCACATCGACGGTGTCCAGCCAGACCGGGCTGCCGTTGGCGGGCTTCCCGTTGCGCGACAACACGAGCGCGTGGTGGCCGTGTAGGTGCATCGGGTGGTCGAGGTGGCTGCGGTTGATGAACTTGATCTTCACCAGGTCACCCTCACGGACCGTCAGCGTCGGCACGTCGGGGAAGACGTACCCGTTGACCGACCACAGCAGGTTGAACCCGCCGTCGAAGAACCCGGCCTGGTTGTCCAGGTAGCGGTCCTCGACCACGGCGAACTTGCTGTCGGCGTTGAACTCCGTCGGCATCGGGCTGCCGTACTGGGTGATGTCGAACTCGGGGACGGTGAAGTCCGCCTTCAACTCACCGGAACCGTCGGGGCTGAACAGGATGCCCTCTTCGGGGCGCTGCTTCTCGGCCAGCCTGACCGGGCCGCTCGGCATGGTGAACTCGACGTCGTACCGACCGCCGCCGCCCAGGATGAGCAGCTGGTCCTTGACGTCGGTCGGCTTGTTGATGTCCTGGCCGTCGGCCGCGGTCACCTTGAATGGCACGCCGACCACGGCGAAGCGCTTGATCAGGCTGTCGGTGTTGGTCAGCCGCAGACGGACCTTGGTACCGGGCGCGATCGTCTGCTTGTCCAGCTTGTCGCTGTCGCCGTTGGTGTAGGCGACCTTGTTCTCCGTCGTGGTGAACGAGTGCTGGAGAACCTGGATGTCCTTGACGTCGGTCTCGGCCGGGGCGTCCTTCGGCTCGACGATGAAACCGCCGTAGAGACCCTTCTTGACCTGCTCCGACGACTGCTGGTGCGAGTGGTACCAGTACGAACCGGCGTCCGGGGCGCGGAAACGGTAGACGTGCTTGCCACCGGGCATGACCGCGTCCTGGGTCAGGCCGGGCACGCCGTCCTCGGCGTTGGGCACGTCGACGCCGTGCCAGTGCGCGGAGACGCCGGTCGGGACGTCCTTGTTGGTCAGCGTGACCTCGACGAGCTCACCCTGCTTCACCTTGATCTGCGGGCCGGGGATCGTGCCGTTGAAGGTCCACGCGTCGAGCTTCGCGCCACTGGGCAGCGAGATGGTCGCCTTCTCAGCGTTCAGCGTGATGCGCTGGTCGGGCTCGCCGTCCTTGGGGCCGGTCAGGTCGGCGACCGACTTGCCGCCCTGGCCGTGGCCGCCCGCGGCGTGCGTGCCGGAACCGCTGTGCTCGCCCATGTTGTAGCGCTCGTCGAGACCGCTGGTCGACTGCCACACGAAGATGGCACCCGCGACAAGCGCGAGAACGACGCCCACGTGCGCGAACGAGCGACCGACGCGCTTGCCGAAGCCGGGAACGATGGCGCCCGCGGCGACCTTGCCCTGCTCGTAGCGCTGCTTGAGGACAAGCAGGCCGGCCACGACCAGGAAGATCAGCCCGTAGAAGACGATCTCGTCACCGAACGGCGGCACCGGCGGCACCACGAAAGCGGCGTACCAGGCCAGGATGCCGCCGATGGCGGTCAGCCGCGGCGGGAGCGCGGCCTTCAACGTCGCCAGACCCTGGCGGGCCTCCAGCGGCACGGTGACACCCTCGGTGCCGCGCAGCGCCTTGGCGGTCTTCGAGATCTTCAGCAGCACCGGGATCGTCAGCACGTAAGCCGCGACGGCCGGGACCAGGTAGAAGAACGGAACCAGCACCACCCGGTCGGACGCGAATTCCCAGCCGGTCTGCATCATCAGGATGCCGATGGCGAATTTCCAGAGAACAGCGATCGTGCCTACGCCGAGCCAGATCAGCGTTCCCCGGGATGCCTTCACGGATTTCACCGGATCGGAGTAACGCGCGACTCTTCCGAGTCGCCTGGACGATACCGCCCAGGTGATGAAGATGAGGGCACTAATGCCCACGTCCATTCCCAATAGCGTCTCGTACATCCGGTGTCCCTCTTAGGTTTGCTTGCCTGTTGTGAGCAGTGCGCCCGAGCCCCGCGGCACAGCCTGCCAGAGCCAAACTGAGAATTCCGCCCCTAACTCACAGCGCGTACGTGGCGTCCGGCACATCGGTGATGAACATGTACCCGGGTGAGTGCGTGATGGCGAATTCCAGCTTGGACGCGATAACGGCGGCCTGCGTGGTGACACCGCACGCCCAGAAAACGGGGATGTCGTCGCCGACCGGAACGGGATCGCCGAAGTCCGGTTTTTGCAGGTCAGTGATGCCCAGCGCGGCCGGGTCACCGATATGCACGGGCGCGCCGTGCACCGACGGGTAGCGCGCGGTGACCTGGACCGCGGTCGCGACAAGGTGAGCGGGCACCGGCCGCATGCCGACAACGAGCGGCCCGGAGAGCCTGCCCGCGGGCCTGCACTCGATGTTGACCGCCCACATCGGGTCCGTGACGCCGAGCTCGTGGTGGCGCAGCGGGACTCCGGCGTCGAGCAGGCCGCGCTCGAAGGTGTAGCTGCACCCGATGACGAACGTGACAAGGTCGTCGCGCCAGTGGTCTGTCGCGTCGGTGACCTCTTCGACCTTCACGCCGTCGCGCCAGATGTAGTACGCGGGCAGGTCGGTGCGCAGATCCGCGCCCTCGGCCAGCACCGTCGTCGGCGAACCGGCGTCGGTGACATCGAGGACCGGGCACGCCTTCGGGTTGCGCTGCGCGAACAGCAGCAGGTCGTAGGCGACGTCCTTGGGCACTGAGATCAGGTTGGTCTGCGCGTAGCGGCTGGCCCAGTCGACCGTCGGCACCCGCAGTCCGGCGCGGAAGTACGCGCGGGCCTCGGCACCGGTCATCGCCTCGGTCCGCGCTCTGGTCAGCGTCGTCGGGTCCAGCAGCTGGGCAGTCATTTGGTGCTCCTAGTCGATGACCGTTAGTTTTCGGTCCAAAGTGGTCAGCAGCTCGTTGCCGTTCTCGCGCACCACATACGGGTCCTCGATCATGGCCGCGCCGAAGCCGAACTCGTAGTACGGGGTCTCGAAGTTGACGACGGTGCCGACCTCGATCGCCTCGTCGTTGTCCGGGGTGATGAGCACCCGGTCGTAGACCTCGACACCGATGCCGTGGCCGACGTGGTTGCGCCGGTAGTGCGGGATCCCGTTCTGCCGCACGGCGTCCACCGTGAGGTCGAAGAGTTCCTTGCCGGTCATGCCTGGCCGGGTCTGGGTCAGCGCGGCGGTCTCGCCCGCGATCACGCCCTCGCAGTAGCGCGCGAGTTTGTCGGTGGGCTGGCCGATGCTGAACATGCGGCTCAGGTCCGACCAGTAGCCGTCGAGGATCAGGCCGACGTCGAACCACACGGCCTCGCCGCGGCGCAGCGGGTCGGCGGTGGGGCGCGACTGCCCGTAGGCGGCGCGCTCGCCGAACTTGATCAGGGTGAACTTGGGCCGCCCGCCCGCGCTGACCGCGGTCCGCTCGAACTCGCGGACCAGGTCGATCTCGGTGGCGCCGGGCTTGGCGACGGCCATGGCGGCGAGGATGCACTGCTCGGTGAGCGCGGCGGCGGCGCGCAGCCGCTCGACCTCCGGCTCGGTCTTGACCTTGCGCACCCAGCGGAACAGGTCGGCACCAGGTCGCAGGTCCGCGCCGCGCAGTTCCTCGCGAAGGACGTCGAAAGCGTTTGCGGGCAGGCTTTCCTCGTCGATCGCGATCCGCGAGTCACCGAGGCCGGCTTCCCGCAGGACCCTCGCGAGCACGCCCAGCGCGGGAACGCCGTTGGGCTGCTCGTTCATCAGCTTGTGGAGAAGCTGTCCGTGCCCACCGAGCGCGGACAGCTCCGTCTCATCACCAAGTTCGCGATAGAACGTCCCGAAGCCCGCCGCCCCGTCCAACGCGACCTGCGCGTCCCGGATCTGGTCCAGGTCGCACCGCGAGGAGATGAGCCTCGGGTGCGCCAGACGATCCCGGGTGACGACCGCGAAACACTGCCCGCTGTGCGGGAAGATCTCGTGGGACACGCTCGCGACACCGGTGAGGTAGTACACGTTCTCAGCGGTGGTCGCGACGATGCCGTCGAGGCCGAGTTCGTCCATCCGCCGGGCGAGCCGGTCGAGGTTGGCGAGCATGGGGCGGGTCCTCTCAGACCAGTTGGGGCTGAACGCGGTCGAGCTGGATGAACTCGTTGCGCGGGCTGCGCGCGCCGGCGAGCAGACCGTCGAGCGAGTCGAGGCCCTGGGCCTCGATGTTCTGCAGCACACCGCGTTCGGTGAGCCAGATGTCGTCGAAGGACTCGCCGAGGTAGTTCGCGCCGGAGTCCGGGCTCACCGCGACGATCGTGCTGCCCGGGTTGGCGTGGGCGTAGGCCAGCGCGCTGAACACCGCGGCACCGGTCGACTCGCCGACCAGCAGGCCTTCCTGGCGGGCCAGCAGCCGGGTGGTGGCGAAGCCCTCCGGGTCGGTGATCGGATGGACGAGGTCCACCAGGTGCTGGTGCAGGTTGCCCGGGGTCCACGCGATGCCGAGGCCGCGCATCTCCCAGCCCTTGTAGGGGAAGCCGAACGCGGCCGAGCCGACCACGTCCGAGCCGACGATGGTGATGTCGGGAAGCTTGTGCTTGAGCGTGGCGGCCAGACCGGAGATGTGGCCGCCGGTACCTACCGCGCACACCAGCGCGTCGAACGCGGGCAGCTCGTCGAGCAGCTCATAGGCGGTCTGCTCGGCGTGGATGCCCGGGTTGCCCGGGTTGTTGTACTGGTCGGGCCAGAAGGCGCCCGGGTTCTGCTCGATCAGCTCGGCGACCTTGGCCAGGCGCGGACGCTGGTAGCCGAGCTCGTCGGGGGTCTGCACGACGTGGACCTCGGTGCCGAACGCGGCGACGAAGTCCAGCATCGAGCCCGCGGCCTTCGGGTCGGTGACGAGGATGACCCGGTAGCCCTTGGCGGCGCCGATGAAGGCGAGAGCCTTGCCCAGGTTGCCCGAGGTCGACTCGATGATCGTGCCGCCCGGCTTGAGCTGCCCGGACCGCTCGGCCGCGGTGATCATGGACAGGGCCGCGCGGTCCTTGACGCTGCCGCCGGGGTTGGCCCCTTCGAGCTTCAAGAGGACCTCGGAACCGTTGCTCATGCTCAGCTTGCCGAGGCGGACAAGCGGCGTGCGCCCGACGGTGTCGAGGATGTTGTCGCAAATCATGCTGCCCCCTAAGGCGATGGATGAACAACGGCTAGGCCTGTCGCGGCTATTCGGCCGCGACAGGGCCTGAGGTCCGGTCAGAGGGTCAGACGGACCTTGTAGAGGTCGAGCCAGGTGTCGAGCTGCAGGATCAGCTCGACATCGGCGCGGGCGAGTCGGTCTTCGGCCATCCGAGCGCCGTTGCTCGCGAGTTCGTTGGCCTTGTTCATGTCGATCAGGGAGTGCACCCGCGAGTGCGGGTCCGCCAGCGTGGCCTTGAACTCCTGCTGCAGTCGCGCGGCGTAGTTCGGGTCCTTGCTGACCGGGGTCGCGCTCTGCTTGCGCTGCAGCACCTGCTCGGGGAGCAGGTCGGCGACCGCGGCCCGCAGGAGACCCTTCTCGATGCCGCCGTGGGCGTGCATCTCGTTGGGGATGTTGTAGGCATACTCGATCAGCGGGAAGTAGTTCAGCGGCGAGGACGAGTGCAGCCCGGCCGAGGAGAACACGCCCGCGTCGAGGCGGAACAGCATCAGCACGAGGTAGGCGACCCTGCGGACCTGGCGGTCCCAGTCGTTCTCCTCCGGCAGGTACTCGACCTGGGCGATCGAGTCGGCGTAGAGGTCGGCGTAGTAGGTCGGGAAGTCCAGCGCCGACAGGGTGTCGCCGTTGAACAGGCCGGTGCCGAAGCCGTTGGTGGCGCCGAAACGCTGCGCCATCGCGATCCACGGGAAGGTGCCAGAGGCGATCAGGCCCTTGTCGTTGGACCAGCGCGCGCCGCGGAAGATCTGGTCGCCCGCGCCGCCACCGAAGACGACCTTGCCGCCCTGGGCCGCGAGGTGCTGGATGAACAGGTGCTGCGAGGCTTCCATGTCGTAGATGCGCGTCGGGTAGTCCTTGGCGCGCAGCATTCCCTGGCGCACCACCGGGTCGAGCAGGTCGGTGGCGTTGATGCTGATCAGGTTGTAGTCGGCCTCGACGTGGTTGGCCACGATCTCGGCGTACGGCGCGTCCTTGGTGTCACGCATGACATCGGACTCGAAGTCGCTGTTGACGAAGTCGACGGTGTAGGTCCGCAGCCTGCCCTGGCCGCGCTTGCGCAGCTCAGCGGCGGCCAGACCGGCCACGGCGCTGGAGTCCATGCCACCGGAGAGGGTGGCGAACAGGACCGACGGGTCGGCGGGCAGGGCCTGCGCGACGCTGTCCTCCAGCATCGACCGGATCTTGCCGATCGTGGTGTCGAGGTCGTCGGTGTGCGGCTTGGTCTCCAGCTTCCAGTACGTCTGCCGCGACCAGCCCTGACGACTGAAGCGCGCGATCTCCGACGGCTGGATGGCGCTGAAGCCCGCGAACAGCGGGCCGGGCATCAACGCGTGCGAGATGACCTCACGCAGACCCGCGGCGTCCAGCTCAGCCTTGACCTCGGGGTGCGCCAGCAGCGTCTTGCGCTCGGAGGCGAACACGATGCCGGTCGGCGTCTGGGTGTAGAACAGCGGCGACCCGCCAAGGCGGTCGCGGGCGAAGAACACCTCTTCGGTGCGCCCGTCCCAGATGGCGATGGCGAACGAGCCGGTCAGCCACGGCACGAACTCCCCGCGCCACTGCAGGTAGGCCCGGTTGACCACCTCGGCGACCGAGGCGGCCGGGTCGACCGCGCGCCCCTCGGCGGCCAGCTTGGCGCGCAGCTCGGCCAGGTTGCCGGGGATACCGGTCACGCTGGTCACGACCGGCTCGCCACCGGCGACGCTGACGAACGGCTTGGCCGCCCCCTGCGTGTCCAGGGCCCGGTAGCCGATCGCGGCCCGCTGCGAGACCCAGACCGTCTCCCCGTCGGGTCCGCGCTGCGCCAGCGTCCCTGCCAGACTCCTCAGGATCGGCTGTGCGACCGACAGATCCCTGGAGAAGTCGATCCAGCCCACGATGCCTGACATCGAGCACCCTCCCACGTCGTTCTTACGTCGGGAGAAGCGTCGATGGGCGGGCTCAAGGTTCTGTCTAGAGCGACTGTAGGGCCGATCAACCGGCCGTCCGCAGACCCTCGACCACGGCTTCCCGCACGTCAAGCACCACGGTCTGGTAGCTGTCGATCGGATCGAGGACCCGCGCGCGCGGGCCGTCGCGCCAGGCGTCGGAGCCGTAGAACGCCTCTTCGAGGCGGTCTCGTTCACTCAGACTAGTGAACGCGCGGATGAGGTAGGCGTGGTCTCCCTCGTCGGGAACGAGCGACGGCCCGAGGTCGACGACGTCGATGCCCGCCTCGACGAGCATCGGCCGAACCTCACGCATGACGGCGACGAGGTCGTCGAGCCGTCCGGGCTTCACCTTGTAGGTGCGAATCTCCAGGATCACGGGTGATCTATACCGCAGGCAGGCGACAGCGTCAGGATCCAAGCCTGGACAGCGCCCGGTTCCGTCGCTTGAGGAGATCCTCCACCGCGTCTTCCCGGGCGGCGGCGTTTCCGTAGAGGGCGAGTCCGCGTTCGGCCCACCACAGGCAGGCACTCCAGTCCTTGGCCTTCTGCTGCCGGATCGCCATCTGCCGGTAGGTGTCAAGGAGAGGCACCTTGCCCCACTTCGCCATGAAGGCCGCGCAGATGGCCCCCATCTCCGCGTCGTGGAGTCGACAGGCTTCATCGAACTCGTCTAGAGCTGACTCGTAGAGCTCACGTGACCGGTACAGCCGCTTCTCCAGTTCGGCGAACTGGAAGTGCCGGTCGATCGGGTCGGGGTCGGTGGCGAGCAACGTCCACAACATGGCGATAGCGGACCGGTCGCCCACGGGCAGATCGTTGAGCCACGACAGGTCGTAAGAGTCGTCCTCCAGGTCGGTCAGCCACGCTTCGCTCAACCCCGTCCGCATCGCGCCAGGCCGGACACCGGACGGAACATAGGCGATCCCACGCGGAACAGAGGCGCTCGCACCGAAGTCCCCAGGATCGTGGAGCAGCCACACACCTAGGCGTCCTGGGCCGTCAGGGTAGAAGCCCCCGCCGACCACGATCCCTTCGAGTGTGACGAGTCCGCCGCACTCGGCCATGAGCCGGTGCAGTCCCGCGAGATATCTCGCGGCGACTTCTCGCGGGAGGTAGCCGACCCGGCGTCCGTCGACGTGGACCGCGATGGCGTTCGAGTCGTGAACGTTCTCCGGCTCCGGAACCAGGACCGCGACGACCTGGTGGCGAACCCGATCCCCGGCCGACGCGCCGCAGATCGCGCGGAGTTCGACCTGGTAGTCGGACTCCCCGACCACTTCAAGATCCTCGTCGCCGCGGCGTAGCGCCGCTGGGTCGAGACGGTCCACATACCCCACTTCGCGCCCACCTCCGACTGCACAACGGTCCAGCGTCTCACCAGGGGTCGTAGATCGAATCCTCACCGTTACAGGCCTAGACCCTTGCCCCATCCGGGTGAACGTTCACTATTCAACTGACTTTGAGTAACGAACCACCCGGTCAATTCCGACACTCCGGCTGACGCGTCAGTCCTGCCTAGCTCACCTGAGAAGGGCGCACTTTCCCAGCCCTGGCAAGGAATGACACATGACGACCCACTCCCGTGGAACGGTGACAGCACCGTTCCGCCTGCCCGCGCACCTACTACCGACGGCGACCATCGTCACCGCCGCAGGCGTGCCCGCACTGCTGATCCACACCCCCGCCGCGTGGGCCACCGCGGCCACATGCGCCACGGCCCTGATAGCCATCAGATCAATCCGCCGCGCCGCACGACAGGTGGACCGGATCCTGGCCGAGGAGCTGGCGGCCGGGTCCACGCCCGAGCGCGACAGCCAGCTCATCCACTAGCCGCTCAGGCCCGACGTGCGCGCCGCACCCACCACAGGGCGAAACCCCCGGCCGATATCAGCGCGACACCCGCCAGGGACAGCGGCAGCACCGCGCTCGCGCCGGTATCCGGCAGGTCGCCGCCGTCGCCCGAACCCGGGGGAACACTTACCGAGGAGTCCCCGGACGGCGTGGACGTGGCAGTCACCGACGACGGCGTGCCCGGAGTCGTCGAACCCGCGGGCGTCGTGGTGGCTGTCGCCGATGTCGTGCTCGAACCGCCGCCGTCGTGGCCGGTCGGGCCCGCGCACTTGGCCTGCGCCAGGGTCACGTCGGCCTTGCCCACGTTGGCGATCGGGCCACCGACACTGACCCGCAGCGCGTTCACGGTCAGTGTGTCGCCGGACCGGACCTGCTCGTTCACCCACACCGTGACCAGGTCCGACACGGAGATCTTCCCGGTCACGGCCACGTCGATCCGCTGACCGGCGACCCACACGTCGGCCAGCTTCGACTCCCCGGTCACGGTTTTGCCGTCGGCCACACAGGTCGCGGCCACCAGCTTCGCCTTCACCAGGCCCAGCAGATCCACATCGGCGATGCTCGCCGCGCCGGTCAGTACACCTCCCTTCACCTCGGATGCCGCGTTGAGCAGCTTGGCGTGGCCGGGCAGGTTCGTCGGAAGGTCGATCTTCACCACCGACTTGTCCTGCCCAGCCGGATAGGTCGCTTTCGGCAGCGCGGCGATATCCACCCCGACGGCGTTCAGCACCGTGGCCTGAACGGACACAGCGAACGCGCTGCCGGTCTGCGAACCCGCGGCGGCGGCGGGCGAGGCGCTCAACGCGGCGACCGCGACGGCTCCGGTGACAGCGAACAAATTGGGACGCACGGACGACTCCTGGCTCTGGACGTTACGGGGAGAGCGTCAGGATCTCGACCGCGAATGGTCGAGGCAATAGCGCGAAACACGTTATCCAGTAACGGTTCCCACATTACAGTCCAGGTTCTCCCACCCCTGATAGTCCACACGCGACACTTCCGCCGATGCACACGAAAGTCGGCGGGAGACACCCGGACCACCGCTTGGCGATGATCTATGAACAAGTCTGTACCGGCAAACCCGCGACCGTCCTGGCCCTGGCCGGCACACTCGGCCTGGCGAACACCAGTTTCCAGCGCCACTTTCCCGAGATCGCCACACAGCTGCGACAAGCACGATCCAAGATCCCGGCCGGCCACGATGCGGCGGAGGTGGGCCGGTTTCACCAGCTCAAGCATGACAACGACGAACTCCGCCACGACAAACACGAACTTGCCCAACACCTCGACCTCGCGCTGGCCAACATTCAACGCCTCACCCTGGAGAACGATCAGTTGCGACGGCATCTCGAAGCCATCGCCAAGGTCGCACCTATCCGCCCAGAGAAAGGTCGCTCGTCGCCCGCACGACCGTAAATCGCCATCCGGCGTTCTCAGACCGGCGGCAGCCCGTGAGTGATCTCCAGGGCGTGGTGATCAGCGATTGGGCGCGGGCGGTGATGGCAGCTTGCGCAGCGTGCGCACGTCTTCATCGAGGCGGTGTAGCAGGCCCGACAGGTCACTGCTGGGGGTGCGCAGTGCGGTGGCGATCTCGTCCAGGCTGACGCCGTGCGCTTCGAGCTGACGGATGGTGTTCACCCGCTCGACCGTGGTCGGTTATGTCGCCGAGCCGCTGTTGGGTACCGGCCTGGCCGATTTACTCGGCCTGACCAGTCTCAACCGACGTGCCGCCGCCGCAGCTCGTGAGCGTGCGGGTGATGACCGCCACCGGCTCGAAGCGATGGCCGCCGAGGGCGGCCGCGCCGCCCTCGGCGGGACCCACGAGCTGTCGCTGATGCTCGCGGGCGCCCAGCTCGGGATCACGCTGTGCAACCTGGGTTTGGGTGCGCTGGCCGAACCGGCGGTCGCGGCCCTGCTCGACATCCCGCTGCTCGCGCTCGGGCTGCCATCCGGGGTGTCGCACGCGATCGCGTTCGGGATCAGCCTGGCCTTGGTGGTGTTCCTGCACATGGTTGTCGGCGAGATGGCACGGTCGCCGAGTCGTTTCTGTAGGGCCGAGGAACACCGCGCGGCAGGTGGACCGGATGGGAGCTGACCCGGGGGTTCAGACCAGGCCGGCGTCGTGCACGCAGATCGCGATCTGCACGCGGTTGGTGACTTCGAGCTTGTCGAACAGCCGTGACACGTGCGCCTTGATGGTCGGCACGGACAGGAAGAGTTCCACGGCGATTTCGGTGTTGGACAACCCGCGGCCCACGCACACCGCCACCTCGCGCTCGCGTTCGGTGAGCGTGTCCAGTCGCTCGGTGGCTCGGGCCGCGCGGTCGTCGGGAGCCCGTGCACGGACCTGGCGGATCAGTGTCGACGTCGCCGAGGGCGAGAGCATCGGCTCGCCGTCGACCACCTTGCGGATCGCGTCGATGATCTGCGCTGGGGCCGTGTCCTTGAGTAGGAATCCGTCGGCGCCGGACGCGATCGCGTCGACAACGACCTCGTCGGCGTCAAACGTGGTCAGCACGATCACCCGGGGTGGTTGCGGGTCGGCGAGCAGGATCCGGGTGGCCTCGACCCCGTCGAGCACCGGCATTCGGATGTCCATGAGCACCACGTCGGGCCGCAGCGAGCGCGCAGCGGCGACTCCCTCGTGACCGTTGGCGGCCTCGCCGACGACCTCGAGGTCTGGCCTGCCGCCAAGCATGAGCGCCAGGGCGGAGCGCACCAGGCGGTCGTCATCGACCAGCAGCACCCGCGTCGGCCCGGCCATCACGCGGCCCATGGTATCCAGCCGTGCAGGACAAACGTCGAACCCTCACGCCCGTGTTGCAGGCGGCCGCCGCGCACGCCTGCCCGTTCGGCCAAGCCGATCAGTCCGAGGCCCGAGCCGGGGACGGCAGGCGTCCGGCTGAAGCCGAGGGCGTTGCGAAGCCGCACGTCGATGCCCTCCTCGGGGGAGCCGCTCACCTCGATGCGCACCATCGCTCCCGGTGCGTGCTTGCGCGCGTTGGTCAGTCCCTCCTGCACGATCCGGTAGACGGTGCGGCCTGCCCCGTCGGGCACGGCTGTGCCCGGATCGATGAGGTCCTGGAACTCGATGTGCATGCCGGACTCACGAGCCTCGCCGACGAGTGCGTCGAGGTCGGCGTACGTCGGTTGCGGCCTGCCTGCATGCTCGCCGTTCATGGGCCGCCGGAGGATACCGAGGACGTCGCGCAGCTCAGTGAGGGCGGCGTTGGCCTGCTCCTGGATCACCTGCGACTCACGACGCAGCTGCCCGGCGGTCAGGTCGCCGCGGAACACCATCGCCGCGGCCTGCATCGACACCAGTGAGATGCGGTGGGCCAGCACGTCGTGCATCTCCCCGGCGATGGCGGCGCGTTCGATGGTGCGGGCCGAGGCGACGCGCAGGTCGCGCTCGGCCTCGGCCTGCCGGGCGCGTTCGCGCAGCGTCCACAGCAGCTCGCGCCGCGAGCCGATGTACATGCCCCAGCCCAGGATGGCCGAGGTCAGCACCATTCCGGCGACGAGGTCGGCGTAAATCGGCGCGGCGCGAGAATCCTGCCCGTTGCGATACGTCACGGAAATAGTGCCGCGGCCGGGAACCGGTTGGGTGTTGGCGTACACCTGGCTGGCGAGCACCCACAGCACGCCGAGTGCGATGATCCGGCCGATCTCGCGCTTGGTCGCGAACGAGACCGCGGCGAGCAAAGCAGGCCCCACGGCGAACGCCGAGATCGAGCTGAACGCCACCAGCACCAGCGCGACCGGGAATGGCCACCGCCGGCGCAGGAACGACAGCCCGAAAGCGACCAGGCCGACGCCGAGGCTGATCCAGAACAGTGGCCGGTGGTCCTGCCATTGGCCCTGCCATTCGTCGCTCCAGCTTTGCAGCGACACGAGCAGACACACCAGCAGCCGCCACGCGTGGGAGTACCACCCCAACTGCGGCTGGTAGGCGGGCGGGCGGATCGGCACTTCGTGAATGTAGCCGCCGGTGAGCGGGCCAACCACCGACCGTGGTCGCGGCAGGCACCTACTTTGGTCGGGGTCGGGTCGCGACCGTGGTCCGTTGTGACGGGGGTACCCCGCGCCCGAGCATTATGACCGTGATCAGAATCGAAGGACTCACCAAGAAATACGGCGATTACACCGCCGTCGACAACGTTTCGTTCGTCTGCCGGCCCGGCCGAGTCACCGGCTTCCTCGGACCCAACGGCGCAGGCAAGACGACGACCATGCGCATCATGGTCGGCCTGGCGACCCCGACGCGTGGCCGGGTCACCCTCGGCGGACATCAGTTCGCCCAGATACCGAACCCCGGCCGTCACGTCGGCGTCATGCTCGACGCCAGCGCCCAGCACGCCGGCCGCACCGGGCGCGAGGTGCTCACGCTCGGCGCCCAGCTGATGGGCCTGCCTGCATCGCGCGTCGAGGAGGCGCTCGACATGGTCTCGCTTTCGGGCAAGGAGGCCGACCGCCGGGTCGGCAACTACTCCCTCGGCATGCGGCAGCGCCTGGGCATCGCGCACGCGCTGCTGGGCGACCCGTCGGTGCTGATCCTCGACGAGCCCGCCAACGGCCTGGATCCCGCGGGCATCCGCTGGATGCGCGGCCTGCTCAAGGAGTACGCCGACCGCGGCGGCACCGTCCTGCTGTCCAGCCACCTACTCAACGAGGTCGAGCTGGTCGCCGACGACATCGTGATGATCGGCCGCGGCCGAATCGTCGCCCAGGGCACGGCCCAGGAGCTGACGCGGACCGGCGGCACCCTCGTGCGCGCCGTGGACAGTGACGCCCTGGCCCGCGCACTGCGTGCGGCAGGCGTCGTGTTCTCCCCGGTCGGCGACGGCTTCCGCGCCGAGGCGAACGCGGCGCGGATCGGCGAGATCACCGTCGCCGCTCAGATCCCCCTCACCGAACTACGACCGGCCGATGGTGGCCTCGAGGACCTCTTCCTCGAACTCACCGCCGGGACCCAGCGCGAGTCCGTCACGCAAGGAGCCACGGCATGAGCACCGCCACCGTCCACCCCGCCACCATCGACCTCACCAAGACCCCGCGGACCCCGTTCGCCCGGCTCGTCCGGGTCGAGCTGCGCAAGAGCTACGACACCCGCTCCGGCCGCTGGCTGCTGGCCGCCATGGGGTTGCTCACCATCGCCGTCTACGTGGTGATGCTGCTGGTGGCCGACTCCGACCTCGGCTACGGCCAGTTCGTCAACGCCGCCGCCAGCGGCACGGCGGTCCTGCTGCCGATCCTGGGCATCCTGCTGGTCACCAGCGAGTGGAGCCAGCGCACCGCCATGACCTCCTTCATCCTCGAACCGAACCGGCTCCGGGTCCTCCTGGCCAAGCTGGTCACCGGGCTGCTGCTCACCGTGGCCGTCACGGCATTCGCCCTGGCCGCCGGCGCGCTCGCCACCCTGGCCAACGACGCCCTCGGTGGCACGGTCTCATGGGACTTCGGCCCGAACTACGTCGCAGGTCTCATCGTCACCCAATCACTGGCCATGCTCGGCGGCTTCGCCCTGGCCACCCTGCTGCTGAACTCGCCCGCCGCGATCGTGGTGTTCTTCCTCTACAAATGGCTGGTGCCGGCCGTGCTGAGCACGATCGCCGCCACCGTCGACGGGTTCGCGAACATCCTGCCGTGGATCGACTTCCAGTCCGCCCAGGCCCCCCTGGTCGACCTGTCCCTCCACGGCGAGGACTGGGCACACCTGGCGGTCACCTGCACGGTCTGGCTCGTGCTTCCGTTCGCGCTCGGCCTCTGGCGGGTGCTGCGGGCCGAGGTGAAGTGACAGCCGGACCATCCGACGACCGCCGGTAGGTTCGGTGAGCATCTCTCGACGTACCCCGGCAGGACAGCAGGCTGTATGCCGCGCACACGAATGCCGCGCCTGCGACCGCGGGATGCCATACATGCCTCGACGAGGTAGCAAGAGCGTCGGCTGCGTGTGGGTTCAATTCTCGCCGTCGAACCCACACGCAGGGACGAGGCCGACTGATGTGGTCAACGGTCACGTTCAAACCGGGTCCATAACCGATCCAGTCGCCATCGACGCTCCGGAACCAGCCGTACAGCAAGCCCTTGGCCTCGCCGGTCAGATCCAGACCGTGCGGCACGACACGGTATTCGGGGGAACAACGCGCTCAGCCGGACCCACACCGGGGTCATGACCGGCGACTGGCCGTGGAGCTTGTCCCCGGCCCAGCGGTGTGCAGCGTGGCCCAATTTAGAACACAGGTTCGATGATCGGTTGTCGGGCGGCTCGTGACGAGCGGGGCGGGACGAGGCCCGTGACCGCTCCTGTCCCGCTTGCCACCGTTGCCGACATCCAAGCCCGCACCGACGTTGCGCTCACCACCGAGCGACCAATCAGCAGAAGACGGTGGTCGAAGCTCTCGTCTCTAAGATCACCATGACCGGAGACAACGGTCGTGCCAACCTTCCGCGTCCCACAACCACGGCCAAGCAGCCCAGACGAACAAGGGGCCGAGACCGGATTAACCGGTTTCGGCCCCTGCGGTTCGCGTGCATTCATATTTGGTGGAGCTGAGGGGAATCGAACCCCTGACCTTCTCGATGCGAACGAGACGCGCTACCAATTGCGCCACAGCCCCGAAGTGGTACGCAAAGAGATTAGCAGCCTCCGCGGACCACGTTCGACCGGGGTCTACTCCCCGACCGCCCGCCGATAGGGCAGGTCGTCGGGGTGCCCGAGGTGGTCGAACCACGGGTCTTCGTCGTCGATGTCGATGACGACGGCGCCCGGGTGGACCGCCATGGCGTACCCGCGGGCCGGGGGTTCCTCGTCGTACTCGTCCTCGTACTCGTCGTCGATCGGGCGCGCGTGGGAGCGGTGGACCGCCTGCATCCGGGCGTACCGGCGCTGGCGGATCTCCTCCTCGATGCGCACCTGTCGACGCAGGTATGTCAGGTAGCCGACGAGTGCGACGTCGATGGCGCCGTGGGCCCACCACATCGACGGCCACACCACGGCCGCGCCGATGGCCGTGATGACCGCCAGGACGATCATCAGGAGCACGACGCGCTGCCGGAAGCCGTACTTGGCCCGGGCGGCGCGCGCGGCGGCCTCCGGGTCGTAGCCGCCGCGGCCGGGTCGGTAGCGGCGCGCGGGTGGGGTGTCGTCGAGCTCGTCGGCGTCGAGCTCGTCGAGCTCGGTGTCCACCTCGTCGGCATCGCTCATCGCGAAGTCCTCTCGGGTGTCCTCGGCCTCTTCGTGGTCGTGTGCGTCTTCGTCGTCGCTGTCGGCGAAGGCGTCGCCGAGGTCGTGGCTCGCGCCGCTGCGCACGACCCTGGCCGCGAGCGCGGAGTCGGCCGTGCGGGCGATCTCCTGCCGCTTGCGGACGACCATCGGGACGAGGACGACGAGCCATGCCACTACGAGCGCGACCACGATCAACGAGCTCGGCATGCCCCGACACCTCCCCCTTGCTCACTCCGACACTTCGCCACGTTAGTCACAACAGTCACACGCTTGCCGGAGGCGCGCCGACCATGTTCACCCGTTTGGCTACTTCGCTTGTGGACCTTGCACCGTAACGGGGATGATCGAATTAATTCGGCGTGAACTGCGCGCACTCTTACGGCGAAGTGGCGCCGCCGCGCGCGATCAGGCCCGCTACCAGGCCATTCGGAATGTCCTCAGTGGTCAGTGCGAAGACGAGATGATCTCGCCAGTCCCCCGCCACGTCGAGGTAGCGGCGGAAGAGCCCCTCCTCGCGGAAGCCCAGTTTGCCGAGCACGCGCAGGCTCGCGGCGTTCTCCGGGCGGACGGTGGCCTCGACGCGGTGCAGCCCGGCGGAGGCGAAGCAGTGATCGACGACCAGCGCCACCGCCGCGGTGGCGACCCCGCCGCCGACCGCGTGGCTGGCGACCCAGTACCCGACCCACGCCGAGCACAACGACCCCCGGATGACATTGCCCACGGTGATCTGGCCCGCGAGCTTGCCATCGACGGTGATCATGAACGGCAACGCCATCCCCCGGCGGGCCAGCGCGCGTAACGCCGACCACTGGCCGGGCCAGGCCAGGCCCGCGTTGCGGTCGGCCCAGGTGCCCGGCACCGAAGGTTCCCAGTTCTCCAGGTGCCGCTGGTCGCGGCGGCGGATCTGGCTCCACGCCGAGCCGTCCCACAGCCGCGGCGCCCGGACCTCCACCACGCCCGCGGGCACCGTCAGCGGGCCAAGGCGGGCGGGCCAGCCAGGGTGGCGCCCTAGTGGCTCAACCACGCTGGGCGAGGAAGCTGACCTGAACCTGCTCACCGACCGGCACCTCGGTGACGTCCTCGGCCACCAGCACCAGGCAGTTGGCCTCGGCCAACGATGCGAGCAGGTGCGAGCCGGACAGTCCCAGCGGCTGCACCAGGTACTCCCCATTCGACTCGTCACGCAGCAGTTGGCCGCGCAGGAAGCCGCGGCGGTCCTTGGTCGAGGTGATCGGCGAGAGCAGCCGCGCGGTGACCACGCGGCGGTGCGGGTTGCGCTTGCCCTGTGCGGCGCGGATGAGCGGGCGGACCATCACCTCGAACACCACCAAGGCGCTCATCGGGTTGCCGGGCAGCAGGAACGTCGGCACGGCGTCCGGCCCGAGCCTGCCGAACCCCTGCACCGAACCGGGGTGCATGGCGACCCGGGTCAGGTCGACGTCGCCGAGGTCGCCGATGGCCGAGCGGACCTCGGCGGACAGCTCGCCGCCGACGCCGCCCGCGATGACGACGATCTCGGAGAGCAGCAGCCTGCTCTCCACCACCTCGCGCAGCCTCTTGGCGTCGCTCTCGACGATCCCGACCCGGTTGACCTCGGCGCCCGCGTCCCGCGCGGCCGCGGCCAGCGCGTAGGAGTTGACGTCGTAGACCTGCCCTTGGCCTGGTGTGCGGTCGATGTCGACCAGTTCGTCGCCGACGGAGATGATCGACACGCGGGGCCGGGGATAGACCAGCACCTTCGAGCGGCCCACCGCGGCGAGCAGCCCGACTTGGGCCGGGCCGATGACCGCGCCGCGGCGCACGGCGACGTCGCCGGTCTGCACGTCCTCGCCGGTGCGCCGGACGTAGGCCGCCGACGGCACCGGCTGGTGGACGGTGACCCTGGCGTTGTGGCCGTCGGTGAACCCGGTGGGCAGCACGGCGTCGGCGAGGGTGGGCAGCGGGGCGCCGGTGGCGATGCGCACCGCCTGGCCGGGCT
>Ga0247823_10000590_pt1 | contig 30622 bp, 27 predicted proteins | sample 13C_PalmiticAcid_2_FD_192426 | JGI IMG/M metagenome (GOLD analysis project Ga0247823, IMG submission 192426) | Soil microbial communities from agricultural site in Penn Yan, New York, United States - 13C_PalmiticAcid_Day30 | ecosystem: Environmental > Terrestrial > Soil > Agricultural land...
CGCTGGTCGCCTGGGTGTGGGTGACCGGCGCGCTGCATCTGGATGGGCTCGGCGATGTCGCCGACGCGTTCGGCGCGGCGCACCGCAATCCGCAGCGGTTCCTGGAAGTGCTGAAGGATCCGCACATGGGCGTGTTCGGCGTGGTCACGATCGTGCTGCAACTGCTCGCCAAGTTCGTGTTGCTGGCCGAACTGGCCGACGGCGCGTGGCTGTGGGGCGTGCTGCTGGTGCCGGCGTGGGCGCGCTGGGCCACCACGCTGCTGTGGAGCCGCTGGTTGCCGCCGCTGCACGCGGGCATGGCCGAACGCTTCGCCTGGTACCGCAACGAAGGGGCGTACTGGGATTGGGCGTGGGGCGTGGCGCTGGCGGCGATCAGCCTGTGGCTGGCGCCGCCGCTGCTGATCTGCCTGCTGCTGGCGCCGTTGACCGCGTGGTACTGGAAACGCAGGCTGGGCGGGATTTCCGGCGATTGCCTGGGCGCCAGCACCGAAGTGCTGGAAACCCTGCTGCTGTTGGCGCTGGTGCTGGCACCGGCGGCATGGCGGCTGTTCTGACCGGGGGTCAGTCGTCCTGATCGCCGCCCGGCGAATCGAACAGGTTCATCGCCGGCGCGGAACCTTCGTCTTCCTGGACGTGGGTGGTGGTCACCGGCGCGGCGGCGGGACGGCCGCGCGGCGGCGGCAACAGCGCGGCGGCGGCATCGTAGGCCACCAGCAGTTCGCCGCGGCGTTCCTCCGGCAACTGCTGCCAGTGGCAATCCAGCAGCGCGCCTTCCAGTGCGTACAGCAGGTTGAGGCTGGGACGGAAACCGGCGCGCTTGACCCGCATGAACGCCTCGACCGATCCCACCGCCACCAGATCATCCTGCGTGCGCAGGCCGACCTGGCGCAGCCAGGCCGCCGATTTGGGACCGATGTTGCGCATCTTCGCGGTACTGATGCTCATGCCAGTGACTCCACGTAGATGGCGGCGATGGCTTCCAGGCCGCGCTGATCTTCTTCGTCGAAACGGGCCAGGCGCGGGCTGTCCAGATCCAGCACGCCGACCAGGCGATCGTGCTTGACCAGCGGCACCACCAACTCCGAACGCGAGGCGCTGTCGCAGGCGATATGGCCGGGAAACGCATCCACGTCCTCCACCCGCTGGGTCTGGCGGGTGCGCGCGGCGGCGCCGCACACACCCTTGTCCAGGGCGATGCGCACGCAGGCCGGCAGGCCCTGGAAGGGGCCGACCACCAGTTCGGTGCCGTCATGGAAATAGAAGCCGGCCCAGTTGAGATCCGGCAGGGCGTGGTAGACCAGCGCCGACAGGTTGGCGGCATTGGCGATGCGATCGCTTTCGCCGCTTAGCAGGGCGTGCGCCTGGGCGGCCAACTGCGCGTATTGTTCCGGTTTGCTGCCGGTCAGGGTCTGGCTGGTGAAGGACATCACTGGATTCTAGCCCGAACCCGCGAGGGGGCCGGTGCGCCGGGAAAGGGTTGGATTGATGAAGAGAACGTGATGACCGGCCAAAACAGGACGCCCGCGCGCATTCCAGGTATTCGCGGTGGGCGTGCTGGCATTTGGCGGGCCGATCGCTACGATCCACGACCCTGCGCCGAGGGCGCGCACAGGCAGCAAGACGGATGCACAGCTTTTTCGTCACCGGCACCGACACCGGCGCCGGCAAGACCTTCGCCAGCAGCACCCTGCTGCATGCCCTGCGCGGGCGCGGCCTGCGCGCGGTCGGCATGAAACCGGTCGCCAGCGGCTGCGAACGCACCGCGGATGGCTGGCGCAACGAGGACGCGCTGGCGTTGCTGGCGGCCAGTGACCCCCGGCCCGCCTATGCGGATCTCAATCCCTACGCCCTGCCCGAACCGCTGGCGCCGGAAATCGCCGCGCGGGAGGCCGGCGTGACCCTGGCGATGGCCCCCATCGTGGCGGCCTACCAGCGTCTGCGGGCACAGGCGGACGCGGTGGTGGTGGAGGGGGTTGGCGGTTGGGCGGCGCCGCTGTCGGCGTCGCTGGACCAGGTCGATCTGGTGCGCGCGCTGCGCCTGCCGGTGGTGTTGGTGGTGGGCATGCGGCTGGGCTGCCTCAACCACGCGCGCCTGACCACGCGCGCCATCCGCGCCGACGGCGCGGATCTGATCGGCTGGATCGCCAACGAGGTGGATCCGGACATGGCGCGGCGTGACGAGAACTTCGAACTGCTGAAGGCGCGCATCGATGCGCCGTGCTGGGGACGCCTGCCGCATCGGCTGCCGGTGGAGCCGGCGGCATTGGCGGGGCAGATGATCCTGCCGGGCTGATGGGCGCCCGCCTTTCCGGCAAGCGCCAACGATGGATGACGCGCGATGATCGGCGTGGCACCCGGCCGGATCCCGCCTGCGGACAGGGACCCGCGCGGTCAGAACCTTCCTGAAAGCAGATGCCCCGCGTCAGGCACCCGCGCCGACAAGCCGAGGGTCTTGAGCACCCGATAGGCTGTCGCCACCGCCGCCGACAGAACCGGCTTTCCCAGCGCGTCCTCGACCCGCTGGATGGCGGGCAGCGAGGGCATCTGCACGCAGGCGGACAGCACGACGGCATCCGCATCGCCGACGTCGAGGCGCTTGACGTGCTCGAGCAGGCTCATCGGGTCGATGCGCCCCACCGCCAGATTGTCGGATACCTCCAGGCTGACGGAATCCGTCACGCGGATCGCCTCGCTTTCGATGTACGCGGCGACCTGCCGTGTCAGTGGCTTCATGTACGGGGTCAGGATCGCGACGCTGCCGAAACCCATGGCCTTGATGCCGTCGCACAGTGCTCCCGCGGAACTGATGATCGGCGTGGGCGCCCGATTGTCCTTCGTGGTCTTGCCAAGGCGTTCCTCGGCCTGGCGATGGTAGCCAGGCCCCTGGCACATGATGGCCACCAGGCAGGCATAGGCGATCACGTCGCACCGCGCGTCGCTCAGTTCCCGCGCGCAGCGATCACTTTGCAGATCCATCGCTTTCAGTTCGTCGGGAGTGACATGCATCATGCGCATTCGCGCCGCATGAAACGTGAAATGCTCCTGCGGGAAGAGCGCCCCCCTTGCATTCAGCATGGCGGGGATTTCGGTTTCCATTGTCGTGTTGGAACTCGGCACGATCTGGCCGATTCGATAGGTCTTCATGGGGACATCCAGCATTCGGAACGAAGGAGTCGATGCGCTTCGGCACATGACCCGGAGGAACCGGCGCGGTCGGGCGCCGGTTCCGCAACATATCGCCCGAAATCCCACGAAAGAAACCAATTACAGTCATATTGACTGGTTATGGAACTAGAATGACGGGGTGTGGTGCCTTTTGCCGGCCGGCAGGATCCTAGAATTCAGGACGGCGCGGAGGCTCGCGCCGCGCTGGACCTTTCATCAACGCGCAGGACAAGACCCCACATGCAAATCATCAGCCACAGCTTCCAGAACGGCCAGGCGATTCCCGGCGAATTCGCTTTCGCGGTGCCCGATGCCGCCGCGCACGTCGCGCTGTCGTCGAACCGAAACCCGCACCTTGCCTGGAGTGATGTCCCCGCAGGCACCCAATCATTCGTGATCGTCTGCCACGATCCCGATGTGCCCAGCCGTGGCGACGACGTGAACCAGGAAGGCCGCGAGGTGCCGGCCGATCTTCCGCGCGTCGATTTCTTCCATTGGTTGCTGCTCGACATCCCCGCGGATACCACGCAGATCCCGGCCGGCGCGCATTCCAGCGGCGTGACACCACGCGGCAAGCCCGGTCCCCTGGCTGCCGACGGTCTGCGTCATGGCATCAACGACTACACCGCCTGGTTCGCGGGCGATGAACAGATGAAGGGCGACTATTACGGCTACGACGGCCCGTGCCCGCCGTGGAACGACACCCTCGTGCATCGCTATATCTTCACGGTTTATGCGTTGGCGGTGCCCCGGCTCGACGTCACCGGACCGCTGACGGGCGCCAACGTACGCGCCGCGCTGGCTTCCGCGCCCGTACTCGGACAGGCCAGCCTGACCGGCCTGTATCGCCTCAACCCCGCCGTTCCGCTCGCCTAGTCTTGGACAGGCAAAGCCTGGAGACCGGATTGCGTCCACCGTCCGCTTTCGCGGGCGCGGTCGACCGCACGCACTGGCCGTTGCCCTCCGGCGCGCCCGTGCTGCGGCGCGGCCTGTGCAGTCTTGCTCAACCCTGCCTGAGGCAGGCCCAGCACACGCCGCGATTCCTGTTTTCGGATGCGACCGTGCTGCTGATAGTCGCTGGGCGACTCGACCTGGACGACGGCGTCAACACGTTCCCGGTCGATGCGCAGGCGTCGATGTTGCTGGTCGATCCGGGCACCTGCGCCGACCTGCTGAAAACGCCGGTCGGCGCCGGGCAGCCGTTCCGCTCCATCTTCCTGACGCTTTCGGCGGATCTGCTGGAGGCGTTCCAGCGCACCCATGCTTCCCGCCTGCCGGACACGCTCCACGACGCGCCCTGTCGGCAAGCGCCGCTGGATGATGATCTGGCATCGACGTTCCAGCATGTCCTGGAGAGCGTGGAAGCCCGGCGGGTGAGCGATGAGCGGCTTCAGCACCGGCTGATGGATTTTCTTCTGGGGCTCGCAGAGCGTGGCCACGCTTTCAGGAACGCCGGGCAGAGCGGCATCGGTGGACGCCTGCGCGCCCTGATCGGCGATGCGCCGGACCAGCATTGGACGGCGCATGAGGCGGGGCGCGCGCTGGCGATGAGCGAAGCCACGCTGCGGCGCCGGCTGGCGGGGGAATCCGTGCGTTTCGAGGATCTGTTGATCGACATCCGCATGCACCACGCCATGATGCTGCTCCAGACAACCTCCTGGAGCATTCCCCGCGTCGCGCAGGCATGTGGATACCAGTCGCGCGCGCGCTTCTCCGAACGGTTCCGTGCGCGTTTCGGATGCCTGCCTTCGGCTGTTCGCTGACAGGTCGGCCGACGTTCGACTACGGGGCGCGCGGGCGCGGCCAGGATTCGCGGGGCGACGCGGGAGATCGAAGCGTGCCGGATCGCTCCGCCGGACAGGAAGCGGGTCGGGATTTCAGTGACCGGATTTTCGGATCAGGTTTCGCCGGTGGGCACGGCGCAGCGGAGCGAATAAAAAAGGCCCGGCAGCGCGAGGCGCTGGCCGGGCCGGATTGCGCGGTGGGAGGGGAGTCCGCGCAAATTTCAGAGAGAGCTTTGAAGCGGGATTACCAGTATTACTTGGCGGCCTTGGCAGCCTTGGTCGCCTTGGCCACGGTGGCCTGGACGTTGTCGGTGGCGGCTTCGTACTGGGCCTTGGCCAGCTGGCCGAAGGCTTCACCGGTCTTCAGGGCCAGACCGAACACTTCCTGGCCGGCGGCGACGAGGCGCTCGGTGTTGTCCTTGGCGACCTGCACGCCCTTCGGCCACAGGGTCTTGTAGCTGTCGAGATCACGCACTTCGGCCAGTTCGCCAAAGAAGGCGGTGGCGGCGTCGATGTTCTTCTCGAAGGTCTTCAGCTGGACGCCGAAGATGGTTTCGGCGCTTTCCAGGGCCAGACGGTTCGCGCGGGCAGCGGCCGCCGCGAACTGGTGCGTGTAGGTGCTGAACTGCTCGTTGAACTGGGCGGACATGGTGCACTCCAAAGGGGAATACGAGGATGTTGCGGCGCAGCATATCGAGGTCTTTGTTGCGGTGCAATAACAGGCGTATGGTTTTCCGACGAACGGTCGGTCGCCGTTTGAAATCAGCCGCTTGCGGGCGGAAGCTGAACAGGGGAAACGACTGGCCGACGGCCTCGGCGGCGGGCGTTCCGGGTCACGTGCGCGCGCACCGGGGCGGTGCAGGTGTTCCGCCTGGGATTCGGGGGAGCGACAGGAATCGATGGTCTTCGGAGGCCGCGCGCGGCGGTCCGCCCGTCGCGGGACGGGCGGAATCCGGACATCCGACGGGAAGGGCGGCGGCGTCGCCGGCCGGCTCAACCGCGGTAGCGGCTGCCGGCGGTACAGGTCTCGTGGACCACGACCTCGCTCAGGCCGGGCAGCGCCGGCTTGAGCTGTTCCCAGATCCACGCGGCGAGGCGCTCGCTGGTCGGATTCTCCAGACCCGGGATGTCGTTGAGGTAGTGGTGATCCAGGCGATCGTAGAGGGGCTTGAACGCGGCCTTGATGTCGGCGAAATCCATGACCCAGCCGGTGTGCGGGTCGATGTCGCCGGAGACGTGCAGTTCCACCCGGAACGAATGCCCGTGCAGGCGCGCGCACTTGTGCCCTTCCGGCACGTTGGGCAGTCGATGCGCGGCTTCCAGAGTGAAGATCTTGAAAATATCCATGCGCGTATTGTCCGCTGCGGCGCATGAAGGCGGCAAATCCGGCATCGCGGGCCTTTTCCGGAAATCTGTCTTCACTGGATTGTAACGATTCGCATTTGCATCTAAGATGCGCCCGGCAGCCAGCAACCGGACCCGGTTCCGCCAGCGATTCCGTCCCTTCAGGAACCGATGATGAAACCGCTGACCCTGCTGACCGGCGCGCTCGCCTGGGCCGCGCTCGCGACCGCCTCCGCCCATACGCCTTACCTGGCTCCCAGCAATTTCGCGCCGCAGGCCGGCGAGACCGTGGCGCTGGACGCCGCCTTCGCCGAAACCTTCTTCGTCCCCGAAGCCGCGTTCGACAACAGCCGCTTCGTGGTGATCGGTCCGGACGGCAAGTCCGTCGGTCCGGACACCGTGCAGATATTGAAGACCCGCGCCGTGGCCGAGCACCGCATGCCCGGGGCGAAGGGCACGTATCGCTTCAGCACCGGGCCGCGTCTGGGCGCGTTGTTCCGCACCTGGGAAATCAACGGAAAGCGCGAAAGCTCGCGGGATCCGGCGGTGAAAATCCCGGCCGGCGCCAAAGTGCTGTCCAACTTCCAGTCGCTCACCCGCGCCGAGACCTACGTGAGCATCGGCGCGCCCGACACCGCGGCGCTGCGGCCATACGGACAAGGCCTGGAGTTCGTGCCGGTGGATCACCCCAATGACCTCTATACCGGCGAGTCATTCGCGTTCGTCGTGCAGCATGACGGCAAGCCGCTGGCCAACCAGCCGGTCGAGATCACCGAGGCGGTCTGGACGTCGGATCGCAAACCCCAGGTCGTGAATCTGACCACCGACGCCGAAGGGCGGGTGAGTTTCCCGCTGCAGCGCGCCGGCACCTGGCTGGCGCTGTCGCGCCATCGCACGCCGGCGCCCGCCGGCGCGCCGGTGGACGAGTACAGCCACAGCTACACGCTGACCTTCCGCGTGCTCGAACCCTGAGCCGCCCCCTTCGAATCCGCTGGAGTGCCTGCATGAAAACCGCCTTCCTCGCCGGCGCGGTCGCCACCGCGCTGCTGTGTCCCTTGGTTGCCGACGCCTCGCAGTCGGCGCCCGCGCGCCCGCTGGTGGTGGGCCACAGCGACAACGTCACCGCCTTCATCGCCCAGCATGACGGCGACGGCGATGGCCGCCTGAGCTGGGCGGAATTCGACGCCTTCCGCCGCCAGCGCTTCGACGCCACCGATGCCAACCACGACGGCAGCGTGGACGTGGAAGAATACGTGCGCGAGTTTGAAACCCGATCGCGGCAGGCGCGCGAACAGGCGCGCGAGGAACAGATCGCCCAGACCGGGCGCCGGTTCGACGCGCTGGACGCCGACCGCGACGGGCGCGTTTCCCGGACCGAGTTCGATGCCTCCGGCGAACGCGTGTTCGTCGAAGGCCAGCAGGCGCTGGCGAAGGAAAACGCCGAGCTGGCGAAAAGCGGCGACGCGGCCACCGAACGCGCCGCGCGCGCGGAACGCAGACGCGGCCGGATGGCGTTGCCGAGCGCGCATACCGGGGATGGCTTCCTGGCGTTGTACGACGGCAACGACGATGGTCAGGTCGAACGCGCGGAATTCGATCGCGCGCGCGCCGCGCAGTTCACCCGCACCGACGCCAACCGGGACGACACGCTGGATCGCGAAGAATACCTGGCGGAATTCCGCCAGCGCCTGGATCGGCATTACGCCACGCTGGGCGGCGGTTCGGACAAGCAGACGCGCGTGCGTTTCGCCGCGCTCGATACGGACAAGGATGGGCGGATGACGTTTGCCGAGTACCAGGTGTCCGGTCGGCGCAGTTTTGACGCCGCCGATCGCAATCGTGACGGCGTGGTCGATGTGGCCGATGCGGCATTGCCGCCGCCCGCGCCGCCGGCACGCGCCGCCTCGGGCAACTGATCGGCGCGCGGCATGGGGATGCCGATGAAGACCGCATCGCTCCACGGGATGCGGCCATGCGCACGCCAGGCGCGACGGCGCGTCGATCCCTGCCGGCACCCGCGCTAGCGGGCATTGCCCGAACCTTCCCGCATCGCCGCCGCGCGATGCCTTTCCCCAGCAACGCAGGACCGCCAATGGCGGCGGCAGCCAGGACCGGAGCGCTCCCATCGAAGCGCGCATTTCCCTTCCCGACTGTCGGAGTTCCACCATGAAACTACCTCCCAGCCTGCTCGCGCTGGCCATCGCGTCGAGCCTTTCCTTCCCCCTGCACGCGGAAAACCCGTCCGACGCCGACGGCACCAAGACCTTCGATCCCGTCGAGGTCAAGGCCGAACGCGAGAAGCGCAAGTCGTCCAACCAGAACGTCACCGTCATCGATGCCCGCCAGATGGAAAACGAGATGGCGGAGAACATGGAGGACGTCATCCGCTACATCCCCGGCGTCAGCATCGTCGACATGGGCCGCTTCGGCGACAACGGCTTCAATATCCGCGGCATCGAGGGCGATCGCGTCGCCATGACCGTCGACGGCCTGAGCATGGCCGAGGGTCTGGAAACGGCGCGCAGTTACGAGTTCTTCCGGGCCGGTCGCGGCGGCGTGGACATCGATTCGCTGAAGGCGGTCGAAGTGATCAAGGGGCCGGACGCGATCGCCGCCGGCAGCGGCGCGCTGGGCGGCGCGGTGGTGTTCACCACCAAGGACCCGGCCGACTATCTGAAGGCGGCGGGCAACGACACCCATGTCGGCCTCAAGCTCGGCTACACCGGCTACAACGACGAGAAGCTCGGTTCGTTGAGCCTCGCCAACCGCACCGGCATCGTCGAATCCATGCTGGTCTACACCCGGCGCGAGGCCCACGAGGCGGAGGGCTGGTACGACCGCACGGCGGTGGAGACCGGAAGCGCGCGCCGCCTGCCGGATCCCGTCGATCACGACAGCACCAACGTGCTGGCCAAGGTCGATTTCGTGATCAGCGATGCGCATCGGCTGGGCGTGGTCTACGAGCGCAACCGGGTGGAGAACCGGGTCGACAATCTCAGCCGCGTGAGCGGTCCCGGTTACCTGGAGCGCTGGGGCGACGACAGCAATGATCGCGACCGCTATGGCCTGCGTTACCGCTGGGACGCCGGCATCGCCGCGTTCGATACGCTGGAACTGCAGGCCGATCGCCAGGAAACCACGAGCCATGGCATCACCCGCATCCGCACCGGCAGCGGCACCTCGAGCACCCCGGCGACGCCGGTCACCACGCCCTGCACGCTGGCGTCGACCTGCTGGCGCGCGGAGGATCGCGCCACCGAGCAGACGCTGGACCGGGTGGCGCTGGATTTCGACAAGGCCCTGGAAACGAGCTCGGCACGGCATGCGTTGGCCTATGGCGCGGCATGGCAGCAGCGCGACATCGATTTCGTCGCCATCGACTATCGCTGGAACAACCGCGGCGTACTGGATACCGCCACCGTGGACCCGGCGCAGGTGCCGAAGACCGATGCGACCTCCTGGAACCTGTATCTGCGCGATCGGGTCGGCTTTCTCGATGACCGCCTGCAGCTGACCCTCGGTGCGCGATACGACCGCTACGACTATTCGCCGCGGGTCGGCGGCACTTTCCTGGATCCGACCGGCAGCGTGCGCGACGTGAGCTTCGCCGCGCCCACGTGGCAGACCGGTGTCAGCTACCAGTTCCTGCCGCACCAGTCGCTGTGGCTGCAGGCCGGTCGAGGTTTCCGCGCACCCACCACCGGCGAGATGTACGCGCCGACCAGTACCACCCAGCTCATCGAAGCGGGAACCGGCAACACCGTTCTGGTGCCGACCACGGCGGCCAATCCGAATCTGGAGGCGGAAAAAAGCCTCAGCCTGGAACTGGGCTACCGCTGGGAAAGCGACAACGCGCGCTTCGGCATCTCGGTGTTCCGCGACCGCTATGACAACTTCATCGAAAACGTGCGCCTGACCGCCAATCCCGGCACCGAGTACCGCAGCTGCTCGCGCGGCACCTGCACCACCCGGTTCGGGTACGACTACAACACGCTCGCCAATGTCGGCGAGGTGACCGTCAAGGGCGTCGAACTGGAAGGCCTGTGGCGGTTGGGTGATACCTGGCTGCTGCGCACGGCGTGGTCGCACAACGAGGGCGAACAGAGGGACGGCCGCCCGCTGGACAGCATCAACCCGGACAAGGGTGTGCTGGGCCTGAGCTGGCAGGGCTGGGACGATCGCCTGCGCATCACCGGCAATCTGACCCATTCGCTGGCCAAGAAGGGCCGCGACGTGGATCTGCAACCGGATGTGTTCGGCCAGGTGCCGCAGCGTTTCCTGAGCGACGCCTACACGACGATCGATCTGTTCGGCAGCCTGCGCGTGAATGATCATCTGCGCATCAACGCCGGTGTCTACAACCTGATGGACGAGCGCTACTACCAGTGGGCGCGCATCCGCAACGTCACCCGCGGCGACTTCTACCTGTACGGCTACGCCACCGACGACGGCATCGGCCGCTACAGCGAACCCGGTCGCAACTATCGGGTATCGGTGTCGTACAGCTTCTGAAACCATCCGCCGGGCGCACGGGAAATCCACGCGCCCGGCAGTTTTCCGCTCAGTTCGCCACGGAGGGACGCTTGCGCTTGCCTGGCGTGAAATCGATGCGTCGAAGCTCGCGGATGCGTTCGCCCTCCATCTTGCCTTCCACCAACTCGTAGCCGAGCAGGGCGAACACGCGATCACCAATGAACAGCGGACGGGCATTGCCGTACCAGTCCACGCAGCTGGCGCGGCAATCATCGTTCTTGCCGGTATTGGAAGCCGCATCCAGTTGCCCCATCCCACTCAACCGCAGCGCGTGGTTGCGTAGATAGAGCACGCCGGCCGATCCCTCCAGGTAGCGCTCCATGTCTTCCAGGGTCCGCCGCACCACCGGCAGCCCCACGATGCCCTGGTCTGGCCGCTGGCGCTTGTAGAAGAATCCGTGCGTGCGGGTTTCGCCCTGTGCCGCGTCCTGCTGCACGAAGCTGCTGACCGTCGCCGCGCGTTCACTCAATCGCAGGCTGGTGAAGTGCAGGTCATCGCCGGCATTGCCAACCAGCACGCCGTCCGCGCCCATCGCCTCGATCCGTTCCACGGCATGCGCGAGGACCAGCGATTGCGCCGGGTCCCGCTGCTCGTAGCGCAAGGCATGCACCAATGAACGGTCGTCGTCACCGGAATCGCGGCCCCACCGGGTTTCACTGTCGCCGCCGTAGATCAGCCAATCGCCGATATAGCGGTTTTGCGGGTCGTATCGCGAGATGGGCGGCAGCGGCAGGTAGTGCCACGACTGCGCCGCATCGCTGCCGTCGCCGAACGCGGACAGCGGCACCCGCAGCAGTGCAGTGTCACCCTCGCGGGTTTCCGCCTTCCACATACCCTCGCCGGGTGACTCGGCGGTCACCAGTACGTTGAGGTAGCCATCCGCTCCCTGCAGGAACGACAACTGGTCGATGGGGCCACCGCTGGTCTTCAAGCCGGTCGGGGCGCTGCCGTCGAGCGGGATACGGAACACCGACGAGCGTGCCGGTGCGTTGTCGTCGTCCGGATACTCGGTGGTCCATACGAAGACGGAATCGGCGGAGACATAGAACACGCGGCTCTCGGGGCCCAGCACGGCAGTCGACTCGCAGGTCATGTCACGCCGGGACAAGTCGCAGCGGGTCACGGTATGCAGTGTCAGCGAGTCCTTGAACGGGTCCAGGGTGTCGTCGCTGCGATGGATGCGGGTGGCCGGCAGAATGCGCTCGAACTTTCCGTCGCTCCCGCCCCCGTGTCGCCAGTGCCGGAGTGCCGGATAGATGCCGTCGCTTCCGAGCTCCCAGGGCGACAGTCCCAATGGCGAGTAGAAGACCAGGGTCTGTCCGATCAGGCGGCTGGCGTAGTTGCGCGAGGAGTAGTAATCGCTCGCGCGCAATTGGTAGGTGTCGCGATACGCCAGCCGGCCTTCGGCATCGATGTCGAACAGGCCGATTTCCGTGCCGCCGCGGTCGTAGCTGTAGCCGATGACGGCGATGGTGTCGCCAGCGATCAGCATTTCGTCGTACCAGGTTCCTTCCGGATCGATGCCAGGTCCGAACACATCGATGGACGCAGCCGCACGCAGCTTGTCGCCGCCAACCTCGAGAGTGAACAGGCGCCCGCGCCGCAGGACGACCAGATGGCGTCCATGTTGCTTGACGATGCCGCCCTCGTCGACGCCCGAGGTCTGGACGTTGGTGATGGATTCGGAGTCGGCGATCGCACCGCTGACGGTGACGGAATCCAGCGACGCCGATGCGGGTTCGGAGAGGGTACCGGGCGCAAGCAATGGGACGGGAACGGAAGCAGACGCCGGGGCTGGGGGTGATTCCGCCCTGCGGCGGGCCTCCTGCTTGCGACGTTCCTCCTGCGCCAGCCGCCAGCGCGACAACTGGGCTTCCCAACTCACCTGGTCATAAGCGGGAAGCGTCTTGCCAGCACCGCTTCCATGAGGATTCGCCGAGCAGGCCGCGTTCGTGGCAATGCACACCAACAGAGCCAGCAGGCCCATCACATGGCTACGCATCCTTCTTCCCCCGGTCCCTGGCCGCGAACCGGCCACGTCGACGATGGTAAACGCGGCCGGGGAAGAAGCGGGGTTATCCGGCGATGGTCAGCGACCCTGGCCGCCCCGGCCACCGCGTGCGCCGCGGCCATCCTGGCGACGGCCCTGGCCCTGCGGCTTGGGGCCGCCGGCATGGGCGTGCCGTGGCGGAGCGGCGTGCGGACGACGGTTGTGCTTGCGCGGGGCCTTGTTGCCGGCGGGACGATCGTCGTGACCGGCCTGCGAGTTGCCCCAGCGGATCGGCACCTGCGGCTCGAAGCCGCGCACTTCCACGATGTCCAGATCGCGCTTGAGCATGCGGTTGATCTGGCGCAGCAGCTTGGCCTCGTCCTGGGCGACGATCGAAATCGCCTCGCCCTGGGCGCCGGCGCGGCCGGTGCGGCCGATGCGGTGCACGTAGTCCTCGGCCACCATCGGCAGGTCGAAGTTGATCACCCGCGGCAGTTGGTCGATGTCGATGCCGCGCGCGGCGATGTCGGTCGCCACCAGCACGTTGACCCGGCCGGCCTTGAAGTCGCCCAGCGCGCGCAGGCGCGCGCCCTGCGACTTGTTGCCGTGGATGGCGGCGGCGCGCACGCCGCTCTTTTCCAGGAACGTGGCCAGCTTGTCGCAGCCGTGCTTGGTCCGGCCGAACACCAGCGTCTGCACGCGGCTGTCCGCGGCCAGCAGGTGCAGCAGCAGTTCGCGCTTGCGGCCGCCGTCGACCGGATGCACGCGGTGGGCGATGGTGTCGGCGACGGTATTGCTCGGGGTCACCTGCACCTGGTGCGGCTCGTGCATGAACTCCAGCGCCAGTTCGCGGATCGGATCGGCGAAGGTGGCGGAGAACAGCAGGGTCTGGCGGTTCTGGCGCGGCAGCTTGGCGAGGATGCGCTTGATCGAGGGCAGGAAGCCCATGTCGAGCATGCGATCGGCTTCGTCCAGCACCAGCACCTCGATGCCGGACAGGTCCACGCTGCGGCGCTCGATGTGGTCGATCAGGCGGCCCGGGCAGGCGATCACCAGGTCCACGCCACGGCGCAGGGCGTCGAGCTGGTTGCCCATGCCGACGCCACCGTAGATGGTGGTGCTGGGAATGCGCAGGTACTTGCCGTAGACGCGCAGGCTGTCATGCACCTGCACGGCGAGTTCGCGGGTCGGGGTCAGGATCAGCGCGCGCGGCTTGCGGCCGCCGCGCGGCGCGACTTCCTGCGGCGTGGTCGCCAGGTACTGGATCAGCGGCAGGCCGAACGCGGCGGTCTTGCCGGTGCCGGTCTGGGCGCCGGCCAGCAGGTCGTGGCCGGCCAGCGCGAGCGGAATGGCCTGGGCCTGGATCGGGGTGGGCTCGGTGTAGCCCTGCTCATCCAGCGCGCGCAGCAGTGCCGGCGCGAGGCCGAGGGATTCGAACGTCATTGCGGAATACTCCAAAGGCGGCGGACGCCACCCGCGCCGACGACGCGCGGTCAGGCGCGGCGGCGATGGCGGATCGGCCGTTTACCCGTAGCGTTCCCTGGAAACCGCGCTGCGAGAGGGGAAAAAGGCGGAAGGCGCCACATGGCGACTCCGGGTTTGCGCAGCGAAAGCAGTCGGAGTGGGGCGGATGCGGGACCGCGGGGGACCGGCATCGGCGGACCGTCGGGGAAACGAACGGCCGCTGGCAAACGGCGCGCACTTTAACCGATTCCGGGCGTCAGCGGGGGTTCGGGTGCCGGAAAGGCCGGTTTTCCGTTCAGCCGAAAGGAATGCCGGGCCGGGCCGATATACAATAAGCCCCTGTTTTCCCGACCCGGCCGCCCCCCAATGAGCCTGCGCGTACTGCGTCACAACGGACCCGCCGTTGTCCCCGCGAACCGCGGTGACGTCGACCCCCTGGCCGGTCCGGCGCAGGGCGACTGCGTCGGCTGCCAGGTCCGGCACCTGGCGGTCTGCGCGGCGCTGCCGCTGGACCAGGCGCGCGCGCTGGAGACCCTGGCCGGCGACATTCCGCTCAAGGCCGGCGAGGTGCTGGCGCGGGAAGGGGACTCCCGCCGCGAAGTATTCACCGTGACCGCCGGCGCGCTGCGCCGGATCCGGCTGCTGGCCGATGGCCGCCGGCTGGTCGCCGGCTTCCTGATGCCGGGCGATTTCATCGGCTTCAGCGGCGCGACCCACTATCGCCATTCGATCGAGGCGATCGTCGACAGCGAACTGTGCGCCTTCACCATGCAGGACATGCGCACGCTGTGCGCGCGCTATCCGGAACTGGAGCGCGAGCTGCTGGAACGCGCCTGCGTGGAACTGGACGCCACCCGCGACAACCTGATGTCGCTGGCGCGGATGACCCCGCTGGAGCGGTTGGCCTCGTTCCTGCTGGACATGCATGCGCGCCGCCGCCGCCAGGGTTACAGCGGCGACGAAGTGGTGCTGCCGATGTCGCGCACGGATATCGCCGACTACCTGGGCCTGACCGTGGAAACCGTCAGCCGCAGCTTCACCCGCCTGCGCCAGGATGGACTGATCGCCACCGACGACCCGCATCGGGTCGCCCTGAAGGATCGCAAGCGCCTGGCTTCGCTCGCCGAAATGCGCGAGTGATCCGCCGGGTATCGGGCGCGCTTGGAAACACATGCAGGGCGGAGCTTGCTCCGCTTTCTTTTTGCCTGCCGCCTTGGTGATGGGTCGGTGTGCGCGCGATGCATCGCGTAGCGGAGCGAGCTCCGCGCTACGGGCTTGGACGGCACCCGACGAGGGGAGCTAGCTTCGCTCCACGGGATCCGGCCAGAGCCGGCCGTCGATCAGGCGATGGGTTTCGTGGACGCTGCCGGCGGGCAGCGGCGCGTGGGTGATGATGAGAACGCTGCGATCGGCGGCCGCCTCGGCGATATCGCGCATCAGCGCATCGGCGGTGTCCTGATCCAGCCCTTCGGTGGGTTCGTCGAGCAGCAACAGCGGCGCATCGCGCAGCAGCGCGCGCGCCAGCGCCAGGCGCCGCGCCTGTCCCGCCGAGAGCGTCGCGCCGCTTTCGCCGACCCAGCCGTCGAGCCCGTCGCGCCAGCTTCGCACCAGCGCGTCCAGCCGAACCTGGGCCAGCGCCCGCCACAGGCGCGCATCGTCGGCGTCGGGATCGCCGATGCGCAGGTTGTCGCGCACGCTGCCGGCGAAGATCGGTGCGTCCTGCGGCAACCACGCCACGCGTGCATGCCAATCGGCGCCGCGGAATCCGCGCAGATCCTCGCCGCCGTAGCGCAGGCGACCTTCAACCGGATCGCGCAGGCGCAGGAACAGCGCCAGCAGCGAAGACTTGCCGGCGCCGCTGTCGCCGCGGATGGCGATGCGACGCCCCGGCGCAAGCGAGAGATTCACGCCGTCCAGCAGCCGGCGCGCCTCGCCGGGCCAGGCGAAGGCCACGTCTTCCAGCACCAGCGTGCCCAACGCGGGCACGGCGACGGGAATGGCGGGCTCGCCAATCTCCGGCGCCTGCATCGCCACTTCGTCCAGTCGCCGCGCGGACGCGCGCGCCGCCTGCCAGGCCTGCCACGCCAGACCGATGCCGGCGGCGGCTTCCAGCAGGGCGAGGGTCATGAAGAACAGGCCACCCGCGACAGGTGCGGACAAGCGCTGCGCATTGACCGCGTCGAACAGCAACCAGCCCAGCGCCGGCAGCAGCAGCGCCGCCAGCAGACCGTGGAGCAACACGCCGAGCGCGAGCCGCCGCTTGCGCCGGCGCTCCTGTCCGGCCAGTGCCAGCGCATCCGCATCCACCCGGGCCAGCCAACCGTCCACCGTGTCGAGCGCGACCAGATCGCTGGCGCCTTCCAGCCCTTCGAGCACCGCATAGCGCAGGCGCGCGCGCGCTTCGGCACGTTCGCGTTCCAGGCCGCGCGCGCCGGCCTGGATCGCCCACGGCACCGCTACCGCGATCAGGACGAACGCCACCGCCAGCAACAGACCGGCGGCGGGCAGCCACCAGAACGCGACGGCGACACCGAACGACAGCACCGCCGCTAGCGACGCCAGCGGACCGAGCGCGCGCACCAGCAGGCCGTCGACCGCCTCGATGTCGGCCACCAGCCGCGCCAGCAGATCGCCGACGCGATAGCGGCCCAGGCCCAGCGGCGCCAGCGGCAGCGCGCGGCGGAAGAACCACACCCGCAGATCCCGCGCCAGCGCGAGGGTGACGTCATGGCCGACCAGCTTTTCCGCGTAGCGCGAGAGGATGCGCGCGAAGGTGAAGGCGCGGATGCCGGCCGACGGCCCGAAGAAGTTGAATCCGATGGCCGCGCTGCCGGCCAGTGCCGCGGCGGTCAGGAAGTGCCCGGCCAGGCCGAGCAATCCCGTGCCGGCCAGCAGGGTGATCAGCAGCAGGGCGAAGGTCAGCGCGATGCCGCGCGCATGCCGGCGGAACACGCCGCGCAGATCGTCGGGCCGCGCGCTCATGCCGGCGTCTCCGTGGCGTGCGCGTGTGCGTCGCGCAGATCCAGCACGCGGCCGATCATCCGCATCGCCGCCGGACTGTGGGTCGCCATGATCAGCGTGCGGCCCCGGGCGAAATCCGCCAGCGCCTGCAGCACGGCCTGTTCGGTTTCGGGATCGAGGAAGGCGGTGGGTTCGTCCAGCAGCAGCAGGCCGGGCTTGCGCAGGAACAGACGCGCCAGCGCGACCCGGCGCGCTTCACCGCCGGACAGGCCGAAGCCGCGTTCACCGATGGCGGTGTGCAGTCCTTTCGGCAGACGCCGGGCGAAACGCATCACCTGGGCGGCCGCCGCCGCCGCTTCCAGTTCCGCGTCGCTGGCGTCCGGCGCGGCGAGGCGCAGGTTGTCGGCCAGCGTGCCCTGGAACAGGAATGGTCGTTGCGGCGCGTAACCGATCCGGGGCGGCGTGTCGTAATGGATCGCGCCGGCGGCGGGCGGCAGCCAGCCGGCCAGTGCTTCCAGCAAGGTGCTCTTGCCGCCGCCGCTGGCGCCGACGAGGGCCAGGTGGGCGCCGGCCTCCAGTTCGAAGGACAGATCCCGCAGCACCCGCGGCGCGCTGGCGGCGGGACGCAGCGCCAGCCGTTCCACCCGCACCATTGGCGCGCGTGGATCGCTGACCACGTTCGCGATCACCGGTGATGACGGTGCGGTCTCCGGCTCGATGTCTTCCAGCAGATGTGCCATCTCGCCGGCCGCCGCCAGTGCCGCCGCGCGGTCGTGGTAGTGCGTGGCCAGCCGCCGCAGCGGCGCGTAGAACTCCGGCGCCAGCAGCAGGCAGAACACGCCGGTCGCCAGATCCAGCGGCGGTCCGCGCAGATCGAGCATGCCCAGGTAGGTCAGGCCCAGATAGAGCGCGATCATCGCCACGCTCAGCGAAGCGAAGAACTCCAGCACGGTCGAGGACAGGAAGGCGATGCGCAGGACCTTCAGGCTGCTGCTGCGCAGTCCCTCGGCGGCCTGTTCGATACCAGCCAGTTCGCTGTCGCCGCGCCCGTACAACCGGATCAGGCCAAGGCCACGCAGGCGATCGGCGAAGTGTCCGCCCATCCGCGCCAGCGCCTGCAGTTGCCGACGGCTGGCGGCCTCCGCGCCCCAGCCGACCAGCATCATGAAGATGGGCGCCAGCGGCAGGGTGAAGAGCAGGATCAGGCCAACCACGCGATCCGCCCAGAACGCGGCGATCAGGATCAACAGCGGGACCGCGACCACTTCCAGGCGTACCGGCAGGAATCCGCCGATATGGCCTTCCAGCGCGTCCACATGGCCGCCGAGCGTCTCGGCCAGTTCACCGCTGCGCCGGTGGCGCAGCCAGCGCGGGCCACGCGCCACCAGCCGTCGCGCCAGTCGTGCGCGCACTTGCATCCGAACCGTTTCCACCGCGTCGTCGGCCAGCCGCCGCGACAACCATCCGAGCAGCGCGCGCAGCACGCCGACCACGGCCAGTCCGAGCAACAGCCCCGCCACCGCGCGTACCGGCGCGTGGGCGACGAAGACCTGCTGCATCGCGCGGGCGATCAGCAGCGCCTGCGGAACCAGCAGCGCGCCCGCCAGCACCGTGCACGCGCCCGACCAGCGCAATGGCCGCGCGCCAAGCGCGGCGAATGCCTTCAGGTGCTGCGCGGCGGTCGGTGCGCCGGCATCCGTGGCGGAACTCATGCGGGCAGGGTGCGGCAGCCCAGCGCGCTGAGCAGGCCGTGCAGCGCGGGCGCGTGCGCCAGCCAGGGACCGGCCAGGGTCAGCAGGCCGGCGAACAACACGATCATCGCGGCGCCCACGCGGGCACCCGGACGCTGCAGCCAGCGGCCCATGCGCGCGCCCGACCAGGTCAGGGGCACCATCATCGGCAGTGTGCCCAGGCCGAAGGCGAGCATGGTCAGCGCACTGTCGCGCGCATTGGCCTGCAACCACGCGGCCGTCAACAGGCTCATGCTGAGTCCGCACGGCAGCCAGCCCCACAGCATGCCCAGCGCAATCCGGCGCCACGCGCGATCGGCCGGCAGCAGGCGCGACTGCAAGGGTCGCAGCCACTGCCACAGACGCGCGGCGGGACGTGATAGGAGTTGCAGGCGCGCGCGCCGATCCAGCAGGCGCAGAGCGACCAGCACCAGCACCACGCCCACCGCCATGCGCAGGCCCAGCGCGAGATTGTCGAAGCGGAAGACTTTCAGCAGGCCGCCGCCGAAGCCGCCGACGATCGCGCCGGCCAGCACATAGCCGCCGACCCGGCCGAGATTGACCTGCAACGCGGCGCCCCAGCCGCGCTGCGGACTCATCGCCGAAAAACCGGTGGCGATGCCGCCGCACATCGCCGCGCAATGCACGCCGCCCAACAGTCCGCTCAGCAGCGCCGCCAGCAGGGTGAGTCCATCAACCGGCATCGTTCCGATCCGTGTCGCGCGCGGTGTCCGCCGGTATCGCGGCATCGTTTTCGGATGCGGGCGTCTTCGGCGCGTGCGCGGGCTTGCGCGCGTCCTCGTCGTCGAGGATGTCCAGCGCCGGCGTGTCCAGATCGTCGAACTGGCCGCGCCGCACCGCCCAGATGAAGGCGGCGACCGCCAGGCCCAGCAACACCAGGCTGATCGGGATGAGCATCAACAGGATGGTCATGGGGCGGACTTGTCCGTGGGCACGCGGGTCAGGCGCAGGGCGTTGGCGGTGACCAGCAGCGAGGATAGCGCCATTCCCAGCGCGGCCAGCCACGGCGTGACCTTGCCGGTGGCGGCCAACGGCAGCGCCAGCACGTTGTAGGCCAGCGCCCACGCCAGATTCTCGCGGATGATCCGGTGGGTGCGGCGGGCCAGATCCACGGTGGCCGGCAGGCGCGACAGCGAAGTACCGGTCATCACCAGATCCGCCGCGCGCTGCGCCAACGGCGCGCCCTGGCCCATCGCCACCGAAACGTCCGCGCCGGCCAGTACCGGCGCATCGTTGATACCGTCGCCGACCATCGCGACGATGCGGCCTTGCGCCTGGAGTTCGTGCACGAAGGCGAGCTTGTCCTCCGGCGCCTGCCGCGCGCGGGGCTCGGCGATGTTCATTTCCGCGGCGAAACGCCGCACCGGCGCGACGCCGTCGCCGCTGGCCAGATGGATGGCGAATCCCTGCGCGCGCAGCGCGGTCAGCGCGTCGCGCGCATCCGGGCGCGCGGATTCGCGCAGCGCGAAGCGGGCCACGCCGCGCTGGCCGTCGCCCAGCCAGATCGCGCCGTCGTCATCGCCGCCGAACGCGAAATCCGCCCGGCCCAGCCGCCAGGTGTCGCCATCGATGCGTCCCTGCACGCCGCGGCCGGTGACGGTTTCGACCTGCTCGGCATGCAGCGATTCCACGCCGGTTTCGTCCGCGGCGGCGAGGAAGGCCGGTGCCAGCGGATGACCGCTGTCGCGCTCCAGCGCGGCGGCGAGCGCCACCGCCCGCGCCCGGTCGAAACCGGCCAGGCCCTGCGCCTCGATCGTCAGCGTGCGCGGATCGCTCAGCGTGCCGGTCTTGTCGAACACGATGTCGCTGGCGCGCGAGAGCGTGTCGAGCGCGTCGGCGCGGGTCGCCAGCACGCCCAGTTTCGCCAGGGTGCCGTGCGCGGCGGCCAGCGCGGTCGGCACCGACAGCGACAGCGCGCACGGGCAGCTGATCACCAGCAGCGCCAGGGTGACCTCGAAGGCGCGCGCGGGGTCGTGGAAGTGCCAGAACACGTATACGGCGAGCGCCGCCAGCAGCAGGCCGGCGACGAAGCGGCCGCCGATGCGATCGGCGGCGCGCGCGATCGGCGGGCGATGCGCCTGCGCCTGATCCACCAGCCGCGCCAGCTGCGACAACCGGGTCGCGCTGCCGACGTCGGTGACCCGCAACCGCGCCGGATGCTCGCGGCACACGGTGCCGGCGTAGACGGCGGCGCCGGCGCGCTTGTGGACGGGATGCGATTCGCCGGTCAGCAGCGCTTCCTCGAACACCGCGTCGGCGTCCAGCAGCACGCCGTCGGCCGGCACGTTGTCGCCGGCGGCCACCCGCACCACATCGTCCGCGGCGAGGCTGCCGACCGCGATCGATTCACGGCTGCCGTCGGCGCGTTCACGGGTGGCGAAAGCCGGCCGCGCGCGCGCCAGCGCGTCGACCTGGGCGGTGGCGATGTTGCGCGCGCGCTGCTCCAGCATGCGCGCGGCCAGCAGCAGGAACACGAACATCACCGCCGCGTCGTACCAGACATGGACGCCGCCGCGCGCCGTTTCGACCAGGCTGGCGAAATAGGCGAGCAGGGTGGAACCGGCGATCAGCGTGTCCATGCCGAGGTGGCGTTCACGCAGCTCGCGCCACGCACCGGCCAGGAACGGCCAGCCGGAGTAGAACACCACCGGCGTGGACACCAGGAAGGTCAGCCAGCGGAAAAAGTCGCGCGTGGGCACCGGCATGGTCCGGTCCACGTCCAGGTACAGCGCCTCCGCGAGCATCATCGCCTGCAGCGCACCGAGGCCGGCCACGCCCAGCCGCAGCAGCCAGCGCTTGCGTTCGTCCAGGCGCGCGCGTTCGCTGGCCTCGCCGCCGGCGAGGTAGGGCCGATAACCGAGCATCGACAGCCGCTGCAGGATCCGCGACAGCGCGGCGCGGCGCGGATCCCAGGCGATGCGGATACGTCCGGTCACCGCATTGGCGGTGCTGTCGAGCACGCCCTCCTCGCGGGCGAGCGCGCGGTCGATCAGCCACGCGCAGGCCGCGCAGCGCATGCCGTCGGTGAGCAGGATGATCTCGCGCCCGCCGTCGACCGGGTGGCTGTGTTCGGCCTGCAGCTCCTCGCGATCCCAGATGCCGAGGTCGACCGGTTCGGCGTCCACGCGTCCTGCGGCCGCGCTGCGCAGGCGGTAGTAGCTGCCCAGATCCGAATGGCGGATCCATTCGGCCGCCGCCGCGCAGCCCTCGCAGCAGAAGCCCGCGATCTGATCGTCCAGCGGGCGCAGGACCGGTGCGGCCGGCAGAGCCTCGCCGCAGTGGTAGCAATGCGGCGAAGGCGCCGTCACGGTCACGGAGCGGCGTCGTCCTGCAGCGACGGCGACAGGTGCACGGCGCGCTGCGCCTTGGGCAGGCGGGCACGCAGGCGCCACTGGCCATCGACCGGGCCGAGCTGCACCTTCCACGCGTGCGACGCGTCCACCGCTTCATCCAGGCGCCAGCCGTTGCCGGCCGGCGGCAGGCGCAGGCGGCGATCGTCCTCGGCCCTGGTGGGATGTTGCAGATGCAGTTCCAGCGGCGCGCGGCGATCGAATTCGCCGCTGACCGGAATGACTTCCACGACGCCCGCGTCCACCCGCAGCACCGCCGCCAGCTTCATCGCCTGCGCGCGCTGGTCCGGGCCCAGATCGGTGGTCTGGATCTGCGCCATGCGATCCACCTTGTCGGTGACCGCGTCGGCGCCGCCGGCGCGCACGGAGATGTAGACGAGGCCGAGGCCGGCGACGATCGAGGCGATCGGCAGGCCGATCACCAGCCACATCACCGGAATGCGCCAGAGGGGGACTTTGGGTTGCGGGGTCATGGAATGGGTCCGAAGTAACTGCTCTCGACGACCTTGGTGGATACGCCGTCCTCGCGCTCGACGCGGATGCGGATGGCGTGCCGGCCGGAGACGCTGGACGGCGCGGTCGCGACCAGCGGCAGCGACAGCACCTCCTCGGCGTCGGCCCGGACCTGCTTTCCGCCGCCGGCCAGGGTGATGCCGGCCGTGTCCGACTCCAGCACGATGCGGTAGCTGTGCGCCTGCTGATCCTTGTTGACCAGCTTGAGCGTATAGCTGTTCTCGATGCGGCCGCCGCCGACATCGCGGTAAAGCGCGTTGCGATCGCGCAGCACCTCGGCGATGACGTCGCTGCGGTGGGTCACGCCCCAGGCCCAGGCCGCGAGCAGCGCCAGCAGGATGGTGCCGTAGACGAACACGCGCGGACGCAGCACGCGGGTGCCCTTGCCGTCGATCGCGTTCTGGGTCGAATAGCGGATCAGGCCGTTCGGATAACCCATCTTGCCCATCACGTCGTCGCAGGCGTCGATGCAGGCGCCGCAGGCGATGCACTCGTACTGCAGGCCGTTGCGGATGTCGATGCCGGTCGGGCAGACCTGCACGCAGATGGTGCAGTCGATGCAGTCGCCGAGCTGATCGGGGGCGAACTTCGGCAGCGGTTCGGCGTGCGCGCCGGCGCCGGCGAAGGTGATGGTGCCGCGCGCATGCAGGCGGTTGTCGGCCGCGGTGGGATGCTGGTAGGCACGGAACACGTAGTCGTAGGCGGTGGCCTTGTCGAGCAGGCCGCGCGCGCGTTCCAGCACGCTGGCCAGGCCGCGCTTGCGCGGACCGCGCGGTTCGCCGCGCATGGGGTCGTAGGCGATGATCAGGGTGTTGCGGTCGAACATCGCGCTCTGGAAGCGCGCATACGGGCACATGTACTTGCACACCTGCTCGCGCAGGAAGCCGGCGTTGCCCCAGGTGGCGAGCGCGTAGAACAGCACCCAGAAGGTTTCCCAGCCGCCCCATTCCAGCGGGGCGCGCACGGCGAGGTCGCGGATGGGCGTGAAGAAACCGACGAAGGTGAAGCCGGTCCACAGCGCGAACAGCAGCCAGACCGCGTGCTTGCCGCCCTTGCGCAGGATCTTCTGGCCGTTCCAGGGGCCGGCGTCCAGCTTCATGCGCTGGCTGCGATCGCCTTCGGTCCAGCGCTCCATCCACAGGAACACTTCCGTCCACACCGTCTGCGGGCACGCATAGCCGCAGAACAGGCGTCCGGCCAGGGTGGTGAAGAAGAACAGCGCCATCGCCGCGATGATCAGCAGCAGCGCCAGGAACAGGAAATCCTGCGGCCAGAACGACAGGCCGAACACGTAGAACTTGCGCGCGGGCAGGTCGAACAGCACCGCCTGGCGGCCATCCCAGCGCAGCCACGGGAACACGTAGAACATGCCCAGCAGCCAGAACACCGCGGCCACGCGCAGGCGGTTGAGGCGGCCGGACACGTCGCGCGGATAGATCTTGCGCTCGCTGACGTAGAGCGAGTTGCCCTGGTCGTCCACCACGTCGATGGGGATCTGTCGGCTCATGGCGACACTCCGTTGCGCGATGGGGGCTGGGATTTGCGGTAAAGCGGGATCGGAACGTTCATGGCATGGCTTCGCCGGGGGTTACCGGCGTGGCGTTGAGGGAGAACCGGACGGATCCAGTCTCCGGCGCGCACGACAGGAACGGGAGCGACGGTTTGTCGCAGGCCCGCTCCAGGCTTTCATTCCGGCGGCAGCGCGCGGTTGAAGCGGCTGGAAGGCCGCAGGAGTATCCACGTGAACAGGCTGGACGACGCCGTCGCCAGCCAGAACATGAAGAAGCCCAGCGTATAGCCGAGCTCGCGGGTCAGGGGCCAGTCGGGAAAGGTCGCGTCGCGCAGTTGCAGCGGATCCACGAACGCGAAGAACACCATCGTCGCCACGCCCGCCGCGAAGAAACTGGGCCAGAGGATGGCCCCGATCCGCTGTGCCAGCGGGCGGGGCGGGTGGTCCAGTCTGGGTTCGCTGAAATCGGTCATGGCGACGACGTTTCCTTCTATGGCGAGGCGGCGGCGGTTTCCTTGTTGCCCTTGTGCGACAGCGACCAGACATACGCGGCGACCAGGCGCGCGCGGGTCTCGCCGAGAAGCTCTCGGTGCGCCGGCATGATGCCATGACGGCCCTTGCTGATGGTCTGGCGCAGGCTTTCGCTGCTGTCGCCGTACAACCAGTAGTCGTCGGTCAGGTCGGGCGCGCCGAGATCCGGGTTGCCCTTGCCTTCGACGCCATGGCACGCCACGCACACGCCTTCGTACAGCTTCTTGCCCTGGGAGGCGGGGAAGTTGTTGATCAGCTGATCCGGATGGCCCAGCGTGCGCACGTAGGCGATGGTGTAGTCGACCGCGTTCGGGCCGCCCATGCCGGTCAACGCGGTGCCCCATTCGGGCATCACGCCGTCGCGGCCGTCCAGCACCGTTTCCAGCACCTTCTCCGGCGAACCGCCCCAGTGCCAGATGTCGTCGGTCAGGTTGGGGTAGCCGATCGCGCCCTGCGCGGACGAGCCGTGGCAGGTGGCGCAGGTGTTGTTGAAGATGGAACGACCCAGCGACAGCGCCTTCGGGTCCTGCGCCAGCTTGTCGATGGCCTGGTCCGCGTAGGGCTTGAAGGTCTGTTCCAGCTTGGCGTCCTCCACCTTCTTCTTGGCGGCGTGTTCACCGGCCGAGGACCAGTCGGCGGCGCCGGCGTAGCCACCGAGGCCGCCGTACCAGGCGATGTAGCCGATGCCGAACGCGATGGTCAGGTAGAACATGTTGATCCACCAGCGCGGCAACGGCTTGTTGTACTCGGTCAGATCGCCGTCCCAGACATGGCTGGTTTCCTCCGGCGCCGGATCGCCCGGGCGACGGCGCGCCGTCCACCACAGCAACCACGCGCAGCCGGCGATGTTCAGCACCACCAGGGCGATGACGTACCACGACCAGCCGCTGTTCATGCCTTGTACTCCTCGTCTTCCTCGTTCAGCGGCAGTGCCGCGGCATCATCGAATTCGGCCTTGCGGCGCGGGCTCCATACCCAGATCCAGCCGCCGATGAACAGCACCAGCAGGATTGCGGTCACGATTCCGGACACCATCTCAGCCTCCCCGCGGCGCGTGCTTGCCGAGCGCCTGCAGGTACGCCACCACGGCGTCCAGCTCGGTCTTGCCCTTCAGTTCCTCGGGCGCGGCCTTGATCTCGGCATCCGTGTAGGGGTCGCCCAGCGCCTTCAGCGCGCCCATCCGCCGCGCGGTGGCTTCGCCGTCGACCTTGTTCTTGTCCAGCCAGGGGAAGCCGGGCATGTTCGACTCGGGCACCACGTCGCGCGGGTTGATCAGGTGCACGCGGTGCCAGTCGTCGGAGTAGCGGCCGCCGACCCGGGCCAGGTCCGGCCCGGTGCGCTTGCTGCCCCACTGGAACGGACGGTCGTAGACCGATTCGCCGGCCAGCGAGTAGTGGCCGTAGCGTTCGCTCTCGAAGCGCAGGGTGCGGACCATCTGCGAGTGGCAGTTGTAGCAGCCTTCGCGGACGTACACGTCGCGGCCGGCCAGTTGCAGGGCCGGGTAGGGCTTGACCCCTTCCAGCGGCTTGATGGCCTCGGCCTGGAACATCAGCGGCACGATCTCGGCCAGGCCGCCGAACGACACGACCACCGCGATCAGGATGGCCATCAGGCCGATGTTCTTCTCGATTTTCTCGTGAGAGTTGCTGTTGCTCATGTCGGTCTCGTCCTCAGGCGCGCACTTCGGAAACGTCAACCGGCAGGATCGGTTGCGGTGCGGTCGAACGCGCGGATGCAAACGTCTTCCAGGTGTTCCACGCCATCACGCCCATGCCGCTCAGCACCAGCAGGCCGCCGCCCAGGCGGATCAGGTAATACGGATAGGTGGCGTTGAGCGCCTCGACGAAGCTGTAGGTCAGCGTGCCGTCGGCGTTGGTGGCGCGCCACATCAGGCCCTGCATGACGCCGGCGATCCACATCGAGGCGATGTAGAACACCACGCCCAGGGTGTGCAGCCAGAAGTGCAGGTCGATGGCCTTGGTCGAGAACATGCTGTCCCGGCCGAGCAGGCGCGGCAGCAGCGCGTAGATCGAACCCACCGAGATCATCGCCACCCAGCCCAGCGCGCCGGCGTGCACGTGGCCGACGGTCCAGTCGGTGTAGTGGCTCAGCGAGTTGACCGTCTTGATCGACATCATCGGTCCCTCGAAGGTCGCGATCATGTAGAACGACACGGCGACGATCAGGAACTTCAGGATCGGGTCGGTGCGCAGTTTGTGCCACACGCCCGACAGGGTCAGGATGCCGTTCAGCGCGCCGCCCCAGGACGGCGCCAGCAGGATCAGCGAGAACACCATGCCCAGCGACTGCGCCCAGTCCGGCAGCGCGGTGTAGTGCAGGTGGTGCGGGCCGGCCCACATGTAGACCGCGATCAGCGCCCAGAAGTGGACGATCGACAGGCGGTAGGAGTAGACCGGCCGGCCGGCCTGCTTGGGCACGAAGTAATACATCATGCCGAGGAAGCCGGCGGTCAGGAAGAAACCGACCGCGTTGTGGCCGTACCACCACTGCACCATCGCGTCGACCGCGCCGCTGTAGACCGGGTAGGACTTGGTGAAGCCGACCGGGATGGCGATGTTGTTGACGATGTGCAGCAGGGCCACGGCGATGATGTAGGCGCCGTAGAACCAGTTGGCCACGTAGATGTGCTTGACCGCGCGCTTGGCGATGGTGCCGAAGAACAGCACCGCGTAGGCCACCCAGACCACCGTGATCAGCAGGTCGACCGGCCACTCGAGCTCGGCGTACTCCTTGCCCTGGGTCATGCCCAGCGGAAGGGTGATCGCGGCCGCCAGGATCACCGCCTGCCAGCCCCAGAACACGAAGGCGGCCAGCTTGTCCGAGATCAGCCGGACGTGGCAGGTGCGCTGGACCACGTGCAGGCTGGTCGCGAACAGGGCGCTGCCGCCGAACGCGAAGATCACCGCATTGGTATGCAGGGGGCGCAACCGGCCATAGCTGAGCCACGGCAGGTCGAAATTCAGCGCCGGCCAGTACAGCTGGGCGGCGATGAACACGCCCACGGCCATCCCCACGATGCCCCAGACCACGGTCATCACCGCGAACTGGCGCACCACTTTGTCGTTATAAGTACCCTGCACGCTCTGCATGCCACCTGCTCCTAGGCTCAACACCATGATCTTCAGCCCCATCGGCCCCCGCCCACATTGATCTGAATCAACCCGGGAGGGGGGAAATACGGACAAGGGGGTGGTCGGCGAACCACGGGCGGCATGTTGGCAACCCGGGACGAGGTCCAGGGTGCGACAGATTGTCACCCCCGCCTGCGCCGACACGGGTCTAGAATCCCCCACGACACCGCTGCCGAGCCCCCCTCATGCCGGACATGACCGTTGTCGAACTGTCCCGCCTGCAATTCGCCCTGACGGCGATGTACCACTTCCTGTTCGTGCCGCTGACCCTGGGCCTGTCCTTCATGGTGGCCATCATGGAGAGCGTCTATGTCATGACCGGACGGGACGTGTGGCGGCGGATGACCCTGTTCTGGGGCACCCTGTTCGGGGTGAACTTTGCCATGGGTGTCGCCACTGGTATTGTGATGGAGTTCCAGTTCGGCACCAATTGGTCTTATTACAGCCACTACGTCGGCGACATCTTCGGCGCCCCGTTGGCGATCGAGGGCCTGATGGCCTTCTTCCTGGAAGCGACCTTCATCGGCCTGTTCTTCTTCGGCTGGAACCGGCTCAGCCGGGTCCAGCACCTGGCGGTCACCTGGCTGGTGGCGCTGGCGACCAATTTCTCGGCGCTGTGGATCCTGGTCGCCAACGGTTGGATGCAGAACCCGGTCGGGGCCGTGTTCAACCCCGAGACGATGCGCATGGAGATCACCGACTTCATGGCGGTGATCTTCAACCCGGTGGCCCAGGCCAAGTTCGTCCACACGGTCAGCGCCGGCTACGTGACCGGCGCGATGTTCGTGATGTCGATCAGCGCGTTCTACCTGCTGCGCGGTCGCAACGCCGACTTCGCCAAGCGCTCGATGGCGGTGGCGGCCAGCTTCGGCCTGGCCGCGGCGTTGTCGGTGGTGGTGCTGGGCGACGAGAGCGGCTACGCGATCGGCGAGAACCAGAAGATGAAGCTGGCCGCGATCGAGGCGATGTGGGAGACCGAGCCGGCGCCGGCGGGCTTCAACGCCTTCGCCATTCCCGATCAGGAAACCCGCACCAACCACTACGCCGTGCATATCCCGTACGTGATGGGCATCATCGGCACCCGCTCGCTCAACAAGGAGATGCCCGGCATCCTGGAGCTGGTCGAGCGCGCCGAGGGACGCATCCGCAACGGCATCGTCGCCTACGAGAACCTGCAGAAACTGCGCGCCAACCGGGGTGATTCCCATGCGCGGTACATGTTCGAAACCCACTGGCGCGACATCGGCCACGCCCTGCTGCTGAAGAAGTACCGCGAGGACATCGCCAACGCGACCGAGGAGGAGATCGTCAAGGCGGCCTTCGACACCGTGCCGCACGTGGCGCCGCTGTTCTGGAGTTTCCGCCTGATGGTCGGGCTGGGCTTCTACTTCATCGCCTTCTTCGCCTTTGCCTTCTGGCTTGCCAGCAAGCACCAGCTGGACAAGCGACGCTGGTTCCTGCGCCTGGCCTTCTACAGCCTGCCGCTGCCGTGGATCGCGATCGAGGCCGGCTGGCTGATCGCCGAATACGGCCGCCAGCCGTGGGTGATCGACGGCGTGCTGCCGACCTTCTTCGCCGCCTCGGGACTGAAGCTGCACCAGATCCTGATCACCCTCACCGGCTTCGTCACCCTCTACACCGCGCTGGCGGCGGTCGAGATCTGGCTGATGCGCAAGCTGATCCTGAAGGGACCCGAGCAGATCGTGCCGGAGTCCCGCGGCACGGCGGCCCCCGCCACCCCACCGGCCACGGCCATCTGAGAGGAGCGCGTCCATGGACACCATTCCGCTCGACTATCCGACCCTGCGCCTGATCTGGTGGGCGCTGCTGGGCCTGCTGCTGATCGGCTTCGCGGTGATGGATGGTTTCGATCTGGGCGTGGCCGCGCTGCTGCCGGCGGTGGCCCGCACCGACGCCGAACGCCGGATCACGCTGAACGTGATCGGCCCCGTCTGGGAAGGCAACCAGGTCTGGTTGATCGTCGGCGGCGCGGCGATCTTCGCCGCCTGGCCGCCGCTGTACGCGGTCAGCTTCTCCGGCTTCTATCTGGCCATGTTCCTGATCCTGGTCGCGCTGATCCTGCGCCCGGTCGGCTTCAAGTTCCGCAGCAAGGTGCCGGATCCGCGCTGGCGCACGCTCTGGGACTGGGCGCTGTTCGTCAGCGGGCTGGTGCCGGCGCTGGTGTTCGGCGTGGCGATGGGCAACGTGCTGCTCGGCGCGCCGTTCACCTTCGACGACATCCTGCGCCCGCACTATGCGGGTGGGCTGTTCGACCTGCTCACCCCGTTCGCATTGCTGTGCGGCCTGGTCAGCGTGTCCATGCTGGTCGCCCACGGCGCGGGCCGGTTGGCGATGAAGACCGACGGCGACATCGCCGCGCGTGCGCGCCGCTACGGCAGCGTGGCCGCGCTCGCCACCGCGGTGCTGTTCGTCATCGGTGGCGTCTGGGTGGCCAAGGGCATCAACGGCTACGTGCTGCAGATCGCGATGGATCCGGCCGGTCCGTCCAACCCGTTGGCCAAGGTGGTGATCGCCGAAAAGGGCGCATGGATGGGCAACTTCGCGCGCTGGCCG
>Ga0247823_10000591_pt1 | contig 30612 bp, 25 predicted proteins | sample 13C_PalmiticAcid_2_FD_192426 | JGI IMG/M metagenome (GOLD analysis project Ga0247823, IMG submission 192426) | Soil microbial communities from agricultural site in Penn Yan, New York, United States - 13C_PalmiticAcid_Day30 | ecosystem: Environmental > Terrestrial > Soil > Agricultural land...
GTTGATCGTGCCGCTGTCGGACAGCACGGCCCGCGCCTGGATCTGCAGCTGGTTGTAGTCGGTGAAGCCCAGCGGCTTGAGCAGGCGCACCAGCGGGTGGAAGGCCACCGCCTGGCTGTCCACCCGTTTCTGGGTGCGCGGGTGCGTGGAGACGATCACGGGCATCTGGTAGTGGCTCGCCAACTGGTTCAACACGTCCACCAGTTTCGAGAACTGCACGTCGGAGTCGATGTTCTCCTCGCGGTGCGCACTGACGACGAAGAACCGGCCTTCCTGCAGGTCCAGCCGGGTGAGCACGTTCGATGCCTCGATGCGGTCCCGGTAGTGCGCCAACACCTCCGCCATGGGGCTGCCGGTCTTGATCACCATGTCCGGCGGCAGCCCTTCGCGCAACAGGTATTCGCGCGCGATGCTGCTGTAGGTGAGGTTGATGTCGGCGGTGTGGTCCACGATGCGGCGATTGATCTCTTCCGGTACCCGCATGTCGAAGCAGCGGTTGCCGGCTTCCATGTGGAAGATGGGCACCTTGCGGCGCTTCGCGGGAATCACCGACAGGCAGCTGTTGGTATCGCCCAGCACCAGCAGCGCATCGGGTTGCTCGCTGGCCAGCACGCCATCCACAGCCGCGATGATCTTGCCGATCGTTTCAGCCGCGTTCGCGCCAACCGCATTGAGGAAGTGGTCGGGCTTGCGAATGCCCAGATCGTCAAAGAAGATCTGGTTGAGTTCGTAGTCGTAGTTCTGGCCGGTATGCACCAGGACGTGTTCGCAGTGCTCATCCAGGCGCGCCATGACGCGCGAGAGGCGGATGATCTCCGGCCTGGTGCCCACCACCGTCATCACCTTGAGTTTTTTCATGACGGAGCCTTTCAGACCGGACAAGCGAAGGTGTCCGGGCGTTCGCGATCAAAGATTTCATTGGCCCAGAGCATGACCACCATGTCGCGTTCACCCGTGTTGGTGATGTCGTGCGTCCAGCCGGGCACGGTCTCCACCACTTGGGGTGCGTCCGCGTCCGTGTGCAATTCGTGGGTCTCTCCCGTGAGCATCTGCCGGAAGCGGAATCGGGCCTGGCCGTGGATCACCAGGAACTTCTCCGTCTTGCTGTGGTGGTAGTGGCCTCCCCGCGTGACGCCTGGCAGCGCGGTGAAGAACGAGAACTGGCCGCAGTCCGGGGTCTTGAGCATCTCGACGAAGACGCCGCGCGGATCCGCGTGCCGGGGCACGGCATAGGCAAAGTCCGTGGGTGGCAGGTAGCTCACGTAGGTCGAGTACAGCGCCCGCGTCAGGCCGGTGCCCACGCGATCGGTCACCAGGGTGAGCCGGCTAGCCTTGAAGTTCGCGATCCTCTCGGCGACCTCACCGACGGTGGTGGTGTACTGCGGAGTGAGGGTGGCGAAACCCTGGGCGTCGGTCGATGCCTCGGCACCATCCATCAACTGGACGAAACGGGCGATGACATCGTCGACGTACACGAGCGTCAGCGGTGCGGCGGGGTCGTTCACCTGGATCGGCAGCTCACGGGCGATGTTGTGGCAGAAGGTGGCGACCGCCGAGTTGTAGTTGGGGCGGCACCATTTGCCGAAGACATTGGGCAGGCGGAACACGTGCACGGCCGTGCCGTGCTGGCGTTGCAGTTCGAACAGCTCGCGCTCCGCGGCCTGCTTGCTGCGGCCGTACGGGTTGTCGTTGGCGGCCTGCGTGGAGGACGTGAGGATCACCGAAATGGGGCGATGCGCGGCGCGCGCCGCGATCGCCTGGCACAGCGCCCGGGTCAGGTCGGCGTTGCCCCGCGTGAACTCCTGGGGATCCTGGGGGCGGTTGATGCCGGCGAGGTGGAACACCACGTCCACGCCGTCGAGCAGGCGGGGCAGATCCGTGGTCGGGTTGTCTCGCGTGAACGGAACCACTTCCACGTCCTTGCGCTCGGCGAGGTGCAGCAAGAGGTTCTTGCCGATGAAGCCCTGAGCTCCCGTGATCAAGACCTTCATCGCCTCACTCCTCGGCCGCCGCGGCTTCACCGCGCGCAATGCGCTGCATGAAGTCCAGCTTCAGCAGCAGGGCCTTCATGCCCTCCACGTCGAGCCGCGTGGTGTTGTGCGAGTGGTATTCGTCCGCATGCAGGGCTTGCGTCAACCGCTCTTCACCTTCATCCACGTACTTCGCGTAGTTCAGGTCACGGCCGTCCGGGGGCACGCGGTAGTAGTCGCCCAGATCCTGCGCACACGCCATTTCCTCGCGGCTGAGCAAGGCTTCGTAGAGCTTCTCTCCGTGGCGGCTGCCCATCACGCGCACCGGGTGTTCGGTGGCGCTCATCAGCTGCAACAGCGCCTGCGTCAGCACCTCCACCGTGGCGGCCGGGGCCTTCTGCACGAAGATGTCGCCGTTGTGGCCGTGTTCGAACGCATACATCACGAGGTCCACGGCATCTGCCAGCGTCATCATGAATCGCGTCATGGCCGGGTCGGTGATCGTGATGGGTTTGCCGCTGCGCACCTGTTCCACGAACAGGGGGATGACGGAGCCCCGCGAGGCCATCACGTTGCCATACCGGGTGCCGCAGATGACGGTGCCGGTGCCTTCCAGGTTGCGGCTGGCGGCCACCATCACCTTTTCCATCATGGCCTTGCTAATGCCCATCGCGTTGATGGGATAGACGGCCTTGTCGGTGCTCAGGCAGACCACCCGGCCCACGCGCGCCGCGATGGCGGCCTCCAGCACGTTCTCGGTGCCCATCACATTGGTGCGCACGGCTTCCATGGGGTGGAACTCGCACGAAGGCACCTGCTTGAGCGCGGCAGCATGAAACACGTGATCGACCCCGCGCATGGCGGTGGCCACGCTGCGGGCATCTCGCACATCGCCGATGTAGAACTTCAGCTTGGGGTGGTTGAAATGCTTGCGCATGTCGTCCTGCTTCTTCTCATCGCGGCTGAAGATGCGGATTTCGCGCAGGTCGGAACTCAGGAAGCGGCGCAGCACGGCGTTGCCGAAACTGCCGGTCCCTCCCGTAATCAGAAGCGTCTTGTCTTTGAACATCGGAGCCTTGTCACCTTGATGCATGTGCCGCCAGGCCGGCGTGGTAGATGTCTTCGCGCTGGGCGGGGTTGGGGTAGTTGATCAGAACCGCGCGGTACGGTCCCTTGAAGACGAAGAGGCTGCCCGCCGACGCACCCACCACCCCGCACGCCTGCAGCAGGGCCTCGATGTCCTGGTGGGAGCCGGCACCGCCCAGAAAGGTCAGCGGAATCTGCAGCGATTGCCGCATCTTCAGCGCGAGCGGAATGTCATAGCCCTTCATCTGACCATCCCGGTCGACGGAGTTGATGACGATCTCGCCGGCACCGGCGGCCTGCAATCGCTGGGCGAACTCGACGGGGTCGTGCTTGTGCACCTGTGTGCCGTTGCGCGTGACCACCTCGTAGCCCTTGGCGAACAGCCCGGTCTTCTTGCGCACGTCCAGCACGGCCACCACGCTTTGCCGGCCCACGGCCTCGGCCATGCGGGTGAGCAGGGTGGTGTCTTCAACGGCGGCCGCACTGACGGCCACTTTCTCCACGCCCAGCCCGATGATCTTGCGGGCCTGCTCCGGTGTCTTCACGCCACCGCCGTAGCACAGGGGCATGCGGCACTCGGCGGCCAGGTGCGCAATCATCCGGTAGTCGGGCTCGGTGCCGTTGACCGTGGCGTCGATGTCCAGGACCACCAGCTCGTCGGCCTCTTTCTCGTTGAAGATCTTGACCGCGTTGATCGGATCGCCCACGTACTTGGGATCGCGAAACCCGACGGTTTTCACCAAGCCACCTTGGTGAACCAGCAGACAGGGTGTGATTCGAGGGCGCAGCATCAGAATTCCGCGAAGTTTTTCAGAAGCGCGGCACCCCAGTGGTGGCTCTTCTCGGGATGGAACTGCACCCCGGCCACGTGGTCGCGCTGGACGGCACAGGCAAACTTGAAGCCGTAGTCGGCATGCGCCACGGCGTGGGCCTCGTCTGCCGCTTCAAAATAATAGGAATGCAGGAAGTAAAACCGCGCATCGCTCTCCAGCCCCTTGAACAGTGCATGGGAGGCACCGACGGGAGACACGTCGTTCCAGCCCATATGGGGCATGGGCAGGGTCGCTGACGCCGGATGGTTCGCAAAGCTGCGCACCCGACCCTTCAACCAGCCCAGGCCGGCGGCAGTGCCTTCGTCACTGGAATCGGCCAGCATCTGCATGCCGACGCAGATGCCCAGCACAGGCACCCCATCCTCCCGCACCAGCCGATCCAGCGGCTCGCGCATGCCGGAAGCATTGAGCAGCTCCATCGCATGGTCGAACGCGCCCACGCCCGGAAGGATGAGCTTCTTCGCGCCCAGCAGGTCGCTGGCGGTTTGTGCGCGCGTGGCCTCGACGCCCAGGCGCTTGTACATGTTGACAAACGCCTGCACATTGCCCACGCCGTAGTCGACGATGTGGATCACCGGAACAACCTTCTTTCCAAGCCCAGCATCCGCATGGCGCTGGCACCGATGCCGATCGCCCAGCGCTTGTTGCTGTAGTCGCGGTACGTCCTGTTCTCACCATCGAAGATGCCCTGGAGCTCGTCCACGGAGAGCCCCAGCTTGTTCGCCACGTACTCGAACTCCTGCTTCAGGAAGTGCTCGTCCATTTCGGGCCTGGACAGGCGCTCCAACGCCGCTTCGCGTGTCATCTGGCCGGTGAGGATGAGGCTGGAGAAGTGCGCCCGGCGCTTGTGGTAGCCGAACTTGCGCGGCATCCAATAGTCTTCATAGAAACGCGTGAAGCGCGATTCGTGGTGCTTGTGCTGGAACTTCTGCCAGCCGAAGCGGCGCTCCAGTTCGGCCTCGGCGTCCTTCTTGATGTAGGGCACGAGGTTCAGGGGCTTGACGATCTCCATGCCCAGGATCTTCTGGTAGTACAGCTTGTAGACCAGGATGTCGACCAGGGGGAAGGTCTTCAGCTCACGTTGGCCAAAGCGGCGGTGAATGTCCTTGAAGAGCGTTTTGTCGATGCCGGGATAACCGCCCCATTCCTCGGGCTCGCGGCAGCACTCGGTCGAGAAATTGGAACCCGTCAACACGTACTTGATGCGGTTCTTGCGCGCGAACTTGTACAGGGCGGAAAAGAACGCGGCGTCCTGTGGCAGGTCCTGGTCGGCAATCTGGGCGTGCAGGAAGGCGACCTGCAGATCCTTCATTTCCTGCCAGTTGATCACCTCCGTGTAGAGGTCCAGGCCCAGCCCGTCCACGAGCTTTTCGATGTTGCCGACGGCCTGGTCGGTGTTCCAGCCCGCATCGACGTGAAACAGCAGCGGGCGCAAGCCCATCCTCTCCTTGGCAATGAACGCCGCGTAGGAGCTGTCCAGGCCGCCGCTCAGCCCGATGATGCAATCGAACGGCTGACCCTTGCCGCTGGCGCGGATCTTTTCCGAAAGTGCGTCCAGCTCGGCGCTGCCTGCGGCACCCGTATCCCAATTGGGCTGAATGACCTTGTCGAAGTTGTTGCAGTAATCGCAAACACCTTGCGCGTCGAAAGAGATGTTCGGGTCCGAGGTGTCCATGATGCAGCGCGTGCACATCTGGGGCTCTCGTTTGATCATGTGGGAGGGCATCGCTTATTGTATCTTTCGGCCCGCGTGGGCACGGCGGGCGAAAAGGAAGAAAAACAACCAGAATAGGCCGCCGAAAGACATCATGGCGGTGAAGAATGGGCCATTGATCAGCACCAGCCCCAATGGAATTGCAATCAGAGCGGGAAAGCAGGATTCAAATCCACGGGACAGCCGGTCCAATGCAATGAGCCACAGGGTGAGGAGCGCGCACATGAAGAGAATGCCCCATGCGCCCGCGCCGGCAACCCCGTCGTATGCAAACAGATTGGCGTTTGAATTGATGTCCAGATTCAGCAGATGCTTGGCAACAATGCGCCCGAGCTGCGGCCAGTGCTGATCACCGTCCAATGCAACCGGCGAAGACACGAATGAGGCAATGCCGCGAACATGGCTCCAGAAGGTGTACCCATACTCGGCAAAAACCTCCTGGTACTGCCAGAGCATGGCGCCCGGGACCGAGAAGGTTCTGAAGACCAAGTACAGCGACAACATGTTGGCCAATGTGCTGGTGGCGCGAAACGTGATCGAGAACACGAAGAGCGCAGAAATGGCCATCAGCGTGATGAGCATCAATGTCGGGTGCGAAAGCCGGGAGCGAAGCACCAGGAAGCCCATGATCATGACCACCGGCAACAGAAACACCGTTCTCTCCGCCGTGATGGAATACATCAGGAAAAAGCCACCCAATGCCAGCGCAATGTACAGGGGATTCTTCCGGATCAGGCCAATTGAAAGCAGGGCGGGGGCAAAGACAAATGCCAGATAGGTTTGCCCATAGGCTTCGAAAAGATTTCTGCTGCGGCCGGCTTCGCGTTGCGCGTAAGTGCCACCCAGGCCCACAAAATTCATCGTATCCCAAAAGGCGTACAACAGGAATCCTGCGCAAATCAGGAGCAGGGCGGTGAACAACAGAGCGTAATTGCGACCTGCAATGCCGGTCGAATTCCTGTCATCGCTGCCGCCCCATTTCTGGGTGGCATGCAACAGGAACAAATAGCCGGCAGTGAGCGCGGACAGATTGACTCCGTATTTCTTCAGCGCCGCTTCTTCGGTGGCCAATGTGATCACCAGCGTGGGAAGAAAAACGATGACATACATCATGAATGAAATGATGCCGGAGGGTCGCAGTAAATTCAGCGGCAGCGAAAATGCAACCAGCAGGACCGAAATGACGATGAACACCCATTCCGGCACCCCCATGGGCACATACGGGAAGCCCAGGTAGGCGTGTTCAGGGTAGAGGTAGGCCGCGTGGGTTTTATGGATGACGATCGCAAAAATCATCGAAAAAATGAACAACCATGGTTTCGGTGCTTTTGCGCATTCAGCAAATCGTGAGGGGGTCAAGGCTGCGATCGTTCTCATGGGTTTAATGCGATGGCGGGACGGCGCGGGTGATGCGGTCGGCCAGGGTTTGATAGTCAAGGTGCTTGATGGCGAAGGCGTGGGAGTGCTCGGCCATGGCTTTGAGTTGTTGCGGCGATCGAGAAATCTCCGCCAGCACCGCATCGAGTGTCCGGTCCTTGCCGATCAGCCAGCCGTTCTGGCCCACGTAGCGCCGGTGGCTCGGCACATCGTCCAGGATGACCGCGCAGCGCAGGCAAAGGCTCATCTGCATGGTGGCCGATTGCGTGCCGGGCTGTACGTAGACGTCCGCGGCACACAGGATCGATTGCAGATCGGCGGCAGATTTCCAACCGGCGAAGATAATCCGGCTGTCGGCATCGATCAGCTTCATGGCCTCGGCCGCGATGTCGTCGTGAAGATGGCCCACCACCAGAAACCGCAGGTCCGGATCGGGCTGCCGGACAAAGGCCTGCAAGGATTGCAGCAATTTCTTGTGGACGTCCATCTTTCCGGATTGCACCAGCAAGGTGTGCGTATCCAGGATGTTGTAGGCCGACCGGGTGGCGGCCCGGGCATCGAAATAGGCCTGGTCGGGAAGCACGTTGCCGCCCAATGGGAAAAACTCGATCTTCTCAACAGGCACGCGGTAAAAGTCCCGAACGAAGCTGATGGTTTCGTCGGAAATGCAGAGTACCTTGTCGATGGAGCGGAGGGCCGCATGCAGAATGGTCCGGTAGTAGCTCCAGTGAAGCAGGTACCGCGACAGAAAGGAGCGGGCGCTGTTGTTGAAATCCTCGTGGCTGTCGGCGAAGAAGGCCACGTCCGGATGGGCGCGCTTGTAGCGGCTCACCGTCAGCAGTTCCCAGCCACAGAGGCCGTGGAAGAGGATCGCATCAGGGCGCTCGGCGGACAGCAGCCGGTGGACATCCGGGTGCAGCCTGAGTTTGGGGGCCAGCATCTTCGGAATCCAGCGTCGATAGGGGAGCCTGATGACCCTGGCGCCATCGGTTCCCATGTAGCTGCCGGGCTGGACATGCTTGAGCGCTCCATCGGGACCGAAGGACTCCGTGGAGGCGATCACCACCACGTCATGACCGTCCAGGACGTGCTGGCGGACGAGCTCGTTCTCCTGGTACGAAAACCCGTCCACATAAAAGCAGGACAGGCACAGATGGGCAATCTTCACAGACGGCCCTCGTGGCGAAGCATCTGCTCGGGATCATTGAAATGGACCGCCACGCGGCGCAGTTCCGCTTCAGGCAGAGCCCACCAGGCCATGTCCAGCAGCGCGGCAACGACCTTGTCTTCGAAGCGCATCCGGATGAGTCTGGCGGGATTGCCGGCGACGATGGCATACGGCGGGACGTCCCGGGTCACCACACTGCCCATGCCGACGATGGCGCCGTGCCCGATCTGAATGCCCGCCTTGATGAAGACGCCCTCCCCAATCCAGACGTCATGGCCAATGCGGGTTTTCAACTCCGGCAGGAACGCATGGTGGGCGAACTTGGCCTGCACGCTGTCTTTGTGGGACAGGAATACGGGGCTGGTGGAGACAAATGCCGCCGGATGGGCCACGCCGCCAATGGACACCCTGTTGCCAATCGAGCAGAACGCACCGATTTCGCCATTCAGGATTGAACAGTCGTAGCCGCAAAAGGAATGCCGGTCGATTGTCGAGTCGTAAACCGTGCTGCCAGATTCAACCTTTGACGTGCGGTCAATGGCGGACCGTCTAATGGCATTCCCCCGGATCTTCTTGAGAATCTTGGAGTAGATCAGCTGGATTGTCATGTGGATGGGGGTGGGCATTTCATGGAATGCACCGCTTTGTCATTGCGCGGGTGCCCTGGCTGCCAGTGTGATCGATGCGCGCTTCGCGCGCGATGCCGTCCTTCAAATTGAAAGAAACGATGTCATTGGTAAAAAAGCGCGTCACAAGTGCTGAAGAGGTAACACTTTGGCGCTGCCTGTGGAGACGGGTGAATTCGTCGACGGCCTGCATGTTACCGCCGCTGGGGGGTCGATTGCCTTCCGGGAGCGGCTGGAAACATCAGTAACTTCCCGACCACCAATTCAGAAGGAGACCTGCCTCCGCTACAATTCCCCACCCACTATCGCCTGACGACCCAGGCGTCCTCGAGGAGGCTGGTCATGCCAGGCGGGAGTGGTGCCTATCTCCAAGACGCCGGGACGGATCCTCCTCGGCGAAGACGGCCCATATTACAACCACGAAAGCGCAACCAGCGCGGCGAGGCCTGATGCTCTGGCACGTCCGGGAGTCCATCATGTCACCAACTGTTTCCCTTTGCTGCCTGCCACGTGCCGCGGTTTTCGCACGACACGCTGGCCAGTGGCCTCTCCCTCCAACTTTCCCTGCTTGAATACCTTATGTACCGAAACAAAAAGGTCAGTGTTGTCGTACCGGCGTTCAATGAAGAAACCCAGATCAATCGGGTTATCGACACGATGCCGGAATGGGTGGACCACATTGTCATCGTCAACGACCGCAGCCGGGACCGGACATCCGAGGTGGTGCGCGCCAACGCCGTGTACACGACCGGGCGCATTCAACTCATCGAGCATGAGGTGAATCAGGGCGTGGGCGGAGCGATCGCCACGGGCTACAAGTGGTCGCGCGACAACGGCATCGACGTGGCGGTGGTGATGGCGGGTGACGGACAGATGGACCCGGCCGACCTGCCCGCCATCCTGGATCCCGTGGTGGACGATGAGGCCGACTACACCAAGGGCAATCGACTGGTGACGGGGGAAGCCTTCCAGAAGATCCCCAAGATCCGGTTCTTTGGCAACTCCATCCTGTCGCTGCTCACCAAGATCGTTTCGGGCTACTGGCACGTGGCGGATTCCCAGACCGGGTACACCGCGATCAACGCCCAGGCCCTGGAGGCCATCGACTGGGATCGCATGTACAAGCGTTACGGCCAGCCCAACGACCTGCTGGTCAAGCTCAATGTGGCGGGCATGCGGGTTGTCGACGTGCCGATCGAGCCGGTGTACGACGTGGGCGAGAAGTCGGGCATCCGCGTGCGCAAGGTGATCTTCACCATCGGGTCGCTTCTGGTCAGGCTCTTCTTCTGGCGCCTGAAGGAGAAGTACGTCATCCGCAACTTCCATCCGCTGGTCTTCTTCTACGCCTTTGGCTTCTTTGGCGTGGCCCTGAGCGCGATCATGTTCATCCGCTTGATTGCGCTCTGGATCGGCCTGGGGCATATCCCCGAGATCACATTCCTCAGCTGGCTGTTCTCCTTCTCCCTCGGGTTCAACTCGCTGTTCTTCGCCATGTGGTTTGACTATGAAGAGAACAAGCACCTGAATCCGCCCCTGCGCAGTCGGGACGTGAGGGCGCGCAAGCGCGCAGCCTGACTCGCATGGTGAAAGGGCTCGTCCAGGGCATCGTCACCAGCCTGCGGCAGCACAAGCTGTCGCAGGACATCGCGTACAGCCTGTGCAGCTTCGCGGTGCTGGCCGTCAGTGGCATCGTCATCAACGTCATCATCACGGCGTTGCGCGATGCCGCTGCCCTGGGCGTGTTCAATCTGGCCTATGCGGTCTACATCGTTGCATCGCAGGTGGCGACCTGGGGGCTGCACTATTCCGTGCTGCGCCACGGCGCCTACCACGCCGATGACCTGCGCGAGCGCACGGGGCTGTTGAGCACGGCCGCGCTGTGCGCGCTGCTGTTCGGGTGTGTGGCTGCCGGCATGCTGTGGTGGGCACAACCGCTGTTCACCCGGTTGTTCAGCAGCGAAGCCGCTGGCGCCGCCGTGGCGTTCAGTGCGGCCGGCCTGGCGCTCTTTCCGCTCAACAAGGTGTTGCTCGCCTATCTGAACGCATTGCGCTGCATGCGTGCCCATGCCGTGTTGCAGGCCCTGCGCTACATCCTCGTCATGGTCGGCGTGGCATTCGTGGCCGCATCCGACTGGCCCGCGGAGGCCGCGACACTGTCGTTCGTGATGGCGGAGGCGGTGACCTGCCTCTCGGCGCTCATCTTCATCGGCGCGGCGCGTTTGAGCCAGTGGCCCCGCTTCTCGATGGCGTGGTGCCGGCGCCACCTGGCGTTCGGCAGCAAGAGCCTGCCGGCGGGCATGTTCACCGAGGTGAACTCGCGCGTGGACGTGCTCATGATCGGCGTTTTCCTCACGGACCGGGCGGTGGGCATCTACAGCTTCGCTGCCATGCTGGTCGATGGGGCTTACCACGTGCTCGCCATGGTGCGCCTGAACTTCAATCCCGTGCTGGTGGCCGCGCTCAAGCAGGGCGACTGGAACCGCCTGCGCAGCTTGCGTTCGCTGTCGGCGCGTTATGCGGTTCTCGCCACGCTGACCCTGTCGCTGGGCCTGGTGGCCGCCTATGGGGTGGCCGACGCCTGGATCGTTCCCGGCAAGGGCCTGGCTGAAGGGCTGCCTTCGCTGATCATCCTGTTGATCGGTTTGAACCTGATCGCCACCTGGGTACCCTTCGACAACCTCATGCTGGTGTCCGGACACCCCGGCTACCAGACGCTCCAGCAGCTGATGGCCGTTGGCGTCAATGTGGCCTGCGCCGCATGGCTTCTGCCGCTGTGGGGGCTGGAGGGCGCGGCCATGGGCACGGCCCTGAGCTACGTGACCGGCATTGCCGTCCTCTTCATACTCGCTCGTCGCAAGATCGGCTGGCACCTAATTTCCAACACCTTTCGGAACTGATCATGTGTGGCATTTTTGGAGTTCTTCTTCAGCGGGATGCGCCGGTAAAGCGTGACACCGTCGAATCGGTGATGTCCCGTCTCTACGTGTTGTCGGAGAGCCGCGGGAAAGAGTCCGCAGGCGTGCACGCCTTCCTGCCGTCGAAGGGGCTGGCATGGACCGTCAAGGGGACCCAGTCTGCGGCCGAGTTTCTCAAGACGGACCCTTTCCGCCATGCGATGAAGGCGGCACTGGGTGGCGCGTTCGGTACCGGTGCCGCGTTGCAGGAACCGCTGGTGCTGTTGGCCCATTCCCGTCTCGTCACCAATGGCACGGCGGCCTTGCCGCAGAACAACCAGCCGGTGCGGTCCGGTCGCGTCAGCGTGATTCACAATGGCATCGTGGTCAATGTGGACTCGCTCTGGGCGGCCCATCCCGAACTCCAGCGCCAGGCCGAGGTGGACACCGAGGTGCTGGCCGCCATGCTGGATGCGGCCCTCAAGGTGGGCGCAGAGCCCGCGCAGGCGACACAACACATCTACGCCGCTCTCAAGGGGGCGGCCTCGATGGCGTGGGTGCACGATGGCTTGCCTCTCGTGACCCTGGCCACCAACACCGGCGACATCTACCTGGCCATGGACCCGCAGTCACAAATGTTGGTGTTCGCCTCCGAGCGGTACATCCTCGAACAGGTGCTTGGGGCGGTGGGGCCGGACGATGGCTTGCCGAAGGCCGAGGCCATCGAGTGGCTGGGCGCCGGCCATGCGCTGTGCTTCGATGTCGGCGGCACTGCTGCACCGCGGCGCCATGCGCTGTTTCAGGACACATCGAACGCGGGTGAGCCAGGCCGCCCGGTGGCCGTGACGGCCGCGCCCACGGTTCACCACGACAGTTTCACCGGCCGCATCGAGCCGGTGGGTGTGCTGACCCGCCTGGCGGACGAGTCCCTGGTCCGCTACGGTGAAGCCCGCGTCCGGGCCTTGCGCCGGTGCACGCGCTGCGTGCTGCCCGAGACTTTTCCCTTCATCGCCTTCGACCACGACGGGGTGTGCAACTACTGCCGCAGCTACCGGCCCCGCTACGCCGGCATGCACCCGGAAGAGACCCGCAAGAACTTCATCGCGTCCCTCGAGCGCTACCGCCGCAACACGGCCGGCCCCGATGCGATCGTGCCGTTCAGCGGTGGCCGCGACAGCAGCTACGGCCTGCACCTGATCAAGAAGGAGTTCGGGCTCAAGCCGGTGACCTTCACCTACGACTGGGGCATGGTGACCGATCTGGCGCGCCGCAATGTGGCCCGCTTGTGCGGTCAGCTGGGCATCCAGAACATCCTGGTCTCGGCCGACATCAAGACCAAGCGCGACAACATCCGCAAGAACGTCAGCGCCTGGCTCAAGCAGCCCGATCTGGGCATGGTCCCGCTGTTCATGGCAGGCGACAAGCATTTTTTCCGGGTCGTCAACGAACTCAAGCGACAGACCGGCATCCAGCTCGATCTCTGGTGCGCCAACCCGCTGGAGAACACCGACTTCAAGTCCGGCTTCTGCAACGTGTCGCCCGACTTCGAGAAGAAGCGCCTGGACTACCTGTCGCTGGGGCGCAAGGCGCGCCTGGCGGGCTACTACGCCACGCGTTTCTTGAAGAACCCGCGCTACCTCAACAGTTCGCTGCAAGACACCTTTGGTGCTTTCCTCGCCTACTACGTGGAGCCGCGGCACGATTTCTACTTCATGTTCGACCACTTCATCTGGAACGAGGACGAGGTCAATCGCACGTTGCTGGGCGAGTACGAGTGGGAGCTCTCGCCCGATTCCCCGAGCACATGGCGGATCGGTGATGGCACAGCGCCGTTCTACAACTACATCTACATGACGGCGCGAGGATTCACCGAGTTCGACACCTTTCGCAGCAACCAGATCCGCGAGGGGCAGATCACCCGCGCGCAGGCGATGGAGTCGATCATGGTGGAGAACCGGCCCCGCGTGCCTTCGCTGCGGTGGTACCTGGACACCATCAACCTGGACTTCAACGACACCATCCGGCGCATCAACACGCTTGACACCCTGGGACTGCACCGATGAAGCACGCGAGCCGCGCCATGTCTGGATGGAATTTGTGTCGTGCCGCCGCACTGTGCGGTGCCGTCCTGATGACCGCTTTCCTGGGAGCGTGCAGCGCCGATGCGCCATCGCCAGCCGCGGTGGAAGCCGAGCTTCGCCGGCTGGGTGCGGATCTGCACGAGCGCATCAACCCCGCGCACCCAGGCCGGGGCACGACGGACTATCCGGGCAACACGGCCGAAGATGTGCCCAAGTCGTATGCGATGGTCCTGCTGGCCGAGCTCGACCGGATGGACGCCGGCTTGAAGCCGGAGAGCCGGAACATGGCGGCGGCGGCGGGCCGATGGCTGCTGGACCATGCGGATGAAAATGGCGACGGCGTGATCGGATGGGGCGTCCCCGTGGCATGGGACGCCTATGGCGACGGCTCGATCAACCCGGCGAACACCGAGTACACGATCTCGACCGCGATCGTGGTCGATGCGCTGCTCACGTGGAGTGAACGCGACGCCGATGCGCCCGCTCGCGAGATCATGGACATCATCGATCGCTCGCTGCAGCCGTACCTGGACAAGGCGATGCGCACGCCCAGTGGCCTGGTGCCCTATTCGCTGCGGGTCTCCGACCGCCCCTACGACACCTTCAACCCCGCCGCCTACCTGGCGGGGCAGCTGCAACGGTTCAGCCGCAAGACGCAGGACCCCGTGCGCCAGATGCAGTTGCGCACCGTGGCCGACGACACCATGCGGTCGTTGCTGGAGTACCGCCAGAATTCGCCCCTGAAGGGGCGCTGGTACTGGAACTATTCCGTGCAGGAAGAGGTGGCGAACGACCTGCCCCATGCGGGCTACATCATTGACGGCATTCGCACCTACATCGCCTACGAAGGCCTGTTGGGCGAGCAGTTCGACCGTTTCGCCGTGCTCGCCCATTTGCGGGACTTCCCCGTGGGCGGAGAGACGGTGCGTGCCTGGCCATCGTTCCGGCGCGACGTGGCCATTCCCGCGCGCTCGTACGACCTGGGCTTTGCGCTGCACCTCGTGTGTTCGGAGCCCTACGTGGCGGATCTGCGCGACACCATGCTGGCCATCCTGCCCAGGTACCGCAACGAGCAGGGCCAGTACACCAAGTACCCGGCGGGCACCGAGGGCCAGGAAGTGCTGTCGGTGGCCGAGTACGAGGCGTATCTGTACCGCGGTGTCATGACGTGCCTGAGCGCGCTGACGAAATCGGTCGCTCCCACGGCGGGGGCCGACCGTCCTCTGCACGCGTCGGAGAACACCCGCCGGCTCATGGACCGCGACCTGGCCGTGGTCAGCCCGACATCGGCGGCCCTGCCTTTGCTGGGCGCGCCGATGGGGGCCGTGACCATGGACCCGCACGTCATGTCCGTGGTCCATTCGCCCGCAGGGGGGGCGCAGAAGTTGCCCGAGCCGGGTGTTCCGTTGGCCTGGTTTGACTCGTCATCGTCCCGCCTGGCGCTGTTCAGGCAATTCCCCTCGGATCGGCTGATGCTCCAGCGGTACGGTTCCGACGGCCGCGCCGAGTGTTCGGTGCCCGTGCATCACGAAGGCCGTGCCGAGGCCAACCCCATCCTGCGCGCAGCCACGGTGCATGGCGAGCGGCTGTATGTGGTCTATTACGACAACCCCGGTTCCGCCAACTGGCTGGTGAGCTGGCCGCTGGCGACGGTGTGCACCGACAGGATGTCCACGCCGATCAAGCTGCCTTCGCTGGAAGATCCCGCGGGTTCGACCTACGAGATGATCCCGGCCTTGCGGTTTCTCTCGCAGGGCGACCGCCTTTACCTCGTGGGGGGCGCCCTCGAGGCCCAGGTGGACGCCAACGGCCTGACGGCGCGGCGCGTGGAGGGCTGCCGCCACGTGATCGAGTCCACCCTCACGCCAAGAGGGCCTGCGCACCTGTGCATTGCCGCCGAAGCCGGCGCCACGGGCGCACGCGGCTTCAAGGTGGTGGCGCCCCACGGTGTGGAGGCGCCCACCGTGGACCCCGCGCTCGGCGTGCCCTGGGGACTGTCCTGGTCGGTGAGGCGCCTGCAGATCGACCATGCGCGCTCGCCCGAACAACTGGGCCAGCTGTTTGCGCGGGACTTTCTTGCCGCGCAGCACCGTGGGTGGTTCGAGTTCGGCATCAACAACGACGAGGGGCGAATTCCCTGGTCGCAGATCTACTACCTGAACGGCCTGCTGGATCTGCTCGACGTGGCGCGCCGCAGCGATGGTGCCCGACGCGTTTTCGGCCCGCTGGTGAGTGGCGTGCGCCAGAGACTGGATCTGGAAATCGCGTTGATCGACCGGCACCAGGCCGCAGGCCGCTACCGCACGCGCGCTTTCACGGTGGACCGCAGCCAGGCGCTTTTTGCCGTGCAGACCGCCCGCCTGCTGCTGCTGTTCCAGCGCTACCGATCCGAAGTGCCCGGGGCGCTGCCCCTGGCTTCTTTCGACAGCCTGAAGCGGGATGTGCTGACGCTGAAGGACCACATCGAAGTCCTGGCGCGGCAGGGTGAGACCGAACAATGGCTGGCGCCCGGGCGGGCCCATCTGCGCTGGCCCAAGGGCAGCAAGTTCTATTTCGACGGCCTGGCGGTGCCCTTCAACCACCAGAATGAATGGGCCTATGCCGTGGCTGAAAACGCGGATCCGGTGGCGGACGCCGCGCCGCTGGCCGCGGCGCGCGACATCGTCCAGCACTTCGTGGACCGCATCGCCCCAGGCGGGCAGTTGCCCGCGACGGGTGTCTGGGACTACTGGTGGGGACGCGCCCACGATGGCTGGACCTCGGCGGACAAGGTCTCTGAGAACAAGCCCGAGTACCCGGGCGACAAGGGCAAGGCCTGGATCTCGTTTCGCACCATCGACGCGATGGCCCTGCTGTCGGTCAGCCGCCAGGCCGATCCGGCCGTTCACGCAAAGGCGCTGGAATCCGCGGCCGCGCTCACCAGCAAGGGCTTGTTGTATCCCCTGGCCAACCAGGCGCTGGCGGCGCACACGGGCCGCATCCACCTGCAGCCCGAGGTGGCCAACGAGTACGCCCGGTTGACCTCACCCTGGGAGCTGGCGAACGTGGTCTGGAGCCTGGCGCGGCTGGCACCGGACGGGCAGCGATGAGGCCCGCTCGCGCGATGAGCGCGGTGACAGGGTCGTTGCGGGCAGGCCAGAGACGCCGATGAACCACCTTCCAGCCTGGGGCGCGTTGGCGCTGCTTGTGGTCGCCTCCACCTTCGTCGGGGGCGGCATGGCGCGCGCCATGCCGTGGCGCAGCACCGTGCACGCGCACCGGCTTCGGTGGCCTCTGGCGGCGGCGCTGGCGCCGTTCCTGCTGGGGCTGGTGACCGTGGCCACCCTCCTGGTGGCCGACGGCGCACCGCCCACCGTTCACGTCGGCATCGTCGGCGCCGTGCTGCTGCTGATCGGTGCGGTGTTGTGGCGCAAGACGCCTCGGCCGGCGCCGGTAGGTGCCGCGGACGTTCCGACCCGCCGTGGCCCGCTGTGGTGGTTGCTGGCGGCGACCCTGGTGGTCTGCGTGGGCAGCCTGCTGTACCTGGCGCTGGCGCTTCCCCTGACCGAAAACGACTCGCTGGAGTACGGCCTGGTGGGGCGCGCCATCCACGAGGCGCAGAGCCTGCGCGTGTACCCGCTGCTCGACACCGACCAGGCGGCCTCGGGCTTCTTCGCGCCCTGGACCCACCCGCCGCTCTACACCAGCCTGATCTATCTGACCTACGTCCTGCAGGGGAACGCGGAACAGGCCCTGCTGATGAAGTTCCTGGCGCCCTGGTTCATGCTCACGGCCGCCTGGGGGGTGTTTGCCCTGGGCCGTTTGCACGGGCCGCACACCGCCTGGATCGCGGCCTTGCTGTTCGTGACCACGCCACTGCTGTCGGTGGGCGCGCAGACGGCGGCCATCGACGCTTTGCCGGTGGCCGGCATGGTCTTGATGATGCTGGCGCTCATCGGCTTCGACCCGGAGCGAAAGAGCGCGCCGATTTACACCGGTCTGCTGGTGGGCCTGGCCTTGTGGACCCATTCCCAGGCCATTCTGTACATCCCCATCCTGATCGGCACGGTCATCGTGTCGGGCGGCCTGCGCGCGTGGCGTTCTTCCACCGTGTTTGCGCTCAAGGCCCTGGTGACCCTCGCCGTGGTTGCCGCCTTTCCGTATGGCCGCAACCTGGCGATCTACGGCTCCTTGATTTCGGACAATCCGGTGGTGTTCGTCTTGCCCAGCCTGGACTGGGACAGCTACTTCAAGTACGCCCGCTCCATCTACGACTGGAGCACGCGCCTGCAGTATGGGGTGCTCAAGGGCCTGCTCAGCCCACGCAGTTTCGGCCTGGTGTTCTGGATGGGGTTGGTGGCCAGCGCGTACCTGTTGTTCTCCGGCACACTGCGCCGCTGGCTCACCCAGCTCATCAAGGCGCCGCGAAGCCAGTGGGAGCCGATGGGCCCGGTCCTGGTTTCCCTTTGCATCTGCGGCATCTACTTTTCCGGCGTGCTCCTCTCGTTGGCCCTGGGGACCGACCTGATGGTCAAGAACGACCGCTATCTACTGGTGATGGTGCCCGCGGTGTCGGTGGTGGCGGCCTGCGGATGCACGGACATCCTCTCCCGGTTCTGGCCGGTGTGGACGGGCCATGAGGCCGGTGCGGCCAAGCGGCGGCTCACGAAGCTGACCCTGTCGCTCACGCTGGCCTTTCACGCGGCGGTGTTCCTGCTGTTTGCCAACCTGGTGCAGTGGGGCCAGTTGTTCAACCTGAAAGCCCTGGTGTCCGACTTCATGCCGCGGCAGGTCTATGGCATGTTGTTCGCCGGCGAATCGCCCAGGGCCCTCGGCCAACTCGGCGATCTGGTCATCGACGATCCGGCGGAGAACATTCCGGGCATCGGGATCGCCAGAAACCTGAATGCCGATGTGCCCCCCGACAGGAAGGTGCTGGCCATCCGTCCGGCTGACATGTTCTACACGGACCGGCGAATGGTCAGCTACCTCGACCCGAAAATGGTGCCTGTCTACGGTGAACGTGACCCGGTTCGGTTCGTGTCGAAGCTGAAGGAACTGGGCATCGAGTATGTCCAGGTGCCGAACTACTTCATCCCGCCGGTCTCCAACTCCGCCTTGATGTCGGTGCTGGCCCAACCCGGGCTTTCCACCCTGATGCGCGACGTTTACGCGCATCAGCTGTATCGATTGGCGCCCGCGGACCCTGACGGCCCGCCAGGCGAGGCACCGCGTTCGATGGATCTGTCCCGCAAGACCTGGGTCGAGTACCCCAGCCTGGGGACGGGGCGTCTGTCGGTGGCCGTCCGGAGCCTGGGCCGGCAGGTCGATGGCCTGCCGTATTCCAACGGCTCCTCCTCCATCTTCATGCCGGCCAGCTACAGCCACACCCTGGAGCTCGGCGGCGGCCAGCCGCATGATCCTGTGGGAAACGAGCCGATCGCCGTTGAGCCCGGCGGGGAATACACGATCACGCTGGGTGTGGAGGGCGATGGCTTCATCCGCATCTGGATCAGCCAGCTGAGTTCACCGGATGTCGAGCTGCGGCGGGGCGATCTGATGGGTGACTTCGCGCTTTCGCCCGAGGTGCCCTGGCTGACATTCCAGCGCCGGTTTCGCGTCATGGAGGGGGCCCGCTATGTGCGAATCGCCGTCCAGCGTCTGGGCATCTCCCAGCTGACGCTCGAGCATGCCGATCTGCGGCAGCTGAAGAAGGGCCAGCCTGCGCACTGAGGCGCCGGGGTCTAGGGCCGGAACGCGGCCACCAGGAAGAAGAACGCGGCAGCCAGGGCGATCCAGAACAGACCCACCGGCAGGGCACGCCGGCTCGATTCGAGAAAGCGCCTCCAGTCCAGGCCGGTGCGCCACAGGATGGTGAGCAGGTACAGCAGGTAGAACAGGAAGCCGGAGACCGCGTACCACTCCGAGATGTGGGCGGGGGAGAGCGACACCGCCAGCCACACCATGCTCACCCGCAGCGCCAGGCCGAACAGCTGCAGCGCGAAGGCCAGCCGCTGATGCCCGGTGACGTGCAGCCCCATGGAGATCGGTGTGCTGAGAAACTGCAGAACGAACCAGGGCGTCATCCAGGCCACGAGCACGCCGGCGCGTTCCCAACCCGCACCGAAAATGAGGCCGAACACCGCGGGCGAGACGATGCCCACCGCAAGCAGCGGGCCGGTGCCGGTTTTCAGCAGCCCGCCCAGCACCTCCGCGGTGAATTCGCCCAGCAGCCCCTGGCGGTGCTTGTTGGCGGCGCCGGCAAGGTAGACCTGTCCCACCGCCGCACCGACCAGGGCCATGGGTGCCTGCATGACATAGGTCGCCAGCATGAGGTAGCCGGCTTCCTTGGGCGCGGCGAGCGCCGCGATCATGATGACGGGCAGGTGGATGGCTGCGCTGTTGCACAGCGCTTCGAAGGTGGAGTATTTGGGAAAGCGGTCGTAGCGCTTGAACGTCTGGCGAAGCTCGCTCCAGGCCATGCGCTTGAACGCAGCGCGGGCGGGGTGTCCTGCCAGCAGGCGGTAGCCCAGGAAGAGACAGGCTGCGCCGGTGTTCATCGCATGCCCGAACAAGAGGCCGCCGGGGCCCACGCCCAGGGCGCCGGAGCCGATCTGGGTGCCCGCGCTGGCGGTGGATTGCGCCACACGGCTCCGGGCGATCAGCCCGAATGCCTTCTCGCGCACGAACCACATCTGCAGCGCACTGTAGCCACCCCCCAGCAGCACGCTGATGGGCAGCAGCCACAGGTAGGTCTGCAGCCCGGGCTGGTTCAGCTTGTTCGCGATCCAGCCTGGCGCCACCAGCACCGCGATCAGCACCACCACCGAGCAGGCGAGCGCCGCGCCAAGGGCCAGGGCGAGCAGCCGCAGGGCCTCGGCGTCCTCTTCGGGCAGCGCGACGGCCACATCGAATCGCAGGCAGGCGACCACGGAAATGATCGACGCCAGGCCGGCGAAGACCGCCAGCAGGCTGAAGTCCGCCGGGGTGTAGAGGCGGGACAGCACGGGCAACGCGGCGGCCGTGATGCCGTGTCCCACTGCGGTGCCGCCCACCAACACCGCCACGGAGCGCAGGAAGCTCATGCCAGGGGGCGGCGGGTGGCCGCGCGATTCATGCGGCCTGCAGGGCTTGCAGGCAATCGGCGACACGCTCCTGATCGGCCTGCGACAGGTGCGGGCCCATGGGCAGGCTGATGACCTCCTCGGCCACGGCGTCACCCACCGGCAGCACGGCGCTCTCATCGGCCACCGCAGGCTGGCGGTTCAGCGGGATGGGGTAGTGGACGGCCGTGGGAATGCCCGACGCGTTGAGGCGGGCCTGCACGCTGTCTCGCTGCTTCACCTGAACGGTGTACTGCGCCCAGGCCGACACGTTGTGCGGCTCCACCCAGGGCGTGGTCAATGCGCTCGACGGGGCCAGCAGCTGCGCATAGCGCTGCGCCACCACCTGCCGCTGTGCGATCTCGGCGTCCAGCACGGCGAGCTTGGGCAGCAACACGGCGGCCTGGATGGTGTCCAGGCGGCTGTTCACCCCCACGCGGATGTGGTGGTAGCGGCGGTCCTGTCCATGGCGCGCGATCTGTCGCATCACCCGCGCGAGTTCATCGTCGTTCGTGAAGATGGCGCCGCCGTCACCGTAGCAGCCCAGCGGCTTGCTGGGAAAGAAGCTGGCGCAGGCGATGGTCGTGAGGTTGCAGCTCTTGCGTCCCTTGTAGGTCGCACCGAAGCTCTGTGCCGCGTCCTCGATCACCGGAATGCCGTGGCGCGCGGCGATGGCGTTGATGGCGTCGTAGTCCGCGCACTGGCCGTACAGGCTCACCGGGATGATGGCCTTGGTGCGCGGCGTGATGGCGGCTTCGAGCTGTGCCGGATCGAGGTTGCAGGTGCGCGCGTCGATGTCCACATAGACCGGCTTGGCGCGCAGCAGGGCCACCGTCTCGGCCGTGGCGATGTAGGTGAAGCCGGGCGTGATCACCTCGTCGCCGGGGCCGATGCCCAGCGCCATCTGGGCGATCTGCAGCGCGTCGGTGCCGTTGGCGACCGTGATGCAGTGCCGGGCGCCGGTGTAGGCCGCCAACCGTTCTTCGAGCTCCCCCACTTCGGGGCCCAGGATGTACTGCCCGTGGTCCAGCACGCGCTGGATGCCCGCATCAATGTCCGCCTTCAGGCGCTGGTATTGGGATTTGAGGTCGATGAAGTCCATGGGATTGGCTCGTGGTGTGAAGTTCAGGGGGCGAGCTGGCAGACACCGTCCACCAGCAGGTAGCGTTGGCCGGTGTGCGAGCAGGTGGTGCTGGCGTTGCCACTCAGGGGGAGGTCGAGTTGCTCGCCGTACTGGCTGCACCAGCCGATCTGGCGCGCGGGCACGCCCACCATCAGCGCGTAGGCCGGCACGTTCTTGTTCACCACCGCCCCGGCCCCGATCAGCGCGAATTCACCGACGGTCACACCGCAGACGATGGTGCAGTTGGCGCCCAGGGTGGCGCCGCGCCGCACCAGCGTGTCGCGGTACTCGTTCTTGCGCTCGATCAGCGCCCTGGGGTTGTACACATTGGTGAACACCATGCTGGGGCCGCAGAAGACGCCTTCTTCCAGCTTGACGTTGTCATAGACGCTCACGTTGTTCTGGATCTTGCAGCGGTCGCCGATCGACACCCGGTTGCCGACGAACACGTTCTGCCCCAGCGAGACGCCAGCGCCGATGCGCGCGCCACCGCAGACATGCACGAAGTGCCAGACGCGCGAACCTGCGCCGATGACGGCACCGTCATCGACGATCGCACTGGGGTGGACGGTGTAGCTCATGCTGGATCAACGCTGGGTTGGCTGTGTTTGAAGGGCTGAATATATCTCTGCAGCGAAAAGGCGCCCGTACGCCCGGGACCCCACTTCGTTCAGGTGGTGGTGGTCCATGTAGATCAGCTGATTGTCGTGGAACGGCTTGGTCCGGAAAAAATCCGTTGCGCCGTAGTTCAGGAAGCGGACATGCGGGAACGGCCGGGACAGCTGCTGGATCGCCGCGTTGGCGGCCTCTGCGTCGGCCGATGAGGCGATGGGGGCGTTCAGCCCGAGCTGGCTGAACCGCACCGACCGCACCGGATTGCCTTGCAGCATGGGGACCTGTGCCAGCACGATGACCGACTGGTGCTGGCGGGCCGTCTCCTGGAAGAACGCTTCCAGGGCCTTGAGGAACTGCGGGCTGTTCGCGTGTCGGGACCACATGCCGGCGACGATGACCGTGTGCACCGCAGGCCGCAGAGCGTTGACGAACCGGGTCTGGTCCTGGCACGGCTGCCGGTCGTAGACGGGAATCCTGTCCACGTCGAAGCCATCGATCGGCACGCAGTTGCTGGCCGAGACGACCTGAACGGCGAAACCTTTCTCCCGTCCGGCGACGTCAAAGGCCGGGTTGAGTTGCGCGGCGTGGCTGTCGCCCAGCACCAGGGCCAGCGGTGGCGCACCCGGCATGCCCCGCAGGCAGTCGCCCACCTTGCGCTCATGGCAGATCTGGCTGGGGTCGGCGTAGCGAAGGGTGGACGGCGTCATGGGATGAACGATGGAGGCGTTCAATCGATTGACCGTCATCAGCGGGATCGCCACCACTGTGGCGCCCAGCAACAACCAGCGCGGCCAGCGTTGGCGGCTGAACTGGAGTCGGCGCGCGGGCGTCTCGATGAACGACCACGAAAGCCAGGAGAGCAGCAAGGTGATGGCCGCGAATGCGAGCCACAGCACGGGCGCGAGCTCATAGGCCTGGGTGATGTAGCGCAGGAAGGCCAGCACGGGCCAGTGCCACAGGTACAGGGAGAAAGACAGGCCCCCCAGCCAGACCATCCCGGGCGACTTCAGCCAGCCCGTTGCCCGGCCTTCGGCGCGGCCCGCGATGACCAGCATCACGCCCAGGCAAGGCCACAGGCTCCACAGGCCCGGGAAATGCTGTTCTGGAATGAAGACCCATGACGACAGCATCAGGACCAGGCCGAGGAGGCTGGCGCCTGCGCGTTGCCGGGCGGTCCACCCGTTGCCCACGCCATGCAGCGCCATCAGGGAGCCCAGCAGGAATTCGGGCATCCGTGCGATCAGCGAGTAGTACGCGTCGCGCGAGCTGACCGGGTCGGCCAGCTGCCATTGCGCAAACGCCAGACCCGCCACGATCAGCAGCAGAAACAAGGGCGTGAGCGTGGACCGGCGCAGCAGGACAAAGCACAACGGGAGCAGCAGGTAGAACTGCATCTCGATGGCCAGGGACCAGGTGTGCAGCAGCGGCAGCTCATGGGCGTCCGGTGCGAAATAGCCGTTGAAGTTCGAGAAGAAGTGGTTGCTGGTGAACTTCAGGGACGAAGACAGGCTGCGCTTGAACAGCGCGAAGTCGGGTGGCAGGAACACGATGGCCGCCACCACCGCGCACACGAGCAGCGTGACCACGTAGGCCGGCACGATTCGCTTGGCGCGGCTCCAGTAGAAGCCGGACAGGGAAATCCGCCCCTCGTTTTTCAGCAGCAGGCTCGAGATGATGAAGCCCGATATCACGAAAAACATGTCCACCCCGACGAATCCGCTGGGCAGCCAGGATTTGTCGAGGTGGAAGGCGAGCACGGCCAGGACGGCCAGCGCACGCAATCCCTGGATGTCGAGCCTGATGTCCTGGGTGCTCAGGCTCGGCGCGGGGGCGGACATGGGTTTGAACGACGACCTGTCGCGTGCCGATCAGGCGAGTTCGAGCCGACTCAGGAAAGGGTGGCCTTCATCGCTGGCCGCACGGACGGGGCGGAACGTGCGGATGACGTTGACCGTTTCGATGCAGTGGCGCGCATCTTCCACACCGTAGCCGCGCCCGGCCAGAATCTCGCGGTAGCTGGTGGTGTGCAGGTCGGTGAAGCCTTCGGAGAATTCCAGCTGCTCACCGCTGATGTCGATGTTGCGGTAGGTCGTCTTCTTGCCCTTCACCTCGTCGGGCAGGTCGTTGGCATCGATGGACAGGAACCAGCGGACCCGGGCGCGCTCGTACTCCAGGTAGCCCGCGGCCTTGGCTTCACCGGCATGGTGGACCACGTTGCGCTGCAGTTTGCCGAAGATGAAGTGCAGCATGTCGAAGAAGTGCACGCCGATGTTGGTGGCCACGCCGAAGGCCTTGCGGGGGTCGCCTTTCCAGCTCTCCGCATACCAGCGCCCACGCGAGGTGATGTAGGTCAGCTCGACGTCGAACTTGGTGTCCACCGGTGCCGCTGCCACCTTTTCCTTGAGCTTCAGGATGGCGTCGTGGTGGCGCAGCTGCAGGATGTTGTACACCCGGCGCCCGGTCTCGCGCTCCACCAGCGCCAGCTCGTCGAGCAGTTCGGGGGTCGGCACCAGCGGCTTTTCGCAGATGACGTCGCAGCCCAGCCGCAAACCGGCCGCGATGTGGGCATGGTGCAGGTAGTTGGGCGAGCAGATGGCCACGTAGTCCAGCGCCGTTTCGGGCTGCCGCTTGAGCTGGTGTGCGTACTCCTGGAAACGCTCGAACTCGGTGAAGAACTCGCTCTGCGGCGAGATGCTGTCGATGATGCCCACCGAGTCGTTGATGTCGTACGCCACGGCCAGGTGGTGGCCGGTGTCCTTGATGGCGCGCATGTGGCGCGGAGCGATGTAGCCGGAGGCGCCGATGAGTGCAAAGTTCTTCATGTGGATGGTTCAGAAGCGGAAGACATGGAAACCCTGGGCGTCCAGGGCATGGCGGTCGTAGAGACTCTTGAGGTCCCCGATCACGGGCGCGTGGGTGCGGGTGCAGACGGCGCGAAGCGCTTGCGGTCCAAGCTCGCGGAACTGCTGATGCCCGACCGCCACGATCAGGCTGTCGACGGGTTGGTCGGCGCTCAGCCTGGACAGGCTGATGCCGTACTCGTGCTCCACCTCGGCGGGATCCGCCCAGGGGTCTTCCACCACCACCTTCACGTTCCAGCCCTGGAGTTCGCGCACCAGATCCACCACCTTGCTGTTGCGGATGTCGGGGCAGTTCTCCTTGAAGGTGATGCCCATCACGCCCACCGTGCTGCGTGCCACGTCGATGCCGTTCTTGAGCATTCGGCGGATCATGCTGCGCGCGGCGTAGCGCGCCATGTTGTCGTTGATGCGCCTGCCCGCGAGGATCACCTGCGGGTGGTAGCCGAGTTCTTCCGCCTTGTGGGTGAGGTAGTACGGGTCCACGCCGATGCAGTGACCGCCCACCATGCCGGGCCTGAATGGCAGGAAGTTCCACTTGCTGCCCGCCGCCTCCAGCACCTCCAGCGTGTCGATGCCGATGCGGTCAAAGATGACGGACAGCTCGTTGACGAAGGCGATGTTGAGGTCGCGCTGGCTGTTCTCGATCACCTTGGCCGCTTCGGCCACCTTCAGGCTGCTCGCTTTCCAGGTGCCGGCCTTGATGATCTGGGAGTACAGGGCGTCGACCTGGGTCGCCACTTCGGGCGTGCTGCCGCTGACGATCTTGCGGATCGTGGTCAGGGTGTTGACCTTGTCGCCCGGGTTGATGCGTTCGGGGCTGTAGCCGCAGAAGAAGTCCTTGTTGAAGACCAGGCCGCTCAGCTTCTCCAGGACCGGAACGCAGACTTCCTCGGTCGCGCCGGGGTACACGGTGGACTCGTAGATCACCACGTCGCCGGACTTGAGCGCCCGTCCCACCGTCTCGCTGGCCTTGACCAGCGGGGTCATGTCGGGCCGGTTGGCCTTGTCCACCGGCGTGGGCACCGTGACGATGAACACCTGGGCATCCCGCAGCTCGGCGGCATCGCAGCTGTAGCGCAGCTGCTTCGCCTGGGCCATTTCCTGGGCGTTGCACTCGAGGGTGTGGTCACGGCCTTGCCTGAGCTCCTCGACGCGATGGGCATCGATGTCGAAGCCCAACACAGGGCGGTGCTTGCCGAATTCGACGGCCAGTGGCAGGCCCACATAGCCCAGGCCGATGACGGCAATGGTTTTTTGATCCAGGTTCATGTGCAGATCGATGAGGTGGGGATTTTTCAGATATCGGACGCGCTGAGCGTGGTGCCCAGTTGGTCCTTGGGAGACAACAGCGGCTGCACACCTGCAGGCCACTGGATGCCGATCTCGGGGTCGTTCCACGCAATGCAGCGTTCGTGCTGCGGGGCGTAGTAGTCGGTGGTTTTATACAGGAAGTCGGCGGCGTCGCTGAGCACCAGGAATCCGTGGGCGAGGCCCGGGGGCACCCAGAGCTGGCGGTGATTGTCCTCGCTCAATTCGCAACCGACCCATTGGCCAAACGTCGGCGATTGGCGGCGGATGTCCACCGCCACATCGAACACCGCGCCCCGCACCACCCGCACCAGCTTGCCCTGGGGTTGCTGCACCTGGTAGTGCAGGCCGCGCAGCACCCCACGGGCGCTGCGGCTGTGGTTGTCCTGGACGAAGTCCAGGTCCAGGCCCGTGGCCTCGTTGAAGGCCTTCTGGTTGAAACTCTCGAAGAAGAAGCCCCGTGCGTCGCCGAACACCCTGGGTTCGATGATCAGCACGTCGGGAATGCGGGTGGGGGTGACCTTCATCGCTGCACCGGTTCCTTGAGCAGGCGCATCAGGTACTGGCCGTAGCCGTTCTTGAGCACCGGTTGCGCCAGAGCCTCCAGCTGTGCGCTGTCGATCCAGCCGTGTCGCCAGGCAATCTCTTCCGGACAGGCGATCTTCAAGCCCTGGCGGTGTTCCAGCGTCGCGATGAACTGGCTGGCCTCCAGCAGGCTGTCGTGCGTGCCGGTGTCCAGCCAGGCGTAGCCACGCTGCAGTATCTGCACGTCCAACAGGCCCCGGTCCAGGTACGCCTGGTTGACGTCGGTGATCTCCAGTTCGCCGCGCGCGCTGGGCTTCACGGCCCGGGCGATGTCGATCACCTGGGCGTCGTAGAAATACAGGCCCGTCACCGCGTAGTTGCTTCTGGGTTCGGCGGGTTTCTCTTCGATGCTGCGGGCCTTGCCCTGGGCGTCGAAGGCCACCACGCCGTAGCGCTGCGGGTCGTTCACGTGGTACGCAAACACGGTGGCGCCGCTGGCCTGCTGGTCGGCGCTGGCGAGCAGGCTCGCAAAATCGTGTCCGTAGTAGATGTTGTCGCCCAGCACCAGGGCGCTGGGGCTGTTGCCCACGAAGTCGGCGCCGATGATGAAGGCCTGCGCCAGGCCATCGGGGCTGGGCTGCACCGCGTACTGCAGGTTCATGCCCCAGGCGCTGCCGTCGCCCAGCAACTGCTGGAAGCGCGGCGTGTCCTGCGGCGTGCTGATCACCAGCACCTCGCGGATGCCGGCCAGCATCAACGTGGTCAACGGGTAGTAGATCATCGGCTTGTCGTACACCGGCAGCAATTGCTTGCTGATGGCCAGTGTGGCCGGGTGCAGGCGGGTGCCCGAGCCGCCTGCGAGGATGATGCCTTTGCGTTGCGTCATGCGGATGTGCCCGTGGGTCCAAGGATTTCGGCAAGCATACGCCGCACGCCAAGCTGCCAGTGGGGCAGGGCCAGGCCGAAGGTGTCGCACAGGCGCGTGGTGTCCAGGCGCGAGTTCAGGGGGCGCCGGGCTGCTGTCGCGAAGGCGCTGCTGGGCACCGGCGCCACGTCCTGCACCTTGAGGGGCAGGGCAGGGTGCAGGGCCCGCGCCGTGTCGAACACGAAGCGGGCATAACCGTTCCAGCTCGTTTCGCCGGCGGCGCTCAAGTGGTAGGTGCCGGCGCAGGCGGGCTCGCGCAGCACCTGCCGCATCGCGTGGGCCGTGACGTCGGCGATCAGCTCGGCGCCGGTGGGCGCCCCCCACTGGTCGTCGATGACGGTGAGGCGTTCGCGTTCCTGGGCCAGGCGCAGCATGGTGCGGGCGAAGTTGCCGCCGCGCGCCGCGTAGACCCAGCTGGTGCGCAGGATCAGGTGCCGCGCCCCGCTGGCGCGCACCAGGTTCTCGCCGTCGCGCTTGGTCGTGCCGTAGACGCTCAATGGCGCGGTGGCGGCGTCCTCGCGCCAGGGAAGGTGGCCGCTGCCGTCGAACACGTAGTCGGTGGAGTAGTGCACCAGCAGGGCCCCCACGGTGTGCGCGGCGTCGGCCAGCGCCCCGGGAGCCACGGTGTTGACGGTGTGCGCCAGCCCGGGCTCGCTTTCGGCCCGGTCCACGGCCGTGTGGGCCGCGGCGTTGACGATCACGTGGGGGCGCAGCCGCTGCACGGTCTCGCGCAGCGCGTCGGGCCGGGCAAGGTCGCCGCAGCCGCCATCGGCTTCGGTGCTGTGCCGGTCGAGCGCGACGAGTTCGCCCAGCGGCGCGAGACTGCGCTGCAGCTCCCAGCCGATCTGGCCGTTCTTGCCGAGCAGCAGGATCTTCATGCGGCGGCCGGTGCCCCGTATTGCGCCTGCACCCACTGCCGGTAAGTGCCGCTCTGCACGTGCGCCACCCAGTCGGGGTGGTCCAGGTACCACTGCACGGTCTTGCGGATGCCGGTCTCGAAGGTCTCGGCCGGCTTCCAGCCAAGCTCGGCCTCGAGCTTGCGCGCGTCGATAGCGTAGCGCCGGTCGTGCCCGGGGCGGTCTTTCACGTGCGTGACCTGCGCGGTGTACGAGCCGCCGTCGGCGCGTGGGTGCAGTTCGTCGAGCAGGGCGCAGATGGTGTGCACGATGTCGATGTTGGGCTTCTCGTTCCAGCCCCCCACGTTGTAGGTTTCGCCGACCGAGCCGGCCTCCAGCACGCGGCGGATCGCGCTGCAGTGGTCTTTCACATACAGCCAGTCGCGCACCTGCAGGCCGTCGCCGTACACCGGCAGGGGCTTGCCCGCCAGCGCGTTCACGATCATCAGCGGGATCAGCTTTTCGGGGAAGTGAAAGGGCCCGTAGTTGTTGCTGCAGTTCGTGGTCAGCACCGGCAGGCCGTGCGTGTGGTGCCAGGCGCGCACCAGGTGGTCGCTGGCGGCCTTGCTGGCCGAGTAGGGGCTGTTGGGTTCATAGGCGTGGGTTTCGGTGAAGGCGGGCGCGCCGGGCGCCAGGCTGCCATACACCTCGTCGGTGCTCACGTGCAGGAAACGGAAGGCCGACCGGTCGGCCTCGGGCAGGCCGCTCCAATGGGCACGCACCGCTTCGAGCAGGCGGAACGTGCCCACCACATTGGTCTGGATGAAGTCTTCCGCGCCGTGGATGGAGCGGTCCACATGGCTCTCGGCAGCGAAGTGGATCACGGCGCGCGGCCGGTGGTCGGCCAGCAGGCGGGTCAGCAGGGCGTGGTCACCGATGTCACCCTGGACGAACACGTGGCGTGCGTCGCCCTGCAGGCTGGCCAGGGTTTCCAGGTTGCCGGCATAGGTGAGCTTGTCGAGGTTGATGACCGGCTCATCGTGGAGCGCCAGCCAGTCGAGCACGAAGTTGGCGCCGATGAAGCCGGCGCCACCAGTGACCAGAATCATCGGTTGTCCCTGTCCCTTGGGGGTTGGTCTTCAAGCGCCCGTCAAGGGTGCCTGGCCCACCGCATTATCTTCGGTCTCCCGGGGCTTCCGGGCGGCCGCCGTGTTCGTTTAGTGACCGTGTGAAACGGTCTCGCCCGCCTTCAGGCGGTACACCGTGCCGCAGTAGGGGCACTTCGCCTCGCCCGTGACGGCCACGTCCAGGTAGACCTTGGGGTGGCTGTTCCACAGCTTCATGTCGGCCAGCGGGCTGGGGCAGAACACGCCTCCATGGGCGTTGAGGTCGGAGGCCTTGAGTTCAACGGCTGCTTTGCTCATGGCGTGCTCCTCAGACCTTGGCCAGCCAGTGGGCGTACTTGGGATTGCGGCCGTTCACGATGTCGAAGAACGCGCTCTGGATCTTCTCGGTGATCGGGCCCCGGGTGCCGACGTAGTCGCCCTTGCCGAGTTCGATGCGGTCGAGTTCGCGGTTCGGGGTGACC
>Ga0247823_10000592_pt1 | contig 30600 bp, 33 predicted proteins | sample 13C_PalmiticAcid_2_FD_192426 | JGI IMG/M metagenome (GOLD analysis project Ga0247823, IMG submission 192426) | Soil microbial communities from agricultural site in Penn Yan, New York, United States - 13C_PalmiticAcid_Day30 | ecosystem: Environmental > Terrestrial > Soil > Agricultural land...
TCTCTACACCATGGCTGACTTTGATCCAAAGAGAATTCACAAGTATGAAGGCACTTTGATCGGACACCTCGGCATGCAAGCTGAAAAACTCGATCCGCAAGAAGTGATCTTCACCATGCCGGTGGACGAGCGCACCGTACAACGCTTCGGCATTCTGCATGGCGGTGCCAACGTGGCGCTCGCTGAAACAGTGGCTTCGGTCGGCGCCACACTACACATCGACCTCAACACGCACTTCGCCGTGGGCCTTGAGATCAACGCCAACCACTTGCGGGCCGTTTCTAGCGGTCATGTGCGCGCCATCGGCAAACCTCTTCACATCGGTCGCCGTACGCAAATCTGGGAAATCAAAATTTATAACGACGAGAACAAACTCAGCTGCATTTCTCGCTGCACGATGTCCGTCAATGAAAAAACAGATTAAGCGAAACTAAGTCCGGTGGCGCTTTCCATATGGCCGAGCCACTGGCGGAAGCCAGGGTTCGTGTCGAGAAGCTGCGCCGCCGGCAAACCGCGCAGCGACATCGTGATGCCAAAGACCGAAATGTCGGCGCCGTTGGGGGTCTCGCCGCCCATGAACTTTTTGCCGCCCAGGCCTTCGCTCCAGGCGCCCAGGAGTCCTTCGAAATGTGCGCGCGGATTTTCGATCTGCTGCTTTTCTTGGGATTTTTTGGCGACCATTTTCATCACGAGGGCACCGGAGTACTTGATGACCGCTCGTTGGTACCAAGAGAACTTGGTTTCGTGAGTGATGTAATCAAAAGCCTTGAGCGCATTGCCCAGGGTGTCGTAAATCAGTGGAGGTACGGACTTCACATAAGACTCAGACCACTTGAGCCACTTGTCTTCTTGCTCCTTGATGGCGACGTCCCTTTGGAAGACGGGCTTGGCGGGAAACTCGTTGTCGATGTGACGCATGATCGGGGTCGAGTCGTTGACCTGACGGTTCTTGCCGTCGATGTAGATGGGCACCTTGCGGTAGGAATTCGAGAAGGCGATCTCTTTTTTGTTGAGCGGATGCACTTCGATGGTTTCGTAATCCACACCCTTGTAGGCCAGCATCGCACGGACCTTCCAACAAAAGGGACAAACCGCATATTGGTAGAGTTTGGGTTTTGCTTGGTACGCGGAAGTCATCCCCATTTCGTACCTTGAATAGGCCCCGACTTCAAGGTACGAATGAATCATGGAATCGGTCAGGAATTTCTTGCAAAGTATCGGAATTGATGCCGTATGGGCCGCACTCATCGTTTCCACCGCACTGTCTATTTTGATTGCCGCGGCGGCCTGGCTCGCCACCTGTCGCATCCAAAAAAAGCTGCGAAAAATCCCCCGCGCTCAGCTGCACCGCGGCTCAGCGCTCGTGCTTTCGGCCCTCGGACGCCTCAAACCGGGCCTGATCCTCGGCGTAGTTTTTCTCAGCACGCTCAGTCGCTGGTCGCTGCTCGGCGCCGAGATTCCGAGGTACATGCAATGGGTGGTCTTCGTACTGCTCACCTTCCAAATCGGCTTCGTGGTGGACGGCGTGCTCAAACCCGCCTTCCGCGAAAACGAGAAGATCCGCGACTCGGCCATCAGCGGGATCGGGCTCTTCCTCTCGCGTCTCGCGCTGTGGATCGTTCTCTCGCTCATCATTTTGGATAATTTCGGAATCAAGATCACCGCCCTCGTGGCGGGGCTGGGCGTCGGCGGCATCGCCATCGCCCTCGCGGTCAAAAGCATTTTAGAGGACATCTTCTCCTCACTGACCATCGCGCTCGACAAACCCTTCGCCCGCGGCGACGTCATCAAGCTCGGCGAATTTAAAGGCACTGTGGAGAGCGTCGGCATCAAGACCACCCGCGTGCGCAGCGAAAATGGGGAGCTGCTGGTCTTTTCCAACAGCGATTTGCTGCAGAGCCGCCTGAGCAACTTCGGCCGCATGCGCGAGAGGCGCGTGGTCTTCACGCTGGGCATCACTTACGAAACCCCCCACAAAAAAATCGCCAAAGCGTGTATGATCATTGAAGAGGTGATTTCATCCCATGAAACGGCGCGTTTTGATCGGGCTCATTTTCTTAATTTCAACGCTTCTTCTCTGGACCTGGAAGTCGCGTACTGGGTTCTTAGCCCCGACTTCCACGTCCACGCCGACCTCCGACAAAGCATCAACCTCGCCATCTTTGAGCGCTTCCACACCGAGGGCATCGACTTTGCCTACCCCACCCAGCGCACCATTGGAGAAAGGCACCACAACCATGGACTCGAAAAATAAATACGAAATCGCAACTTTCGCGGGCGGCTGTTTTTGGGGAATGGAAGAGCTCTTTCGCAAGTTGCCCGGCGTAGTGGAAACCCGCGTGGGTTACACGGGCGGCTTTGTCGATGCGCCGACCTACGACCAAGTAAAAACCGGAAAAACCGGCCACGCCGAATCTCTGGAGATCCGCTTCGACCCAAAGATCGCAAGTTACGAGTCCCTGGTGCTCTTTTTCTTTAAGGTGCACGACCCCACAACGCTCAACCGCCAGGGCAACGACATCGGCTCACAGTACCGCTCCACGATCTTTTACTCGGGCGATGAGCAAAAACGCGTTGCCGAAAACGTGAAACGGCGGGTGAGCGAGTCGGGCGTCTGGAAAAAGCCGATCGTCACGGAGATCGTGCCGGCCGAAACCTTCTTTGCAGCAGAAAATGAACATCAAGATTATCTGCAACGCTTCCCGCAGGGCTATACCTGTCACTTTATTCGAGATATCATTTTTTAATGATCGTGCTTCGCACACAGCAACGACTCCTCTTCGTCGCACTCCTCGCCACTCCGATGGCCGGCTTCGCTCAGACTCCCGCTCCGGCCCTCGCCAAAGGCCGTCAGGTCCTCAAGTTTAACCTCAGCTCGGTAGACTGCTCCCTCGAATTCAAAGCGATGGGCGATGCCCAAGCCCAGTGGCAGCCCTATCCTGCAAAGCTCAAAGTCGGTACTCAGGTACAGGGTTTTGTCGGCGATGGTGACACTTACACCTTCCGCGCCGCGAATCCCAAAAACCTCTTCTTCCGTGGTTCACTGGCCTGCCTCAAAGGCCAACTTGCGGCCGCGCCCACCACGGTGACTCCGGTGAAATCCGTGAAGGACGCGCAAGTGTCGTCAATCGACGACAGCGGTATCTTCTTTGGCCTTGTGGCCTGGAAAAACGAGCTCATCCTGGGCGCCACCAACGATGCTTTTGCCGACGAGATCATCACCATTCAGAACTACGGCGTGAACGTGGGTTATTCGATGCAGTTCGGGCGCACTCCGAGCTGGAACTATGGCATGCAAACCCAAATCACCGGGGCGTTTAGCTTTCTCAAAAACAAAGACGCCACCCCCACAACCAGATTCACCGGCAAGGGCATGGTCGCGGCCTTCCACTTGCGCCCCTACCTCTATTACCAACTTGGCAGCGGTTTTGGCGTGGGCCCTCTGACGGCGCTCAGCATTCAATACGGAGTCTTTGGAAAAACCACCGACGGCGAGATCACCAAGCCCCTCACCATCGGCTTTGTTTCGGGCGCCTCGTTTAAAATCTCGAGCGCCGGCCATACGATTGACCTCGGCGTGTTGAACTTCGACCCGGCCCGCTGGTACACGGCCGTGAATTTCATGTTCTAAATTTTTAAACCGTCGCCACGCCGATTTCGATATCGTCGCCCTCGATGTTGATCTTTTCGCACTGCATGCCTTCACTGAGACCTTCGGCTAGCGATTCGGCAAGAACTTCGCCCGAAATCATCTTCGAAAACTCGCGAATGGCTTCGGCCACCTCGCTCGAGCTATGCGCCAGGCCCACGCGGATGCGGGCGTTGTAATCCAGGCGCATCTCTTTGCGCATGCTCTGAATGGCACGTACGAGATCTTTGGCGAGGCCTTCGCGCTTCAATTCGGGGCTGATTTGAGTCGAGAGAATCACCACCGACGCTTTGCCCTGCTCGGCCGCAAAACCGTCTTTGGCCTCCAAACGCACTTCCAGTTCGGCCGCATCAAAAGACTGCTTGCCCGAGGGGAGCACGATGCTCACCGCACCCGTGGCGCGCAGCTCGCGGTACAGCTCGGCACCACTCGCAGTTTTGAGAGCGGCTTGCAAAAGGCCCATCTCTTTACCCAGGCGTTTGCCGAGAATTTTAAAGTTCGGCACGACTTTGTAGCTCACGTAGGTTTCGGGCTTCTCAGTGAACTCAATGCCTTTGACGTTGAGTTCGTCGCAGATGAGCTCGCTATGCTTGCCTATCACCTCGCGTTCGCCCGAAGAGCTCACCACGACTTCGATCGCGGCCAGCGGCTGACGCACTTTGATCTTGGCGGCACCACGAGCGGCGAGCCCTGTGCTCACCACATCGCGCACTAGGCGCATCTCGGTGGCAAGGTTCTCGTCAAACTTCTCGGCATTGACCTTGGGGTAGCTCGAAAGGTGCACCGACTCGGGCGCGCTCGCAAAGGGCGAGCGAATGAGGTTCTCCCAAGTCCAATCGCTGAAGTACGGCGTGAACGGAGCACTGAGCTGCGACATTGAGACCAGACACTCAAAGAGCGTCCAGTAGGCAGACTCTTTGTCGGCGCTCCAGCCCGAACCCCAGAAACGCGCGCGCGAACGGCGCACGTACCAGTTCGAGAGCGAATCCATAAACGCGTTCAGATGCTGAGCCGCGCGGTAGGGATCATAAACTTCGAGCCCAGCGCGTGTTTCGCGCACGGTGTTCTGAAGCTCGGAGAGGATCCATCTGTCCATCTCGCTACGCTCAGCGAGCGCAGGACCGACACCTCGAAAATCCGAGCCGTCGAAATTGGCCGGAGCACCCTTGGCGGGGTTGAAGCCGTCGAGGTTCGAATAGATCACAAAGAAGGAATACACGTTGTACCAGCGGATGAGGTACTCGCGCAGCGATTCTTCAACGCCCTTCTCGGTAAAGCGCACCGAAGCCGTGGGGCTCTGCTGCGCAAGCAGCGACCAGCGAAGCGCGTCGGCACCGTAGTTCTCGAAGAGGTAATTCACGTCTTTGTAATTGCGTTTGCGCTTGGAGAGCTTTTGTCCGTCTTCGCCCAGCAGGTGACCGAGACAGATGACGTTCTTGAAAGGGTGCGGATAAGCTTCTTTTTCTCCCCACACGAGAGTGGAGATCACGAGCAGGGCGTTGAACCAGCCGCGCGTTTGATCGATGGCCTCAGAGATGAAATCCGCCGGAAAGAAATTCTTCACGCGTTCCACCGAACCCGGTTGGTGAGGGTAACCCCACTGCGCAAAAGGCATGGAGCCCGCATCGAACCAAACGTCGATGACGTCCTTTACCCGGCGCATGCGCGCGGCGGCGTCTTTAGGACTCTGATAAGTGACTTCGTCGATGTAGGGACGATGGATCTTGAGATCTTCGGCCAGCGAGGAATCGGCAGCTTTGGCAGCCGCCCAAACTTCAGTGCCCTTCACGCCCGGTTTCTTAAGCAACTCATCGTAAGACGAGAGAGCTTCCATGTGCCCGGTCTTCTCGCAAATCCAGATCGGCAGAGGCGTGCCCCAGAAACGTTCGCGCGAGAGCGCCCAGTCGACGTTGTTCTCGAGGAAGTTTCCGAATCGGCCTTCTTTGATGTGCTCGGGGTTCCAGTGAATCTTTGAGTTGTTTTTTACAAACTGCTCGCGGAATTGGCGCGTGGAGATGAACCACGACTTGCGCGCGAACTGAATCAGCGGATCTTGATCGGCCCGCGGACAAAAGGGATAGGAGTGGATGTATTGGTCGTGCTTGATCACACGCTTTTGCGCCTTGAGAATGCGGATGATGCCTTTGTCGGCGTCCTTAACAAACAATCCGGCGATCTTAGCGCCATCGTAGGGGTCCACATCGCTCACGCGATCGTCGAATTTGCCATCGGGTTTGACGAAACACAAAAAGCCGATGCCGGCCTCTTTGCAGGTGCGATAGTCGTCCTCACCAAAGGCGGGCGCAAGATGCACGATGCCCGTTCCACGGTCGAGGGTCACAAAATCACCTTCGATCACGCGCCAGGCGTGAGCCTCGGCCTGTGCTTGGCCGGCGATGAGTTCGGGTTCGGCGTAACGAAAGATCGGCGCGTAGTCGAGACCCACAAGTTCCGAGCCCTTCACGCTTTTGAACACACGAGCGGTGGGATAATTTGCTTCTTGGTGCGCTTTGGAGAGCACGCAAAGGTGAGTCTCGCCGTCGACTTCGATCTCGCAAACGACGTATTCAAAATCGCGGCCAATGGCGAGCGCGCAGTTCGAAGAGAGGGTCCACGGAGTGGTCGTCCAAGCCAAAAACGAAACGTCGCGCCCCGGAGGCATGCCGAGCTTTGCGACGGCATCGGCCGTGAGCGAAAATCTCACCGTGATCGCCGGGTCGGTGGTCTCGCGGTAGCCTTCGCCCACCTCCCCCGCAGAGAGAGCCGTTCCGCCCTGAGCCCACCACCACACCACTTTATGGCCCTGGTAGAGCAGGCCTTCGTCGAAGAACTTTTTGAGAACCCACCACACCGATTCCACGTAGGATTGATGGTAGGTGACATAGGCCTCTTCGAGGTTTACCCAAAAACCAAGGCGCTCCGTGAGCTGCTCCCACTCTTTGGTGTAACGAAACACCGATTGCAAACACGTTTGGTTGAACTTCTCGAGTCCGAACTTTTCGATGGCCTCTTTGCCGCCCTCGAGGATGCCCAGCTCTTTGCAGACTTCCACTTCTACCGGCAGACCGTGCGTGTCCCAGCCCGCTTTGCGCTCGCAGTAGTAACCGTCCATGGTTTTGAAGCGCGGAAAAACATCCTTCACGGTACGGGTAAGACAGTGGCCGGGGTGAGGCATGCCGTTGGCGGTGGGCGGACCTTCGAAAAAGACAAAGGGCTTGGCGCCGCGGCGACGCTCGAGAGATTTTTGGTAAATCTTGGCCGATTTCCAGAAGCCCAGCACTTGAGCCTCGGCCTGAGAAAAGTCCATCTTCGAGGGAACCGCTTTGAATACGCCTGACATAAGGGGGGCATCCTAGAGCTCATTTCAAAACCTATCAATAATTTCTGCAAAATCAAAGGGGTGTGAATGCTAGGCGACGGCGACGATACGTGGTGGTTCCACGCGAGAAGCCGTCAACAACGCAGTCGCACCCCTTTGATTTTGCCCTACGGGCCGGACGGCCACTTAGCTTCTCCTTTGTCGTTCCTCCGTCACGTGCAGTGAGCACGCTCTATCGTCACTTCGCGGATAAGCTAAATGGGCGTTCCGGCAGAACTTATTGATAGGTTTTGAAAGGAGCTCAAACCCCTGGCCCGAGCTCGCAACCATTTTGGGGCGAGTTGCGCAATCGAGGCGCCCCCCTTAGACTCAAAGCTAAGGGGTCAAAAATGTTTGCCAAAAGACTTGCGATCGGCGGCCTAAAAACGCTCTATTTTGCGCTCCTGGCGACGATCACCGTATGGGCCATCCCTCTCTTCCAGCCCAAGGGCAAGAACCGCACGTCCCTGGGGGTCGTCATCCGCGAGGCCACCAAGCGGCCCATGTACTGGAGCGGCCTTTGGCAGGGCTGGACAATGTTCTCGCCCGACGCCTCGAACGTGAACTTCAGCATCCAGATCGCCATTGAGTTTTACGACGGCACCTTTGAGTTCCCCAAGCTGCCGCAGCTCCACACCATGAGCAAATGGCAGGCCTACCGACACGATCGCCACCGCAAATTTGCCGAGAACATCAACCGCGACTCCGGTCGCCGCCTCTGGCCCCACATCGCCGACTATTACCAGCAAATGTACTTCGCCTCGCACGGCCCCGTAAAACAAATCGACCTCGTGCGCTGGTGGACCCTGGTGCCTCCGCCCGACGAGAGCCAGCCGCCACCAAGCTTTCCAACAAGCGTCAACTTTGAACACTCCTACATCTTTTACACTGCGAAGTACCCCGAACCATGAGCATCCTAAACCTATTCCGCGCCATCAACCGTTGGTTCTTTGAGAGTGTCGACACCTGGGGTCTTGCGATCTTTCGCATCACCCTGGGCCTTGTGGCCATTAACAAGATCCTCTTTCTCTATCCCGAGCTCGTTTACTGGTACAGCAACGAAGGCATCGTGAGTCTGACGACTTCTTTCACTTCGCAGCTGAGCGGCGGCCTCAATTTGTTCTACACCCTGCGCGATTTCGACTCGGTGACCGTGGCCTACACATTATGGACACTCTCGCTGGTGAGCGCCACCACCTTCACACTGGGGCTGGGCACCCGCGTATCAGCATTCGTCCTCTACGTGCTGATCGTCTCTTTTGACCACCGCAACACCTACGTGCTGCAGGGCGGAGACGCGCTGATCCGCGTGATGCTTTTTTGGATGATCTTCGCTCGCTCAAACGGCTACCACTCCGTCGACCGCGCCATCGCGCAGGCCAAAGCGCGTACCCTACCCACCCAGCAATCGGCCTGGCCGCTGCGCGCGCTGCAGATTCAGCTCGCGTTGATGTACCTGGGTACCTTTTTGCACAAGAGCGAAGGGCCTACCTGGTGGGACGGCTCGGCAGTTTACATCGTCTCGCAGCTGATCGATTTCAACCGCTATCCCCTGCCCCTCGCATACGCCAATTGGACGTTTGTGAAGCTGATGACCTGGGGAGCCTTTCTCTTTGAATTTTTGTTTCCGCTGCTGATCTGGTTCCGCGAAACACGCCGCTACCTTCTTGTCTTTGGCATCGTCTTCCACCTCATCCTCGAGTGGCACATCAGCATTCCGATATTCCAGGTGGCCTCGCTCGCCTCTTACGCCGTCTTTTTAGAGCGCAAGGACTGGGAAGACCTGAAGCGTCTCACGGCTCGCCTGCGCCGTCGCCAGGTATAGGTTCCTGGAACCTATACCTGGCGCCCGTCTACTTTTTTACCAGAAGAAGTTGAGCATAGTGTTCACGCTCCAAGCTCGAGCCGTGAGCGATTTGCCGAAGATGAGGTTGAGCGAGCCCACTGCGAACTCGACGCCGGTGCCCAAGAAAGCGCGGGCGTTGAGCATGGTCGGCGAGGTCTTGGAGCCAAGGTCGAGATCACCGGTTGCTGTGCCGTTACCGCCGAGGTCGATGTCAGAGACGTAGCTGGCGATCGCGGTCGAAGAACCGAAGTTAAAGTCGACAGCCGCACCACCGATGAGGTTCAAGAAATACGCCAGACGCAGGGTCGAGCTCGCTTCGATGGGAATCGAGAAGACCTTCACGTCGCCACCGATGGTGGCAGGCCCCGTGACCGTTGCGGTTTGACCCGAAACCGAGTCGGTAAATTGCTCATCGAGGATTTGTGTGAAGGTGCCCTTCAGTTTGGCAAAGCGAACGCCGGCGGAGATATCAAGTCCCTGCCATTTGACGAGGCTCGAAGCGAGATTTTTAGGAGCGTAGAGCTTGTACTTGGCGGTGGCACCGAACGAAGTGAAATCCGCTTCGACGTCGTCAAGCTTGCGGCTGGCGGCCATGAAGCCGAGGAAGAGCTGCAGACGCTCGGTGAAAGGCGTGGAATAGAGAGCCGATGGGTTGAGACCCGCCGTAACAGCGACCTGAGTGCCGAAACCAGCGGCCTTCTTGGCGTCGAAGTCCGAGATCGAATTGCCCTTGCCAAGATCCACACCCACACCGGCGTTGACGCCGATGAGACCGAGACTAAAGACAGGACCATAAGCGGTCGCGCTGCCGGTCATCGCCATGGCGGTCGCGTTGGCCATGCCCTTGGTGTATTCGCCCGTTTCCACACTCGGAAGTTCCGCGTTCACTTCGTCTTCGAGACGCTGCAAAAACGCTTCGAAAAGTTCTTGCTGCCCCGCAAACGCACCGGCCGCGGTGCCTGGGGTGATCTTAAAGACTCCGGCTTGAGCGGAGTTGCCTAGCCATGCGGCGGCGCAAACGACGGTGATCGGAAGAAAGGACGCTTTGAAGTTTTTAATCATGATGTTTATAGCATAACCAATGTTGCGAAAGCTGCCAGGGGTGACGCGTACGAAAGTCGGAGCGGATGCGTTGCGGTACGAAAGGCCCCAGCACCAAACGTCAAAATTTTTACAATTTCAGTCCATCGCGACGCAGACTTTGGCGTACCTTCTGAGCCCAACCGTGATTTGCTGCGGGTGAGGCGGGCGAAGGGTGAATGATCTTTGTCACACCAAATTCCATTGAGTCAGAGCGCCCCTGCATGCGCAAGAGTTTGTCATGGGCAAAGGCGCCCACCCCCACCGTTTGCTGAGGCTGCAAAAATTCCAAACAGCTTTGCAGATACTCATCGCAAAGCGTCTCGAGCCGATGCCTGGTGGCCACTTTGATCTTGTCAGGCGTGAGATTGGCGCCACTCGCGGCCATGAAAACCAGAGGGCAATAATTGAGCACAAAATGTTTCGCAAAAAAATCTTCGGCGCGCGGATAGGTCTCGGCGAAAAGTCCCCAAAGGCGACGCCCACTGACTTCGGAGCGCGGACACGCAAAGCCGAGCACAGGGCGCTTGGGATGTTCGCGCTCGGGCTTTTTCACCATGCCTTCGAGCCCCATCCAATCGCGCACCATGGAAACCTCACCAAAAGGAATGCCGGTTTGGGCCATACCAAAAGGACCGGGGTTCATGCCGAGAAACACAATGGACTTGGGAGCGCTCGCGTAGCGACGCCAGTACTCGAAATAAACCTCTGAAGCATAATCGAGAGGATTGTAAACGTGAGTCACCGGAGCGGAGAATTTCAAATCGCCGAGAGCGCGGCTAAATTCGAGACTTTTCTTTTTGAAAGAAGGGAAGTTTTTCATACGGAATCCACGTTCCCTAGGTAGCCAAGCTAGGGAAATCGCCTTATAACTATATCAGCTACGCAGGACAACACTGAGAGACGAGCTACCGCGGAGGATTAATGCTTAGCGCAATTCTGGCATGCTGCTTGGGAGCCATGCTGGCGCCACTGATTAAAAAATTTGTTGGCCAATATTACTACCTCGCGCTCAGCCTGATCCCCTTCGCGCTTTTTTTGCTGGTGCTCGAGCAATCCACCTGGCTGGCGCAAACCCAAGGTTCGTCCTTTGCCTTGACCGAAACCTACTCCTGGTTTCCCAAGTGGAAAGCCAACTTGGATTTTCGCGGCGATGGCCTTTCCTTTTTGCTGGCCGGCCTGGTGACCGGAATCGGCACCTTCATTTCGATCTACGCCGGCGCCTACCTCAAAAAGCATGCTCATGACGCCCGATTTTACGTTTACCTCTTTATCTTTATGGCTGCGATGCTCGGCATCGCCTTCAGCGATAATTTCTACCTCTTCTTCACATTCTGGGAACTTGTGGGCATCGCCTCCTTCTTTTTGATAGGTTTTGACTTCAGCGACAAACGCGCCCGGCGCAACGCCACGCAGGCGCTGCTCGTCACGAGCCTCGGCGGCCTCTGCCTGCTCGCCGCGTGCGTGCTCATGCACCACGCCCTGGGCGCAGCCACCTTTTCGAATCTTGCGCAGCACGCGGCCGACTTGCAGAGCCATGCGCTCTTTCCGTGGATTCTTGGTCTCGTTTTTGTCGCCGCATTCACCAAGTCGGCGCTCTTTCCTTTTCATTTTTGGTTGCCGAACGCGATGAGCGCGCCCACCCCCGCGAGCGCCTACCTGCACTCGGCCACCATGGTAAAAGCCGGCATCTTTTTGCTGGCTCGCGTGGCGCCCGCCTTTGATTCGGTACCCATCTGGAGCCACGTGCTGCTTGCCGTAGGCTCTCTCACTGTGATTGTCGCGGCCGTGCGCGCCTTCTTTCAAGTCGACCTCAAACTACTGCTCGCCTACTCCACCCTCGCCGCGCTCGGCATTCTCGCCCTGGGGCTTGGCATCGGCACTCCACTCGCCATCAAAAGCGCCTTGGTCTTTATGGTGGCGCATGGGTTTTACAAAGCAGCGCTCTTTTTGGTGGTCGGCATCGTGGATCATCAAACCGGCACACGCGACGTGAGAAAACTCGGAGGCCTCGGCCCCCTCTTGCCGTTTACCAGTGTGGCGCTGATTCTCGCGGCAATCGCGATCGTGGGGCTACCGCCAGCGCTGAGCTATATCGGCAAAGAAACCCTTCTCGCCGGCGTGCTCAGCCACAAGTGGGGCGCCCTTTGGGCGAGCGTCGTCGGACTCGGCATCATGGCCTTCGTCTTTGTGGGCATGCACCTGGTCTACATCTTTTTCATGAACAAAGAGGCCCCTCACACGTCAACGGAACTGCGCGAAGCGCCATGGACGATGTGGATAGGCCCTCTTGTTCTAGGATTTTTCGGACTCTGCCTGCCGTTTTTTTCGGGATGGTTTGACGCCTCAATCGTCAACCCTGCCTACGACACCTTCTTGAAACCCGGCTTCGAATACCATCTCAGCTTTTGGCACGGCTTTTCTTGGCCTCTGCTCGTCACGGTGCTCTCGCTGGGGCTGGGATACCTCGCCTTCATCTACGGACGCGCAAGCCTAAGCGACCTTGTGAAGGCCGATGCTGAGATCAAATTCGGCACCGTGCAGATCTACGATTTTTTCTGCCGCGCCCTGAACCTCTATGCTGGCCCTTTCTTTAGGCTCTTCCAAAACGGCTATCTGCGCTTTTATCTTCACGCGATTTTGTGGGTTTTTGTCGCCGCAGCGATTGGTTACTTTGCCACTCACCCCGGCGCCATTCCCCCTACAAAGTGGGCGCAAAAAACCACCGTCGCGATCACCATCGTGCAAACCCTCATCCCCCTCGGCGCCGTGCTCTGTGTGCTAGCGCGCCGGATCTTCACATCGGTTCTCGCACTCGGGCTCGTGGGCTTCGGCATCGCCCTCGTATACGTGATGCACGGAGCCCCGGACCTGGCCCTCACACAGTTCCTTATCGAAACGCTGACACTGGTGCTGCTGGTGCTCATCTTGCGCGCCATGCCCGCCTCGGCAAACTTCGTACCTCGCCTGGGTCAGGCGCTCAATCTCGCGCTCGCCCTGAGCTTCGGCACCGTCTTCGCCTTCATCACTTATGTCGCAGGCTCGGGAGAAGTGCCCGAGAGCGTCTCGAAATTCTATGCCACCACCGCACTCAGCGAAGCCCATGGTCGCAACGTGGTGAACGCGATCCTCGTGGACTACCGCGGCTTCGATACCCTGGGCGAGATCGTGGTACTTGCCTTAGCAGGGATCGGAGTTTACACGCTGGTGCGGCCCAAACTTTGGGGAGCTAAGAAATGAATTCGCTCATCTTTAAAGTGGTCGCGCGCCTCTTGGTGCCGGTGATGGTTCTCTACTCCCTCTTTTTAACGTTGCGCGGACATCACCATAGCGGCGGCGGATTTGTAGGCGGCCTCGTGTGCGGCTGCGCCCTGGTGATCTACGCCCTGGCCTTTGATGCCAAGGCGGCGCTGCGGGCCCTACCCATGCGCCCCGAAAAGCTTGTCGCCGGTGGCCTCTTGCTCTCGCTCGTGAGCGCACTTGGAGCCGTTTTCCGCGGCGATCCCCTGATGACCTCCGTGTGGTTTGATCGCGTTGGCCTACCGAACTACGGCACGCCGGGAATCTTTGACTTTGGTGTTTACTTCGTGGTGATCGGCGTCGCTCTCAAAATTCTCCTGCCGCTGATCGAGGAGAGCGAATCATGATCGTGCTCACTTATTCTCTGCTTGTGGGCCTCCTCATGGCCATCGGTATTTACCTTGTTTTGCAGCGCTCGCTTGTGCGCGTGGTGCTGGGCGTGACTGTGATTTCCAACGCGACCAATTTGGTTCTCTTCGCCGCCGGCAAATTCCGCACGGCGCCGGCACCCATCCTCGGAGAGGCCGACAAAGTTCTCCAAGCCCCCTACGCCGATCCTCTGCCGCAAGCGCTCATCCTGACAGCCATTGTGATCGGCTTTGGCATGATCTCGTTTTTCGTGGCGCTTTGTTACAAAGCCTACCAAAAACTGGGCACCGACAATGTCGACGAAATGAGGTCTAGCGAATCATGAACCTTCTTCCCGCTCTGCCGGTTTTGATCTTTTTGGTAGGCGCCGTGCTCACGCTGCTCCTGCACCCGGGCCGCAGCGCCCAGCGCATCGTCTCGGTGGCGTCGTCGACGCTCGCGCTGGTATCCGGCATCGTGCTCGCCCAACTCAACCTGCGCGGCTCCCGCCCCGTGCTGCAACTCGGCGACTGGAAAATGCCCTACGGCATCGTCTATGTGGCCGACCCCTTGGCCTGCACCATGATCATCGTCACGGCGATCGTGGGCCTCGGAGTGAGCCTCTACTTGTGGAGCACGCTGCGCCGTGAAGACGAGCACCTCTTCTTTCACTTTTTCTTTTTGGTGCTGCTCGCCGGAGTTTCGGCGACCTTTTTGACGGGCGACCTTTTTCACCTCTTCGTGGGATTCGAGCTGCTGCTGCTCTCTTCCTTTGTGCTCCTCTCGCTCGGGGCCTCGCGCGCACAGCTCGAAGGCGGCATCAAGTACGTCACCATCAACTTGATCTCCTCGTTCCTGCTTGTGACCTCGGTCGGGTTTTTGTACTCGCAAGTGGGCACCCTGAACCTCGCCGACCTCGCGGCCAAAATGCCGGCCCTCATGGCCACGAATCCGTGGCTCAATTTGGCGGGCATCATGATGCTTGTCAGTTTTGGCATCAAAGCGGGGCTCTTTCCCTTTTTCTTTTGGCTGCCGGCTTCGTATCACACGCCACCGACGGCCATCGCTGCGCTCTTTGCGGGGCTGCTCACCAAGGTGGGCGTCTACGCTCTGATGCGCATCTTTCCGCTGCTCTTTTTTAGTGGAGGCACGGGCTTTCAAAACGCCTTCCTGCTTCTCGGTGCGCTCACCATGGTGATCGGTGTCCTCGGCGCCGTGGCTCAAGGCACCATCAAGCGCATCCTCTCGGTGCACATCATCTCGCAGGTAGGCTACATCGTGCTCGCCATCGGCATGCAATCGCAAATCGCCATCGCGGCCGCGATTTTTTACACGGTCCACAATATGATCGCCAAAACGAACCTCTTTTTTGTGGGAGGCATGGTGGAATCCCTGCACGGCAGCGACGACCTTGCCGTGGGCGGCTCGCTATTCAAACGCACGCCGTGGCTAAGTTTTATTTTTATGATCTCGGCACTGGCCCTGGCCGGCTTGCCTCCGCTCTCGGGTTTTTTCGCCAAGCTTTTTGTGATTTATGGCGCCGTTAAGAGCGAGCAGTACCTGGCCATTGCTGTCGCTCTAGGGGTATCGCTCTTGACCCTTTACTCGATGCTCAAGATTTGGAACCGCGCCTTTTGGCAAAGCGCGCCCGTCGACGCCGAACCGCATTTGAACGAAGTTCTCGCCAGCCCCGAGCGACGCCGCAAGCTGTGGCCCGCCTATGCGGTGACCGCCACCTTTGCTCTGCTCACGGTACTCATCGGACTCTGGGCGAGCCCGATCTTCGACTGGAGCCTGCAGGCGAGCGACTTTGTCGCCCAGCCCGCTCGCTATATTGATTTTGTGATGGGGACCAAGCGATGAGACTGCTGTGGAACATCGTACTCGCCGTCTTCTGGGCTTCCCTTTGGGGTGAGCTCTCGCTCAAATTTTTGCTCTCGGGCTTTGTGCTCGCGTATTTCGTGCTCATGATGCTCGAACGCTCCGGCGTGATCGTGAACAAGTTTTACGGCCGCAAGGTGTGGCGCGCGGTGGGATTCTTTTTTTACTTTGTGAAGGAGCTCTGGACCTCGTCGATCTTAGTGGCGATCGACGTGCTGCGCGCAAGGCCCAAAGCACGTCCTGCAATCGTGAAAGTGCCGCTCGACTTGCGCGACGACGCGCAGATCGCGCTCTTTGCAAACGTCATCTCGCTCACCCCCGGCACGCTCACGCTAGACGTTTCGCCCGACAAGCAACACATCTACATCCACGCGATGTTCTTCGACCCCTCCAAGCGCGAAGACTTCGTTGCCGAAATCAAAAATGGTTTCGAGCGGCGCATACGGGAGCTCTTTGAGTCATGATCGCAGAATCTTGTTTTTATCTTCTCGCCGTTCTCATCACCCTCGCTTCGGCCCGGCTCTTTGCCGGTCCCAAGCTCGCCGACCGCGTGGTCGCAGCGGACCTCTCGGGAATTCTCTTCTTGGGACTGATCATCCTCTTTGTGCACACGAGCGGCGAGACGCTCTATTTGGACGTGGCCGTGGTGCTGGCGCTCGTGACCTTTATGGGTACCGTGGCCTTCGCCAGATTCCTTGAAAAAGCCCCGCGGGCTAAGAAAGGCAAAACCCCATGACGGCACTCACCTTTGGTATCAACGCCTGTCTCGTGCTCGGCACCTTTTTTTGCGCGGTCGCCACGATCGGCATCCTGCGCATGCCGGATGTGTTTTTGCGCATTCACACCGCCACCAAGGCCTCCACCCTGGGACTGATGCTGCTCGCCCTCTCGGGCGTGCTGAAGTTCTGGGGCTCACCTGAATTTGCTGCCGTCGCCGCCAAGAGCGCACTCATCGTGATCTTTTTGCTCCTCACCACGCCCGTCGCCGCGCACCTTATCGGCCGCGCCGCACGCGCGCGTGCGAATCCGACCTCAGCAAAGATGAGTCTCGACGAATACGATTTGAAAGACTGAATTTTGAGGAAAAGAGCGTCGCTGGGACCCTAGCAAAGTCTGGGACTTAGCGACCGCCGCCGCTGCCGTTGCCGCCGCGGGTGTTGCCGTGGCCTGCCGCGTGGCTCGAGACCGAGCTCAAGCTGGACACAGAAAAGATGGCGGCAATGAGAAGTACGGCTTTCATGAGATCCAAAAATAACAAAATTCCTGAGATTGTCCAGCAGAACAATTGATCGGCTCACTTTATTGATTTATTCAATACCGTCCGAGAGGGAAGGAGGGCTCCGTGCGATGGCAAAATACCAAGACGACTTTTACGAATCGCTGCTAGGCGAAATCAAATCGGCTCTCCAGGACCAAACCCTCACCCAGTCGCAGGTGGGCTCCTGCCTGGGGCTCAAGCAGTCGGCGGTTTCCTCGCTGCTCTCGGGCCGCTCGCGCATGAGCCTCGACCAATTCTTTGCTCTGAGCGATCTGATGGGACTTCTGCCGCAAAAACTTTTGCAGCGAGCGAGTGCCAAAGTGCAGCAAACCGAGAAGATGAGCGCGGCGATGGAGGAGACCCTCTACCGCTCCGACGTGCACGTGCTCTGCTACTGCGTCGCCATCCGCCCGGTGCGGGCCGAGGCCCTGCAAATCACCGGCACCACCCCTGAGAGCATCCGACGCGCCTTCGACGAGCTCGCCAAGGTGGGTTTTCTCAGTGAAAAATCCCCAGGCGTCTTTGTGCAAAAAAATCCGCGCCTCACCTACCTTGCCTCGAGCCGTCTTATGGGATCCGAATCGCATCAAAAGATTTGCCTGCGCTCGTGGCGAGATTTCGACGAGCGCTACGACGACAAGGCCTACCTCGCCAACAAGTTCAATTTGTGGGATCTGGATCTCTACACCGACTCGCAGATCAAAGAACTCGATGCCGCCCTGCTCAAGGTCGCCGAACGCATTCAGGCCATCAAGCAGAGCAATCTCGCCTCGGGTTATTCCACCACCGAGCGCATGTCGCTGTGGAACCTGCATCTGATGATGATGACTCCCTGCGAAGACCAAAGTCCTTAGATGTCAGCGGATGAAAGGGTTCTTCTCTGGACCTTCGCGCATGTCCTCGCTAAATAAGTTTCTTGTTTAGAGGAGGTCCCATGAAAAACGTTTTCTTGTCCATCGCCCTTATCCCCTTCGTCAGCTCACTCGCGTTTGCGAAAGTTCCCGGCCCCGGTGCGGCGCCCGACAAAGACTGTCTCAAAAAAATCGTCGCAGCCGTAAACAAACACCACACGCTCGCCCAGGGCCGCGTCTACGCGCTTCGCCAGATCTACAATGGCCAATCGGCCTTTGCGGTGCTCGTGGGTCACTCGGACGAGAGCGATCCGACGGATTATCTGGTGACCACCGAACACAAAGACTGCAAGATCGCCTCTATCGTCTACACCAACGATGCTAGCGATGTGGAAGAGTACACCAAGGACGAACGCATCGATTGATTTGTCCTACATTTAAAACAAGAAAAACCCCGGCGCCGCTCCTACGGCACCGGGGTTTTCTTTTGAAGTTTTTCTAGAGGAGTAGAACCTTAATTCAGTTCTTTCGCGGGCTGCGCCAGCGGATAAGCCCATTCGGTGATGACCGTGGGGCCTTTTTGGCAAGTACCACAATCCACTTTGAAGGCCTCTTCGTTGCACGAGAGGCAGACCTTCAAGTCGTTGAGCAGGAGCTCTATCCCCTCGGCCAGAGCGGAGCGCTTTTCGATTTCGCTGAGGTTTTGTTTTTTGCCTAGCAAAACGTCCCGAATTTTGAGCGCGATCTCGCGACCGGCGGGAATGGGTTTTCCGCGCGAGTCCAAAATGGGGGATACCGCGAGAGAGATGTCTTTGAGTCCGAGTCCACTGTCCTTGAGGACACGAATCGCTTCGAGGCGGGCTACGTGACTTTCGTCGTAGTAGCGGAAACGATTGTCTCCCCGGCTGAGTGGTTTGAGGAGCTCAAGTTCTTCGTAGTACCGGATGGTTCGCTGAGTTACTTTTGCTGCTTCTGAGAGCTTTCCTATAGTCCACATACGCACATTTATAACATTAACCTTTCCGTTAACGTAATGGTTTTTAGAAAGACGTAAACACTCTACGACATGCTGCGCATCGTGCTGATTTTGTAGGATATTTGGCGCAGAGAGCCTTTTCAAGGCCCCCCGGACGGCTAGAATGAGGCGCATGAGAATGCCAAAAGCCGCCCTTTTCACCACCCTCGCGCTGCTCGCCGCCTGCACCACCACCCAGCGTCCCGACCCCTCGGTCGACCTCGGCACGACCGCTGTCGGATCCTATGCGCTCTTCTCCTTTACGGTAGAAGGCCTCGGTGCCCAGCGTCCGATCTGCAAACTCTTTGTGAGCCCCAAAGGCAGCAAAGAAAAGATCCCCTACGCCCTTCCCGCGGGTTCCGTGGGACTGATGGCGCTCGCCCCAGGCGCCTACTCCTACGATCACGTCGATTGCGGATTGGGCCGTCGCTACATGATCACAAGCCCCTTTGGGCGCAAGCTCAACGAGTTCACCGTGCTGCCTGGCAAGCTCAACTATCTCGGCCACACAACGCTGAGCTTTGACTCCAAGGAAGATCTGAAACTGCGCTACGACCAAAAAGATCATCTCGATCAAATCAAACGCATCTTTGCAAACCTTGCCCCCACCTCGTGGGCCGCCACCAACACCGTCTCGGCCTACACCCAGCGCAATATCCGAGCCGACATGGTGGTCTTCGACCTGCCTCGCTCTTACAGCCTGAAAGTGCGCGCCCCCAAAGAAGAGCAAGAAAAGTTAAAGTTGCTCCTGACAAGCGTGCAAGCCAAAGTCACCAAGTGCGCCGACGCCGAGGCCGTGAACAACCCTCTCAAGATCGGCGCTCTCGCGCTGACCTACACCAACAAAGACGGCAAATTTGTGGAATCCGAAAAACGCGAAGCCCACGTCTACACCAAAGGTTTTGTGAGCTGCGTGCAGGGCGCGATGGCAAGCATCGCCTACAGCGCAGACTATCCGCTGAGCATCGGAATGGCGCTCTAAAAAGGCGCCCGACTCCCCCACATACCGGCAGTGCGTTAACTTAGTTCACTACCGGCGTGATGGGCTCAGGTGGCAAGATAGGAAGCACAACGCCTGTGATCTGCGCGAGAGCCTCGGGCAAGTACTGCGTGCCGGTGATCTTGCGATAAGCGCGGAGCTCACGCTTGGTATTGATATAGGGAACGTATTCCAGCTTCCAGCGCACCTGCGCATCGCCGTAATCGTACATGTCAAAGAGAGTATCCATTGCGAAAACGTTTTTCGCACGCGCGGCGATCGCCAGCTGCCAGCTGCGCGTCAGGGCGTCGTCTGCCGACACCTCTTCGGCAACGCGCACAAAAGCGCGCTTGGCCCAGAGGCTGCACACGGAACGCGCGGCGGTGATTTCCGCATCCGAGGCATCTTCAATCTTAAGTTCGAGAGCACGCAGCGCCGCTTGCGCATAAGGCGCACAGATTGGAGAGATCGGGCGCTGAACTTGGGCATGAGCTGCAGAGGCAAGGACGATGGCAGAGAGGCTGAGCGTTTTCTTCATGGCGCGAAAAACTTAGTGAAGCCCGCCGCGCGGGTCCAGCGCTTATTCTCTCGATCGCGAAACTCTTAAAAAATCCGCAGAGATCGGTACCCCAGCCCCCCACTCCAGCGGGCGCGTAGACTCGCGCGAGCGGCTCGTGGTAAAGGATTCCTATGCAGCGGATACTTCACGCCGTGGGGCTTGCGGCGCTCATCAGCAGTTGCGGCGAGCTGCCGAGGGAGCTGGACGAGACTCGCCAGCTTCCGAGCGAGAACGTTTTTTATCCCGACTGCGGCAACGTTCGCGTCAAAAAGATCACTGCGATTTCAAGTGGCAACCTCCACTATCTTCAAGCGAGCGTCACGAACGAAGAATCCTTCACCCGCGGCTTTGTGCTGAGCTACCACGACTCCGACACGATGGACACCGCGCTCTTCAAGCAGCTGGCCACCGAACCCTCGCTGATCGCCTCGGGATCGACGGGCACCTTTCTTGTTGCCATCTCAAACAAACCCTTTCCCACCTCACAGGCCTACCTGGCGCTCTCGGTGCATTTTCTGGGCTGCCCCGCGCTCTCGGCCATGGACATCCTCGTGCAGGGATGGGCGGGCTACACCTACACGATACAGCGCTCGCCGAACTTGCAGGATTGGGAAAACCTTGAAACCTTCCGCCTGAACGATGATCGCGTCATCTGGCGCAGCTCCGAGTGGATGCTGCGTAGCTCTCCCCCACCCGTGCGCGAATTCTACCGCGTGAGCACCATCGCTCCGCCGGGCGTCGACGACTCCAAAGACGGCGAACGCCTGCGAAAGTCGAGCCTAGAGCTGCGGAAAATCTACCGATAATTTGTTATCTTAAAACGCAATGAAGCTCTTCCCCATGTCTCCCGAAGACTACAAATTCTGGTCGGAGCGCTCGCGCATCGCTTTTGCCTCTGACAAGCAGCGCGCCGAACGACTCTCACACGAGGCCGCAGAGACGCTTGCGCGTGAGGGCCTCGCTCGCCTCTTGCCGCAGGGAAGACAAACGCCGGATCATCATTTTTATGTCGCCCGAGACGAGGCGCAAAATTTGCTGGGATTTTTGTGGCTCGCCATTCGCAACGATTCCGGAGAACGACGGGCTTTTGTTTACGACATCATCATCGAAGAAGCCCATCGCGGACGCGGCCACGGCCGCTCGCTCATGCTGCTGGCCGAAGCCGAAACCAAACGCCTCGGCTTTGACCATTTGGGCCTGCACGTTTTTGGATTCAACCACGCCGCGATCGCGCTCTACCGATCGCTCGGTTACGCGACCATCGACATGGTGATGGAAAAACCTTTGAGCTAAATCGCTAACCGTTGTCTTCGGTGAGCACGCACTTGGTGATGCGTGCTTTGCGTCCGCTAGACATTTCGTTAGTGAGAATCAAGTTCTTGCCCTGCTTGGTGACCGTATCGATTTCGTAGTACACCACGTTGCGACTCGGCTCAGCGCCCATGGTCACCTGACGAACGGTATTCTCTGAGGTCCATGCCTGTGACCACATCTGATTTGTCAAACGCGAGGTTCGGTCGTCTTCGGAATAGCCTTGGCCCGTTTCGATGATCACCATGGACGAATCATCGCCGTAGAGATTCACCACGAGTCGATCGGCTCCCGTTTTGTGATTTTTTTGAACTTGGGCGTAAGCGCGTTTCATTTCGCTCAGCGAGAACATGTCGCAGTTCTCCTTGGACACGCTGTACTTGCCCACAAAAGTTTTAAACGTACCTTCCTCTGCCGCCTGCGCGCCGAGAGATGCCGTCACGAGTCCCATCACTAATAATGATTTGATCATAAATAAGTCCCCTTTCGTGGGACCTTGTTAGGGGAACTACGGGGGGACGGCGAATTAAAAGCCCTTACAAGGCCCTTCATCACGGAAACCTCACCTCCGGCTTTGCATTTTACGACGCGGTGCCGGTATGTGCGGGAGTCGGGCGCCTGTTTAACCTACCGAACCTTCGAGTTTGATTTCGAGGAGCTTGTTGGCTTCGATCGCAAATTCCATGGGGAGTTGCTTCAGCACTTCTTCGCAGTAGCCGTTGATGATGAGCTTCACGGCGTCGTCTTCGCTGATGCCACGCGAGCGCAGGTAAAAGAGCTGCTCGTCGGAAACCTTCGAGGCAGTCGCCTCGTGTTCCACCACGGAATTCATGTTGCGGTTGGAGATCACCGGATATGTGTGCGCTTCACAAGTGCCCCCGATTAGCAGGGAATCGCACTGCGTGAAATTTCGCGCGCCGTCGGCTTTGGGCATGATGCGCACTTCGCCGCGGTACGAGTTGATGCCGTGCTCGGTGGAAATGCCCTTGGAGATGATACGGCTACGAGTGTTCTTGCCGATGTGAATCATCTTGGTTCCCGTGTCGGCCTGCATGCGGCCGTTGGTGATGGCTACCGAATAAAATTCCCCCACCGAGTCATCGCCCTCGAGAATGCACGAAGGGTATTTCCAGGTGATGGCCGAGCCGGTCTCCACTTGAGTCCAGGAGATCTTGGCCTTGGCGCCGCGACACGCGCCGCGCTTGGTGACAAAGTTATAAATGCCGCCTTTGCCTTCTTTGTCGCCCGAGTACCAGTTCTGTACCGTGGTGTATTTGATGGTGGCGCCCGCGAGAGCCACGAGTTCTACCACCGCGGCGTGCAGCTGGTTTTCGTCGCGCATCGGTGCCGTGCAGCCTTCCATATAGGAGACTTCGGAGCCTTCGTCGGCGATGATCAAAGTGCGTTCAAATTGTCCGGTTTCGCGCGCGTTGATACGGAAATAGGTCGAGAGGTCCATCGGACACTTCACGCCCTTGGGAATGTACACAAAAGATCCGTCGCTGAAAACCGCGGCGTTGAGCGCAGCAAAAAAGTTATCGCCAACAGGAACTACCGAGCTGAGATATTTTTTTACGAGGTCAGGATATTCACGGATCGCCTCGGAGATCGGGCAGAAAATCACGCCCACTTTGGCGAGGGTTTCTCGGTGCGTGGTGATCACAGATACCGAGTCAAAGACCGCATCGACCGCAACGTTGGCAAGGCGCTTTTGTTCAGAGAGCGGAATGCCGAGTTTTTCATAGGTAGCGATCAGTTCAGGATCCACTTCGTCCATGGATTTGTACTGCGCCTGTTTTTTGGGAGCGGCGTAGTACGAAAGGGCCTGATAATCGATCGGCGGATAGCTGAGCTTGCCCCAGGTGGGTTCTGTCATGGTGAGCCACTTGCGGTAAGCTTTGAGGCGCAGCTCGGTCATCCACTCGGGTTCGTTTTTCTTGGCAGAAAGCGCACGAACGATGTCTTCGTTAAGACCCGGAGGCAAGCGGTCTTCTTCGATGAGCGTCTCGAATCCGTATTTGTATTCGCCCGAATCAAAGTCTTTGGATTCGGTCGTGGTGTCGTAATCTGTTCGGTTCGTCACGTCGCGCGTCCTTCCTACCAAATCCCGAGGGCATCTTTGCCCTCTTCGTTGGCCATGGTTTTCGGGTCCCACTTGGGTTCCCACACGAGTTCGACTTTGGCGCTCGTCACGAATTCGTGCTCTTCGAGTCGTTTTTTGACCATGTCCACAATCGCGGGAGCCGCAGGACAAGTGGGAGTCGTGAGTGTCATTTTAACCGAGACTTCACCTGTATCACCAATCAAGATTTCATAAATGAGTCCCAAATCTACGAGAGATACGTTGATTTCGGGGTCCTTGATAGGACGAGTCCACTCTTTGAGCTCGTCGGCAGTGGGTTTTAGGCTCATGACTTGTGTTCCTTTTTCTTGCGCAAACGGGCAAAAAAGTTGGCCGCATCCGAAACGCCCCGCAGGAGCGCCTCGACATCGTCTTGGTCGTTGTAAATGGAAAAGCTCGCTCGCAGCGAAGACTCCACGCCGAGGGCGCGGTGCAGAGGCTGGGCGCAGTGGTGACCCGAGCGCAGCGCCAAGGAGCGCTGATCGAGCCAGGTCGCGAGGTCGAGCGAATGCACGCCCTTGAGGTTGAAAGCAACGAGCGGTCCTCGCTGGCTGGCATCCAAGGTGCCGTAAATCTCCAGCCCCTCGATCTCCTGCAGTCCGCTGAGCGCGCGCGTGCAGAGGGCCGTTTCGAAATCATGGATTTCGCCAAAATCAAAAGTGCTGGTGAGATATTCCACCGCTGCGCCAAAGCCCACGGCCTCGACGATGGGAGGTGTGCCGGGTTCCCATTTCCAAGGGAGCACGTTCCAAGTGGTCTCAGCATCGCCCACGTGCGAGATCATGTCGCCGCCAAAGTGCGTGGGTTCCCACTGGCTTAGAAATTCTTCTTTGCCCCAGAGCACGCCGATGCCGGTGGGGCCAAAAACTTTGTGCCCGGAGAGCACCACAAAATCGAGGAGCTCCGACTCACGCGAGAGGTCCACAGGGTCGTGGGCCACGCTTTGCGCGAGGTCAAGAAAGACGAGCGCGCCTTCGGCTTTGGCAAGACGGGCCATCTCGCGCCAGGGGTGGCGGTTGCCGAGCACGTTGCTCGACGAGGAGAAGGCCACCACCGTGGGGCGGTGTTTTTTGAGCAGTTCGGCGTAGTGGTCGAGGTTCACCGCGCGCTTGTCGGCGGTGAGCTCGGCAATGAGAAAAGGAGACCCCGTCTCACGCGCCAGCTGCTGCCAAGGCACAAAGTTTGCATGGTGCTCAGCGCGCGTGATAAGCACGCCGTGAAAGCCACCGTCACGATAAGCACGGGCCAGCGCCTGCGTGACAAGGTTCACGCCGTCTGTGGTGCCGCGGGTGAAAATGAGCTGACGGTCTTCACGAAGACCCAGAAAATGAGCGATGCGCGCACGAGCGCCCTCGTACTTGGCCGTCGCGCGCTGCGAGAGCTCGTAAGATCCGCGGTGCACGTTGGCATAATCTTTAGAATAAAAGTTTGTGATCGCATCGATCACAAACTGAGGTTTCTGCGCGCTCGCGGCGGTGTCGAGATAATGCAGCTCGGGCGCTTGGCGCAGCAGCGGAAAATCTTGGGCGCAGCCCTTGAGTCCCTTGCTCATACTCACCCCTGAGCCCCGGCGCGCAGACGCGACACGAGACCTTTGTAGTGCGAGCGCACGCCGTCGACGTTGATGCGGTCGAGGGCCGGGTTCAAAAAGGAGTCGACAATCATCGACTCAGCGTCATGTCGCGAGATGCCGCGCGACTGGAGATAATAAAGCTGCTGCGGGTCGATCGACGAGATGCTCGCGCCGTGCGCACACTTGACGTCGTCCGTGGCGATCTCGAGCTTCGGATTGGCTTGCACGCGCGCCTTCGCCGAGAGCACGAGCGATTTGGCGCGGTGAGCGGCGTCCACCTTGGGCGCGCCCGGAGGAATCTCGATCATGCCATTGAAGACCGCAAAGGCGCTGCCCGTGACGACGTTCAGCACGCGAGTTTCGCTGGTGGAATTTTTGGCGGGGTGCGAGTTGCGCACGAAAAAATCACAATGGCGCTCATCGGTGCCGAGGTTCGCGCAAACGTAGTCGATGTGCGAGCCCTCGCCGAGAGAGACAAACTCCAAATGGTAGTGCGCGGTCGAAGATCCCAGCGACACAATGGCGCCCTTCACGTGGGCGTCGCGCTCGGCTTGCACTTCGGCACGCATCACGCTCGTGACGGACTCGGGCAGCGATTGCACCTGCGTCCACTCGAGCTGTGCTCCAGCACCGGCATAAACGTGGGCGAGCGATCCCACCTGCGCGGGCACGCCCACGTCTTCGGCGCTGCTGGCGCCGCGGTATTCTTCGAGCACCGAACACGAAGCGCCCGCTTCTACCCACACGCAGAGGCGGTGGTTCATGAGGCTCGAGTCGAGTCGGTGGATGATTTGAATGGGCTGCGACACGCGGGCGTTCTTAGCGACCTTGATTACAAGGCCGTGCGAAGCGTGCGCGGCAATCCACTGAGCGTAGGCGTCTTTTTCGAGTTTGGCGGGAACCTTGGCAAATTTAGCAAGCGCCCCAGGATCCATCTCAGCAAGAGCCGACCAAGGGAGCACCGAAACGCCTTCGGATTCAAAGTCACCGGAGATTTCGATCTCCGCAGAAGAAGACGAGAGACGGATCACTTTGGTGCCGGGATAGGTTTCGCCAGCGTCTTTGAGCGCCACGAGGCGCGCGGCAAAATCGCTCGCGTACTTGCGAAACGAAAAGGCCTCGAGGTTGGTGTACTTGAACTCATCGACCTTGACCGAAATGGGAAGGAACTTTTCGAATTCGGCGAGCGCGGCCTGGCGAAAATCTTGGGTGGGTGACATAAGCGCCTACGTTTCCAGCGTCCAATCGTAACCAATCTCTTCGACCTTGAGCGCGAGCTCTGGGCCACCCGACTGTACGATCTCGCCATTCATCAGGATGTGCACCTTGTCGGGTTTGATGTAGTTCAGCATGCGCTGGTAGTGAGTGATCAGAAGAATGCCGCGATCGGGAGCGCGCAGCGATTCGATTTGCTGCGAGACCAGGCGAAGCGCGTCGACGTCGAGACCGGAGTCGGTTTCGTCGAGAATGGCCATCTTGGGTTGCAAGAGACGCATCTGCAGAGTTTCAAGGCGCTTCTTTTCGCCACCCGAGAAACCGTCGTTCAAAAAACGGCTCATGAACTCTTCGGGAATTTGGAGCGCTTCGATTTCGCTCTTGATAAGCTTGCGCATTTCCTTCACGGGCACTTCGTCGCCGCGCACGGCCTTGAGCGAAGCGCGCAGGAAGTTGGCCACGGTAACGCCCGGAATGGCGGTGGGGTACTGGAATCCGAGGAAGAGCCGGCGCTTGGCGCGCTCGTCGGGCTCGAGCTCGTTGAGGAGCTCCCCGTTCAGCAGAATCTCGCCCGATTCGATTTCGTAGGAGGGGTGACCCATCAGGGTGTGCGAGAGCGTGGTTTTGCCCGAGCCGTTGCGGCCCATCAAGGCATGCACTTCGCCCGGCATGACTTTGAGATTGATGCCCTTCAGGATCAAGGTTTCGCCCACGCGGACCTTGAGGTCGCGTACTTCAAAAAGCGGGGTCGTGGACGATGTCGAACGGGTGTCTTTTGCGATCAAAACTATCTACCTCCGGGGAAGGAACTCTTTAATTGCAGGGCTGTGTGGGTCAAGTCATTTGCGTGAAGTTTTTAACAAAGCAATCAATGACTTACCTGTATTTCCGGAAGGCTTACGAAAGCAATGGAATTCTGCGTCAGCACGCGAGCGCGCCCGACAGGTGCGCGCTTCGAAAAAACTCCGAATTATTCAGCAGTTAAGAATGAATTTAGATTTCGTTCGCCGGCAGCTGCTTCAAAACCGAAGGCGAAACAAAGATCTCGACCATGTTATTCTCCAGATCGGTGCGCCCACCGGAAATCATGGTGACTTGGTCTTTGTCGTGCAGGTCGATGGGCCGCTGGCCGTCAGCATCCCACGAGAGGTTGCGCACGTGCACGAGCATTGAGAGCACCACCGAGCGGTGACGACCTTCAGGCTCGTAAACGTCGCCCGCGAGCGAAGGGCCGTACTCGAGGTCGGTGACGAAAATTTCTTGCACTTCAACCTGCGCGCCGGGGCGAACAAAAAGACCGTGGTCGCCGAAACCTTCGCTGAGGTCCTTGGCGTTGAGTCGGTTGACGTAAATCGGATCGTAAGTGACGGGCGTGGGCTTCACGTCGTCGAGTTTGTAGCGCGTACGAGGTTTGTAGCCCGTGCCGTAAGGGTTTGTAGAATCAAAGCTCACGCTGCGAAGGCGCTCGGCGTCCTCGTACTTCGAAATCGCTGGCGCCTCGGGCTGCGGAGCTGCGGGCGCCTTGGCCCACTCGGGCTCGAGCTGCGTGATGAGCTTGCCCAGTATCGCGAAGTCCTTGAGGTTGGTGGTCAGTGTTTTTTTCACCTTCGCTTTGAGCTCGGCATCGAGCGATGGATCGTTCCACTGCCCGACTGAAGTGAGCAGTCGCTCCATCTGCGCGAAGAGCGCGTCGCCTCGTTCCGAAGGGCCATCGGCGGCCTCAGAAAGGTAGTGCTTCAAGAGATGCGATCCCACAAGCAGGTTTTCGTGGTCGCTGCGCGCGGCGATGCTGAGATATTCGAGAATCACGTCCGCGTCGCTAGCGCGATCAGGCGCGAAGCCCTCCACCGTCTTGGCGCGAAAGTTGGCGAGCATTTTGCTTTGGCCGGGTTCCAGATCGATTCCTTCGAAAAGACGGTTCGCAATCGCAACCATCTGTTCAAAGTACACCTGGCGCTGCCAGGGGGTGATTCCGGCGCCGTCGAGACCTGCGGCGTAGTCGACGAGGCGGTCGTGGTTGACCTGAAGGAGCAGCGAGTGACAGAGGTCACCGGAGGGCTTTTTGGCCAAAGCCGCGCCCGAAAGAACAAAGAGCGTGAGGGTCAGAATCCGGCGCGCGATCATCTGCATGAACTAGGGCATATTGCACCGCGTTCAAGCGCGCAACTTTCAAGCTCTTTACAAGGCGGTGCGAGAGATACGTGAGTTGATTCAATGAATTAGGCGGACCTAACCAGTCTGTTCGGCCTTGGTCATCAGGGCGATCACGCGGTTCACCAGCTGGGGGTCCCAGGCGCCGATTTTTTTGAGTTCGTTCAACACCTCGACCGGCTTCACCTGCTCTTTGTCTTGGCGTTTGACGCTCTCGTAGTCAAAGGCATCGGCGAGCGAGAGCAATTGAGACTCGATCATGAGTTTGGGGGGCGTGTAGCCTTTGGGAAAGCCGCGTCCGTCGTTGCGCTCGTGGTGTTGCAAGATCATGTCGTAAACCGAGTTCGGTGCTACGAATTTTTTCATCTTGAGCATACGTACCGACATCTCAGGGTGCAGATGATAGAGGTCCTTCTCCTGCGACGTCATCTCTTCGTAAGACTTTTCTTGCAGCGCTTCGGGGAGTTCCGCGAGGCCGAGGTCGTGGAACATGCCTGCAATGGCGAGCTCCTCGGGGTTGCCCACCTGAAGACCAATCGAAAAAAGCGCGGCGTAAGTGGAGACACGCGTGGCGTGTGAGAAATTGCTTTCGTCGGAACCCATGGTCTTTTTAAACTTGGAGTACCATTCGGGCGTGTCGTCCGCGAGGATGAACTCGTCGACGATCTGCTTGCAGTCATTGAACATCTCCTTGCCCGTGGTGATGTTGCCTTCGCTTGTGGGGTCCGAGAACATGCTTGAGAACAAGTTGCGCACCGAGCTTTGGATGCGTTCTTGCTTTTCGGTTTCGCCGAGCGCCGCGGACTTGGAGAGCCCCTTTAGCACTTTCGCGGAGTACTGATAAAAAGCCTGCGTGTCTTTGGAGTCGATGTAGAGCGTGTCGTGCGCGCTGTTGTTGAGCTTGTTCAGGCGAGTGACATCCACAGACTCACCCTTGCGCGAATAGGTCACGAATTTTTTGTTGCGCGGCAGGCGTACGCGCACATCGAAATCGAGCTCCGTCGAGGCATCCATATCGACAAGTTTCACAGGCTTCATGAGCACGACGTTTTCAGGGTCGAGCAGCGCTGAGACTTCTTTTAGCACGGAGGCAAGAACCGTCTTGTCGATGGGCAATAGGAACGAGTCGTTGAAACCGTTTTTTAGTAGAATCTTTTTGTCGTACTGCTCACGAATTTTGGTGATGAAGTAAATCTTTGCCAGCGGAAATTTCATGCGCGCGATCTGCGCAACTTCCGAGGGATTTACTTCGCTAATGAGCGAATCGCAAAGTACGAGCGGCACGACGACACCCGGGAATTCCTCTTGTTCAGCGAGCGCGCCGAACTCGTCGACGTTCATCACCGAACGGTATTCCGTGGGCCCCAGCAGCGATCGGAAATCGGCAAAAACCGATTCGTCAAAACCAATGAGATAAACCGTAATTTTAGGCTTCTCGCTCATACGCTAAGTGTTTTACTCCCTACATGCCGAGCTTAAGGGCCACGGCTTCGAGTTTTTCTTTGAGCGCCTGGGTCGTGAAGGGTTTCACCACGTAGTTCGACACGCCGGCCTGCACCGCTTCCACGATCTGGCTCTTTTCGGCTTCGGCTGTGACCATGATGAAAGGCAGATGGGCGGTTTTGGATTCGGCGCGAATGCGCTTCAAAAGATCCAAACCCGTCGTCTGGGGCATGTTCCAGTCTGAGATGATCAGCTGAATCGGATTGGCCGCAAGCTTTTCGTAGGCTTCGGCACCGTTTGTGGCTTCCACAAAACTTGAGAATCCGAGTTCTTTGAGCGATTTGATCACGAGCTTGCGCATTGTGAGCATATCGTCGACCACCAAAATATTTGTATCGGCTGGAAACATTGCCATTAATTAATCATCCCCCTAATTTTTCGCGCTAAACGCGACTTCGACTGTCAGCAATCCTGCCACGGACTCCATGGGGATCACGAGACCAACTTCGGAAGAGTTGGCTTGCATCGTGATTTTCTCCCCGGAGAGTACCGTGGGGATCGCCTTCTGAATGGAAATTTGCTTGTCGTTCATGATTTTCGATTTTGCCATGCCGAAAATCATATTCAGGAGTTCACCGGCCGCATCGCGGTTCTCGTCGGT